>Ga0182213_1000064_pt1 | contig 16160 bp, 14 predicted proteins | sample G5R1MG_22_FD_128399 | JGI IMG/M metagenome (GOLD analysis project Ga0182213, IMG submission 128399) | Switchgrass phyllosphere microbial communities from Michigan, USA - G5R4_MAIN_03OCT2016_LD1 MG | ecosystem: Host-associated > Plants > Phyllosphere > Phylloplane/Leaf | place: USA: Michigan... | reverse complement strand
CTGTGAGATATGGGATGCGTCCTGTGAGATATGGGATGGGTTGCGTTGTGGGGGGGTCTTGTAATCTTTGAGTTCGATCGTATTTTTCACATACGCTTCAGCCGCTTCCTCGTCGATGTTCACATTCGGAAGTTTGATGGACGCGGCTTCGAGTAGCGCCGCATCAGTCTGGCCTTTGACCTTGGCGCGATGGACGAGTTCAGTCTGTTTGAGCCGCCTCTCGCCCGTGGCAGGATCAAGCTCTCGCTCGGTACTCGATAAACGGATCATGTACAGCATGGATGGAATCCTCAAAACGCTGTCTGGTATTTTCTCCGGGACCCAGTCAGCGTCGTAGTGGGCCATGAGCGCTGATTTTTGACGGAAGAATCGATTGTAATGGGGATCCAGCAGGTGGTGGGTATCCGTTTTTTGGTCTTGAACCGTTGCTAAGCGTTGACGCTGTGAGCGGTCGTTTTGTCTCGTTGCCACGTGAGAGACAAGTGTATCAGCAAAGTTCTCGGTGGGAATTCCATCGGGGAAGAAGGAGTCTTGAAGAAGGTTCTCAAGAGTTGCATACAAGCCAACCTCCTTCTTGAGGTAACCTTTCTTGACAAGCATGTTATGTAAATGAAGAGCAATGGTCGGCTCCGGGATCTTGTCCCACAGGTGCATGATGGCGCGCTGGATAAGGATGAGCCCTTCGACCAATCCCGCTGCGCACAACAAGGGAGAATACTCCCACAGCCCATTTGCGTTTTGCTTTGAAAATCGCGACGCAGGTATAGTAGTGAGACCATGCATGTACTTTGATTCGCCTAACCAGTTCACAAAGTCGACTCTGAGGTTGTCTAGGAGATCGGAATGTGCTGTATGCCGATTTGGGTCTTGATGGATGTTGGCATCCTTCTGGAGTAGCTGTTTCAAAATCCCGATTGAGTGAAGCAGGCCTACACCATCTTTGTGCAATTCGCGGTCCAAGAAAAGGTCGACGTCGCGCCGCGGACGAAATTCGCGCGGAGGCGCTACCACAACATGGCCACGCAAAGGGCTGAGCGTCCAGCCGCGAGAGGCAGCGAAAGAATCAACTACGCACTGGAGTTGAAAGACAACGTGGGGTAAAATCTTCTTTCGGATATCAGGGCTCGATTTCTGCATGGTGAGTGTGGTGATTTCGCCCGCAAATTCGTTCAGTCCAAAGAGTCTGCGATGCTGATGCCAGGGCCCTGTTGTAGACCAGTCCACCTCTTCATAGACATGATGCTCGCCTTTCATGGTGTTTCGCTGGACAACAATGGATGAAAATAGATTAACCAGATCATAGAGCCAGTTAATCGTATATAAGCGCCGCCAGGTGATACGCTCCTCGTTGATCGCGCGCTGGAGGTCAAGGTCTGGTTTCCAGGAGTTGAGCTTTGCTTGCATAGCCTTGGTTGGTTTCCCTGTCCGGTTCATTTGAAAATCTGTGATGAAAGCGACCAGATCATGGTACGCATGCATCCCGAATTGTTCCTTAGCATCAAGATTCCTTTCCTCCACTTTCTCAGTCTGCTGCTTTCCTGCTGAGTTTCTGTACAGGTTCAGACCAAATTGTGTCTGCGCCTTTTCCGAAGCTCCCTGTGTGATGGTTTGTAATATAGTTTCGTACGACTCATGATCTGGAAAATCCGCAAACACGGCAGTGCATGTTCTTTTTACCATGGCCACAGCGGCACTGGTCAACGCCGCTGCTACAGCGCCATTCAGATCATCGTAGGCCACTTCATGCCAAAGCTCTTGTGTGAAATCCCTCAAGTCCACCCACTCCTGGACAACTGCATACACAGCCAAGAGATAATCAGATCTATTGCCATCTTTTTCCTCGATAATTACATAGCTTTCGATAGGAACATTAGCCAAACGAGGCTCTTTGGCAGAGTCCAAGCCAAGCCTTCGCTTAGCCCTTTTGCTTCGCTTTCCCTTCTTCCCATTCCCAGTCTTTTTCTTCTGCGGTCTTCTCTGCATGCTTGGAGCATCATCCTCCGAAGATGCATCTCCTTCATCATTCTTTGCTCCGCCAAGGCTCAATACTGAGAATTGATTGAGAAATATGTCGTCGGCATCAGGCTGCTCTTCATCAGAAACTTTGCCTAGATTCCTTGAATTACCCCCGAGCGCCTCAAATGCCTCGGTCAACGCGTCAATGAAATATTCATGGTTCGCGCTGCTACTCTTGATAAATGGATCCGGCTTTGCATTCATGATCTGCTGGAAAGCAGCATACACGGTCGAGCGGGCTTCAATGACGGCCTCAAGGAGCGTAAGTATGGTGGATGGAATTGGTTCGAAATGCTTTCCAATGAATGTAGACATGTGTATCATCTCGGCAACGGTGATCCGCCCCGTGGTGTTGATTGTAACGGGTATATCATCGGTGTTTCGTCCGGACTGGAGAAGGCCATTGGATGTATTGATGATCCAGTATAAGAGGCGACTAGTGTCTTTCTTGTACGTGAGATAGATGTTTTGTCTTGTCATTATGGAAGCTAGTGAAGATAGGAGGTGGCCGTGAGGATTGTAGGGATATTCCTCCATGAAACCTCAGGTCATGCCACCTGCAAGGGGGGCTAGTGTCTTGGCACCAGCGATGAGCGAACACTGACTACATAGTATTTCATCTTTTTATGCGAAACCCGATTCCAAGGATCATGTTGGGACCCGCAAATCTACGAGGCGGTTCTGGGTCGTGTCCAGGAGCTATACTTATCGACTTGCAAAGACCGTCTTAACAAAACCAGATTACTGTTTATAAGCTAGGACTCTAACTCCCCTTGCTCGTGCAGTTAACCTGCTGCTCAATCCCTGTAATACTACCACAAGTAAACGAATTCGTGCCACTCGGGCTTTTGACATCAATGTTTTCAATCGTAATGTCGCTGCACACGGTTGGGCTCGAGCATACTAGATACCCTATAAGCGGATTGTACTTCTGGCTCGTGGTACCCTTGAAATTCTTAATAGTGATGTCGGCGATGGTCAGTTTGGACGGGAATTGGTTGCAGAGCGTGATATTCTTTTGGCCATAGCATTGTGTAATTTCAATGGCGTAGTCGACATTGGAGAGCTGCATTGTGTCATAGGTGATGTTCTTGACGGCGCCGCTTCCACCGCCGCCTTGCAGGTCGCCGGAGAGGGCGGACGAAGCGCCAGGCCAGACTTTGATGCGTGCGCCATCAGAGGCGTTGGACATGCTGATGTTGAAGACATTGATGTTCTCGACGATGTCAACTTCCCCGGGGTACTGGCCGAGACTGCCGACTGATATGCCGTGGCTACCGTTGCACCAGAGATTCTGGACGACGATGTTGGTGCTGTTGGGTTTGAACGAAACACAATCGTCCCCGTTGTTAATACGAGAGTTTTGAATTACGATGTTGTCGGATCGGTAGGTATCCCATCTATGGTCGATGAGTATGTGGAATGGTGATGTTTGTTGTCTTGCTTACCCATCGGTGTTCTTGGCGGGATTTTTGCTGGTGCTGCCACCAGAAATGTCAATGTTGGAGAATACAACGTCGCTTGAGTTTGCAACAAAAGTATACCATTGCGGGCTGTGCCGGAACTTCAAATCGGCGACACTCCCACCCTCTAGACCTATGACCCCAAAGAGGATAGGTCGTAGGATGTAGATATTTGAGGCATAGAGATCATACCACGCCTGACCGTTGCCATCCAAGGTACCACCGCCATAGACGTTGACATCCTTGCCACCGAGTTGAAAGAAGGTAGTGGCGTTCTGGAATACTTGCTTGAACGCATTTTCCTGCCAATAATTGGTGTCATTAGTGAACTGGATGCTTCCTTGAATATCTAGGTAGTACGCCGTCAGTTCAATCTCAAGAAGGGTGCTGTGCAATGTAGAATCATCGTACCGAGATCGATGTGCTCAAGGAAGGTTAGATCCAGAGCAGTGCCGATTATATAGCTGGATTCCCGGGGAAAGAGTACATGTCCGCCATTGTTGCACTCCTTGATGGCGCTTAGAATGTTCTGGGAGTCATCCTTGCCGTCGCCGTTGGCCTTGACTATGCAAGTTTTCGTACGCGCTGGGGAAACGGGGAACGCCCTGCCCGGGTGCCGAGGCGAAATAGCGTAATTAGGTCTTTGAGAAGCGACGGTTATCGCTCTCACGTCCCCAAGCAGCAAGGATGTACCGGCAGATGCCTGCAGAACTGCAATGGCGAGGATGCCCGTGATTCGCATACTTCGAATCGTTCAAAGTTCGGGTGCAGAAGTCGACTGTCAAGGCAACTACCTACCTGATGCACTCAATGGGGATAGACAAGGCCATATTTATAGTTCACAGCAATCCTCGCCTTTGCTTAGCCATGATCTCGCATAGTACGTAGTAGGTGATTTTGTCTATGGCGCTAAGCCAAAATCAGCGATTATCGGGATTCGTGGAAATTGAACGACCAAAATTGCCCGCCCTGCATGCCGACAATAGCATCACCGCGTTAGGAGCGACGGATCGACTTCTGTTCCTAAATACGGGGTTTCTCAAGTCGCTCATCGTAATGCGTGACGGTTCTCTTGGGCTCCTTGCCTTGCCCTCCGAAAGTTGCATTTTTGAATAAGTGCTGAGGTCACTGCCTCTTTGCCAGCATTCATCCTCGTGTCCAAAGACAGTCGCAAATGACTGATGACTCTTGCCAAGGGCCGTCCCCCTCTTTGAAATTGCAGTCGTCGTCCGCTAGCAATATTCATCACCAAAGGGAATTGCGTTATATCGGTGCTATTCATACATGGTAGTTGTAATACATCGGTCGAATGTCCTTCGGGAATAAGCGGAAATCGGCCCGTAATCTTCACTTCCGATCAGTCGGTTGAGAGCTGGAGACTGCCGAGATTTCCAGTGTTACACCCGAACATCAAACGCTTGGCTGAGACTGTTACCTCGAGAGTCAGCGGAAGTGGCGGACCCTGGTTGCTTGGACGTCACGTCTCGTCGTTCTCTGGCGATTGGGAGATATTTTGTCCATAATCCATGGATGCGACCAGCAACGAACTTTGAGGGTCGGCCCGCTCCGTACATCGGTGATACTCTGGATCGTAAAATGAGCATGGCGTACTACATGGATGGCGAGGCCTTCCTAACCACCTACCTGCTTTGGCTCCTATTGCCCTCATCGCTGAGAGTCGGGGATAGAATCTGCCATTTTGAAATGGAAGCAACGAAACGGGCCTGAGGGGTACGGAAGCATCCTTCTGGAGGCCAGATGCAAGAGAGTAGGAAAACCACACTTGAGGCCTACGTGCCTAGGGGCATTCGTGCGCTAGACGTCAGACAAGTATTCTGCGAGGTCAGATCAAGGTTTACGCCCGTTCCGAGCTACCCTCCCTTACACTGAACTGGGAGACTTGCTGCCCCGCCGGAACCGTCAGCCGCATCTAGCTCATTCGCCACTCCACCAAGTCCAACAAGGATCGACTGAACCCAGGCACGGGGGAAGCGATCAGTCGCAAGAACACCTCCACAACAGTCCCATATAGTACAAGATACACCGGAAGTGACGGAGATGCCGCTTCGGTTGACATTGGCTATTTACTGCTGTCGTAACTAAATCGGCTCTCGAGTCCGGACAGTAGACACACAGGCTGTACATTTAGTACAACCTGTCGCACAGCATCTCAGAGACGGCCTCGGCGCTGTGATGAGCGGCAAGGTAGACGGAAGGATCCAGAAGGAATGCGGTACGGCCAGGCGACCAGTCGCTCTCACAAGCAACCAACAGGATCTCATGCCGCAGCTCCTCCCGGCCTACATGTCATGCTTGCACTGCGCTGGATTGAGTGTACAAGAATTCGTGTGGCAAAAGAGGATCGAGGTGGGAGGGGTCTGGAAGATCACACAAGGATAATTGAGATCGCTGTGACGAGATTAGGTAGGATAGATGCCTGTTGTAATCACAAGCGACCATCAGGCAATCTTTCCATGGCCAAATATGCCCATCTCTGAGCCATCTGATGGAATGAAATGCGTTTGATACGGCAATGTGACTAAGAGATGAAAGAGATAACGACGGGTGGGGTATGGTAGGTGGATAACGTACGCGCGCACGCTCAGCAACAGCCAACCGAAGTAAGAAAATCCAATGCAAAAATTCAACAGATTCCAGCTCTCCATCTCGCACCGCCGAAACCCCACTCGCTCAACCGTGAACAATGCCCCACTAGCAACCAGATGCTGCAAGGACCTATAGACAGGAGGACGCTGAAACCCCATCCTCGTATCCGACAAAGCACTCATTGCCTCCATGCGCCTCACAGTGCCGCCGAAAGAAAAAGAAATGCTTCCATCACCCAACATACCCTCGATATCCACCCTCCTCCCATCCCATCAGACCCAGATCTTCTGTCCAGACACCCCCTCCTCCATCCGCACTCCCGGGCGTACACGGCTCGTCCAAGCTGGCCGGACTCGACGCATCCGCAAAGAGGGCTTCTGTGGGACCATGCTCGAAGAGAAAGGCTGGCTGCTCTGACAGGCCCAAGGCAGAATGCATAACCTGTGGGAGACCGTGTGGCGGAAGCGGAGCGGACGTGTATGGGTACGGTCTGGCGATATCGTCATGGTGGTGGCCATGGACGTGGTCATGGTCGTGACAAGGGGTGAAGAAATCGAGGTGCATCCCCCCGGTGGGGTGGCCTGCAAAGTCGGCAGACAAGTCTTTCGGGTAAAAGTCCATGTCGTCGTGGCTTGCGTAGCCTGGGCTTGGGCTGTACAGTTCTCTCGCCCCTACGCCACCCAAGCCTGTGCCTCCCACTCCCAGACCCTGGACATACATGGCATCGAAGGCGGCCGGTACCCTGCGACTCGCATACGGATCACTTGTGTACCCCCCGCCCCCGCCATCCTGCATCCTATTCGACCTGCGCATACGCACGCTGCGACGCGCAGCGTGCCCGCCTTTGGAGCCAGAGGCCTGACGCTGGGGTTGTGGGTGGTGGCTTCGGTAGCCGCGCTTATTGGGAACCTTGGAGCGATAGCGGGTGGTAGATTTGACGCCTTCACGAATGGCGTCAGCACTGAGGCGCCACATAAAGCCCTTCTTGGATTCTTCGCCCGGCTGGTCCACTTTTTCAAAGGCCTGAAAGTGACGAGATTAGTGTCTTGTGTAGGGTTTGCGACAAGACAAAGAACAAAAGGAAGACTCACACCGTTCATGGAGAGATTGTGCCTAATGCTGTTTTGCCAGCCTTTTGTCTCGGAGACGGTAGCTTTGTCAGTGTGCTTCTTGAACCAGTCGTAGATGTCGCGGAGAATCATGGTGTGACCATCTGCATGAAGGAGTGCTTGGTATATGAGCTGGGCGTATGGCTGCTCCTTATCTACTGCGATCTCGCCCCCGGGGTCGCTACCGGTAGGATACGGAGACATACTGTCGTGCGGCGTGGAAGCTCGGGTCATGGTAGAGTAGGGGCTTCGATAGCCTGCGTGATCCTCCACTTTGATGAGTGGGTTGTATGGATTGTTATAGTCATTGCTCATCTGCATGAGGTTTCCGTTGCTCTCTTGGTCTGACATGCCCATGCTTTCAAGCAGCTGCGTCGGAGGTTCAATCTGGTAGGCTTCGGGCGGGTAGGCTTGTGTCGTGACGATGCCGGCAGGGAGGCCGGTCAAATCACTGCCACTGTAAGAGCGCGGACGACTGGGGTCGGAGAACTGGGTGGCGTAGGAGAGATTGTAGTTGTCGCTGTATGAAACGTTATTTTGAGAGAATTGGGGGTCGTCTCCCGGCCTTGACTCATAGGAGCCAGCAATGGGCTGGCTGTTGCTATTTTGATCGAACGGTTGGTAGGCAGAAGTGGTGGATGATGGCCAAGACATCGACTCCAGGTCGTCAACGCCCATGGTGCTCGATGATAGCGCTTGGCTACTAAAAGGCGTGACCCGGTGGACTGCATTCGCCATTGCTAAGGTATCGGAAGAGGATATGGGTAGCGTAGGCAGTAATTCACCATGAGCATGAGGAGGAAGAGATGCACAGGTGGCGATGCTGTCCCGTTGGCCCATGGCAATGTCGCCCAAAGTGTCGGCGGAAGAGGTTCGGCGAGGCGATTGCGAGTGCGGCATAGTGGTTGCGCTGTCAATATTGATGGGGGCTGCGCAGCAGTGAATGGCAAGGTACGTATCGATCGACGGTAGGCAACGAACCACGCCAGCACTTGTCGTACCACCCAAGGAATAGCAAGAATTAGGAAATTCCAAACGATCCGGGCTGAAGCCAAATCAAGTGAAGCGGCCGTGTTGAGCCATTTAGAGGTTCCGTTAGACGCCAGCGGCAGGGAGTAGAGTAGACAGTCATTGTTACTCTACTGCTTCCCCACCCGGGTTCCTACCGCTAGCACAGCTGCAGAGCTTGTTGCTGCAGCGTGCGCCTAAATGGACAAACAGGAAATTCCAGGTGAGGACCAGAAGCTGCATTTGCCTGCAGGGCTGGTACCACGGGACCGCGACGCTACCCACGGCCCGGTGGTGTCAACACACCCTGGTGCAACTCGGCGTGCTATTTACTGTGCGACATAGCAGCCAATCGTGCAGTGGCTTGAGTAGGCTGGCAGTTTGAGACGGCTGCCGGCATCTGATCCAAGGCCTACTAGCAACGTCAATGGACGGATGACAGCCGCGCCTGGATGCCTGGCACCGAACTTTCCATGTCTCCGGCCGCATTCCATGCATGCTGTCTGGCTCCAGTCGACCGTATGGGTTCTTGGTGAGGTGGCAAGTCGCTTCGGGACAAGACATTGTGGATGTCGGTTGACCAAGCACTTCGCAGGGTAAGACATGCCATCCGGTTCACGTGCAAACCGGACCTGAACAGGGCCTCCAATGCACATGTACCTCTGAACAAGGGGTCGGGCATGTTCAACCCGATGCAGGCAGCCTGCAAAGAGGCAGAAGCAGTCCACCGTTTGGGAAAGCCCCCACAGCGGAATGTAACGCAATCCTTCTCTATTCTCCGGTGAAGCCTCTGGACAGGCCTGCTTGAGCGTGCAGCCGTTGTGTTTGTGCTTGATTGGCCGGAGCAAAGGAAGACGCACGTCACTCCTCAAAGGGAAGATACACCGCTGCGTTTCTCGTCCTGACATGGCGACATGGGTTGGAAAGGACGGGCCGCTCGATGGTTGCTTGGGACGGACAGCCTCACCAATCCTCACCGCCACGAGGCAGTATCACGAACACTGGAAACGTTGGAGATGCGTTGGCTGATACGAATGGATTCCATGGTGGTGGATGTAGCTAATCCGCACCCAAAGCTTGAGTAATGCCCGCCCTGAAAATGGTCCTGTTGCGGAACGTGCCTAACAAGCTGCCAGATGCCAGAGTTTGAAGTACAGAGGATGAGCGCGCTCGCATTACTTTCGATAGTAGATCTGCCCCAGGTCAGTGATGGAGGACAGGTTGAGGTCATGGGGGCGTTGACATACCTTCTTGAACTGGAAGTGGAGTTGCAATATACCCTGACGCTGGTTAGCGAACTGGCCTGGCCCTCCCAGCATGGCGAGGGGGTACCTTGTCGAAGCTGCTTTTGAAGCCACGCTCTCGCTTGGCGCTGTAGTCCCATTCCTTGTCGACGATCCGGAAGGCAATGTCCGCGTAGGGCGGCCCGGCGATGAATCGCAGCAAGCAGGTGTCGTCCTCCCCGGCCGGGGCAAAGGACTGGCCTTTCTTGCGTCCGTTCTCGCGCTCGATCTTGTAGGTTGGCGCCTTGGTTTTGTCAATCAAATCTGGGTAGAATACGTTGAACCGGTAGCCATGCACAATCTTCGGGGGCGGGTTATCGTGATCGTAATGCGTCTGATTGTACTTGTTCCACTCGTAGCCCATTTGCACGCGATTGAAGTACCGCGGCTTTCTGGGAACGTATGTGGCCGCCCACTGAGGCTTCGCCGCTGTGACCTCTTCTTCCGCCGTGAAAATCTCCTCGCCCTCCTCAACCCCGCGCGCTGCTTCTCGTTCGTACAGAGCCATGGTGGCATTCGAGTAGTCCTCTTTCTCGACAGGCGCAAATCGGGAGGCGCTTGTTGTCACCGCTAGGCTGCTCGTGGGCTTTTTGGCGCTACTGCCATGATCCTCAAGCATGCTTTGCGCAGGAACGTAGCCCAGCTTTTGGATTTTGCGTCGTTCGTTGGTCTGACGGCGTTAGCGTGAGAATCGCAGCCACGGCATGCTCCTGTAGAAATGTACGCACCACATTCTCGAGGAAGGTCTTCTCCTCGACCTGCAGCAGGGGTTTGTCCTCTGTCCGCAGCTTCAGGAGCGGCTGAGGATCAAGCGAGGCGTCGTAGACAACCGTGGATGGCTGTATCGCGTCCGGTTCCTGACTGCCCGTGAGCAGGTCGTATATATTTCCCTGCACTGATGCAGCCGCTTCGGCCTGCTGCTTGCGGAGCGTCTGCAAGCGCTCCGTGACGATCTGCTGTGAGACGCGGCGCAGCTTCGCCTTGGCCTTCCAGACGCGCAGACTCCGCAGCAGTTGTTCCCAGTAGTCGTAGTCAATCGGCTCGTCCGAGTCGAGCTTCTTCTTGACCTGCACCTCGAGCGTCTCCAGCTGCTCGTACGACTTGGGGGCCAACAGCCGGTCGATGTCGGCCGCCACGGAGCTGGTGCCACGACCATCGTCGCCCGACGCCTTGGACTTACGGCGGACGTCTTTGCATATCGCCTTGAGGGACTGCGCAGGTCAGCAGAGGCTCGCGTGCTGGAGGCAAGCCGTGTGTGCACGCACCGTCCAGTAGTCGCGGTTGCTGCGGTTCGTCTCCAAGGTGAGGTAGTGGTCAATTTCCGTTTCCAGCTCGGCCAGGTCCGCGTTGCTCAGCCCCTCCAGCACGCCCTCGGGGTCCACCACGTCCAGATCGTGGTTCGCAATCTCCTCGTCGAGTATGTTCTGCTCCGTCTTGTCGATGAAGCGCAGCGTCACGGCGAGCCAGTCAATGGGCTTCGCCCGGCCGCCCTTGACGCGCAGAGCCGCCTTCTTTTTGGCCTGCTGCAACACAAAGCGGTCCTCGTCGGCCACCCACGCCTCCTCGGCCGCATTGGTTGACCGCTTGGCAGCCTGCTCGTGGGCGCGTGGGTCGGCAGAGCGTTTCGCAGGCACAGACGAGCCTGGCGCACTGCGCTGGGGCAGTCGTGTGCGGTCATTGCGCCAGGGGGGCTCACGTGACGCCATGTTGGAATGGATCCGGTACTCTGCTTCACCTCTGCAAAGCTGTCACGACGGGCCTCAGGCAACTTTTGGCCGAGGCTGGTGACGTACGTCGGTGGCCTCGGACGCTAAGCCTTGTTGGGCACGGTGGCTTGGCACGCCTGCCTTCCCACCACTGCGGCGTCCATGGGCAGCGCCACGCCATAATTTCAAGATGCACGCTGCATAGCACACAGTGAAGCCGCTGCCATGGCGAGCCGCCGCCGTCCATCTCTTCTACACCCTGCACCAGGATGTCTTGTTGGCGCACTCTCCAGCTGTCCCATCAGCCCAATGACACGCATATTCCCCAACTCCTCGTCAAGCCCGTCTTCGACGTCGACTCATACACAGTCTACGTCACAGATCTAAGCGACATATGGGCGGAAGAGCTGCATCTGGAGGCCATCATTGACCGGGCGTCGAGCGAGCAATCGCCCATTGAAGTCAGCAAACACGACACGGCGCAGCTTGCCATCCTTCTAGAAAACATCCAGAAGGCTTTGCTAGGCTCCCACGATGCTGTTTGCCGCATCACTCGCGGCAGTCGGGATGGTCTCACTCTGCACACGAGCGTGGGTCTCCCCAACCCGCTCGGCTCTTTGGCCTGGACACATCAGCTCGAGAAGCGGACATCCGTTACGCTGAAGAACGAGCTCGTCCTGCCGCTTTTGGTGTCTACGCATGTCCAACATGAGCGCATCGCTGATCTAATTTCAATAATAGCCGGCAAGGACAAGGCCATCAATCGGCTACTTGATCAATGCGACTCCAGCAATCTGGATCTTGCTGCCGCTTTCCCAAGTATCGGCGGTTTGAAAGCGGGGAGAAGGACAATCAAACGCGAGCAAGCGGCTAAGCATGTTCCCGCACTGCATCCCTTCTGTGAGCAGCCATGGAGGGAACTCACAGGGCGGTTCAAGGACTCGAACGTGACCACGCTGATGACTCTCTGTCGTGAGGCGCTAGTGCATAGCGCCCTAGAAGTACCGCAGAAGCTGATGTCGGAAGGGTGTAGCGAGACATGGTGGACAGCCTTGCCAGATACGATGGCTCTTCTTAAGCCGATTACAAGCAGCATCAAAAGCGCGACGGCCGTGCCGCCACACAAGCTAATTATGCAAACAAGTGAGGACGAGACCGAGGACGAATTCGAGACCCATGGAAACTTCACGGTGCGTACTGATCCACTCTGCCGCTATCATGACTGATAAAAGTGTAGAGTCGTAGTCATTCCGCCCGTGAGAACGACTCCGCTAAAGTCATTATAACACAACCGCCGATGGTCACAAGTGACGAGCAAGCAGATGTGAGTACCGAGGAAGAGGAGGATCTTGATGATCCGCCCAAGAGTCCAGGCCAAAGTCGGAGTCAATATAACGATAAAAAACAAGCTTCCCCACGCGCCAGCCCAGACCTATTGAAATTAGAGGCCAGGGTCAACACTACTGCAAGTGTCCTCTCGCCTAGAGAGACCGTACCGCCCTCTTCCCAACTTGGCTCTCCAACACACGCCTCGCCCAGAAAAGTGCGGAGACACTTTAAGATCGGAGGCAAGGGAAAGAATATCAGCGAAGGTACTTTACAACAAGCATCAACGGTCTCTGAAAGGATGAACAGCGACAGAGTGATACCATTGCTTCCCACAGAGGCACCGTCATCGGCCCCGCCCCAACGGCTCGAGAAGAAAGAGACGCCTACACCAGAACATGATGAGGAAACACCGGAAGAGAAGGCTGAACGGAAACGGGCGGAATTGAAACGCAAGAACGCCGAGGCAGCCAAGAAACAGGCACAACAAATCAAGAAGAAGAAACGGTTTTGATGCATTTAACAAAATACATGCGTTAGATAGCCTAGAGAGCACTTCAACGGCAGTCCAGCCAGGTGGTGTGAAATACCCACCACGATGTCGAAGTGCTGTTTGGTGGTTGTTTGCCGTTCAGGCCCCGTGTCCATGTCTATAACATATACACCTCGCGCGCGGTCAAAAGGCGGCGCGCATCCACGGTGCTCTCATCAGTATTCAATACCGCCATGCCCTTGTTCTTGACTCTCTGGATTTCCTTCATCGTGGGCCCGACGTGAAGTCCATTTTTCTGGTAAAATTTGTCTTCACCTGCGACCGTTCCTTCCGGATTCGTTTGTTTGCCGATGACTTCAAACCGACTCAATACAACTTCCTCATCCATCACCTTCCCATCTCCTTCTGGGTCTCCGCTACCGTTTCGACTGGCCTTTTGGATAACCAACATCGACCTTTCTCGACAGCGGCGGGCGACGACTGCTAATTAGCATTATGTGCAAGTATGTCTCGCGCAGATTGCTCTGGTTTGGCCCGGATGACGCTTACGCTTGCAGGTATAATTACCTCTATCACTCCGTTTGTCAACATGGCGAGTTTGTCCGAATGACCTACTGCACTGAAGCAACAGCACTCGGCCTGCCCAAACTGTAAGATTCCCAACGTGCGTTTGCCGCCACATCTCAGGCGCTGATATCCGCAGCGACGATCTTTCGCCAGACAGCGCCGGTGCACGTTACTCGCCAGTGGAACATTCTCGCCCATCATCTTCTCATCCTCTTGCGGTAGCATCCGCACAAAACAGCAGCTCTTCCTCTTTGCATAGTCAACAGCATCGTCACAACAGCATGTCAACGCTCAGGCCACTTAATGCCGGGTATTCATATCCTCAGGACGCCGATGTGACTGCGCATGAATGTCAACAAGCCCCCGAAGCTGTCTTCACGCCACGTTCAGCATTGCATGATGGGATGCGTGTCAATAGCATCAACACCCGAGCGAGTGGTCCACCCAATGGCAACCTGAACATCGACCTACCGTCGTATAGTCGAGCTATGTTGTCCATGGAAATCATTCGCGATGGTAAGCTTACCCAAAGCGCTTCCCGGTCTAATCATCACGCTATTCATCTGGAGGCGCTGATATCTTACCACGAAGACAATCGCAACGCAAGCTCGTTAAGCCGACGTTTCTCTGGCTCTGACACCGGCACTACTCGAGTTTCTTCTGAAGAATTTCAATTAAACTCTGATGAGTCCCAAACGGTCGGACATCCTGTTCAGACTTCTCACAGTCCTCGAAAGTCACTACCAACTCACTGGTTACAAAGGAGCAGCGGACCCCAACTTGCAACCGCACAACGTGCCAAGGAACGCTCGCATAAGAAAGACCCTCAAACTTGGTCTCGAGTCGAGATGAAGAAGATTCGAGGAGCACGCTCTACTGTTGAGATTCGAAAGGCTCAAAGTGTAGACGGTCCAAATTATCTCACCAAGGAAGCGCTTGCTGCTGTTGAAACCGATATTGCATCGCCAAAGTCTGTGCATAGCCCTAGCAAGCTTCACCAGTCGCCATCTTGGTGCAGCCCGGCCACCTCACCGCTACATAGCAGCCCAAAGCCGCATACGACACTCACTATGAAGATGTCGCCGACCCGCGTTGCTTTCCTCAGTGCTGAGACAGCACCAGGTAGCCACTCGCGGGCGCCCAGTAGTGTAGCTGCCTCTTGTGGAACCTTTTATACCGCGAATGAATCGCCTGTAAGAAGTCCTTCAGGCTCAGAGTTCAGCTTCCAGTCAGCTTCAGAGTGTCTTCAAGAGATGATCATTCCGGATTTGAAGTATGCTGACGGTGAGATGCTACAGGCCACCCGTCACACTGTGGGCGCAAGCCCGGTGAAACAGAAGGCCGCCACTGTTGGGAAAATGAGCTCCACGAAACCCAGACTTGCACCCAAGATACTTTCTCCTACATCGGTTACCGACAGTAATTACCCGAACACACGTGCATCCACGACGGACGGATCGTTGACCAGTCCGACTTCGTTTAGCCCAGAATCGCCTCGGTTGGCTTGTCGTATCCCTCGTTTGGCGGGAGCGGTCAAGCCTGGTAGCGCGTACGGCGCAACCCGGAGCTCAACTTTGAAGCGAGCGCAGTCTGTGCGATCATTGGCATCAACGTCAAACTCGCGGCGGAATCAATCTCCCGAAGCGCACCAAGTCGCTCTGCCAGAAACACCTGCCGATACATCGCTGCGCCATGTCCGTACAGTTAATAGTTTGGGTACCACACCTATCTTGCCCAGCCATCCAATTCATGACATGGCGAAGTCATGCACTGATTCTGGGCTTCATAATGCAGACTCTACACTGGGAATCTCAGTGCCTGATTCCCATGGGGGAAAGGCTCCAGAATCCCCGTCCGTCCCAGGAATGGAGCGAGCTGGCCTTACTCTGAAAGACAGCGCTGACCAGGGTTCGCGGACTATAAGCATCACGACCGTGCAGGCCTTACCATCGCGCAAAGACCCAGTTCCAACAGACTCTGCTATCATCTACAGTCGCAAGAAAGTTAATCATCCAAATGTGGTCCTCGGTACGACTTCTTCCCTTTTAACCGAAAACTCCACTTCATGCGTGGCCGCTTCTTCGACTGCGTCATCGGTTCGCAGTAGGAGCGAGGGGTATCCATCGGAGACGTGTCAACAGACAGAACGCCAGCAGTCATCTCAGTCTAATCTAGGCACCGAACTTCGTGCAACTGCTCCCGACTTTGTACCTCAATCCCATCCGAGTATTCCGGCTGAAAATACTCTTGTCGAGGCCTTGTCACCAACTTACTTCGATCAAGCCCCCTGGTTTCCGCTGGACATGACAGGGTTTGATAAGTACGGGATCCCCTGGTTCTATTACATGTATCCGGTGCAGTTCGCATACGATCAAGGCTTCCGCAATGGTCGATTCAGATCTCCAAGGAAATTCCATAACAAGAAGCAGCGACAACCGAGGCATCCAGCAATAGATGGCCAACAGTCAATTCGAATTACCGGCTCACAGCCTTCTAAGATGGAAACCTCAGGCCCGCCTCTGGCTACTATCGCTCGTCGTCCAGCGTCTGGTGAGTTGATGCCGCCGCCTAGGTGGCCTGCG
>Ga0182213_1000062_pt1 | contig 16504 bp, 7 predicted proteins | sample G5R1MG_22_FD_128399 | JGI IMG/M metagenome (GOLD analysis project Ga0182213, IMG submission 128399) | Switchgrass phyllosphere microbial communities from Michigan, USA - G5R4_MAIN_03OCT2016_LD1 MG | ecosystem: Host-associated > Plants > Phyllosphere > Phylloplane/Leaf | place: USA: Michigan... | reverse complement strand
GGACCGCGTTACACACTAATTTCCGAGCGACTAGGGACATTACTTACAGTATAGACCATAGTATGTATATAGTTAGGACCATCGAGAGAAATGCGCATGCCACTTGCTTAGCCTACCGTAGATGTTTCGAAACACCATTTCATATGGCTAATCGCAGTAACAACTAACCTACGTCGTGTTATGAGTCCTTCTCATTTCCGATCAAGTATCTAGCTTTTTTTTATTCAAGTGAGATGTCATGTTGCAGATATATGGTCTTCACTTACGCTACCCCGATTTTGACGCTTGTCATCGGTAGAACCCTTTTCTTCAGGATGTTGCGCTACCACAATACCAGGACAAGGCCCGAAGGATCATCTGCTGATCTCTGCAGAGTTCTTTCATAGGAGATCCTTTTCAGTCTATATTTTCAAATCCTAACCATAGACATCGCAGACATCCCGCTGCTTCCCGACACCGCTTAATGAGGCTAGCGCGGCTCCACTGTTTCTCACCCCATGGCTTACCACCATGTACATCTTACATCTCTTTAGCTTGCCTTTTTTTAAATATAACTCACATACAGCCCACCACTCTAACTCTGCCTTCACCTCTCCTCCTAAAGACTCCAGCAACCTCAATATCTGCCCTAAATCCTCTACTGTTTAGAACCAAGCACCATGCAGATTGCCACCATTCTCACTGCACTTTTCGCTACGGTTCTTGCAGTTCCGTCTGCGCAGCCCCAAAGCGGTGCGAGCGACACATGGAAGCCATCTCCAGACACCAAGACTACGTGCGACAAGACCTCCGATAAGACCATAGACTTCGGCGTCGACCCTCAGATCGAGGATGTCCTCAACAACGCCTGCGCAGCCATGATGCCCGCCTGCGCGTACCCAAACCGTGGACACAAAGTCTTCTGTGTCGAGACCGTGGACTTCAAACTCCCTGCTCCTGTGAGCAGCATTCAAGAGGCCAGCGTCGAGAGCAAAGGGGGCAACAAGCTCAGTGGCTGGAATATCAAATGTAAATCTAGGATACCCTTGTATATGGAAGTTTGACGAAATAATGCTAATGATTGACCTAGTCTCTGTGACACCTCCTCAAAATCCACAGAACGAAGCGGGAGTCTTCTGGACTACTAACGATTGCTATGGATACTTCTTCCACCTGCTAAACGAACGAGAAGACCAAGGGGGTTGCCGAACCAACGAAGGATCCGGTGTTGGTAGTTTGACGACTGGAACTGGAAACTCGCTCGCAGGTACCAAGTTTGACGTGGCAATTGTGAAGGCGCAATAGGACAGATCGGGTGGGTACGTCACCCACTCCAACAACATCTGATTTGGACTTAAGTTATACGTTTGAGTGCGGACTTGATGCAGGAGAAAACAATATTAGTTCAAGCTTTTCATTGCCACGAGGTCATTGTCTTCACAATTCTCTTGAAAATCCAAGTCTTTAATCCATGCCAAGTTGTACACGTTTATTGTCTGCTCAAAACTCTTCTTCCAATCACCAACGACGTGAACATCCACTTTTTAGGCTGTGCAGCTTACATATTACCGGTCGAGCCTATACCTCTACGCTTGAGTTCCCAAATATGGCCCTTGTAATCATGACAATAGTGCTGCCCAGAACTACCTTGGAATTACAGGAATCGACCTGGATGACCATGCTGCGCCCGACTTTCACGAATCTCACCGCTTGCGCTGCACTCGATATTCATCTCTAGCTCTTATTCTGCTCATGATGACTATGTAAAGGGAAACTGAGTCGCAAGCTTGGGATATTATCTTTTCATAGCTGCGCTAGTTGCTGTAATAATGTTGTCATGGGATAATAATAATGTTATGTCATGGCTCATTCAGACTGGGGCGTCCCGCGGAACTCAACATCCACGGATGGTGGAAGTGATAGCTTATTAAAACAAATGAAGCGTGTTTGAATATCGCGTTCACTTTCGGAATACTTATTCTACAACCTTGGACCCAAATGGCCTCCTTGTACAAGGAATTTGGTGACACTTTGAATGCCCCTAGTACGCTTAGAGGGCCATTACTGGATGGAAGATGGCCCCGCAGTTATTCATACCTCTTGGAAAAATCCCTCTTATGGGAACATGATTGTGGTGACCTCCGCGGCGGCCCCTTGCTTGGGATGGCGGGGCCGCGGACAACTTTGAAAGCCTATTTTTTTAGGATGTTTAATATAACCTTGAATATACCACGTAAATCAAGCGAAGACTATGCTAGCTGCATTATATAGAATATATGGTTAGCGAGGTAAAAGAGTTTGAAGCGAGTATAAGTGTCGTCAATATTTCGTCCAGTCGATCGCGCGTAACCGCCTCCCCCATTCTCTCAAAGTGACGAATGCATCTGAAAACGTTTCGAGGATCTAGATCGCAGATCCTACAAACGGACTAGAAAGGTTAGGCTTTTCAAATAATAGACATGCGTTAAGAAGATCTTTGAGTTATGACTGAATTATGAATAAGATGCAAAGCTTTTTTTCCAAGGGTCAAGGATCCACAAAAGACACAATGCCGCGTGCATAATTGCTTTGTTAGTAGTAATCCATTTCGACTAAGATAGACCAAAATGTATTCAGAGCTTAATTAATGTTAAAACTAGATACTAGAGAAGTGTTGGACCGCCCTGGTGAAATAAATAAGTCAGCGATTCGTGTAGTCGCCAAGTTCCTTACGAAAAATACACCATATCATTATCTGTCCGCAAATATCCCTTGAATGTAAGCTCACTCAGAGCTGACAACTCTTCAATCCTCAGAAATCGTACCCTTGCTGCGCTTACATAGCAGTTGACTGACTTAATAACTCGGTCTACGGTCTCATAACGCAAGCCGAATATAATAGATCGCAGAACCGTTTGAAAGTACAGAGCCGTAATAGAGAGAATAACTGCAGGAGCAAGAATGGCTGCTGTTGATACCGTCGCATTAGCTTCATGTCAGACGTCGTGTTAATCCCTCCTACGCCAACAAGACCAAAAGGTTAGCATTCTTCTACCAAGTTAAAATATCCTTGATTGAACAGTATCATATGCCTCTTAAAGCACTCAGGCCAGCCACTCTGGGCCTTGTCGGCACACTGCCTGACACTTCAGAACTCTGGCCGGCGGTGCAATTCGGCATTGAAATTCGAGTTGGAAAACTGGACAGTCTTGCTTGATGGCCTATCGCTATATATCTCAAATTTATCCTCCATATTAGCCTAATTGATATCATCAATGTAAATCGGGTCGTCTTCACCTCTTGAGGACACTAATGTTTGCCGTTTTAGCTGCACACTCCACTTGGCTTGATCTTTACGAACCTGATCGAGCATACCGGTTTCGTGGCGGATATTTGCAGCTTGAGACTATAGGTAGTCAGCCAGTTTTTCAAACGCCTTCAAAGGCTGTGCGAGAGATGCATACCATGCTATATCCTTTTGACTTGCCGTGGTTCTTCCGTGCGGGAAAGCGGGCTGGCACATGGCGAACATTATCTTCAAACTTGACCTCTCTTTTCTCTTCTATTTTTACCGTAAATCTTTCCTCAGCATCGACGAGAAAGTGCTCGTAGCCACTTTGCCCATATTCTCTTTGGCATTTGCGCTCCAAAACTCGTGCGTCTCGCCCATGCGGCGCAATTCTCGATTTATTTATATAGCTCCACTGAAATGATTGCCGGACCCTTCCAGATATATGCTTCGGGGCTACCGCAGCCTTTGCTCTAAACTATGTTTGTCAGTGTGCACATCGTGGGCAAATTCGGTTACCCACGTTCGACTTTCCAACTCTAAACCCGTATATTCCCACAAGAAGCTACAAATTCAATCAGGTAAAACCTGTTTATTTTTAATGGATTTTACTCACATCAGAGGGTGGCATGGTGTGGTTGCTCGTGATTTATATACAGCGAGAGGAACAGGGTGGGCTGGAGAGGGGGCAAACAGGACCGTCAGAAATGGAATTGATCGTGCGCGGAAATGTTGTTTCTGGGAATCATTTGACTAATCTCTTGCAGAGTATGCCCCATCTATCAGCAACAGGGCAAAGTAAAAGAGCTCCAACGATGAAGCCACCGTCCCTTCACTGCATTGCAACCTTTCTGTATAGCCTTATTCCTGAGGTTAGAATATTTAAATAGAATGAGGTTTCGAGACAGCTGATATAGCAGTTATAGATACGAAGCATCTAACGCTTTTCTGGCCTTGCCACTGCATCCCGATTTGACATGCGATTCATCAAAAGCAATAATCCAGCTAAATTCATTATTTGAAGTAACAAAATCCCTACAAGCGTTAATCAATCTATATCCGCACCACGGTTCTACTCTGACACTAAATTGTGCTTTCCCAATGAAATCCACTTACTAGAGCCAATCTGTCCCAAGGTGACATCTATCTCCCCATCTTCAACCAAACACCTGATAATCATCATTTTCGCCTGTCCTGCCTTTGGAAGCTGCTGCCCATTAGGCTTCACCTCGATCTCCATGCCCGTCATCCCGTCATCATCGTTAGGAACCAAACGCACGGTGAAATAATCATTGTCGAAGAGAGGTATGTCGCTGGTACTCGAGTGATTCGCTGCTACCGCAACAGAGCCCGTAGGCATGGACGGGCGATCCTTTCGAACCTTTTTCGCGAGGGGAGACTCCATCGTGCTATCGTCACTGATTACAGGCCGTCTACGCTTAGTTGGGCGGAACCAGAAGGAAGGGGCGAGATCAGAAAATTTATTGGAATCGCAAGGATCTGCGTGTAAGACTGACGTTAGTATTAATGATGATACGTCACTTGCGCTGCCAGTAACTTCCTGTCGTTGAAGCATATGTGAGTCTCCATAAGAGATATTGCCTTCGCTCTCGCCGGTATAAGTGGTGCATCTAGTTGCCTCAGAATCAAAGTATAGAGTATGCCTGATGCTGGCTGGAGTTTGGAATGGCGCATGTGGCGCATTGCGAGGTTTTGTTGTAGGTGGTGTTGGTAAAGTATTGCGTTTTCTGTGGACGGGGGTGCGTGGCAGAATTCTATTGGTAGTGCTTCGAATTATGGATGGAGCAGAAGTTGGCTGCGTGGGAGGGTGTTGAGTCGCATCTGTCCACCGCTCCAGGTTCAGCGAGGAGGACTCATCCCTCTCCCGGCTAGAATCCAATTCCTGCTGGATACGGGCCTCCTCAACAAGATTTTTGCCAGGAGCAATAAGGTACTTCATTGACTCCCTCCAACGTGAGTTGTTGGGCTGGTACGTGCGGTCCCCGAACGCGCGCAGCTTTCGCTTCTTCCCCGAGGATGATGTCGAAATAGGCGTGTTGTTTCTGGGGGATCTTCGTACACCAAATCTTTTGGGCGAAGATACTTCAATGTTCTTTCTAGGAGTCTGGGGTGAGCCGACATCAGGGTGGAGGGAAGTAGGCTCATCGGGGAGCCTTGTCCAGGTGGAACTTTTCAGTCGATTTGGCACAATCTGGAAGATAAATCAATTAATAAATATTTCTTGCTTTTGGTGGCAGTACACTAACATGACGTTTGATCGGACCCTTCCATTTTCGTGTCTCTAGTCTTCCAGACGCTGATTTAATCTGGCCTAAGTTCTTGGCCTTCCATATCCGGTTCGAGATATCGATATACATTATTCGTAATGACTGCTGATGATAGCGATAACCTGATGACGTTAACTTTAGACAATTTTTAAAATTTATTGTACTGAAGCAGTGCTCGGATGCTGTTTGAAGGGCTGTTGTTGTGACTGATGCGACGGAATGAAGTAATGCCATCCGGTGAACATCTCTGGATCTTATTCATAAGATGCTTATTTGACTGGGGTCTGGTAGCATGCTTTGTCTCGTGAAAGACGTATGAATGTCTTCACAATGTCTAAGCCTGTGACAAATCATCAACCCCTAAATCCCCGCGTGCATTGTTCTAACTCTAAGGTGTTGTGGAATCGAGCCTCTAATCTCTTTATCTTCTTACAATAACAATGCGCAATAGTATTCGACGAAGTCCTGTCACGCGAGGTCTCAACTGTCGGTATAGACCTGAAAGTTGATGTAAGCATGCATAATAGAGTAACGGACTGGCGCTGCTATGTGTAAAATGGTTACGTTATGAAATCGGTCAGAATGGCGCATGTAATATATTAGCACAATCGCATAAGGTGCATGTAGTCAAGTCGGATTCTCTGTTGGATTGCGCGACCGAGGAAAATGTGAGTTTGTCTCAACACAATGGACACCTGGCATTCGTAATATCCAGGCTGGTCAGTACTTCTAGTTTCATTCTAAACACCGATAGCTGTCCATAAGGGCGGCACTACTGTATGTCCCCGAAAATCACGTGCATTTGCGGAAATTGGTACACTCCCAGTTTCGGGTATGGCAATTGAGAGGTCTTGGTCCGGATTCATGAAGAAAAGCAATTCATGTTCAGTCACCAAGCCTTATGGTGTTAGCACACAATTATGGCAGAGTTCTGGGTCTCAACACTCACCTGTAGCTTACGAGCGTGTCAACGCGGTGGTTGCTCGTGGTGAAGTTCCTCAATTGTACCTTTTCACCATTTGTGATTTCCTTGGCGTCACTGTCTCCCCACTCCATCGGTACATCGGAATCGGCATCGGCATATACAAGTACGTTGAATGTGCAATTACCGTCCAGCATCGGCAAAAAAGTCACGGAAGCTGTAATCTGACGAAAGACTGCTTGTATCTCGGATTGTATCTCAGCCTCGGTTTTTTCTTCCGGGGCTTCACTTCCTCTGGGTTGCTGCTGTTAGCGATAAGATTTTGTTAAATTAAATGTTGCGGAGCCTACTCTGTAATCGAGTTTTCTTGATCGCCGGCACTCTTGGAGGATTTTGCTGCGGCATTCTTTCCGAAAATTTGAACCTATTTCCCGTCAGATTGGGCATCTTGATCTTGTGAGCTTGCTTACGTCAAATTGCCATCGTTCGACATGCTCGCCGGTCTCCTTGCTCGTGATGACGATAACAAGCTTTGATATTTTACCACCATACATCCACTCCTTGAGTTGCGACATGATTTTCTTGATGTATGCTTTTACTTGATCGTCGGCTGTGACCATCATTGTCAAGCCATACTTTTTAACGCTATGCATTCTATCAGGCAGACTATTCAACGTTGCCCAGCTCGGGACTTACGCTGTGAAGTCCTCTGCAGGATAGACCCCGCGTTGAAACCTGCATATGATTAGCCTACTGAGGGACTGCGCATAAGAATACGTACAATATGGTGTTGATGGAATATTCAAACTGTACGACTAAGCACCTGTTGATGATTCGACGACCCGCGTACTCACAAATTCATTGACAACTTTTGAGGAGCCTTTCAAAGCCAGCTTGTAGACCTTGGACGCATCGCTCTTGGATGACTTCGAGGACTTCGACTTTGACAAAGTCTTTGGTGCAGACATGGCTGTGTGTGCGTGTGCTTGGCTTTGTGCCCCCTTCACTGACAACGACAAAGCCAAGTCGAACTCTGTTTACGTTGTTTGTTGATGAGACAATGACAGCCGATAGGCCTGCATGAGTCTAGAGCGTGGTAGGCTGATTGAGGAGTGTTGGTGGTGGGTCCGTCGGCACAAAAGCCCATGCAACTACCGGCACGATTGCTTGCCCGTGATTACGTAAGGCAAGCGAGCCACAAGAAAAGTCGTGCACGCATCATCTACTTCGGGGGCAGCAGCCACTCACTCGTCGATCTCATGCCCACTCATGCGATCATGCGTCCGAACTGCGCGCAGCCTTCTGCAGGCCAAGCGGACGCCGTTGACACGCCTCACGGGCTTTCCCCACGCCTTGCGCATCCTTGACCGCCTGCCAACCTACAGCAGGAGCTATGCACAGGCATTCCGCCCCCAAGGCGAGCTGGAGAAACGCATCGCCGACATTCCCATTGAACGCTATCGCAACTTCTGCATTGTAGCCCACGTGGATCATGGCAAGTCGACGCTATCAGACCGCCTGCTCGAAATCACAGGGACCATCCAGCCTGGAGGTAATAAGCAGATTCTCGACAAGCTGGACGTGGAGCGCGAGCGGGGCATCACGGTCAAGGCCCAGACATGTTCCATGATCTACAACCACGAGGGAGAAGATTACTTGCTGCATCTGGTCGACACGCCTGGCCACGTCGACTTCCGTGCCGAGGTGTCTCGCAGTTATGCCAGCTGTGGAGGTGCGCTGCTCTTGGTCGATGCCAGTCAGGGCGTGCAGGCACAAACAGTTGCCAACTTCTATCTGGCCTTCTCACAGGGACTCACTCTTGTACCAGTATTGAACAAGGTTGATCTACCCCACGCCGACTCGCCCCGCGTTCTCGAACAGATGCGAGACACCTTCGAGCTCGATCCAGAGACAGCGGTCCTAGTCTCCGCGAAAACAGGACTCAATGTGGCGTCTCTATTACCCACTGTAGTAGACAAGATCCCGCATCCGGTTGGGGATCTCAAGGGTCCGCTGCGCATGCTTCTGGTCGATTCTTGGTACGATGTGTACAAGGGCGTGATTCTACTGGTACGCATATTTGATGGGCAGGTGCGTCCTGGAGACAATGTTCGGTCGTTTGCTACAGGACTGAAATATACGGTTGGTGAAGTCGGCATCATGTACCCCGATCAGACACCGCAGACGGTCCTCAAGGCCGGCCAAGTTGGCTACATACACTTCAATCCAGGCATGAAGAGATCACAGGAAGCCAAAGTGGGTGACACGTACACTACCGTTGGCTCTGAGAAGCTCGTAGAGCCGTACCCCGGGTTCGAGGAGCCGAAAAGTATGGTCTTCGTTGCTGCCTTTCCCACTGACCAGGACAATCACGAGCACTTGGAGGACAGCATTGAGCAAATCATCCTCAACGATCGCAGTGTTACTTTACAGAAGGAGTCCTCAGATGCGTTAGGTGCTGGCTGGCGTTTGGGCTTCCTTGGGACTCTTCACTGTTCCGTATTTGAGGACCGTCTGCGTCAAGAGCATGGAGCGAACATCATTATTACGCCCCCATCCGTGCCATTCAAGGTCGTTTGGAAAAACGGTACCGATTCGATCATCACAAACCCTAATGAGTTTCCCGATCAAGATGAAGCGCACTTCAAAGTCCAGGAAGTGCATGAGCCATACGTGGCAGCCACAATCACCTTGCCCGGCGAATACCTTGGCGAGGTCATCAAGCTTTGCGAGTCCAATCGTGGTGAGCAAAAGGAACTCACTTTCTTCACGGCGACACAAGTCATCCTAAAATACGATCTTCCGCTATCCCATCTTGTCGACGACTTCTTCGGCAAGCTCAAAGGCGCGACCAAAGGTTACGCGTCGCTCGACTACGAAGATGCAGGGTTCCGCAAATCGACAATCGCAAAACTGAACTTGCTGGTCAACGGTGTCCCTGTCGATGCAGTATCGCGCGTCATGCATACCTCGCAAATTGACAGGGTTGGACGCATTTGGGTGGAAAAATTCAAAGAGCATGTCGAGCGTCAGATGTTCGAAGTCATTATTCAGGCAGCCACGGGCAAGACAGGAAAACGCATCGTAGCTCGAGCCACTATCAAACCATATCGAAAGGATGTCCTGGCTAAGCTGCATGCTAGCGATCTGAGTAGACGGAGGAAACTCTTGGAGAAGCAAAAAATGGGTCGAAAGAAGTTAAGGAGTGTAGGGAATGTTGTGATTGAGCAGGAAGCTTTCCAGAAGTTTTTGGCGAAGTAGTTCATTGATATACTGGTTCTCCTCACTGCATGACCTAGCAAGGCTGTATCTGGAAATTCTTCACTAGAGTAGGGTTTGGTGCGACCTCACAGTAGAGAGTGCGGTGGCGAAGACAGTGGGGATGAGACGCTTGTTGATCTTTCAGAAGCACTCTCGCAAGAGAGCCCCGGCAAGATAAAGCGCATTCTTCTTCGTTATACCGTGCGCAATCAAGCGTTGCAGATCAATGCTGCGGTTGGGGGGGATATTTAGAAAGATATCTGGCGTCTTGTAATCAGGACAACATAGCTGAAGATGAGGATGTACAAATTAATCCTGGTAGCGAGCCGGATGTATGAATGATACGTATTTATCCCATTCGATTCCAGGACTCACGGAAAAAAAGGTGGGACTTGGTAAAAGTCGAAATATTCCGTATGCACGTCTCTCTCACGCCCCTTGCGTAACGTGACTTATACTACGCTCATAAATAAAGCTGCTGCGAGCAACTCTCGAGACTTCTTCGCACAAACTCGTAACCACCGCTCTCCTCAATACATCACGCCACGCTGATACAAGCATGAGCACAAGGAAGGGAAATGATCTCAGTCTCATTTATTCAGCCTTCCTATGATAGTACTACGTGCTTGCTTTTCTTGGACCTTAAGTCCTACTGGTTACTACCATATCGTGCTCCATTTTCATTACGCTGTCACGGTTTCACATTTTTGGGATCCTTTGGCAAGTTTTTGCGAATTTAGGCATTCGCAACGTACATAGCTAGGAATGCTCTAAATTCTGAACCACAACGTAGTTGCTTTCATCCAAAACCGTGGAAGCTTCATTGCGTGGTCAATGGCATTACGGTTACTCTGTGATACATGTAAACCTTAACGTGGGGCATGTCGTTACCTATTCTGTGGTAGAATCGTCCAGATAATCTAGCATGGTGAATAATAGGCACGATACTTATTGACCACGTGCGCAAGCTGGAAGATGGCTCTAATTTCCCCTTTCTGTCTTACACGAATCAAGCATCTCTAGCAAATTTCTTTAGTAACAGGACCTGAAACTCCGTGTGCATTTGCACCGGCGAATCGGTACCCGTGTCCCGAATGCCCCTGGCTGATGGGACGACACGAAGGCTGATATGATCGAAATGATCTCACCATCTTACTGCTATCGCCCCATTACGTGGGGAACAACGCTAAATTACTGTCGGCTCCCGAAGATTGCACATTTCAGCTCGGTAACTTTTCCGAGAGGCGCTCACATGGCATGCTGAAAGTCCAAAGTAGACGATGTACTCCCACGCTGGGCCCAATCAGTCGAAAATGATATCCGAGTCACACGAGCTTAGAGAGCTGGGATCCATGGACTTGCAACGGTTCCTGATTTAACACCGACTCATTACCAGCCACTTGTTCTCAAACGTCGTCACATAAGCCACTGAGTCCTGGTTGGACCTGGCACCGGTGCATCTACGCCAACGCAGTCGCGTGACGAATCACCATGTACAAGCAATAGTCATCTGATAAATATTTTCGGTGCCAACCCTACGAGCACAACCACAGGTTCCCTATCACAAAGGCAAAGAAAGTACCACGCCTCCCGCAGTGCTCTCCGCGGCTCACCACTATGTCACCTGCGGTTACGCGCCAGTGCGCATACTCTGACAGAGCAAGTTTTTAACTCTGTTACACAATTTAAAAAGCCAAAGAAGAAGAAAAACCAAGGGGCAGACGTATGCAACCTACACGGGATCACAGTGATTTTCGCTGCTTCCAACGTCATCATCAAACACGAAAGAAGAATATTTACGCTAGGTAACTAACCATCATGGACATGGCCCCAGAGCATCCGTTACATAGTTAGTCAAATAGGATAAATACCTACCGACCGACATGTGACTATACTAGCTCCACATCTTCCCCTACCCCAGCCTTCACCAACCTTTCTCAATTGCGCAAGACCAATCCCACCATGTCGTCCCCAACACTACCGCCAGTTCCGCAACCACCAGAATCTAAAGCAAGCACCTGCACCGGCTGTCTCCAATGCGTGCAAAGCGCCAGCATGCGCACCTGTCCCGAATGCAAAGGGCACCCAACACAGTAGGCACCTACCCATGCAGCCCTCTTCACCGCCCTCACCACACAACCGTGGCGAAAACATTGAAACAACAACGCATCTAACCCAGCGCAGCTACCGAACGGGCGAAAAGTGCTGCCATTGTGCCGGCCGCGGGAGTATAGGTCGCGCCGCATGTCCGGGGGAACCGCGACTCTGAAGAAACACGACGGATTGATCGTCGCCGCCATGAATTTTTCTTCACGGCGCCCGTCGTGTATGGGGAGACTGCTATCCAGCACATGAGTCCATATAGTGTCGTGAGAAGTTACCTTGCTGGGGGTGGGGCGGGCGTTGTTGTTTAGCACGCCGGATATACGGGGATATCGGATGAGGATGGATATGTATGAGGCAGGATTATCTAGGCCTGCTGATGATAGGCGGCTGCCCATGTGTATACACTAGTGCCCATTTCTCCGCGGCCGGTAGTATCTTTATTTGCCCCCTAGGGTTCTTTCAGAGTACGTTGGCATAGTAGGTATTAATACGACTTGCAATTGACCAAGGCTGAATGTGTTATTTGCCACCTGATTCCGACTCATTTTCTAATTCACGAAGGAGATCATTTCGAAGAAAAATATGATCAACGTAAATCATGGGAGAGGGTTTGGAGATGAATTGGAGAGGGTTTAGGAATGATGAAGTAGGAGGCAAAAATGGTGGGTCTGCTTGATGAAATATGCAACGCTTCTGTACCACCCCCGGGAGAAATCTTCAAAGAGTAAGAAGGGATAAACTGAATAAGACAAAAGAAAAACGACGCCAGAACAACGCCCGACGGCTTTGAATGCAAACGATTTCCAACAACCAACACCAAAAAGGAAAACTTGCATGACCATCGACCCGCGCAGTCAATAGAATCCAAACCAGTGCAACTCCAGTGCTTGTATTGTTTCCATAGGTTAGCTTCTCCACCCTATTCAGTTACTGCGCGTGTTAGCTCGAATCCCTTTTCACACTTGACGCAAGGCGTGATGAAACTTACTAAATCTCCAATGGCGCAATCTGATCTACGTTATACAACCAACCTCCACCCCTCTCCTCACTCTCTAACCAGTCATACGGCCAGACGACCAAATGTCCTTGCACCAATTCTAACAATTTCCGCGCATCCTCGGTACTGAGCATGCTATCCGCATCTGTAGCCTGGAATTGGCGGGCTGAAGATTTGGTCGTTCCACGGCGACGGGAGCGTTTGGTGTTGCTTCGACCGGGGGTGGTGTTGGAACTGGAGTTGTTGGGATGCTGCGTTGGTTCTGTAATGGTGACATTACGTGTGCGGGCGGAAAAGTCTGTACTAGTGGGTTTATTGTTGCAGTTATAGCTGTTGTTGTCGTTGGTGTTATCGGCGGGGATGGGAGGTGGAGGGGGAAATGTGAAGGTTTTGCCTATTGGAGAAGGGTTCATGGGGCTTACTACCGCATCATCCGCAGGTTCTGCGGGGGCAAGGCCAATAGCTTTTCCGTTACTGACCGGAACATGCGTTTCAAGGTGTAGTAGGCCACTATTTCTGCTGCCAGATGGAGGAGACTGGCTGCTTTGCACGTGCTTTTCTTGGTCCTCGGCCCATTGCTCTACACCGCCGATACGCGAATGGTGATTTTGGTTGGAGACTTCACCATGATGTCCTCCAAATTTATCATTCACCTTTTCTCCCAATGCTGCAGCTTGCACACCAACTTGTTTAGTAATATTGCCAGTTGCCAAAGTCATCTTATCTGTCATCCCCGCACCAGGTGGGCCAGTCTTACCGGGTGCATCCTGTGTACGATGGTGCTGGCTCTTCTCACCACCCTGGTACTTTGCAAAGCGCTCTGCAAACGCTGCATACTCCTGATACTCTTTCCAGGTACGGACATCGTTGTCGGGCATGCAACGAAACACTTGGCGGAAGAGCTTAGTATTATTTTCTGCGACTTGGTGCCATGTGTCGAGGAAGAAAGAATCGTTGATAGGGTCGCGCATGCAATCGTCAGTTACTATGGGTCGACGCATATCGGCGAGCAGTGGGGCGATGAGGGAGGAAGAAGCATAGCTGAAGGTACGTTGGAGAGGCGGTCCTCCGATGTCTGTATCATCTAGGAGAGGCAGGGCAGGAAGCTGACTGAGTTGGGTGAGACCTAATTTTGTAGTGTCCATGCGGGGCATGCGTGGAGGCGGGAGGCCGGCATAACCTTCGGTATGGTTACTCAGCCCACTATTTCTGGTGCCGGTGGTACCACTGCGACCACGCGTGGTACGTGTTGTTGTTGTCGTCGTCGCAGAAAAGGCCTTTCTCTGGGTGCCTTCAGCAGCTACGTCGGTGACCAGTATCTCGCGGCCGTGCTGGTCAATGTAGGAATCGCGACCGTGAGCAATGAGCGGTCGGTTTTTCTCGAGTTCCAGCATGTGGTCAGCACCCAGGCCCCGCACGTCCTTTTCATGTTTATCGTTCTGCTGTACACGAGGGTCTGATGAGGGTTTCTTGGCACTTTGCAGATGGGGATTGTCGTTCTGGGCCCAATCAAAGTCGTGATTGAAGCTGTGAATCTTTTCCTCGGCACGAGCTAGTAGATCATCCTGCAACCTATGGTTGTTCTCCTCGAGTTTCTTCTCAGTCTCTCGGTGGTGGTGGGCCGTGGTGGGGGAGGAGGGACCAGACGACTCAGTGTTGAAGCCAGCAGCGGTGGCACTATTGGCATCATCCGACAGTTGACTGTTGACATCTTCTTCAGTGATGCCATCGACATCCACGCCGAGATGTTCGCGCATCAGGCGCATACGTAGTGTATGCGGGAACTTGCCAACCTTGTATGGCTGTCCCGCCATGTACGAATCGAGCAGCTCTGTGTCACGCACGACGGCAGCTACCTCCGAGTCTCGCGATCCCAACATGGAGCGCTCATTAATGTTGGCGGATCCGATAATGGCAACCCGGTCGTCGACAATCATGACTTTGGCGTGAATGTACAGTTGTTCGGTAACGACCATTTTATTGGGACCAATCTCGCCCCAGGAGCGCAGCGCATAAAATTGAATATAATCCTCGGGCTCGATACCCGCAGCGCGAAGACGGCCAAAGAGGGAGGACTCGCCGCGACATATGCTGTGATACTGACAGGTCATGATGAGACGAACGCTGCTACCCTCTTGCTCATCGACCGTATTCTGGTATCCTGGCATGAGCGGAAGCATGATGCAGGCTCTCCAATCCTCATCGTTTGTGTGGGCCCGCTTGATGCGATCGACCAAAGCATCGTTGATTTTATTCTCAATCTTGGTGCCTAAAACCTCACCGCTACTGATGTAGAATTGATTTTCTATGTAGACAAAGTGCTCGGAGGTGGCAATCATCTGAACGTAGGCGTTCATGATGCTGTGCTCGACCTTGTTTGGGGTACCCAAGGACCACGCGCATGCCGACCGGAGGATTTGCACCTCGCAGGTTCCGTCCAGTCCGAGGGCTTCGATGTCGGCTGGATTGAAGTCGGGTGGCGGGAGGAGGAATGGAGTTGGGCGTGAGGGCTTTCGCTGCCGAAGTAAATAGTTCCATCGCTGCACAAAGTGACGAGTGAGATCACGGGCGGGCTGGCCAACCATCTGCATGCCAATGTCGTGCCATGGCATCCTCGGAACCTTGGATCGGTCGTACATTTCCTCATAGGGCTTGTCTAGCGCGAAGAAGTCCTGGACACGAGGGTTCGAGTAGTCTTTTCCCGGCCAGAGCTGGCAGTGGTCGGCATCCTTAGGCATGTCGTCGAGCTCGAAGCCCGTTGGTTTGTCGTCGACGACGGCATGCTGAGGCGTGTCCCATCGGCCAAGGCACAGATCAACGCCACCACAGAAGGCCACGGTGTGATCTATGACGCAGATCTTTTCGTGATGCGACCAGAAGAAGGTGTTTTGCCGAATCTGGTTGGGTGATCGCTGGACGAAAACATTGGGATGCAGGTCGAGCAAGGAGAACTTTGAATATTCCGAGTCGATAGGAATGGCGGCGCCAATGTTACGATACATGATGACGAAGATCTTGACTCCTTCTTGGGCTTTGCGCTGGAGGAGTCGGTCTAGTCTCCACTTTTGGCTGATGGCAGCCGGACGGCGCAGGTAGAGTTCCGGACTGAGCCACCAATCGTGAATGTAGATAACGTCGCGGGCCATGCTGATGGCCCGCGAGACATTCCACATGTAGTCACGGCCGTCAACGAGCCACTGTGCGTAGATCTTCTTGCGCACAGGGGCAAAGCTGTCGAATCGCTGACGCTGTGACCAGGGGGTATTTTGAGACATGAAGGAAATGGATTCTTCGAACTGCTCGAGCATCTTATCATTGCGGGCAAGCAGCTTCATCTTGCGCTCGGAATTGATGAGTTTGAGTTGGTGGTGGCCGGTGGCCGAGGCTTTGGCTTCACTAGCAATCTCGCGAGCTTTCTTGTCGCGGATCCGGCCCGACTTGGACTCCAGCTTGAAGTCTGCATCAACCAAGAAGACGTCATAGACGTTCATCTCCTCGGGCGAATCGACGCAGACGACATAGCTGTGGCGAACAAGAAACCACTTGGGCCAGTGACGGCTCATGCGGGGCATTTTGGTCCAGGCCTTGCGGTTATCGACGCCCTGGGAAGACTTGATCATCAAGTAGCCCTCCTTGCCATGGTAGCCGCCCTCGGCGGCCAGGCGCACGCCAAGGGCGGAGAG
>Ga0182213_1000057_pt1 | contig 16896 bp, 36 predicted proteins | sample G5R1MG_22_FD_128399 | JGI IMG/M metagenome (GOLD analysis project Ga0182213, IMG submission 128399) | Switchgrass phyllosphere microbial communities from Michigan, USA - G5R4_MAIN_03OCT2016_LD1 MG | ecosystem: Host-associated > Plants > Phyllosphere > Phylloplane/Leaf | place: USA: Michigan... | reverse complement strand
AGTGGTCCCATGTAACGGAATAACGAAAGTAGGCAAATATAACGAAAGTAAATCGCGCACCATCACTTTAGTTACTGATCGCTTGCGTAACGAAACTGAATATGCAAGGATCCGACTGCGCATTCCGCGCGAGGAACCGAACATGAGTTGGCACAAGCTTATTCTTGCTGAAATGCAAGCAAAAGGCGACACGCTTTCAGATATGGTAGCGAAAGCCCAAGTCGAAGATTACAATCATCCATTCTTGGGAACTTGCTACATAATCTATACACATCGTTTTGTGTATTTCCCACAGCAAATGAATAACGTGCGGTGGTACGTTGCTGTTCCGCGCAACCCCGATGGGAGCCCGTGTCAATAATGGAAGTTCGCAATTTCTACGATAAGGAAACGGGCGATATCTTAGTCATCCGCGAAACCACCGGTGATAACTACGCGATCAATATATCATGCGGTGGTGAAAGTGTCTCGCTGACAAAGCGTCAACTCGCCCAACTCATTCACGATCTATACAACCTCGGAAGGCTCGCTGAATAATGTCTCTCGTTTTTCGTGTTCATTACATGGTCACTCTACCCGAGCGCCCGGCGCAGATCCTTTCCAAGCTGCGCGGCTTCGAGGATCTGAAAATCGAGGCGTCCACCCGCAAGGGCGAACCCGTCGTCGTCTCTGGCATCAATGCCGACGATGCTCGGCGCAATGCCATGCCGATTATCCGCACCCGTCATGGCGCGGACGCCAAGATTGTCATCGGCAAGATCAAGCGCGCTGGTGACACCGCATTTAGCAGGAAGGGCAAGCGTCGATGAAGGCGCTATGTTGCATGATACTTTCCGTGCTGATTGTGCTGGTCACGCCGACAATGGCTATTGCCTGTTACATGCTGCGCGGTTGGGATGGTGTTGCTTTTGCACTTGGGGTTTTTCTCCTCATGTGCTCGGCAATGCTGCATGTGTTTCGTGCTAGACGATAAATACAACAACGGCTTTCGCGCCTTCAATCAGAACAGGCGGCGCGAAAGCAACCCGTTTAAGGAACAGCGTAAGCGGGACAGCTGGTGGCGTGGTTGGGATGCCGCCTATAGTCAACGGGGCAAGAGGGCGCTGCCAGCGCCGCCCAATTACAAGCGGGGTGACAAGAATGGGTGAAGCGTTGCGGGCGATCAAAGCCGTTGACTTCAAGACTTTGCGCGCGGTGGACTATATGGAGCCCGCCGAAGTGATCGGGTTTCGAACATACGGAAAGAACTCGACAGGTATTTACTATCAGGAAGAAAAGACGACTAGGATTTACTGCATTAAATACAAGACGCAGGACGTGCGGGGCTTGGGACAGAGGAAGTTCCACACCGAACTTGCTTCCTATCCTGTCGGCACTCTCGGCAAGCTGGTGAACGGGCGCTTGCAGCTGGAGTACCCCAAGGGCCACCGCGCGCCAGCCGTGAACGATTTCGGGCGTCCCCGGCTAGGGCTCAAGCCGTTGACGAATGCCGAGCGACAGGCGCGCCACCGTGCTAAGAGGGGTGCCGGGAAGCGTCCCAAACCGGAGGACAAGGCATGACAGACAGGCAGCGGAACTTCGCACGGATCGTGGTCGTGGGGGCGCTCGCGGGCGCGGTCGCCGCCATGGCTCATTTCTTCATCGAAGCGCAGGTGAAGCGTATCACCTAAATGCAGAAGCCCGGCACGCGCCAACGTGCCGGGCTTCCAGTTCATTTCCCCACCACTAAGCAAGGGCAGTAAATGGCTACCGCAAAAATGACGTCCGCACAACGGCGGGAATTCCAAAAGGAAATGTCGGCGCTCAAGAAGGCGGGATTGCTCCCCGCCTCTTTCGACGTGCGCAAGGCGCAACCGACGAAGCATTATCGCGGGCTCGCGCGGAAATTCGAAGGCGTCATCACCGGGCGCGACGTGGTGGTGAAGGTGCCACGCGGGCAAGGATCCTCCTACGGCGAGAAATTCAATCGGCGTGGTGATGCGGTGGTGGTGCCGAAACCCATGCTGAATGGGAAGGCCCGCTACAATAAGCGCACCGGCGAGATTATCAGCACGGCCAAGGTGCGCGGCGGTCGGGTGGAGGCGGTTTATCACCGCACCGGCGAAGTCGATTTCAAGGCGGCAGAGGGCGAGGGCGTTTCGTTCGTCATCTACCTTGCGCGCCACGATCATTACGAAGGGATCCGCGCCGACAGCGTGGCCGGGCTGGAAAAGATATTCCCCGACAGTCTCGGGAATTTCGCCGACTGGGTGAAATACATTCAAATCGAGAAATTCAGCGATAATCCCGATGACGACGAGTACGGCGACGGTGACGTGGATTACGTCCCGCGCGTGCCGCCCAAGCGTGCCAAGGCGAAGCGCAAGAGCAAGAACGCCAAGGGGCGTAATGCGTGATTAAATTCGACGTGGTGCCGGGGCCGATTAAAGCGGCACCGACATTTTCGGTAGAGGCTCCGGCGTCACCATTGCCGGGGCTTACGATCGTACCCGGCACGCAGCATGGAAAAGGCAAGACGACGGTGGAGCGAGTGCGGGAACACCGCGAGCGCAAAGCGCGGGACTATGCGCAGGACATAGCGGTTCTCGATATGGAGACGGACCCGTTCGACAACGTGACGCGCGAGCGGATTTATCCGTTCTGCGCGGTGCTATATTCCGACAATTTCGAGCCTATGCACTTTTGGGAAATGGATTTCGACAAGTTCCTAGATCAGCTGATTGGCGCGATCGAAGCCTTGCCGCGCAAATATGTCATCTACGCCCACAACGGCGGGCGCTTTGATTTCATGTTCCTGATTTCCCGACTGCGCGGCGACGTGTCGTTCAAGGGGCGAGGAATTATGTCGGCGAAAGTCGGCAATCACGAACTGCGCGACAGCTTCCATATCATTCCCGAAAAGCTGGCGTCCTACCAAAAGGACGCATTCGATTATCGCAATTTGACGAAGGATAAGCGCGAGGCGCACAAGGAAGAAATCTTGCGCTACTGCGAAGCCGATTGCCGCTACCTCCTCGATATCGTCAAAGCGTTTATCAAGGAATTTCGGCTCAAGATCAGCATTGGACAAGCGGCTCTTGCCGAGTTGCAGAAGGAATATCCATTCGAGTGCGTCACAGCGTCGATGGATGAATATCTGCGCCAATTCTTTTTTGGCGGACGTGTCGAATGCCTCCAAGGGCTGTTGCACGTCAAAGGGCACAAAAAGCTTTATGACGTAAATTCGATGTATCCGGCTGCGATGGTGGAATACCTCCACCCTGTCGGTAAGGAATATGTGACGCGCCCCGGCAAGCCCGATGCAAATACGTGCTTCATCGAATTGTCATGCACAAATCATAACGCTCTGGTGTGCCGAGACGAGGAAGGCAACACGACTGCCAATCAGCGGGAAGGCCGGTTCTTTACAACGATCCATGAATATCGGATGGCCCTCAAATACGGGCTAATTGAAAATGTCGTCATCCATTTTTGCGTCGATAATCAATATCGAACGAACTTCGATCGATTTATCGTCCCGCTCTACAACCGCCGCCAGCTGACGAAAGCCAAACTGAAACAGCTGGAAAAGAGCGGTAAGACAGGAACGCAGGAATGGGCCGATACGAAAAAAGACGATATCTTTATTAAGCTCTTGCTGAACAATGCCTATGGCAAGCTCGCCGAGAACCCACGCAATTTCAAGGAACACTATTTCACAGAGCCCGGCGAATTTCCGCCGGAGGAATTGGAGGGCTACGGGCATCTACCGAAGCATGAGTGCAAGCAATACTGGGTTTGGGAAAGGCCAAGCCCGAAAGCCAAATTCAAGAACGTCGGCACCGCTGCCAGCATTACAGGCGCGGCACGTGCAATTTTGATGGAAGCAATTCACCACGCCAAGGAACCGATTTACTGCGACACCGACAGCCTGATTTGCGACGAACTGGAAGGGCTCGATTTGCACCCGACACGTCTAGGTGCATGGGATCTGGAGGCGGAATTTTCCGAAGTCGTGATTTGCGGTAAGAAAATGTATGCGTGCAAGCCGTTAGACGGTGGCAAGCCGAAGGTGCGCAGCAAGGGCGTGGCCGGTTTGACGTATGACGAAATGGTTTCGATCTACGAAGGCAAGGTGATACAAAAGGTGGCGTTCGGCCCTACTCTCGATAAGACGGGGCGGCAGTATTACCAAGGGCGCAACGTGCGCGCGACAGCAAAAAGGAAAATCGGCAATGGCAACAATCAATGCGCAGGGATCCAATCTCGGCAGTCTGCCGGGCGTCAACGGGGCCACGTCAGTCAAGGCGGAACTTGATTTCACCGCTGGCACCCGCGCCACCTATGAGGCGAACGGTGACGGTAGCGCTGCCTATCGTCAGAAGTATCAATCCATTTTCGTGGATAATTCGCTGAACGCAGATCCGCTCAAACTGACATTCATGGGCTCGGATTTGTCGGTAACGGTGCCGCCCAACTCGCAAGCGATCCTGCCGCTTAGCACACCTCCGGGTATGCTCTATATTATTGGCGAGGGTGTTACGGCAGCGATCAAGATCCCGATCGTTCTCTTTGACGTGCTGTTGCCGTTCCTCGTTTGGGGCACAGCGTCCGGCGGTGCGCTGCGTTTCGGCACAGGCGCTGCCATCGTCAATGCGCAGGTGATGATCGGCACCGCTCGCCAGAACGTCGCCGGTGTCGGTGCGAATTACACACGACTTCGCAACCGTTCGAATGCTTCCATTTTTCTCGGCGGCGCGGCTGTCACGACCGCCAACGGTTTCGAACTCGCGCCGGGCGACGTTTTCGAAGTCGGTCTGACGACACGCCCGAACGGTGCAATTTTCGCGGTAGCCGGTTCGGAAAATCTGCGCCTCGATCGTATCAGCTGGTAGGATCCTGAATTATGGCCCGGCGCTTCGACACCAGCGTTACCGTTCCGTATCGAGGCGCAATCGCGTCGGCACCCGTGGCGTTCTGCGACGGGGCGCAGATCGCGACCATCGAAGTGCCTTGGCGCTCATACGGGATCGATCTAGGAACCAACGTGCGGACGCTGATTAATCCCGGCGTTCGCATTAATGTTGCCCGTCCCCCGGCAACACCGCTCACCACCATTCAGGGTGTCTATATCGACAATACCGCGTGTGACAGCCCGGTGTATCTGGTGGCGGATGATACGAATGTTCAGCTGACGTGCGCGGACGGCACGTCGGCATTTTTCCCGGTGCTGACGAATGGTACCGAATTTACGCTCTATATCGAGAGTGTCGCCACGCCCTATGACAAGTCGCAATTCACTCGGGTGGTATTTTGCGACAAGCCGTTTCCACCGTACTCGGATGAACAGTTCAACGAATTTGTCCCTGTCAGCCAAGTGTCGGGAACTGCCGCATACTCCCGCAACGTTCAAGGGGACCAGTACGCTGCCAGCACGGAAGCTTATTCGGTCGCCACCAGCGGAACGTTTGAGGACAGCGAACAACTGATTGCTGGCGTCTCTGGCACCACGCTGGTGATTACCAACGTGCAAATCAGCTGCAATAATCTCAAGGCGGGAATGGAGCGGCAAGCCGTCATTTTCTTGCAGCACAACGGGCAAATGATTTTCCGCCAGCGGTTCTTTGCCCGCCCCTACAACGTGCCGGGGCAGACAGGCAATTTTGTGCCATCCCAAAATCACCCGCTCAATTTGAGCGGAATTGCTGTTCGCCTGAATGGATTATATCCGATCCGCGCGGTATATAGGATGTTGCCTCCGGCTGGCACGGAGGCACCCAACGCGATTTTTGTTCCCGACGTGCATATCGTTTACGCCCGGATCCAAAATCCCACGTTATAAGGTGGTGGAAATGCTCGCTGGCATGGGAATGCTTCTGAAATCCATGGGGCTCAAACCCGAAGAAATCACAGCGCAGGTGGAGGTTTTCTTGACGGAAGCCGGTAAGCTGCGCGCAGAAATCGAGCGGCAAGGCCGCTTGATCGACGCCATTGCGAAAGCGCATGGCGTGAACCCGCGCGATTTCGACAGCGCGACAACCAAGGAAATCGAACATGGCAACTAACACCGAAAAGCTTTCCGGTGCGACTTCGGCCAACGTTACCGCCGCTGGCACGACTGCCACCGTTGGCAGCGACGAAATGGAGGCGATCCGTGCGCAGGTGGATCAGCTGACGCGCGAACTCGCCACCGCCAATTCGCGCGCCGACGATATGGAAGCGCAGCTGCGCGAGACGCGCGGGCTCGCCGAGGGGCGCGAGGATGAAATCGCATCGCTGCGCGCCGAGAACGAGGATATCCGTCGCACGCTCGGCGGCTCGGCTGACGATGCGTTCGCCCGCAAGTCGGACGTGGATCGTGTTCGCACGGATCTGGAGACGCTTCGCAACGATCGCGCCGACACGCAGGTGAACATCAGCGACGGTACCGGGATGGACGAAGGCGTTCCCGGCTTCGAAGGCGGCTTGATGAAGTATATCATCGAGACGTATTATTCGTCCGACGTTCTGCGCTATCGCCGGGCGGTCGATGCCGAACGGGCTCGGCAGAAAAGCTGACGAATTTCTTCGACGGCATTTAAGGGACGCGCAAATGCGTCTCTTTCTCATTTAAGAAAGGCTTTCGCCGTGGATCCTGAAACCAACGCGGCGGAAGCCGCTGCCGAAAACGCGGGCGAGTTTGCCGCGAGCATGACGGAAATGGCCGTTGAAAGCGCTGTTGCTGAAATCGAAGGTGCCGTGGAACGGGCCGAAGAACGCGCAGAACGGGCCGAGGAAGCCGCCGAGGCAATCGCCGATGCGGTGGTAGAAATTTCGGAACGCGAACATATCGCGTCCCTTGAGACAAAGGTGGCACAATGTCTGGAAGAAAACCAAGGGCTGAAAAACCAGCTGACGGAACTCCAAACGTCAATATCGATGTTGACGTTACAGTTGATCCCGCCAGCCTCGTCGACATTCCCGGTGGCGGAAACGACGGTGGTGGAGGAAACGACGCCCCCGCCGGAGGAAACGACGCCGGGCCAAGTGCAGGAACCAAGCGAAAGCGAGGGCGTCCCGCCGGTGGAGGACAAACCCGAGCCGCCCCGCAGAAAGCGTCGGTGGCTTCGATAGCCGGATTATCGGCTATGATCCAAAGCACGCACGCAATGCTCGCTTTCATTATCAAGACGCCTGAACTGGCGATTGACGATAACGAAGCAACGTTGCTTGCCAAGTCGGCGGCGAACGTGGCGCAACATTACGATGTTGTCGCCATGAGCGAAAAGAGCATGGCTTGGATCGGGTTCGCCCAAACTCTTGCGCTGGTCTACGGACCACGTGTCGTGGCGGTGCGAATGCGCACCGCCGAAACCCGAGCGGCTAAGCGTGAGGGCCAAGCCCGCCAGCAAGCCGCAACACCCACGGGGCCGAAAGCTACCGACGATGGCACCGCGCCGCGATCGGTGGATCTTGGTTCCTTCATCGCCGGAGGGCACGCGCAATGAGCAAGGTTGACGGTTTCGTTGCATGGATGCAGTCGCGTCTTACCGCCCACGGGTTTTCCGTGGGTCCGGTGGACGGGATCAATGGCCCGGTGACGGTGGCGGCTCTGCGCGCGTTTCAGACGCGCCACGGGCTGAATGCCAGCGGTACGGGTGACGCGCAGACGGTGGCGGCTTTACGGGCGAGTGCTTCGGCTCTCACCCCTTCGGAAGCCGCCAAGGTTCCCGATCGCACGATCAAGAACGGGCACCTAGTCGGCGAGCCGAACAATCACGCGGAATGGCCCCGGCAAGTTTCGGTGCCCGGCGTTTTCGGCAAGCCCGGTGAAGGCATCATCACGGTAGAGGTGCCTTTCGCCATGTCTCTTGCTTGGGACAAGTCGATTAAGGTGCGCCGGATTTCGTGTCACGAACTGGTTGCGCCGAGTACCGTTCGCATCCTGGAGCGCACCGCCGTTCTCTACAATGAGCGCGAGCGCGAGGCGATCGGTATCAGCGTCTACGGTGGAGGCTTCAATATCCGCAAGATGCGTGGCGGGCAGTCGCTTTCCATGCACTCGTATGGGATCGCATTCGATTTCGATCCCGAGCGGAACCAGCTGCGATGGAACCGGGGCCGCGCCCGGCTTGCGCAGGATGACGCAGTTCCCTTTTGGGAGTTGTGGGAGGACGAAGGTTGGATCTCGCTTGGGCGGGAACGGGACTTCGATTGGATGCACGTTCAGGCGGCACGCCTGTAAAGAAAGGACAAGAAATGTCACAGTCTCAATTCACGTCGCTTCTGCGACAAGTTCTCATGTTCCTGTCTGCCTACGCGATCGGCGCAGGATACGTCACCGCCGAACAGTACGGCATTCTGGTGGAAGTCGTCGTCGGCGCGGTTCCTCTTGTCTGCCTCGTTTGGGCGGGCTTTGCTTCCAGCAAAACCGGCATCGTCGGGGCAGCGTCGAAAATCGACAGTGTTTCGCAAATCGTGATGGATCCTTCGTCCTCCATTCCTGCTAATGTCCCGAGCGACAAGGTTGTTTCGGGATAGGTGCTAGATGACGATTGCGGAAATCGTAGCAACCCCGGCGGCTTCCGCCGGGGTTTCTTTTTTGTGGACGATATCACTAGGCCAGCTGATTACGATCGGGCTCGCAGCATTCGGCGGATTTGTTGCAGTTGCACGCATCGTGTTCGTGGTCAAAGGAACGTCGGCCAAAGTTCTTTCATTGCAGAAAGAAGTAAAGGCAGACAGAGAAACTTTCCAAGCGGCACTGATCCGCATGGAAGAACGACACCATGAGGACTTGAAGGATTGCCGGGAGCGTCACGACGCGCAGCTTACGCAAATTCGCGGGAGCCTCGACAATCTAACGCAGAACGTCCTATCTATGCAGCGTATCGAGACGAACGACAGGCGATCCAAATGGCCCGGCTTCCGAACAACACTCATAGAACCACCGTGATCGGCAAGACGGGATCCGGTAAGACGCAGTTTTCGGCGTGGTTGCTGTCTACGCAGAACTTCGACCGCCAGCCGTGGATCATGGTCGATTACAAGCATGATGAATTGTTGAACTCGATCCATCGTGTTAAGGAAATAGGCTTAGGAGAAAAGTTGCCGACGTTGAAACAACCGGGGCTTTACAAGGTTCACCCTCTACCGGGTGATGATGACGAAGCGGTGGAGCGTTGGCTTCGCAAAGTATGGTTGCAGGAAAATGTCGGGCTTTTCTTTGATGAAGGCACCCTTGTGCCTGGAAACCAAGCGGCGGCTAGAGGCGGGGCGTTTCAGGCGATCCTCATGCAGGGGCGTTCCAAGCGCATTCCGACAATCAATGTCAGCCAGCGCCCAAGCGGGGTTTCACGCGGGTGCTTTTCGGAAGCTGATTTCTTCGCCGTCTTTTATCTCAACACAGACGGCGACATTAAGAGGATTAACGAATTTCTGCCAAGTACCGCTATGAAAGGTTTGCGGCAGGACTATAATTGCCGCTGGTATGACGTGGGACGGAATGAACTTACCTACTTCACACCAGCCCCGAGCGCGGATAAGATCCGCGAGGCAATCAGTTCCAAACTTGCGCCGCGTCGGCGCTTCTGGTGAAAGGTGCCAACGTGGAAGGCAACTATCTTAATTTTAACATCGTCAATCTGATTACTGTCGTTCTGATGGTAGCGGTTGGCGTTTTCTTGATCGGTGGTGTAACCGCCGCCGTCAAGAAAGCAACGGGGACCGCCTAACATGGGCGTTCCTCTTAACCTCGCGCTCATGCGGCATCCCGCCAATTGGGTTATCGTAACGCTCATGGCGATGGTTGGCGCTCTCGCGCTCGACCTACTGACGAAGGACACCGCCGACAATGGCTAACAAGAACACGCCCGCTCCGGCGGTGGATTACGCCTACGTCAACCAGCAGCAGCGTGCTGCCGTGCTGGCGATGGCGATCAATCAGGAACTCCAAATTCTCGCCACCCGCTACACGCCGCCCAACACCGGCGCGCTCGGGCAGACCATCAACGTTCCGCTGCGCAACGTCGGGCTGGTGACGAAGTTCACCGTTCTGGTTCGCGCCAAGGTTCGCGGTGTTGCTGGCGAGGTTCACACCCTCCAGCCCTTCGGCCCGGCCAACTTCTTTTCCAACGTCACTCTCACCGACTTGCAGAACCAGACCCGGATCAATACCACCGGCTGGCATCTGCATTACGTGGCGTCGGCGCGCGATGCTGCCGTGTTCGGCGGCGCGTATCAGAACGACAGCCCGACGATGCTCGGCAACAACAATCTGGTGATCGCGGCCCCGGCCACGATGACGGGCACCGCGCAGCGCGATCTTTACATGGCGTATGAGATCCCGGTGGCGTATTCGGATCGCGATCTGCGCGGCGCGATTTACGCCAACGTTCTGAACGCCACGTGGAACCTGTCGCTGACGGTGAACCCGAATATGTTCGTCGCCTCGACCGCCAACGGCGTCGGCGCGGTTTACAAGTCGTCGTCGGCGGTTCTCGGCGTCCTCGATTACTGGGATATCGAGGTTTACCAGCACTTCAAGGAACAGCTGCCGGTTGACAGCCGCAACGGGCAGATCATCCTGCCCGTTCTCGACCTTGGCGTGATGTATCGCCTCGAAAACACCGTGATGACGGGTCTCGTCGCCAATCAGGAACTGTCACAGGGCTTCGGCAACAATCGTCAGTTTCTGTCCACGTTCGCCGTCTATGACAATTCCGGCGTGCTGAACCCCGGCACCGACGTGAACTACTTCGCGATGCAGACGGCGAACACAACGCTTCTGTTTAAGCGCACACCGCACATGCTGGCGTTGCAGCATCGCAAGCGTCTCGGCGACGACTTCCCTCCGGGCGTCTACTATTTCGACCACCGGGAACGCCCGGTGGAAACCGCGCAGTACGGCAACGTTCAGCTGTCGGTTTCGCTCGCATCCGCGACCAGCGCCAATTCCGTGATCTTGCTCGGGTACGAGTATTTCGCCGAGCTTGGCATGGTGATGAACGCGGGAGCCATCGCAAACTAACCGTGCCACCTTCGGGGACGTTTGCGTAAGAGGCGGCGGCGGCAACGCTGCCGCCTTTTCTCTTTCGGGAAAGGGTCTAAGCCGTGGAAGGCTTTAAGAAGTGGTATAAGGAACCGTTCGCCGATGAAATGGACGCTCTCGATTGGGCGTTGTTCGTCGGCTTCATCATCGTGGTAATCGTGTTCTGGCAGCTGGTGCTGCGACACGTCTTGCAAGAGGACTGAACAACCATGCGCATTTTCGGATTTGCTATCCCGCTTTTCGTGATCCTGATCGCGGTCTACATCATCGGCGCTCGCTACCCGGCACCGGCGCGCACGATCGGCGTGGCGTAAGCTCATGCCGCAATCGAACGCTATTGCGGGGTTCATCGTCGCGGCGTTCCTGATCTTCATCGTGTCGCGCGGTGAACTTCCGAAATACGCGGCGGTGTTCTTCGGATCCGCCGACAGTCCCGCGCCTACCGGCACCGGCGGGAAATCGGACGCCCCGTCCGCCCCTGATAGTTCTCTAGGGGCGGCTTTCCAACGTGTTGACGGGATAACCAAAACGTTGACGGGTGGAAAGCTAGGGCTTGTGGGCGGGGAATGGTCCCCGTCCGAATGGCTCAAGAAATGGACCGGGTAAAATGCCATTCGTGCTTATCATCATCGGACTAACGCTAATTGTCGCGTCGGCTCGCGGAACACTTCCCAATCTCGGGAAGCTTCTGAAAGACGACTTCACCGGGCCGAACAACTTCTTTTTGTGGCTGATTGCTATCGGCACCGTCGGAATGCTTGGCTATTACAAGCCGGGCGAAAAGTTCAGTCGCGCTTTCATGGCGCTTATTCTGATCGCGATGGTGATCCGCAACGGTGGTTTCTATGAAAAGCTGGTGGAGGCGCTGGGCGATATCACCGATGGTGGCAGCACTGGCGCGGGACCGGCTGGCAATCTGGTTGCCCCCGGCACGGCTCCCGTTCTGCAAGGTGGCTCGGGACAGGGTGCGATCGGTTCCGGTGCCATGACGGACAATCTCGGGGTTGGGCGCTACACGGCGTCCAGCCCCGAAGTTCAAGGGCTTATCAAGGGGGCAACAGCAATTCAGGGAGCGATCAAGAACCCTGTCGGCACCGTTGCCAATATCGCGAAATCGATCCCGATCATTGGAGGTTTCTTTTGAAAGAACTTGTCTTGTCGGTTGCCACCGCTATTGTCGGTGTTGCAATCATCGCGGTTATCGTCAGCAAGAACAGCGCGACGGTAGACGTAATCAAGGCGACTGGTGGCGCATTTTCGGATGCTCTCAAGGTCGCTGTTTCTCCCATCACCGTTGGAAGGTGACAACATGAGCAACACCACGGAAGCAATCGTTACGATCCTCACCGCGATTTGCGGTGTCGCGATCCTCGCGGTTCTGGTTTCGAAGAAATCGAATACCGCCGCCGTCATTCAGTCGGGGTTCTCCGGCTTCGCCAATTCTCTCGGCGTGGCGGTTTCGCCGGTTACGGGCAACGATTACAATATCGATCTGTCCTATCCCGGCAATCGCGGTTTCTGACGGGAGCAAGGGCGATGCGGCTTCGCACACTCAACATGGGGGCGGCACCACCGCCCCTTATCCCGCGCGGGCTGGTGCCCGCCATGTTCCACCAGCATTTTCAGCATCGCCCTCAACCCAACCCGTTTTCTGCCTATGAGTACGCGGCAACCACGCTTGCGGTTCAAAAGCATTCGCTAAGCGGATCGGGGCAGCTGTTCAAAACGGGCGCGCCTCTCGGCTTCGGCCAAAAGCCGATGTATGCGCAACCCACCGTCCGACCTGTCGGCCTTCCGACGCAAGCCGGGCAAATGTTCTTCACCCCGCTTTCGGATCCGAAAGACAAGGCTTAGGAGGCGCACTTGCGCAACCCGATCGAAATTGCGAAGTCGCACCCGTACCTCACCGGCGCGGGTGTTTTCGTCGTCGCGGTTGTCCTCGTTATCATCCTGTCTTCTGGCAGCGAAACGGAAACGGTGGAAACCAATCTCGGCGGCTACAATCCGTATGCGCCGGATCCGACCAGCATTCAGGCGAACGCCATGCTTGCGCAGGGGCAGCTTGACGCGCAGGTTGCCGCCAAGGCGCTCGATAACAAGCTTGCCGAAAGTCGGGACGCCACGGCGGCAGCTGCCGCCATCGCGCGTGCGAATTTCGACTACCTCACGAATAAGGACGTGATCGCGGGGCGCGTGGCGGTTCGCGGTTACGAAGCTGACGAACGGATCGCGGCGGGCGCGCAAGCCGTCACCACCGCCGAGATCCGCGCCGCCTCCAACGTTCGCAACGCCGAGGTGTCGGCGGGGCTGGCGCTTGGGCTCGCGGGCATCGAACGCGATCGTTTCATCGCCACGCGCGCCGCCGAGGTGGAGAACAACCGCATCAATTCGGCAGCGAACGTGGATCTTGCCAAGAACCAATCGGCGGCGAGCCTTCGCCAGCAGGAACTCGGGTTGGAGGCTTACAAGGTTCACTCCAACAACTACAACACGCAGCTGCAATCGGAACGGGACTTCACCGCTGCGAACGCCAACCGGGAGCTTGAAGCCAATCGCCTTACGCTGGAGCGCGAGAAAACCTATCTCGACTATGCGCAAGGTAACTACCGGATCGCGGCGGGCAAGTAATGTCAGATCGTAACCTCTATCTGATTTCGGGAACGTTCCTGATTTGCTTCCTCGTTTGGGGCTACATGAAATTTGTGCGCCGCCCGGCAACGTTGGGCGGCGCGTCCTACTTTCCTACTCTGTCCCCGTCGCAGATCAAGCCCGCTGAACTCATGTTCGGCGAGCCTTCCGGCAAGCTGACGACGGAAAAGAACCCTGCCGGAAAGAAAGGGTGCGGGTGCCTCCTATGAGCAAGCAAGTCCTCAAATACGCTGCGATCGGCGGGCTTATCCCCGCCAGCGAAGCGCCCAAGGCCGATTTCCGGCACCCGGCAGACTTCGCCAAGCTGCCGGGCGTCAAGCGTGGCGCGCTCGCGCTGCATCCGCGCTACTCGCGGCAGGTCGCGACGATTTCGCACTCTGGCAAGCCGGTAGAGTAAGCCATGGGTGTCCCGCTTGAGTACGCGCGGAACTACTTCATTTCTCGCGGCTATAGCGCTGGCGGTGCCGCTGGCATCGTCGGCAATCTACAACAGGAAAGCGGGGGATCCGGCAAACTCAACACGTCGGCACGGAACCCCGGTGACGGGCGAGACGGTTCCGACAGCATCGGAATTGCACAATGGAACTCGGGACGTGCCCGCGAACTCAAGTCGTTCGCTGCCCGGCAAGGAAAGTCGTGGCAGGACGGTGACGTTCAGCTTGCCTTTGTCGAACATGAGTTGAAGCGCGATCACCCTTCGATCGACAAACAACTTCGGCAGGACATTTCACCAGCGCAAGGCGCGAAAGCCTTCATCGGGTTTGAGCGCCCGAAAGGCTGGAACACCGGTGGTGGTGAAATCGGCAACCGTATCAGCTACGCCAACGCTATCGCGGGCAAGCCCGCCAAGGTGGTGGACGTGGACGGGGACGGGACGATTTCCGAAAGCGAAAGAACCGCTGCCGGTTACACGGTTGGCGGTGGTGGTACTTCGGGAACCGGCGGGACGGAAATCGACGTTACCGCCGTGCCGAGCGGGGGAGGCTCCACCGGCACGGGCTCGGGTGACGTGGCCCAAGCGATCGATCGGCAGACGGATGCTGCTACCGTCGCCGAGGATGCCGCCAGAGTGGCGACGTTCGACAGTCTCAAGGATTACGCCGGGCGCTTCATTGTCGTGGCCCTTGGTCTCGTTATCGTAGCCGGTGGCGTCTACATGCTAAGCAAGGGGGCCACCCCGGCGGGCATCGTCCGAAAAGTCGCTGCGAAAGTCGCATAAGAAAAGGGGCGCTTGAAGCGCCCCTTTTCCGTTCTTAGAAGTCGTGAAACCTTACTTGCGCTTGCCGGTGGCAGCGGGCTCGGGATCCGCCGACGTATCGCCGGAAAGCTCGGCGGCAGTCGGCGCGTCGTCGCCGCTGTTGTCCTCGATCGCGATAACGTTCTCGGCGGACAACAGATTGCCCTCGCCGGTCTTGGCCGCCGTCATCGCCTTGCGCAGCTCCTCCAGCGGATCGTTCGCCTCCAGCTGGCCCAGCTGGTTGAACGACCACGAATAGCCGCCGGGAACCTTGGAACGGAACACCGACACTTCCAGCATCACGTTGACGTGGCCGGACACCTCCACCGCCGCCTTGACGGCTTCCGAAAGCATCTGGTCGATACCGTCCGGCAGATAGAGAACGCCGGATTGAATGACCTTGCCGTTGTGGGCGTCCACGTACTCGAAACGCCCGGTGTAGCCCTTGAACGAGAACTTTTCGCCGGTCGGCGTAGTGCTGGTGCCGGTCTTGAAGTCGGTCGCCTGTCCGATCAGCGTGCCGAGAACCATCGTCTGAACAGTTTCTTCCTGTCCGAGAATGCGCTTCGGGAGAAAGGTCGAAGCGGCGATCTTGCCAATCACGTCAGCCATTGTATCCACCTTGAAAGTGCCTCGCTTGGCGAGGACTTGTGAGAACCGATGCCGCCGTTTCCGGCGACACTGTTTTTCTAGTGCCTTGTTTCGTTGCCGTCAAGCATGGTCGCGGCCAAATCGGCGGCGTCCTTGTAGACAAAGCGAACGGGCACGTATCCGAACTGGCGCATGATATCGTCAGCCCATTTCCACCAGACGTGGGCGGTTGGGTGATCGATCGCGGGCACGTCGTTCTCGGGAATGAACGACAGCATGGCGTTCAGCGAGGCACCATCCCGAAGGGTGCTGCGATGGATCTTGAGGAACGCGCCAAAGGGTGACAGCTGGTTCACGTGATAAAGCCTTCCTTGTTTGCATCTTCCGTACCTTCGGGCTCGGCGGTCGGAAGTGCCTGATATTCACCGCACCAGTTCTTAATCAGAACCGTGGGCCACGAAGTCGGATCGGTCGGCGGTGGAAACCGCCGACACTGGAAGTAGACGTAAGACGGGCGGTCCCCGTTGGCGGGAACCTTGATCCGGTATTTGAACCGGCAGGTATTGCATTGTTCAGCCATCGTCATCGATCCTCGTTATGGAAACGTAGGTGCATCCCGATTTGATGAACTCTCGGGCTATCTGCCACGCTTCATCACCTGAATAACACCGGAAGGTTTCAACCTTCAAGTTAAGGCACGTGACCATTGTGTGAGTGTGCCGGGGCGCTGGCATTTCGATTGCATCGTCAACACGGACGGGCTCGGCGATCGGCTTGGAGCCAACCAGTCGAACGGGCGTTGACCTGCCCATAAGCGTGATCGAAATGCCAACGGTTTCGGGCTCGGCAATGGCCCCGCGCAGCTGTTCTTGCGTCATGTTCGCGACACGCTCCATAGCCTCGCGCTCGATATCGACACGTGCCATAAACTCGGCGTAAGTCTCGCCGGGCTCGGGTGCCATTTCGGTTCCGAAGCGCGAGTAATAGACGCGCGGTGGAATGCGATTCCACAATTTACCGTAGAGGCGTTCCAGCATCCATTTTGCGATACCCATGTTATTCGATCCCCATAAGCTTGCGCGTTGCTGCCGAGTAGGCAGCGGACTGGCGCTGATAGTAGATGGCTTGAGCTTCGTTGTAATAAACGCTGCTGTTTGTTGCGCTGTCATAAGCAAACGCAAGGAACTCTCTAGCACGTTTTGAAAAATACGCACTTTCACCTTGCATGAAAGAAGCAAGTCCGTACTTCGATGTTTCAACAGCACGCATAGCAGGATCCTCGCGCGGAATGCGCAGACGGATCATGGCACGTTCAGTTTCGTTACGCAAGCGGCACGTAACGAAAGTAAGGGTGTATGTTTTACTTTCGTTATACTTGGCTACTTTCGTTATTCCGTTACATGGGACCACT
>Ga0182213_1000056_pt1 | contig 17036 bp, 31 predicted proteins | sample G5R1MG_22_FD_128399 | JGI IMG/M metagenome (GOLD analysis project Ga0182213, IMG submission 128399) | Switchgrass phyllosphere microbial communities from Michigan, USA - G5R4_MAIN_03OCT2016_LD1 MG | ecosystem: Host-associated > Plants > Phyllosphere > Phylloplane/Leaf | place: USA: Michigan... | reverse complement strand
CCGCGGGCTGAGATGATTGCGGGGGTGGGGGCGTGAGCGGGTTTACGCTGGCTACGACGCTTGTTCTGCGCGTCGGTGATGCCGAAGCTGAGTACGCCGCGACCGTCACGTATCACCACCACAAGGCGTCTGGTGACGGTTGGAACGAGCCTGCCGAGCCCGCCCATTGTGAGGTGGTCGGCATCACGCTCGACTTCACCAAGACGCGGCGCATCCCGCTCGACGATCTGGTCGTGGCCGAGATGCAGGACGGCTTGCAGGCTGAATTGATGGAGGCGTGGGCCGATGATGATGCCGCTGTCGAAGAGGCGCGTGCTGATGCCCGTCGCGATGATCTGATGATTGCGGGGGTGGGTTTGTGATGCGCGGTTGCACAGCCGCCCCGTGGCTGGTCGTCCCTAGCCCGACCGATGGTGAAATGTCTGCGGTGCAGGGCGCTTACCTCGTCGCTGACAAGCTGCCGATTGAGGACGCCCGCCTAATCGCCGCCGCGCCTGATTTGGTCGACGCGCTGCAAACGCTCGTCGGCCAGCGCGATGGTTACTTTCACACCGCAGCCGCGTGGGACGCTGCCCGCGCCGCCATCGCCCGCGCGCTCGGCACCACCAACGAGGGAGAAAAGGCATGAACACGCAAAATGCGGAAATGGCTGGCTGTTCGCTGGTCGCAATGGCTTCGCTGTGCCGGCCTTCGCCGATGGCGGTGCGGCTGTGAGGGGGGCAACGCCGGGGCCTTGGTCAGTGGGGGCTGGCGCGCCAGAATACATTGGCTCGGGCGGCAAATGGGTCGCCTGCACTATGGGCGTCCGCGGCACCCCGGAAGCTGAAGCCAACGCCCGCCTGATCGCAGCCGCGCCGCACATGGCCGACGCGATCCGCGACATGCTGTTCGCGATCGACCGCGGCTACCTTGGCGAGATCGGCCCGTCCGCTTTCATCGACGACTTGCGCGCCGCCCTAGCCGCTGCCCGCCCCGAAACCGTGAAGGGAGAGAACCAGTGAAGTGGAACCCGTTCCGTGCGCCTACGCCTGAGCGCGTCCCCGTGCCTGTCCAGTTCGGCATCATGGCCGAGGTCGATCGTCTCGAAGCGGCGGTTGCGACCCTTGAGGCGCAGCTCAACGTCCAGACCCGCGAGTTGGGCCGGCTACGGGCCGAGGATGCGCTGAAGGCGACGGTGATCGCTGACCTGCGCGCCAAGCTCGACGGCGCGGCTCCGCTTCCTGAGAAGGCGCTGCTGGTGCTTGAGTCCATGCATATGGATGTGGGCTACGCAGCGGCAACGCTGTCGTCGTTCACTGGCGTTTCGGAAGCCCAAGTGCGCGTTATCGTGCGGGCTTTTGAAGCGTTCGGGTGGGCGTTCAAGCACGCCTTCCACAGCGAAGATGACAACCTGCTCCGAGGGAGCGGCTATTCGCTCACATCTGAGGGCTGGGCGCTCCGCAACAAGGCGCTTGACGCCATGCTCGCCGCCAAGGTGCCCGCATGACCCGCGGCACTGGCGCCATCGTACGCACGAGCGAGCCCGTGTGGCGCGCGCCCATGTCGCAGTCGCAGCGGGAGCGTTCGCGCGGCCGCATCGAGCCGATGGAGCACGCGCCCCGCGTCCGGGCGAGCGGCATCGTCAACGGGCTGGCCATCACTGCGATGCTGGCGGCACTGCTGCTGTTCGTCATTGTTCCTCTTGTAAGGTATTATGCATGACCGACCCCGCCCGCCCCATGGCTGTGGAACAGGTGGATCGCGATGCGCTGTCGCGGGCAACGGCTGCATATCAATTACGGTTTCGTGATCGACAGCCTGACGAGACCTTCGAGGACGCACACGTGGCGGCGTGCGAGGCGGGTGCTGCGGTGATTGCTGCGCACCGGGCCGATGAAGCATTGCCGGACGGGTGGGTTGCGGTTGATCCCATGCGTGTCGGCACGCTGATCGAGGACGCAGCGATCCAGTCCTACGAGCTCGGACACGCTCCCGAATGGGGTTATCGCTGCTTGGCTGGGGGCGACTTCGTTGAGGACAAGACGCCGTTTGAAGCGGCAACGACGCTTGCTCGGATAGGCTCGTCGCTGGCCGCCATGCTCGGCTGGTCCGCCACCACCCCAGTCGCGCCGCTCGCGTCGGATGCGGAGACGCCCGCCGCCCTCGCCGCCCACGGGGGAGAAGCGGGTGCGCAAGCGGGGGAGGGGGTCGTTTCGCTTGCCGCATTAGTCGACGCGATCCGCGATCGACGTGACAACGGGGGCGGGAGTGCCAGCTACAAGCAAGCATGCGAGCACATCATCGAAGCGGCTCGCATTCTCGCCACCCCACGCGCCAACCCCACCGCCGCGGATGATGGGCGGGTCGGTGAAGGATTCGACATTGACATCAAGGAACTTGGTCTAGTCGGGCTCGATCTTGCCGGGCTGTTCAATGACTTGCCGCGGGCTGAGCAGGAAGCCTTCCTCGCAGCAGCCACCTTGCCGAACCAGTCAACCCCGGCCGCGTGGGTAAACAGCCTCCCCGGCGTGAAAGCGTCGGATCAATTCGTCGCGGCTGATCGGCGCCCCCTAGAGGCGATGGTGGGCCGGGCGCTTGCCGCCGCCCTCGCCACCTCGCCCCGCGCGGGTGAGCTGCGGGAGGCGGACGACCTACTAGTCAGGCTCGCCAACCGCGATAACCTGATCCTGTTCAACGGCGTTGAGCCGGACGGCTGGTGGGAGGTCCGGCGAGGCAGCGTCAAGGGTGAAATCAGAGGACGCGGAGCCACCCCGCTAGACGCTCTCCGAGCCGCCCTCCGCACCGACGACGCGGCGACCGCGGGCGGGGAGGTGGATCGTGATCTACCAAATCGCTGAACAGCTTGTGCCATACCGCGGTGGCCAGCCCTATGGGCGTAGCGGTTTTCGTGTCAGCGAGCGTCGCAGCTTGCGACTTGCTATCGCTGACGCCGACGCGTGCTGCGGGCGCGCTATTGTGACCGAGCGCTTCCGTGCCGAAGTGCTGCACAACAACGGCAAGCAACCGGCGCCCGCTGAATACGACCCCGCGACCAACCGCGCGGTTGGGGTGAACGTCGTATGACCGACAAACGATCAGCGCCGCCAACAGCCCCACAGCTTGAACGACTATGGATGCGGACGGAAGGCAAGGCGTGGGAGCCGCCCAGCCTGAAGCATCCGTCTGTCACCGCTTTGATCGAGGGAGGATGGGTGCGGATTTGCACCATGCGTTGCGGGTTCGAAGCGTTCGACTCCGGTTTGCAATGGACTGATGCGGCGCGGGCCTATTTCGCTGCCACCGCACAGGCGCCAGCATGACCGCCGCAATCGACGAGAGCGCGGGGCTCCTGGCGCTGGCGGAGCGGGCAGCCGAGAAGCGCAGGATTATCAACGAGGCCCGCAAGTCGCTTCGACTGGTCCAAGGCTGCCTCGAATGTAATGCGGATGACGAGCGCCGCTGGTCCGAAACCGTCCGTTGGCTGGAGGCCGTATGAACCGCGCGCTGCTGCTGATCGCGGGCCACGCCCTCTGCGATTACCCGCTCCAAGGCGACTTCCTCGCCAAGGCGAAGAACCGCACCGCACCGCTGCCCGGCGTGCCTTGGTATCAGGCGCTCGGGGCACACGCGGCAATCCATGGCGGCATGGTGGCGCTGGTCACCGGCTCGACCGCAATGGGCGTTGCTGAAACGCTGATCCACGCGGCCACAGATGATCTGAAATGCCGCGGCAAGCTGACGTTCGATCAAGATCAAGCGATCCACCTTGGCTGCAAGCTGCTGTGGGCGGTCTTGGCTCGGCGCGCCACCACCATCCGGGAGTCCGACCATGCAGAATGAGGGCGGGGCGATCCCGGCGGGGATGAAGCCGTGGGCAGGTGGCGATGGTCCGCCGGCGGATTGGGATGGTGGGCCCGTTTGGATCAGAATGGGTGAGCTAGACCGTGATCCTGTCAACGACGGGCCCAGCGACAGCCAGTGGAACCACGATGGTTGGGCGTCTCGTTTGGATGTTGTCGCCTACACCCCGCTCGCCGCAGTCCCGCGCCCCGAAACTGCGGGGGCGCATGGCCTTGGTCCAAACGCCACGATCTTGGAAGACGGCGCGGATGGGTTCGAGCCGGTCGCGCTGTTAGTCGGCCATGGGACGGTCTATTTGCAGCAGAGCGACGCGCAGGTGTTCCTCGGCTTCAAGCAGGCGCGTGACCTTTCAGCCGTCCTCGCAGCCCTTGGCCAGCAGGGGGCGGCGTCGTGAACCGGCGAACACCAAAGCAGCAAGCGGCCGATTTCGTGGCTGCGAACGCCACCAGCCCCGTCGTTGCGGGCCGTGCGATCGGCACCGGGGGCGAGGGCGGCTGCTACACGCTCGCCGATGGGCGCCGGTTTAGGCTGGGGCTGAAGGCCATGCATCTGCTGCCTGAGGGTAGCCCGCGTTGGATGGAGTTCTGACCATGACCGAGCATAACCAACCCGCCGGTGAGGCGGAGGCCCGCGAGGTGCTGGCCTCGTTCGGCGACAAGCATTTCGCGACGAACATCATCAAGTACGCCGATGACGATCGGGTCACTGTCCGAGCATCCGTTGCCATCGCCGCCATGCTCGCCTTCCGCCCCACCCCCGCCGCGTCGGTAGCGGAGGACCAGATACGCATCGCAGCTTGGAACGCTGCCAAGAAGTCGGGCGCCTCGGACGTGCTCGGCTATGCGGTGGTGGACGCGATGATCACCGAACTGCGCGCCCTGCCCGACACGGCCTCGGGCGGAGGGGAAGGGTGATGGGGGCTGTCATCTCGCCTTGCGGCACGTACCGCTATCTTCTGGACCGGCAGACCTGCGGCGGTGGCGCGACCGCCGTCATCATGGTCAATCCGTCCACCGCCGATGCGACGCAGGATGATGCGACCATTCGCAAGCTGCGCGGCTTCGGTGATCGCAACCAGTGGGGCCGGATCATTGTCGGCAACCTGTTCGCATATCGGGCAACTGATGTGCGCGACCTTCGCCGGCCTGATGATGCAGTAGGGCCGCTGAACGACCACCACCTCAACGCGATCTTCAATCAGGCCGATCGGGTGCTGTTCGCTTGGGGGCCGGTGACAAAGCAACCGGCACTGCTCCGCGGGCGCTGGCGGCATGTTGACCGGATGGCGAGGTCGCTGGGTCATCGCCCGCTCTGCATCGGCGCACCAGCCAAATGCGGCCATCCTCGTCACCCGCTGATGCTCGCCTATGCCGAGCCCATCCAGCCGTGGAGCCTCCCAGCATGACGCCCGCGCAACCACAGGAGCAACCGATCATGTCGAGTGAGGTGGTGGGAGAGGCGGAGTTCTGCGCGCGCTTCAAGGCACGCATGCTGAAGCGGGCGGGGCCGACCTTCGATGATGGCGACAGCATTGCCGATTACGCCGACGAGACAGCGCCGTCCTACTTCGCCGAGCCCTACCAGCGCGAGGAAGGGCCAGAAGCCTGCGCTGATTCAGACATGAGCTATTGGGAGGAATGAGCGTGGACACGCTGTCGAAGGCCTGCGTCGGCGAGACGTGCTGGTGTGGCGCGCCCGCCGTCAAGAAGGTGGGCGAGGAGATCATGTTCGATGATCCGACGCCGGCCCGTCACAACCTGACGGCGTATGTCTGCGCCGCCCACTATGCGCAGATGATGGGAGCGGCTGGCGCGGAGCAGGTAGGCTTCACCCGCCAGCAAGCCGAAGCCCGCGCCACGTCGGTGGCGGGGGAGAAGATACGACGCGCGCTACAGGCCCAAGAGGAAGCCGAGGATGCTCGCGATACTTGCGAGTGCGAAGGCGAAGGCAAGTGGGAGCATTGCGGCCCTTGTTCGGTGCGGTTCGGCCAAGCGATTGTTCTCCGCCGTGCGGCCCTTTCCGGCTCGGATGGGGTGACCGAGCCGTTCGGCTATTGGGTCGAGCAGCGCTATGCAGAGCCGGTATTGTTGCGGAAGCCGGCGTACATTCCCGAGCCGAGCGAAAACCGAAAGGTGACGCCGCTTTATCTCTCCGCCTCCACCACCGAAGCGCCCGGCGAAGGGGCGGGGTGGCGGACGATAGAAAGCGCGCCGAAGGATGGGACCGAGGTTGACCTATGGGGTCGCGTCAGCGGCAGTTCTCACAAGGGATATCGGGCGCCGGAATGCACTTGGCAGGTGCTAGCAGATGGTCCTGATTGGTACACACGTGGCGATAAAGGATGGGAGTGCCTTGGCGCGATAGGGTGGGAACCGACCCACTGGATGCCGCTTCCCGCCGCTCCCCGCCTCGCATCGCAGGAGCAATCCGCATGACCGACTTTGAGGTGCCCGAAGGCATGGTCTCGTGGGCTGGTGGCGATAGCGCGCCGCCGGATTGGGATGGTGGCGACGTGCGTTGGGCAGTGCCACCGGGCTACGTGTGCATCGGGCCGAAAGACGCGGAGCAGCCGTGGACGCATGGTTCGCCCGGGTGGTACGACATCATCGCCTACACACCTTCAACCCCCGTACAATCTGCCGGGGAGGCTTTTCACGAAACGGGGGTTTCGTTGAAGGTGGACACCCCGCCGGCACCGGCCAGCGGGGCGGATGAGGCGAGCGAACGGAAGCGGGCGATGGCAATCATCGCGAAGTCGTGGGCTGACCGCGGCTTTCCCGATAGCGCCGAACAGATCGCCGCAGAGGACGTGTGGGTCGTTGATGCCATGCTCGCCTTCGCCCCGCGCCCCGCTGGTGAGGTGGAGCGGCTGCGGGAGGCGTTGGGTCCGGTTATGCACTGGTACCAAAGCGACGAGCATGAGCCACGCTCGCTTGCCGATATCATAGCTGATGCTGTGGCTGATCTCCAACACGATCGCGGGATTGCGCTCGCGGCACAGGCGCTCATGGCGCGATGGCCTACGGATCAGCACGACGGGTCGCCGCTGTACGATGAAGCGCAGAACCTCCGCGCCGCCCTCACGGAAGGCCACCAGCCATGACGACCGATCCCGAGCGCGTGGAGGAGGTGGCGAAGGGGCTGACGAAGGCGCAGCGGGCGATCGTGGGCGGGCAGTGCCGGGATATCGGCAACCCGCCAACGTGGTTCCTCGTCTGGCCGGAGCATCGCGAGAAGCGCAGCGCGCGGACGTTCGCAGCTTTGACGCGGCTCGGGATTATCGAACAGACGCGGTTCGGCCCAACGAGCCTTACCCCGCTCGGCCTCGCCGTCCGCCGCCACATTCTCGAACAGGGAGCAAGGTCGTGAAGGCGATAGATGATCCAGAGCGTTGCCGGGCATGCCACGGACAGGGTCGCACATTCCGGTGGACCCTCGCCGATCGCCGCTACCCTGTCGTCTGCGGGGCGTGTGCCGGTAGTGGTGTTGCCCGCCGCGAATTGCAGGGGAGGGGTGGGTGAGGTTTCTCCTGCGACCAGAGGCTAATGCGGCGGGCGGCAAGATCTATAGCGTGATCGTCAATGGCGTCATCGTTGGCGCTGTTGAACAGTGCTGGCCTACGTTCGAGCGAGCGCCGCGAGGCGCCACTTATGTCACAAAACGGTGGACCGCCAAGAAGCCGTATTGGCGGATTGCCGGTGCGCGCCATGCTGTTGACCATGACACGCGGCGACGCGCCGGCGAATATCTTGCTCGCCTCGCCACCCGCCGCGATGGGGAGGAGTGAGATGGTGATCAACTTCTGGACACATTTCTGGACGTGCTTTGCGCTGATGGGTGGGCTTTCGACGGCCGGGTTCGTGGTCGAGATCGTCGTTCTTGCGTTGAGGAATCGCGCATGACCGACCTCACCGAAGCGAAGCGGCTGGTGGAGGAAGCTAGCTGGGGTCCGTGGAACGCCTGCGAACCGGATGCGGACGGCACGGTCTATGTCGACAGCCTTGACGGTCACCAGCCTGTTGCGATGATCCTGACTGGATCGCCGCACAATCAAGATCGGGCAGACGCCGCGTTTATCGTCTGGGCCCGCAACAACCTCCCCACCCTCCTAGCCGAGCACGAAGCGGCGCTGGCGGAAGTGGAGCGGTTGCGGGCGGGGGTAAACCACTCTTGGCTAACAACGGTTGGATTAGTGAGCGCTGCTGGTGGACGGCTGGCGGTACTGCCAGAACATGTCATCGGCGCACCGCAACAGAGGTTGGTCGCGTTCGAAGATCCCGTAACGGGGGCCAAGGTGTTTGAGGTCAAAGCGAAAGAAGCCCAGCCATGACCGCGAACAAAGTGCCGACAAGTTGGTATGAAGGCGCGCACCTTCTTGCTCGGCTCCGCGCTTACGACGTGCCGAATAGCGTTCCAGCTTGGTGCGTGGCGACAGGCCACTTATGGGGTCCGTACAGGCCGATCCGCCAACCCTTGCCTGCCATGATTGATTTCCATGCTGTCAATCAGCCGGAACCCATCAAGGCGTGTCGTTATTGCGCGCGGTGTAATGCTGCACAGGATTATGCCACTGGAGTCATCAACGCCGCCCTTGCACCCACGCCCCCCTAGGCGCTATAAGGGTTGAGCTGTGGCGGCGTGGATGGACACGCAATCCGGTCGGAGGTTTCAGAGTCGCTTGGCGTCTTTGATCGAAGGGGTGAGAGACCCCCTGCCTTACTCGTTCATGGCCGACACTGCCGAGGGAAATGAGATAGCCGGTATCAAGCCCGGTCCGCAGCTACCCCACCCTTTTCCCCACCTCCCGAACCACCCGCTGCTCCAGAGCCTCCACCAGCACATCCTTGGCGCCGCGCTCGGTCAGCGGCGATGCCGGGTCCGCTACGCGCTTGGCGATGGCGGGAATGACGACGCGGTTCAGGAGGAAGCGGGCAATGACGCCGATGGGGAGTTTCATGGGGCTACGTCTTTCACGTTGACAGGATCGCCGGGGGTGCCGGCTGGTTCTGAACCGCTGGTTTTAGGGCGGAAGGTGCCAAGCACCCCGACAAGGCCAGTCGTCAGCCCCCCGAATCCCAGCGCCTCTGCATATTTGCCGTTGTAGGCCAAGATGGCGGCGATTGTCGCGAGATAGCAAATAGCCCCAACAAGAGTGCTGAAGGCTATTAGGGAGTGACGATCGGTCACCCCACCACCCTCGCCAACCACCCGTAGATAAACGCACGGTTGGCAGAACGACCCTCGGCAAGTTCGGCATAACGCGCACCCTGGAACGCGTTCAGCAACGCCAGCAAGCGCTTCTCGCCCTCAGGACCGCGCTTCGCCAAAAAGCCTTTGAGCGCTGTCACCGTACCCGTGCCAACGATGCCGTCTACCGCCAACCCGTGGTCGGTCAGCAGATTGAGCGCACGTTGCAGGAAGCGCCCCGCGACCGCCGGCCCCATGTTGACCCCCGTGTCGACCAGCTCGGCCGCGATGGCGGGAGACGAGTTCGCCACCAGCCCGAATCCCGGCTTGATGACGTACTGCCCGCGGTAGATTTCAAGCGCGCGTGCCAGTGGTAGATCGGCCATCGCCCCGCCGTAGCCGTTAGCTCGCGCGACGGCCTTGGTGATGCCGTACATCGTTTCGCCGCCAGCATCGCGAGGGTCGTTGACGTACCCACCTTCGTTACGGAGAACGTCGGTTAGGATTTCATCAATGGTCATATCTCTTTCCCCCGTGCGCGAAGCTCGGCGCGCATTGAATGAACCTGGCGGTTGTTGTTCAGTTCGTGGCACCAATCGCGATAGGTACGCCCCGATAGGAACAAGATCGCGCCCCACGTCAGCATGGTCGACGCCCACCCGTCATAGGGCGATGCTTGACGCTCCCAAATGACGTTAATGGTGAGGAACGAACCCGCTCCCATCATGCCCATGCCGAACCGCTCGATCCGGTTGAGAGTGGCACTGAAATGCGTGATCTTGACCACCACCACAATCATCAGCGCAAGGCGCCCGATGCTGTTGGCCATATCCCAAACAATCATGCCGCGCCCTCCTTGCCGAAGATCGCTTCAAGCACCGTGGACAGCTTCGACCGCACCGATCGGATGATGACCGGGATGAAAGCGTTAGCGCCTGTGGCCCCGATGTAGGTCCAGAAACACGCGGTTCTGAGGGCGGCTATATTCATGCCCGCAACGTCCTGGATCAGGTATGGCACCGCCAGCGTGGCGAATGCGGAGCCCACAAACAGGGTCATCAGGATTTCGGGCCAGCTCATGCTTTGCCACTTCATGAGAGACAGCGACGTGATAGCGCCCGCCAGCGCGGAAGCGCCGATGTAAGCTGCGCGGGCGTGGTCCAGACCATCACTCACCGCGGCGGTTCCATCGGCGCCACCAAGCGCCGAGCGTCGGCCAATGATAGATGAACACGCCGAAGGCGACGGCGGCAATAATCGATGGCATCTCCGACGCCCCCTTTCCATGCAATGGCAATCAACGCCGCCACGTACAGCGCATTGATCGAATGAACGTAGACGATCCAGTCGACGCTTCCCCAAGCGCCTAAAACATGGAGCGGGAGGCGCAACGCATAGAGCCCGGCAAACCATGCCTGCCACCGTTCTTGCCGCTCATGCCATACAGCATACCCGGCCATAGCTATGGGCAGGTCTAGCATAGCGATAAGATCGACGCGGCCCAGCAGCACCAGCATATTGGCAGCGGCCCACACAATGACCATCGCCAAGCCAAGCGTCTGCGCTGTTGCCAGACGCGACCGGCATGCGAGCGCAACCGCGCCCGCGCTGGCGAGTCCTAGCAACAGCGCAGACCAGTGCATCAGGTGGGCTTCTTAGGGGTAGGCGAAGGAGTGGGTGTTGGCGTCGGGGTCGGCGATGGCGTGGTGGTGGGGATCTGATCACTCATCATCATTCACTCCGCCGGGGTAGCGCCCGGCTGCGCCGTCACAGGATAGCCGTAGAGGCGAAAAATACCAAATCATCTAGCGATAGAATGCCAGTGCCAGCACCCCACAGCACTTCGCCATTAGGTTGGATAGCCACCGTTCCGAGCGTGGTATCCGCGTTGACTACGGTGCGAAGCTGAAGCCGTTTCGGTCGATAACCAATCGGCAACACAAAAATGACTTCGAACGCGTTGCGCGTTCCCGTCTTGTTGACGTTACCCGTGATTTGAACAATCCCGGTTGCGGCCTTGTCGACAAGAACGCCTAGCGACCCTACACCCCATCCGTTCTGGAATGTCGAAACCGGCACACTTGGGCGCGAGATGAAATCGTTCGGGGCCTCGAACTTGCCGCTTTCATAGAACCTGGCGGTCTCAATCGTCGTATTGTTCACGTTCATCGTGATGGACATGTACGCGTTAGGCTGATCCCAAATTCGGTCGAAACCGTCATTGGTGCCACCCAGTTTGCGAACCTGATCTACCGCAAAACGACGTGGTGCCGTATTGCTGCCCGCGCGAATGCGCTGGAACGTGTTGTTGATGATTGGGTTGCCGTCGAGGACCTGCGAATTAACCACCTGCGACTCGCGGTTCATGCCGTCGATCACATAGGCGGCGGGCTCCCCGTCACCCCGGCTACCCAGAAGGGCAGCGGCGTCATACACCTTGTCATGCAACCCAGCCGTGATAGGCAGCGGGTGGAGATGGCGCGCGGAAGCAGACGGCCCAAAATCAATGAGCTGCTTGGCAGAAGGCTGACCGCGTAGCGTCGTGAAAGTGGCGTGGTAGTACTGGAATCCGTTAAACGGGTCGAGGTACATATGCCAGAGCCCGTTAAAGAACGCCAAACGCGGCGCTTCCAGATTGCCACCCCAATTCGACCAATTGTCGGCGCCGGTCTTTACCCAGCCCGAGCCGGTCCCGTACTGAGTGTTCTCGAACCGTTCGATAAATTTGGTGGTTTCGTTCTTGACGAAATGGACGAACCTCCCTTCCTCCATACGATCGGCCGTAGAACCATCAATATAATTGAACCCGATGCCGAACGAAACCACGTCCTCCCAATCGGCCTGATTGGCGCTTGGAACATCTGCCAGGAGTCGCCTCGAGGTCATGTAATGCGTGCCTAGCGCGGCGTCGAAATCGTCTGACAGCGCCGTCTCAAGGTACAGCGCCCCCGTCTGGGGGTGGATAAACCACCGCGGGGCGTAAGCGCGCTTAGTGTTGGGGCGCGCGGCGGTGGCGAAGGAAAACCCCGACCCCGTGGCGGGGCGGATACCATTGGACGGCTGCGGGACGCCCAAATCTTGCCAATTTTGCAGGTTGTCCGATACCGCCAAGCCGACGTAGGAATAATCAAACCCAACCGAATAGGCGAGGTAGAATCGCCCCTTCCAATAGCAGACGCAAGGATCGCGGACGCCCAGAGCGGGTACGGCAGAGGCAATAGAATTACCCGGCCCATTGTAGCCGTTGCCTGCCGCATTGGCCTTACGCAGTGTGGCGCCGTCCGTGGTCAGCCACAGGTCCATCGCCTGCGCCTGGTCGCTGCGATGGCCCGACAGCAGCATTGACGAATTAGGGACCCCAACACCTGCCAGCCAAGCGCCCTGAGACAGCGGTGTGCCATTCGCAGCCACCACGTCGATATCATTCGCCTTGCCGGTGAAGTTGCCCGAAGCCCACGACCATGTAATGCCGCGAAAGATGCTGGTGCCGTCGCTAACGGGGGCGGCTTTAAGATCGGCGAGGGTGGCGCGGTACGCGGAAGCGGGGCCAGCAGGGCCGTCACCGCCAGGTGCGCCGGGGGCAAACCCCGTTACACTAAAAATCCAACGCCCGGCTTGGAGATTGGTACGATCGTTTGGCTTGAGAACGGTTGAACCATCATCATTTGCGGTCGAACTCGGGTCAAAAACAAACAACCCCGACAGCGCGACCACAATATACAAATCGCCATTCTTGAGCAACGCGCTAGGCACTGCGCGCAAAATTGCCGCGTTGGCAACCTGCGAAAGATTGCCCGGAAAAGTAATGTCTAGCGCGGGTGTTGCCATGATGAGCTTATCCTACTATTTTGCGAGCATGGATACAATGCTGCATATTGCCTTGGTTTCAACGACTTCGGTTGCGGTAGTTGAGGCGTGGCGGCTGACCAAGCATAAGAGGCGGCGCTTCCTATCGAAATTGCTCTATAGCAGCGGGCGCTACTACGGGCGCTATTTCAGAACCGGCGCGTAGAATTGCCGCCGCACCGCGTGCCGTAACGCCGGGGTTGCGAGACATGATAGCGCGAATAGCAGCTTGCCCCGATTCAGAATAAGCGGCGCGCCCAACGCCGATGCCCGCAGCGGCGGCAAGCGCAGTCGGCTGAAGCCCAGCAACACCAGTGCCAAGAGCGCCCAAAGCAATAAGGCTGTTCACGTCCTTAGAGCCGCCCTGCGCCGCGGTGTTCTGCATGGTCCGCCGCGCGGCACCGCTCAAATCCTGATCCAAAGCCTCGCCCCTGGACACTGAACGCTTCCTAGTGCTGCGATCGGCACCACGCACCCCTGCATCGTATTGCGCGGGGGTCATCACCCCATCGGCGGTGTTTAGAGCGCCGCGCTCTACGCGAACCAAGCTGGCGTAGGCTCGATCAATGTTGCGCAGGCGCGTTGCATCGGCCGGGTTCTGGCGGCGTGCAAGGGCGTGCAATTGCTGGCGGAACTCGCCCGCCACCTCGCCAACCTGACGAATATACGGGTCTTGCGTGTTGGCGCGCCACCCAGCCGCTAGCTTGTCCAGACGATCCGAGGCGTCGCGCAGCGTGCGGCCGCTATATGAACCGTTCTGCCCCGCACCGGTAAATGCGTTGCCTAGTTCCGACTGCGCTTGATCAAGCAAACGATCGTATTCTGCGGGCAGATTGGCCCTCTGCCTGATGGTGTTTACGCGCGTCTGAAAAGTCTGGTCGAGCGAGCCGTTCAGACGAGGCAGAACATCGCCATAGGCGGCGCGCAGTTTGTCGCCGGTATAGGCGATGGCGTCGTGGCCAGCCTCCACATCACGCGGCAAACGCTCCCCGATCATGCGGAGCGGACGCCGGACGGCGGCGCGGTTCACGTCCTCAACGGCGCGACGCTGCGCCGCCGCCACTGGCCCGCCCACCAGCGGCACGCTGGCGGCGATATCCTCTATCCGCTTAGTCGTGCTGCCTGGACCGGCAATCATGCCGGGGGTCAATCGGATAGCGTCTTCAGCGACGCCTTGGCCCTCATCTAGTAGCGCGCGGGCATCACGCGATACTGTAGGCGCTGCGGCGCCGGCCGCTCCCCGCATAACGCTTTGGATCGCTTGGCCACCTACAGCGCCAATGCCAGCGTTCATAAGCGCAGCCATTGGGTCGCGTGGGTCGGACAGCAGCGCGCCACCCAAAGCGCCCTGCACCATGGCGCCGCCGCGAACGGCCGCTAACGGAAGAGTCGCGGCGACCTCGCCCCCAAACTGGCCAACGCCGCGGAGCGTATCTAGCCCTGAACGCGGCGGCGCGAAGGTGGAGGCTAGCTCATTCTGGACAGGCTGGCTGTCTTCGGCGCCAACCGAATTGAGGGCGTCGCCGATCCTACCGATGCCGGTGAACTCGCCAATACCGTTCAGCCCGGCTTGCGTCCAATCCGCCGCTTGGTCCAGAACATGCGAAGCGCCTTCGGCAAAGCCGGTGCCCAGCTCGGAGACGCCAGCGCCGATATCCCCAATCAACTCATCTTCAGGATCGGCAACTTTAGGTGCGGTACGATTGATGGGGTTGGCCGCAAACTTGCCCTGCAAAGAACCACGGACCAACTCGTTGAGCTGATCTTCGCTAGCGCCTTCAGGGCCGTCAATCTCGAAAGTCTGCCCGTCCGGCGTCTCGACGCGATAACGTGCTTGGCCCGCCATCACTTAACCCTCGTAATTTTGAAGCCGTTGGCGCCAGTGGACTGGCCTACGCCTAGCCCCCCGCCTCCGTTGCCGCCGCTGCCCCGCGACGATCCCGGAATCGCCAAAGGCGCGACGCGCTCGGGAGCGACGCCGTATTGTGACGCGTAGCCGCGGAATTGCTGCGCGCGCTCGTTGTACACATTGCGCTTCTGCGCATAGGCATCCGATGCAACCTTTAGAATGTCGGCGCGCTGACGAGGCGTAAGCGTGGTTCCGTCGCGAGCCTTGTTGTAAAGATTGCGGATCGAGTCCGGCACGCCGCGCGCGTTTTCAACCGACGCGACCTCGCTTTCCCTGACCACCGAAGTAGGGTCGAGAATTTTCATGTATGCAAAGGTGAGCGCAACATCATTTATCGCAGCGGGGCGCCCGCCGTCTTGCACGCGACGGTTTTGATCTTCGACAAGGGAGCGCATGCGGCCATACTGCGAGCGGACCTCGGCGAATTCCTTGACAACTGGAGCGGACGAAAAATCCTTGCGAAGATCGGTTTCCTGGCGACGCGCGGCTTTGTCGTTAGCGGGGTCGGCCGGGCCACCGGGGATAGGCTCAAGACCGTTCCCATTCCAGCGGTAGCCGCTAGGCGCATCTCGCTCCTTGGTGCGCGGCGCCCGAACCTGCACAACACCTGGCGCAGCGCCCGATCGTCCGCCGCTCAACCGCGCCACGTTCTTAGCCACATAGGCGCGCGTCTCTGCTGGCATGGCTGCCAACCAATTCTCGCCGCCACGGGCAATGGCCGCGTCTACGCGTCCCGGCCCAGCGTTATACGCCGCCCAAGCCTTAGCCGGATCACCGTAGCGGCTAACCATGGCTGCAAGGTAATCGCGCCCAACGCGGTTCTTTTCTCCTACGGACTCGTCACGTGCAGGCGCAACGCCGAAGCCTGGGTCGCGCTGGGTGCCCGGCATAGTTTGCATCGCAGCCTGTGCGCCAGCCGGCGACGTAAGGATGCCGCCACCAGGCGCATAATTGCGGTTGCCGCTTTCAGATTGCGCAGTGATGGCAACCATGCCGGCAAGTGGCCCACCACCACCCATGGCAGGCATGCCGCCTACCGGCGCATTGCCCCCGCGGGCGGCGCTAGGGTAAATGAGCTGCCCGGATTCAGCATCCCAAATCGGTTTTTCTTCAGCCTCGTTCCGAGCCAACAGCACGCCAGCGCCAGACCGAAGCTCCGAACCATCCGCCAGAACAACCGGCTCCATGCTCTTGCGGTATGCCTTCAACGCGTCGTCCGCGCTGGTGGCGAGCGCAATGTAGCCGTCCAACCCGCCATCGGACAGGTCGACTTGCGCCATCTTCTGCGCGTCGAATCCGCGCGCGGCGAGTTGCGGCGCAATCGCTGCAAACGCCTGTGCCCGTTCGGCCGGGGGGCGGGCCTTCAACGACACGGCAAGCGAGCCGATCAAGCCCGCCTCTTCACCTAACGCCTTACGCTGATCTTCTTCAAGCGAACCAACGATCTTGGCGAAATCTAAATCGCCCGCCGCTAGCGCGGTGTTGCGCGCGCCGGAAAAGTCGCCGCTTGTGACCTGCGCTGCGCCCTGCTGACGAGCCGCAAGCTGGCGCTGCTGTTGCGCCAATACCGCGCGCTCGCGTTCAGCCAAAACGGCTTGCCGCTGTTGTTGCGCTTGATAATCGCGCGCTTGCCCGAAAGATTGCAGCACCTCGGACGCGTCGAAGCCCGGTCCTGCTAGGCGAAAGTCCACTGCCATTTAGTAGGCCCTCGGTGGCACGAATGGTGGGGTTTGGTAATTATACGGGTCGATACCAACCGGCGCGCCACCGCGAGCGTAGCCCATCGGCGCGTAGCTCGATGCCAACCCCGAACCCGCCCCACCAGCGCCCCCCGCGAACGACCCACCTAGATTAGCGAGATTCTGGATCGCTTTAGACCACGCCGCCCCCGATGCCAGCGTTGCGTTGCTGGACGCATCAGCCGCACCAGATTGAAGGTTGGTGATGTTGTTGGTGGTGTTGGTCGCCGCCCCCGCCACTTGGCCGATCGCCTGCTGTCCCGCATTGGCCAGATTACCCAAGCCGTTGAGCCACTGGCCCGACGACTGATCCGCCAGCGCCATGCCCTTGGCCTGCAACGCTTTTAGCGTGGCGCCGGAAGCGCCAAGGCCGCGGGCGTAGGCGTTGGAATTGACCGTGCCTAGGCCCGTGTTGAGCAAATCCTGATAGCCGGTCGACCCGCGATAGGTCGCCAACGCCGAGGCCGCTTTATCACCCCCTTCCGTCCCGAGAAACGAACCGATAAGACCGGATG
>Ga0182213_1000055_pt1 | contig 17208 bp, 34 predicted proteins | sample G5R1MG_22_FD_128399 | JGI IMG/M metagenome (GOLD analysis project Ga0182213, IMG submission 128399) | Switchgrass phyllosphere microbial communities from Michigan, USA - G5R4_MAIN_03OCT2016_LD1 MG | ecosystem: Host-associated > Plants > Phyllosphere > Phylloplane/Leaf | place: USA: Michigan... | reverse complement strand
TGGCCCAGTTGCGCCAGTCTGCCCGGTTGCGCCGGTTAACCCCTGGGGGCCGGTCGCGCCGGTATCGCCTTTCGCCCCCTGCGCGCCAGTTGTCCCCGCAGGACCAACAGCGCCAGTCGCGCCAGTGTCACCCTTAGCACCAGCCGGTCCCGTAGCGCCTTGAGCACCCGTATCTCCTTTTGCGCCAGCGGGGCCCTGAATGCCTTGTGCGCCAGTCGCTCCAGTATCACCTTTGGGTCCAGCAGGGCCTTGCGCGCCAGTCTGGCCAACCACAGCTTTGGCGAACTCGCCATCCATGTACGCCTTGGCGTCAGCAGCAGACGTGAACCCGCTGCCATCCTTGCGCGCGTATTCCCCATAGACGAGCTGTGCGAGGCGGATGCCGCTCAGCGTGAAGATGTGAACACGATCGCCGTCCAGCACCGTTGTGAGCGACCGGGCGGGCTGTGCCGCAAGGCCGTCCATCTGGATCGCATCGTTCTCGAACCACACGCGCGTCGTCATGCCTCATACCCCATCGGGTAGAACTCAGGGCTGAACTCCACCAACGTCATCGGCACGCTGGCCATGAGCATGATGCGCGCGCCGTTGGTCAGGAAGCTGTTGCGAACCGGAAAGATGAAATCGACTCTGATCTTTTCTTCAACGCCAGGCTGTGACGTGATCGCCATGTTCTTGCCGCCAAGCTCGACCGCACCGGCCATGAACGACACGCGCAGGACACCGCCTACCTTATCGGGCACCACGCGAATATCGCTGCTGTTGATCAGCACGTCATAGAGCGCGCGCGGCTTCACCAGCTTGGCCGTGTTATCCCAGGGCTGCCAGTCCGCGAACGGACGGTTCAGGCGTGAGTTAGCAGCAGATGCCGACAAGTCGCGCGTCACCTGCCACGGCACACCCGCTGTCATTGCCACCGTCGTACCAGCTACATAATCGTTGTCGGTGTAGTCGATATACCCGCCGCCATACTCGCTGAACTCGCGGTCGTGAGCCGCCAGCGCCGCGTCGATGTCAGCTTGCGATGCACCGGGAGTGATGGCGAGCCCCGTCATCTCTGCTCTCCTACACCTAAGCCTGATACCAAGTGCTGTTTGCCTGCTGAAATATCAGTGTTGTCCGGCCACTCGCTGGCAGCGTCGTCGGTGCTCCGACAATAGAATTCCCACTAGCCGGCGTTACCGTCAGCGCTGTGATTTCGCCGCGGGTAGCCACAATCACCTCGCGGCCATCGTACACCCCTGTAGGCAACACAATCGTATGACTGGCGATCGTCGCGGTTGTCGTGTTGAACAGTCGCCCGACGTTTGCGGGAATGGTAGTAGAGCCTCCATCCGCTAATGCTAGAAAGCTCGTCCGGCGCGATAGTGGTGTGCCTAGTGTCGGTGCGATAATTGCGTCCTGTACTAGATCAAGCTGCACCGTTTCGGTTACCAGAGTGGCTGCTTGAGCCGCAACAGGTCCAAGCGTCGAGTATGCCGCTCCGCCGATCCGGCGCACAGTGATTGTCAAAGGAGCCGAGGTCGCACCGGGGCAGTTCAGATCGACCCTGACCCCTACGCCAGTCTCTCGCGAGACGCGCAACGCATTTGCGATCGACGTATTGCCGCCAATCACCGACAGCACCGTGATTGGGGTAGCGCCTAGCGAAGTGCCCGCGTTTGCCGAGACGGTCGCGATGATGCGGATCAGTGCCGCACCGTCATTCCGACGCCCGACAATCTCGAATGTATCGTGTATTGAGAAGCCACCCGAACCGGACGTTGTAGAGCTCGCCACACTGTACCAGCCGTTAGCCGACGCGGTTCCCACAGCAGATGTTGCCGCTGCATTCGCGACGGTAAAATCGGTCGACTGGCCAGTGAGCGCATTGACGCCATATTTCGGCAGGCCGAACCCGCCGGGAGTGGCCCCGCCCTCAAACCATAGGTCCATCGTGATCGGGAATGACGCGGCGCTAGTGCTCGCCTGGATATCAATCGCCGCACCCGTGCTTTCCGTCGATAAGCGGATGGCACGAAACATGACATCGCCAGCGTGGGATAGCTGGTCGCACCGGAGTAGCGCGCCGTTCTTGGCGTAGATCAGCCAACTCGAACGGCTTGCACCTACCGAGGAAGACGCGTTGATATGCAGGACACCCTGAATGCTGTTGCCGCTAAGTGTCGCGTGCTCAAGCACTCGGTAATACGCGCTGGCCTGGTTCATGATGAACCGCGGGACATCCACGCGGCCACCGCGCCCTCCAAAGGCCCGCACCTCGGTCTGATGCCCAAACAGCATGTTAAACAGGCGCTGCCCGCCCTTCTTAGGAGGGCCTACCGTAACAGCGCGGTAGCTCGGCCGGAACGCGTCGGTCGCGCTGACAGATTGGATTTGATACGTTGCAGAGGTTAGATCGAGTGTCGCAATACGGGATTCGCTGAGCCAACCGCTATCAACGCGAACGCCCGGCCCAGAGATGAACACCCGGCACCTGCTGTTCGCCTTGTCAATCTGAATACCGGCCACATAATCGGTATCGGGCCGCATGTCGTAGCTGCCCGATCCGCCGAAATTGTCGAAGGTGCCGCCTCCGGTGCGGATTTGGATACTCCAAGCCGTGCGGAATATCTGGAAGTGCAGCATGTCAGACAGCGCACGCGTGGCGGTTTGCGGAATGATAACCACCTGCGGCCCAAGCGATGTGACCGTTTGCGGGTCGGTGCCACGAGATTCAAACCGCACGATTGCTGACTGAAAGGTAATCTGCTGCCCGTAGTCTAGGCTTGCGTAAAAGTTCGACGCAGCCGCTGTTTCGCTGCCGTACAGCGCTCCGTCACGCAGTTCCGCTGCTGACGCGCCCGGCCCACTGATCTGCCACACCTGACCCGTTGTACTGGCAGTCCCATTCAGAGTCCCATCAGGACGATCGAAATCGTCGTGTACGATTGGAAGCTGCCGCGATTGTCCGCGCGATAGCCAGTCAGGTACTATAAAGCCCGCTGCGACCGCACCGTTCAATTCTTGAGCGAATGTCGTATCAGGCATTAGGTGAAGCTCCGAAGAACATAGCCGCCGCTGCTATTGCGAACGTAGCCATTCGAGAGAGACGACAAGACCGCGTTGATGGGGATGTCGCCCGAAGTCGGAATTGCGACATACTGCCCCGGACCAAGCGGCCATCCTCGCTCAATCCCGTATCGCTTTGAAAGCGCCATCAACTCAGGCTCGAATAGACGCCAGTGACAGCGTTATTGTTCGAATTGTACAACCGCACAGAGGCATTCTGACCGATGACGACGCCCGTGGTGCCCGAGGTTGTGCGGGTCGCTACATCGCGCCACGTCACGCCGTCAGAGCCGAGCGATTGCAGCGTCACGCTGGTGCCGGTGAACTGCACATCCCAGAGGTAGGAGCCGCCTTGAATGCTAGTGGTCGGCGTGGTGCCCGTTGTTGCGGCGATCGTCTGATTGCTAGCGAGCTGATAGCTGTTACCGCTCAGAGCGTTCCCGTTGCCGTCCACCGGAACGAAGGCGCGGACGTATGCAACCTGTCCATTCGGGACGGGCACGGCTTGGGCTGCATCATAGCCCCCGGTTGGAATACGAGTGAGAGCCACGATGCAGCCTTTCGCTTAGAGCGCGGGTTCGTCCACCGCCTTGATGGCGGTGATCAGGTCGGCCTTGTTGAGCGGCTTGCCCCCGGCCGTCGTCTGGACGTTTTTGGTGGCAGCGAGTGCCTTGAGCGCGTCTAGCGTCAGGTCCTCAAGCGCCGGCTGTACGTTGAACGTCTTGTCCGACGCTTCCATTGCGACCTTCTCGCCCGCGTCCAGCTTCTCCCAGTTGTCATTGGGCTTCTGCGCGGTCGTGAACGGCGTGTTGGCGTTGTGGTAAATGCCGTCGACATAGACGGGCTCAGGCGACGTGTAGGTGCGCACAGTCATTAGTACCTCCCGCTATTGGTCTGACGCGCCATGACGGTGCCGGCGGTCATGCGGCCGGTCGTCGGAGCCGTGCCGATGACGGTGTAGAGCATCCGCACAAACTGCTTGCCGGTGCCCACCGGGAACCAGTCGGGCCCAAGGTGACGAGCACCCGGCACCAGATCGGCAGCCGAATAGGTGTTGGTCCAGATCGTGTCAGGCGCGCTGAATGCGGCCGTCGTGTCGACCTGAATATCTACCTTGAGCGAGGTGAGGTTGTTGAATGCCTCCGTGGCACCCACGAAGAAGGGCTGGCCCTCCCCGCGTCCGATGTCCCGCTTGAGCGACGACGACGCGCCGTAAGGCGTGCCGGGGTTGCCCAAGTCAATGACGTTGGTGGATGCCGTAGTGGCGGTGATGGCCTGGTTCTCCGAGAGAAGGCCAGTACGGTCGAGGATCATGTGCTCAGGCCTCCTTTACAGAACGCGCGCTTCGGCGTTGATGAGCGCGTCGGTTTCGCGGATCGGCATCTCGCGATAGCCCTTGATCTCCTTGCCCGCGAGTTCCTCGGGCATGAGACGGATTTTGTTATCCGACGCACCCGAGTTTGTGCTGAGAGCGTCCAGCGCTTCCAGCAGATCGCGGTTCATGTAGATCACTGGCTTGATGCCCGTGACATTGCCGTCCGTGTTCTCGATCAGCGTGTCGCGGCGGTTCTGCATCTTGTAGTATGCACGCCGCAGCAGCGCGAAGAGGTCGACCGTGCCCGCCTTGACGGCGTTAATGTCGATGTTCGCGACACGGACGTTATGCCGCCAGTCGGAGACCTTCACGCCGATGTCCTGGCGGAAATACTCCTCCTTGGCGAAGTACGGCCGGTTAATCTCGTCATAGACGCGCTGCACGCCCATGTCCTTGCGCTGAATACCAGCGGTCGAACCCTCAGGAGTGATGAGGCTGGTGCCGCTCGGGCCCCATCCAATCATCCACATGGAGGTGTTGTTGCTACCCGTGCCACCGCCGTCGATGATCTGCGTGGCCGCAGCACCGCCGTTGGCGATCGAGTTGTAGCGAGCAGCGACGCCCTTGAAGCGCTCCGGCGTGGTAGCCGTGTCAGCGTAGAAGAAGTTGACCTGCACGTCCTGCGCGATGGCTTCCAAGGCAACGTTCGCCTCGTCCGCCCGCTCAGCCGCCGGGTTCTTGACCTTCTCCAAATAGCGGGTGTCGATCGTGGCTAGACGCTCGACAAAGCCGGTCGTGTCGCGCACCTGCATGGAGGTACCCTTGGACTGGATGATGCCTTTGTAGAGCTGACCCCAAGCGACATCGCCAAGGCCGGTGCGGATGCGACTGATGTGGCCGCTGCCGTCGTTGCAGTCCACGACGTGCGCGTCCTGCATGAGAGGATTGAGACGATGAAGGGCCTCAATGGCCGGGATTACATCGCCGTTGCGATTGGTCGAGGCATAGTGGTCGATAATGCCCCGGAAACTATTTCCGATCGTAGCCATGTGGCCTCCGTTGCGCGGGAGGACTTAGCCTCCCTCAATTGCGGGGAACGTCATCTGGATAGAGCGTCGCCAAGGTGCCGCGGGGTTTCACAATACCTGCCTGCACACCTGATCTCGCTGCGGGAGGAAGCTTGGCATTGCGCACATGGGCCATCGTCGCCTTGTTGGCCTTGCTGGCCTGCTTCTCCAGCTGGTCCAGTCGGGCTTCCGCTTGAAAAGCCTTTTGGATGCGGCGAAGTGCGATGATGTCGTTTGCCCTGGCCTCAGCCATGACTTCCTTGGGATATCCGAGTTCCGCCGCAATGGGCTCCAGATCAGTCAGGAGCTTTGCGCGCGAGGATGGATCGGACCATTCATCCCCTAATGCTTCTTCCAGCACCGCATGTTCGGCCTGTATTTCGGCCTGCAATTGATGCTGGGAAATGGCCTGCGCGTGCTGACGCGCCTGCTCGATTTGCTCCGAAACTTGGCCTCGGTGGGCAACAGCGTAATCGTACTCTGCTTTTTGCTGATAGTAAAGGTCTCTGTGCTCGGCAGACGCAAGTAAGCGCGGGTCGGGCATCTGCGGGAGAGCAGGTAGGAACTGCTCAAGCGCCTGCTGGTGGTTCTGCATGATAGTGGAGAGCGCCTGGCGCGCTTCACCCTCTACAGCATTGCGCGTGTTTGCGGCTTCGCGGGACTTGGCCTGTACGAACTTCTCGCGGTCGGCTTCACGCTTAGCAATGATCTCCTGCGCCTCACGCGGCAAACCCGCGAATACCTCCTTGGCGTCCTTTGCCCATGAAGTCGGTGCTTCGATCGGGTCGGCTTCTACCTCGGGCTGCTCTACAGCGTCGGTGTTGTCATCGGTGTTCTCGGTATCCGTATCGGTTTCGGTCCCGGCGTTCTGCTGCGGTTGTTCGTCGGTCGGCAAGCCTTTCGGCTCATCGGTGTACATGTCGGTGAGGCTGGGGGCTGCCGGCTGCTCGGTGGCTTCATTGGCAGGTGCCTCGATCTGGGTGTCCATGCTCATGTTCCTCAATATGCCTTGGGCAGTCGGCGTTTGATGTTGGTGCGGCGATCGCGGTGCTTCTCGGCCTCGGCCAAGCCGTTGCGATGCGCGGTGGTGTCGAACGAGGTGTCGCTCTGTGCCGCCTGCAACCGGGCGTAAGCCTCAGCGAAGGGCGCGGGAGTGTCAGTAGGAAGCATAGCGGCGCTCCTCTGCTGACATGCGCGTCAGGTCAGCGACATGCTCGGCCGCGTGCTTAGCGACATCACCATCAGCAACAATCGCGGTGAAATACGATTGCAGGTTGTCGAGCGACTTGAGGGCCATGCCGAGCAGATCGGTGGCCTTGTCCTGCCGCCCCTGCTTCGCCGCTTTCACCAGATTAGCCGTTAGCTGTGCTTCAAGTTCTTGGAACGCCGGTGCGTTGCCAGCGAGGATAGCGCGCGCGGCCTCGGCATTTGCCATGCGCTCTGCGGTGTCGGCTTCGGTCACTTGTCCAAGTCTCCACCTGGGCGCAGTGCAGGCAGCGCGCTTTCCTCATTGTCAGCTTCGCTATCCGCAGCTTTGCGACGCGCCATGCCCTGATCGAACTGGAGCCGCTGAACGGCCAGCTCCATGTCGAACGCCTGCTTGTCGCGAGCGAGCCCGGCCTCGAAGTCGGCGCGATCGCGCTCAAGCGAAGATTTTAGCGCCTCACGCTCGCGGGCAGCAGCAAAGTCGAATTCCTGCTGTCGAGCCGACAACTCGTTGCGGGCCTCCTGTTCCTGCTGCTGGAGTGTCAAGCGACCCAGCGCCAATTCGTGCGCCTGCTGGTCCTTGGCCTGTTGCGTCTGAGCTTCCGCCTGCGCCTTGATCGCCTCGGGGTCTTGCTTCTCCGGTGCGGGCCCAAGGTCAGCCGGGTTCAGCACATAGTCGGAGGGCGAGCCCAGCCCGCTATCCTGCACGAAGCCACGGACGTTCTGGTAGACCTGTTCCTCACCAACGATGCGCCCACCAGCAGCCACAATACCCTGCTGAATGTTGAACAGCGCATCACGAGCGGATAGCTTCTGGTCCTTGTTGCCAGTCCCGATCCCGACGTTGATGTTCATGTCAATTTCTTCGGGCCAACGGCGCGGATCAACCTGCCGGTACTTGCCCTCAATCTTCATGCGGAATGGCTGCCCATAGCGCCGCATCAAGCGGTAGAGCTTCGCGAACATGCTGGCGACAAGCTGCTCAGCGAAGTTGCGCGTGATGTAGAGTTCGATCTGCTGCGACTGCGCCATGAGCATCCCCATGCCGGTCGCAGTCTTGTTCATGCTGTCGGGGTTCATGCCCTGAGACTGCCGCGTGACGCCCGTGCGGCTTTCTCGCTCAGCGCTCATCATCTCCATGCCCTGGAATGCCAGCGCGCTTGTGTCCTGCTGCTGTAGCGGCTGCGGAGCGGTGCCCTTGTAGCGGATCAACCCACCCGGTCGAACAGTCAGCAGGTCGTCAATTGTGTCGACGGTCATGGCCGTCTCATCCACCAGCGTGCGCGGGGCGGTGGACAGATAAAGGCTATCAAGCCCTGAGCGCAGCAGCACCGAGCGGATACGCTGGATGTCCATCGTCTTGTCGGCCGTGCTGTCGCCTACAAGGCGGTGAGCAGCGGGGAACGGCGACCAGATCGAATAGGGTTGCTCGTCAACCTCCATCACCTTGAGGATGGTGTTGCCGAGACGGTGCACGAACAGGCGCTCAGCGATGCCGTCGCCGTTAAGGTCGTAGAGCGGATATTCCTCGTTGAGCCACACCAGCTTGTTCGCGCCAGTGCGTGAGCCGACGCTGTTACGATCGTTGCTGCGATCGGCGTCACGGGTGCGCTCGACACGCTCACCGCCGTTGCTGCCGCCTACCAAGCCCTCAAGCTCAACTGGATCATAACCCAGCTTGACCAAATCGCTGAGCGACCGCTGCATTACCTCCCCGACGTATGCCGCTTCGTCTAGGTCATCGGCATCAGCCGAAACGCGGAAATACTCGTTCGGCACAGCGCTGCTACGAAACTGCGGTGGCTGCGGTAGCTCAAGCGTGACGGTGACGATCGCTGGATCAAGCTCGTCAGGCATCGCCTCAACAACGCGCAGTCCGTCAACACTGTAGCCGCCTTCGTCCTCGGCCATCTCGTCAACGAGCACCTGACGCTGCTCATGCAACGGGCGTTGCGGCTCTGCGAAAGTCTTAACGATGCCGGTCTTTTCGAGCTTGCCGGCTTTCAACGCGTCGTGGAGAATGCGATAGCCCTTCTGCTTGCGCATGAAATGGTAGCGGACAGCAGCGGTAGCTTCCTCGCCATAGTCGACCATGACGGGCGCGCCCTCTGCCGGCTGGCCATCCTCACCCGGCGCACCGGGCTTAGTAACCGGCTCACCATCATCACCAAGCTGCGGTTCAGGCTCGCTCTCGAACTCTACCGCCTTTCCGCTGGCGAGGATCGTGTTGAGGATGCCGACAAGCGACGTGTCCACGACCTCTGCGACATCGCGCGTGACCGCTTGGCTGCGGCCCTCTACCTCATCGCCGTAGGGCTTACCCTGGTAGAACTTGAGCGCGGTTGCGCGGGCATCTTCAAGCTGCGTATCATAGCCCCGCCCCTGCTCTGAGCGCAGGAATTGCAGGAACTCGTCAGGCACCTCAATCGCCATCAGACAATCCCCCGTGATAGCTGTGAGTAGTCGATAGAACGCTGCTGTTGGGGCGGCGTGTACGCGACCGCAGCGAGGCCGAAGGCGTCAGCGCCATGGCTGGACCAGTCGTGGTTAGGGCCCAACCCTATGCCGCGCTCTTCATCGCGCTTTTCATGATACCAGCCGATCGCTTCCAGCCCACCGGCGCAGCGCCTTTCGTCAAACCACATCTGAGCAAACAGCCGGCGCGCAGTCTCAACCCGCTGCATCGCTGCACCTGCGCCTTGGTTCGGGATTACCTGCGTCGAAAACTCAGCCTCTTGCAGCGCCCCTTCGTAAGTCGTCTGCTGTATCTTGTCGTGCTGAGCACCGTCGTGCGGGAGAACGCACAGAGCAGCCGTGTAGCCGTTATCGCGCAACCAGTGGACGTGAGTAGCAAGCGGCTGACCAACGGCCTCGTAGTAGTCGAGAAACCGGATTTCGCGCCCTATATATTGGACGATCCAAATTGAGGTGGCGTCGGCCTTTGCACCGGTTCCGCCGATGTCCCAAACGGCGCGAACGGTCATCAGCGGATCAGCAGCGACGCGACCTATCCGCCCTTCCGCTTTAGCCGCATTGATTGCCTTGGCATAGTAAGCGCCCTCTACCACGCTTAGAAACTCGCCATCCCAGATGTGCGGGTATTGATCCGGTCTTTCTCGCTGGTCCTTCAGACGAACGCGGTTTAGGATGTCTGGGAACCAGGGATTGTCGCGCCAATTTAGCTCGACAATACGAGTCCGCTCATTGTCGTTGGCGTGACGGAAGCGGGCGTTGGTAGCACTGGTCTTGCGCTCCGGGTTCCACGTAAGCCAAAGCTCGCTGTCCTCTTCGCGAAGCGTAGGAACCAGCTTAACCCAGGCTTCTTCCGTGACCGGCTCGGCCTCATCAATCCATGCAAGCAGGATGCGAAACTTGGACTTGATGCTGTTGAGATTGCGAGCGAGACCCACAAACGAATAACTGATCCGGCCCGACTTGGTGCGGATGTACGTCTCGCCAATGTCGAAGTGCGGAGCTAACCATTCCGTTTCGCGGATAGCTGCCTTGATCTCTTCTAGCGAACTGTCAGCAAGAGAGTTCATGAACTGCCGCGCGCATAGGATAATACCTTGTCGGCCTTCCATCTCCCACTTGTACGCCCGTACCGCGGTCATCAGCGCAAATGAGCGCGTCTTGGCTGATCCGCGCCCACCATGCGCGCCTCGCACATCCGCCTCGCCCTCGAACACCGGGACGAGCTTTGCAGGAAGGCGTAGCTGCGCCACAGTCATTCGGGCTGAACCGCTACAAGTTCAATCCGCGTGATCTGGATGGGCCCACCGTCTTCGCCAGTAACTTGCATCGGCAGCACCTTGCCGAGCAACGGAAGAAACGATTGTGGGTTCTCATCGGCCTGCTTGACCAAGTATCCGACTAAACCGTCCTTGCCGCCCGCCTGAGTGGCAGCTTGCAGGATCGCGTCCTTGAGCAGCGTGGTATTTTTATTGGGGACGCCTTTCGGGCGACCTGGGCCGGGAGTACCGTCGCCCACTCGCCGAGTTTTCGTGCCGTTTGTTAAACTGCTGGCGTCACTCATTGCGCCAATGCAGTTACACCCGCCCACGGCTGACTTTTAGGGAGGAAAGTCGCTTTCCAAGCACGTAGTTTCTGCGTCGTTGTTTTAGATCATCACCAAACTGGCCTAGCGTGCGCTTGAAGCGGGGAGTGTCCATGCCAAGGATGTCTTTCGCCTCCCATCCTAAAGCAACGAACATATCCTCAAAACCATCGGGTGCCGGGCGCAACGGACGCCCGAGCGCGTTCACAGCTCCACCTCGTGATTACGATATGCGGTGAGAGCGGCGCGGGCCTTAGTCCGTTCGCGCTCTTTGCTCTCGCCAAGTTCATCCCAGGTAGCTTCTCGCATCCCGAGGCGCGGGTGCGAAAACCCGATCCAGCCCGCTTCGTAAATCGCGCGCGCCATGATCTCGATGAGTTCGTTATCCTCGGTCATGCGCGAACCCCGTCTTTTTGAGGAACAGCCCGGCCATTCGCCGAAACGCGGTTGCAATAAGACCGGGGCGCGCCCGAATACTCCGCCACTTCCTGTACGTCGGTTTTGCCGCAAGAAAGGCAGTGCCTCTGTTGAACCAGATACCACCCAACCCGATCATTCCAGTACATGATCGTCCCGGTGTCAGTGACCAGCCAGTCGGTCCACTTGTGTCGATGCCACAGCTTCATGCGTTCTCTCCCTTAGTAAGGGATTGCCGGCCGATTAGGACAGCGCGGACAGCGAGACCGAGCGAGGTTAAACAGAATACCGCTCCACCAGCACAGATGCCGCGCTCCTCGGCGAATGGCTCCTCTAGGTCATCATCGTCCACGCTGCGGAAGTCGACTAACGGCGTGTTGTCGAGCCAGTTTAGGTACGCGTTGTAGTCAATTCCGTCAGGCAGCTCGTCGCAATCGCAGAAGGCGTCCCAAGCGGCAGTCGGCCACAAGCCGCGATTGGCAAGCAAGAGTTCGTCCGCGATCGTTGCTACGTCACTCATGTGCCGTGCCTCCCGCTGACCAAGCGAGAGCGTCAGCGAGCTTCTGGCAGACTTCCTCAGTCATCTGCTCGGGCACGTTGCCTTCAAAGATGCCGAACAGCGCTTCCCAGATGTCGTTACCCTCTACCATCCAAGGTACTCCTTGATGAGGTTTGCGGCGACGTTTCCGGCTATGACCATAACCAGCAGCGCCATGAAGAATGCGGCTTGTTTCGCGCGGTGCATCATGCCGTGCCTCCCGCTGCTAGAGTACGGCCAGCTTCCAATCCTTTGCGAACAGCATGAATGATTTTGTGATCGTCGTAAAAACCGCCGGTGTAATCGGGCGCACATGCCTCGTCGCCTGCCGCGCGCATAAGCTCAATTTGATTGGCGATCTCTCGGGCAATCAGGAGGTCCGGGTCTATCGGGTCTACTGGCTTAGGTAGATCGGATACGATCGCCCTAGCTTCCGCAATATCACCTGGCGTGTAGCCATCCGCTGCAACACGCCGGATGTAGGCCTCCATCCGCTGTGTTAGTTCCTCATTAGAGGGGGTGGAGGGCTTGGCGTGAACAACGTTACGAACTCGCCAGCCGTTTCCGATGAGATCACAGCCGGGCATAACCCAATTCGAGAACACTGAACTCGACACCCAATAGCAGCCGTTCGCGGGGTGCGGCCTCTCATCGCGAACAACTGCCGCGACTACACTACCGTCAGTATGGTAAGCCTCAATCGGCTGCGAGAAATCGACTAGCTTATCCACGTGCCATCTCCCTATCTATATAGAACTTTACCCACTCAATGGGAAGCGAATACTTGCGTGCTAATGCTGCTCTGTCCGCTTTTGCCAGCTTGTCGCGCGGCGTCTTAATCATGCCGACGATGAAATCTGTAAGCGGCCAATCCATCACGCGTCGGCTGCTTGCGGATCAACGCCAAACAAGCGGATGTAATCTTCGCGTGTCGGTGAGCGACATTGACGATCGGGGTTCTTCCCCATCGCGGCCGGTGCGTTCGGGTCGCGCGTATCGTGCTTGGAATACCGCCCGACGCCGAACCGCTTGCAGATCGCGTCTAACTCGTTTTCAGTGCTGCGGGCCTTCCCAAGCGATGGCAGCGTTTGCGCGGTGTACGGCTGCGGGCGCGGGGCGTTCATTCGACGCCGAAATGCCATCACCTGCTCAGTAGTCGCGATGACGGCCGGCACGATCTTGCTCGGGTGATCAGCGGTGCGCTGTGCTTCCACTGCGCCCTTCTCAATCACATCAATTGGCAGGTGACGAAGCGCGGCGAACGCGGCCTCCATCCAAACCCTGCGCGCGTCTTGCGCCATGCCACTCGGGGCTACTAGCGCCAAGCACTGTCCCATAGCCTTCGCGAACCGGCCGCGGTCCTCATCCCCGCTTGGCGCGGTGCTAGTGGGAAGCGCCAATGAAGTCCCGCATTGCCCCGAGCGTTGGGTCGGCGGAAAGGCCACCACGTTGTGCGGTTCGGAAGTTTCGTTGATCCTGTCCATGTCGGGGTTCCCATTTCTTGGAGTTCTTCACCCAGGTCCTCCACGAGGCCTGCCAATCTGCGCTGAGCGTGGCTTTCGTGGTGTGGTGATCCACGAAATGCTCCAGCTCGTCCTCCAGCCGGCCGGGTGGCCAGCCATCAACGGTGCTGTGTGTGATCGAACCGGGCTTCATCACCGGAGCGAAGTCAGCCGGGATCAGCGTCATCGCTGGCGGCCTAGCTTTCGCGCGTTTCCCCGAAGAAGGCGTAGCCTTCGTAGGGATAGGACGGTTCAAGGACGGTTTGGGTAAAGCTGTTTGACCCCTTGCAGTCAAAGAGGTTGACCCGTCCAAATCTTGACCGGTCCAGTTTTGGACCCCTTGCCCATCTGACTTGCTATCCGGTAGCGCTTCTACGGCGACGATGCTGATGGCGTATTCGACGGTGTAGCCGTTGCCGTTCGGACGCTTGCCCGTCTCAAGCAGGATACCGTCTGCAACTAATCCCTTAACCGTCGTGATGACCGTCTGCTTGCTGCACTCAACTTCATCAGCGATGCGCTGCTTAGCCGCCCACACGCCTGTGCCGTCGTCGTTCGCACGGTCTGCGAAGTAGGCGAGCACAGCCTTGCGAGCCATTGATCCGGCCTGCTTCGAGTACACGAGCGCGGCTACCTTGCGGCTCACGCGGCTTCCACCGGAACATAGTTAGCTAGCATTTCAGCAAAGGGGCTGGCGGTCCCGGTCGCGTCGTACTCCGCTTGGCTAAGCGCGTTTGTCGGATGCCAGAAGCCTTGCAGCAACGCATCGTGAACGGCATCTTCAAAGATGCCACGATCGTCGCATTCGCCAATATAGCACGACAGGTCGATTAGCTTACCGGCTAGCCGAAACCATTCGCCCTGCATCCGTAAAGATGCGAACGCAGCGTGTAGACGGCGCTCATCGTCAATCGTGCCGGGGAAGTATCCGAACGTGCGCAGGGGCAGCGGGCAACCGGTTTGCAACGCCAATAGTCGGTTGGCTACCCCCTGGCGGGTGAAACCAATCTTCATTGCTGACATGCCGGTGCACGCTATGAAATAGACCTGTCCAGGGCCAAAGTTGCGCGTCATGCTTTCACCTTTGGCTTGCGAGCCTTGCGCTTCTTGGGCGGATAAAGTGTGATGACGACGCCCGGATGGGTCGCCTCCACCAGCTTCTTCTTAAGGTTGAACACCGGAGTGGTCATTCCCTTCACATCCTCGACAATGCGAGCGTCACCCTGCCACCAGGCGAAATCCGCCCGGTATTTGCAGATCAGCTTGCCGTCGATTTCGACACGGAACTCGGGCTGATGCTCAAGCTCCGCGATGTGCCCGAGGTCTTCCAACGCGATCAGATCATCGCAGCGCGCGGCTTCCGCCTTGCTGTCGTGAACGTGGCCAGCGAGGCACGGCGTCTTGATGGCGCGGTACTTCGTCACTTCACCACCGCCTTAGCCAACGGCAGGCTGTGCGTAGGCTCAGAGACGCGGTGAGCGGTCCACAGAGCGTTGTGGCGCTGTACGGCCATGAATGCAGGAAGGACGCGTGCTGCGACCTCTACGTGAGCGCGGGGCGTCATGCTGCGAGCCTCCGCTCAGCTTCACGACGGCGCTTGCTCTCGGCGCGCTCGATGAGGTCATCACCGGTCACGATCGCGTTGCCGCAGCGCCAGTGCGTGGCGTCCCGATTGGGTTTGCCGTCGATCAGTGCGTCGACCGGACGGCCCATTGCATTGCAGCGGTAAACCGGGCCGAAACGGCGCAGATAGTCCGCAGCCATCCCTGCGCGGCTCACGTCCACAATGGGGCGGTCGACCGGTGCGGTCATGTATGCCGGCCGTCCGCGCGGGTTCTTGGGAGGCTCTACGCGTGCTGGAGCAATGCGCTTGCGCTCGTAGCCGATCTCGCGATCCCACCGGCGTCGAACCTGCTCTGATACGCCGTATTTGGCCTCAAGCTCGTGAGCATGGCGCTCGCGGGCGATCTCCGCATAACCCTCGGGCGCGGGACCTTTCGACCGGCCGAAAATCTTGGGCTGCCGATCCAACCCGGTCTGGCGCACCAGGCGGCGGATTGTCCTGATGCTTACACCGTAGCGGCAGGCAAGGCTCTCGAATGAGTCACCCATGTGCTCAATGAAGTCGGCCGGCATCGGGAACGCTTGCGAAGGGTGCGTCATGCCTCCCTCCCCTTGCGTGTCTGTGCGGCCCTGTTGCGGGCGTAGCGTTGACCAGCCGGGAGAGCGGCAGCGACGAGTGCCGCCAGCTTTTCCTTGGCTTCCAAGCGGCGCTGTTCGGCGTTCGGCTCGGGCGCAATCGTGACGAGGTCTTCGCGGTAGATCATGCGGGCGATGTCGCGGCGCAGGTTCATGCTGCCACCCGCGGCGTGCGAAGCTCTGCGATCTTGGCGAGGCGGCGGTCGATCAGCGCCTGCATGGACCGAAGCTCATGCTCCATGTCGAGCAGTTCCTGGTGCGTCTCGATACCGTCCAGCTCTGCGTCGATTGCCTTCTTGAGCAGCGCGCAAGTGGCAACCGAGAGCGGCGCTTCGTCGCTTGTGCACACAGCATCGCGAGGGACGATGCGCAGGCCGTACAGCGCCGCCACATCCGACAGTGCCGAACCTTCAACCGCGTGCACGTCCCACAGCCGCTTAGCGTCCGTCGAGGCACCCGCCATGACATTGCTAAGCTGCTTGGTGGAGAGGTCCATCACATAGGCGAGAGCCTTGCCGGTGCCGAAAGCAGCCTGAGCGCGGGCGAGGCCGAGCGTCACGGACGTTTGGAAGTCCTGTTCCGACACCGTAGGCGCGACAGGAAGGACGTTGCTGCGCTGCATCATGCATTGCCTCCGTTGTGGACCGAATGAACCCCCTGCGAGAAACCGAGGCTTTCCAAACCGTCATGGCGCGCGTGCTGGCCGAGCTTGCCTGGACCATCCATTGGCAGGACGAACTCGAAGGGGCGCGGGCCGCGGAGGCGGCTGCGATGGTGAGCGCGGACGATATCGGTGGTGATCCACGCGAAAGCGCCGAGAGCAGCGGACAGATACAAGACGTTCTCCATGCTTCCTCTCCTTGTGATGATGGGTTAGGCGCGACTGCCATCGGGATTGTCGGGCAGCCGCTGCCAATGGGTCGGGTGCTGCGTCTCGCGGTCGAGGTTGTTGAACCATTCGGTGTCCCGGCCGCGCTCTCGCGTCCCGACGAACATGAACCCGCCCATCTCGTGCGGCTCGAACAGCAACAGCAGCTCACCCCACGGTGCGGTTTCGACCGGTTGCCAGCCGCTCATTCTCCCTGTCCTTCCGTAGAGGGAGTAGTGGGAGCGTCGGGAGCATCAGGAACGTGCGCCCAGTGAGTAGGCTCGTCGCCCCACTCACCGTCACAGCCGAGGCTGCCGGAACCGTGACTGGCAATGCTCCAGCACGACCAGCGCGGCTCGCTACCCTTGAAGTAGCCCTGGACCCACACACCAACGAGGATCGTGGTGCCATCACGCGGCGCGCTGGCGATGTCCTGCCACTTGTTCATTGTGTCACCGTCTGTGCTTTGTCAGTGAGGACAAAGAATTGACGGCCGCTGTCACCGGGAACAGCCTCGGGGCACACAGTGCGGATCAGACGATCACGCAGCATATCACTCAACACGATGAACAGGTGTTCGCCAGTCCAATGCTCAAGCTCACTGCCGAGCGTGGGGCGTCCGGTCGCGGCCATGAGGCCGATGATGCGCTGGACGAGCGCGGTATCGGTGCCGTCGCTCATTGTGTCACCGTCTGTGACTTGCGGGTGTACGACTCGACGGTTTCCAGCGTAGCGATCTGCGTTTCGGTCAGGCCGGTTAGGATGTCATGCCTCCAACCAGTCGAACGTAAAATGTGGATCGCAAGGGGGCGCGAAGGGGGGCGTTTGCCGTTGACGATTTCCGAGGCGTAGGATTTGCTGATCCCCGCCTTGTCCGCCAATTCCATGGTGCCAGGGGTTCGTTCCATGCGATCCTGTTCGCACAATACGAACTTTGCCGCAAGCCCCTACGTTCGCGAATGTCGCGCCGCCACGAAAAAGGCACGTT
>Ga0182213_1000053_pt1 | contig 17506 bp, 12 predicted proteins | sample G5R1MG_22_FD_128399 | JGI IMG/M metagenome (GOLD analysis project Ga0182213, IMG submission 128399) | Switchgrass phyllosphere microbial communities from Michigan, USA - G5R4_MAIN_03OCT2016_LD1 MG | ecosystem: Host-associated > Plants > Phyllosphere > Phylloplane/Leaf | place: USA: Michigan... | reverse complement strand
GGAGCGGAAGACGTGTTAGAGGGTGGGAGAGTGTAGATGGTCGTTGCCGTACCGCACGTGAGCCATGCACTGCTGTCGCTTCAGCCACGAGAATGGGAATCGCGCACGCTCGTTCGGCGAAAGCATGCAGAGGTACAGCCAGATGGCTACCGAGGCTGTTGCCGGAATGTACCATGTACGCAGTGCCTGTACCATGTAGTATACATGGTAGCCGCTCCCCGCCCCCGCTACAAGATCCACGTCATTATGGCAAGCCGCATTCAAGCAACAACATAGCAAGATGGTGCGTCAGCGGTACCTGTACATTATTACAGTCATTAGTGCGTGCTTCTTCCGTCGTGATCCCCCATATCGCTACCATCCCACCCCGCTACTCGTACCTGTCCCGGCCGTCATGGGGGCTATCCAATTCCTCCCTCACCCCATGCTGTTTCAGATGCACGTCTTGAACCGACAGCTGCCGATAGCGTCGCAAGTCTATCTATAGATGTATATCCTCATCTTCGTGCCATCTTGCCCTCCCGCGCCTAATAAATCCCCGGGATGATCCTCCACGGCACCAGCTCGACATAGCGGTCCCAGTCTTTGCCGTACTTCCTCCTGCACTTTTCCTCATCACGCCTCTCGCGATGTACGAGCAGCACGGCAAAGTACACCATGAAGAAGTAGGTGAAGATCATGCCCCAGCCCTTTGCCTCGCCAGGGACAACATACTTACCGTAGCTGTCCTGGAAGAAGAACGCGTCGTCTTGGGCAGCGGTAAATGGCTCTTGTGCGACGTTCTTGATGACGTAGCCAGACACTGCAGTGGGCAGGACATATGACCAGCTCATGAGCCAGTCGCCGAGGTAGTTGATGTGGCGTGCAGTACCCCACCAGCCGGAGATGAGCAGCTTGGACCCGGCAGCCGTCTCGATGTACTTGAGATGCTTGACTCGTGGGTCGTCGGGGTTGGTACGGAACCGGTTCTTCTCGTTGTTCACCGAACGAAAGATGTAGTAGCCTACCCCCTGCACGGCTAGGATGGCGGCTACGCCGTTGAGGCCCAGGTCGACAGGGTACACACTTAGATAGCGGGTCTGGATGCTGTATGTGAAGGGCACCCAGACGAGGTCGCCGAAAGAAAGCATCATGCCGAAGCCGTCGGCGATGATGTCGATGGTTGTCAGAATAGCGGGCTCCATGTACAGAGCATCGAACGTGTAAATGGTCTGTGCAAGTGTGATCAGGATGATGGAATCCGTCACACGTCCGAAATTGCGGTACTGCTGCATGATAAATGCAAGATCCATGATAATCCAGCCCAACATCCCCGGACGAAGCTCGCACCACGCTTTGATATCAACCTCGCCGAAGATGGGTAGCGTCACGCGCGGATTGAGCTCGCGACCAATGAACCAGTCATACAGCATGTTACCTGTCCGGCCACCGGCAGCAAGCTCCCGCATAGAAGGGTCCTTGGGGTGCTGGACGCCGAAGGAAGCGACATACGAGTAGGTGGCGAGGAAGTAGGAGATGAGAATGTTGGAGGTCAGAATGCCGACGTAGTTTGCCGAGATAAAAGTCCAGACGGGAAATTCGGCACCATGGGAGATTGTGCCGGCTGTGAGAATGGCCATGATGAAGAGGGCTGAGTTCCAGGCTATGAAACGTTAGTTGGTCACGTTGCTTGTGCGAGGGCGGACGTGCCATTGAAGCGGTACTTGAGTTTGCCGCCAGATCTAAGCTCTGTCCCGTAGGACTCCTCTGCGGGGAGGAAGCGGTAGAGGGCCAGACTAAGGAAGTAGTAGCCCAGGGTGCCAAGGAAGGCCTTTGTGTTGATCAGACCTGAGAATCCAGTCCACCCCACTTCCTTCTTCAGCCGATAAAAGTCCAGGCTGTGAGGATGGAGAAGAGAAGGTGCAGGACAGCCGGAGATGTCGTTGCAGAGGAAAGTGAAGACATAGACAAGGATAGGAAGACCGAATGAAATGACAAAGGCTCCAGGACTGCGCCAGTCAGCGGGATGCCCGTGGTTTTGGAGCTCAACTTACGGCCCGAGAAACTCATAGCCATGGGCTTCTTAGGCAATGGCCTTAGCCTGCCTATTAGTTTTGCGCCTGTCCGCCATGTCCGCACTGATCGCGTTCTTGGACGAGGCAAGCCAAATGCCTCAAAATAGGGGCTTCTCGCGACACGTTTCGCAGCAACACCGGACTCTAGCTCTTCTAAAAGGGATATGGATTGTAACACGATTCCGAAAGAAATTGATTGGGACGGGAAGAGGGGTGAGGTTTCTTTTAAAGCTGCATCATGAGCAGCGAAAATGGGACGACGGATGGCCGCTCCGGATGTCGAGAAGCCGGGATCACGGGGTGATGGCGACGCCAAGCGCCCACTAGGCCACACTTGGCCCGGCGCAACGGCCTTACCAGTTCGGGACTAGATGAGCCCTGGCCAGGCAGAAGCCACAGCCACAGCGCTGTGGCGCAAGGCGACGTTGTGGGTTTCCGACGTCAGACACAGACAGCTATGTAGGGCCGCCAGACATACTTACCACGCCACGCCACAATGAAGACGGCATGCCTGCTCGCCGCAATGATGGCCCTGCTCGCCCGCGATGCGGCCGCCGTGGACAGGCCGCTCAAGCCCTGCACCGTCATTTCGCCCACCTCGGAGCGCTTCTTCGACCTCACTCCGCTGCGCCGCCTTCCGCCCGCCGACAGCGACAGCCGGGGCGGCAGGAAGGACGCCGATGCGGGAAGCTGGCATGCGCGCGGATATGACTACGGCGCCAACTTCACCCTCAACTTCTGCGGCCCCGTGGTGGAGCAGCTGGACGCGGTGCAGGACCTGGATAAGAGCCTATGGAAGAACGTGAGCGCCTTCTACGAGCAGGATAACCGGCAGTACGCTATTGGGTGAGTGTGGGCCTGGTCAGCCATGAAGCGGTCAGCGAAAGCCGCGGATGCTGCACTGGCGAACCAGCACGAACGGGTCGGCGTGCTGACATGGCCCGCACCAGACTCGAAAACTCGACACCTATCTTCCGCGGCCGCAAGCTCATCCTCAACTACACTGGTGGCTCTCTCTGCCCCTCAGCCCCCAAGTCGGCCCGCGTCGAGCCCGTCTCCCTCGCCTCGCGCGCAATCCTCAACGACGGCGACGATGATGACAGCGGCGCCGTCAAGCCCTCTGAGCGCCGCAAAGCAACCGTCATCTCCCTGTTATGCGAATCGGACCCCCTCGCCAAAACCTCTATCTCCTTTGTTGCAGCCGTCGACGCATGCACCTACTTCTTCGAAGGCCGCTCGCCTCACGCGTGCGGCGGCGTCCACCAGGAGTCACAGACGCTGGGACCTGGTGGCGTCTTCAGCGTTATCGCCATCATCGCAGTCCTCGTATATTTCGCCGGTGGCTGCGTATACCAGCGCACAGTCATGCACCAGCGCGGATGGCGCCAGTTGCCCAATTACACCATGTGGGCCGGCATAGGCGCTTTCTTTGCGGTATGTATTGTTTTCTTCATCCCGCGCCGGCTGGGGAGACGGGTTCGACGTGGGCGAGGCAGATGAGTCGGCACCTTGCGCGGGCAGATAGGGCGTTGCTGTGGCCAGGGACGCTGATTGACACCAGGACTTTTTCACCATACTGACCTCTTCTTGTGCGCGCCTTATGCCCTCGCGATGGGGATACAGTCGCTTAAGTTTGGGACAGGACGGTGAGAGAGGAGGTCGAGGCAGCAGAAATGAGGATGAGAACCGACTGATTGATAACCTGGATGAAGAGTGGGATGATTAGGGCAGAGACAGTCGGGTACGACTTGATGTAGCGCATGGGGCGTCTGGAGTCTTAGATATGGAGAACGAAGCATTATGTTGGAAATGAGTTATAGGGTATCAATTCGACTATATGTGTGCATAGTAGCAATGCCACCAACCCCTCTGGTGGTGATTCCAGCTTCCAGCCCACGTCAATCGTTACGAGGCCATGCATCGCGAGAAAAAGTGGTATAGCCGCACTCGTACCCACATGGATATATTCATTCTCTCGTACGCTGTATGTGCGATAAGACGTCTGTTAGCGGTCCGGTGATCCAATAGTAATCAGTGCGGACAAGAGAAGAAACCCCCGCTGATAATGATGAGTGAGTCCCAAGAAGATAAGAACTTAGCACAGCTGCAAGTTCTGGTGCCGGCAAAGAGCTCCAAGATTCTCACCTCTCAATCTTTGTTGCCTGTCACGTCGTGAGCTGGGTCCTGATAGGTCGGATTCCCACTATGGCTGCGAATTCCAGATTTCGGCCTCGAGGACGTGGGCATCGTGTCGTCTGCACCGTCCATAAAGCTGTCGTTGTCGCCGTCCACATCGCCGTCGTCGTTATGCATGCTAGCGGATTCCTGCTCCTCTTCCAATATTCCTCTTTCACCTCCGCTCCCAACCGGCCCTTCGGCTTCCTCCCCCGGCACCGTTACGTCATTATTTGCACCTGTCGTCTCTAAATTCCCACAGGCAATTCCCTCAAACTGCTTATCCACGTCGCGCAGCAATTCCTGGACTTCCTTTTTCAATCTGCCCTCACCCCGCCCCTGCACTATCAACGGCCCATGGAACTCTTTTCCGGCCAACGCATGCATATAATCCCGATTCATCTGCACAAAAATCTCATCTGCTTTGGCCTCCATCGATTCCTGAAGCGCTTTGCACATCTGGGCCAGATGATTCTCAACAGTCTTTGTCGCATCGTGGAACATCCTGTATCGCTCCCGCTGGACGTGGTTCAACATCTGCTCTTTCATGCGCTTAAAGCTGCCCGGGCCGCGCTCGACTGTACAGCTATCGTACACAGCGTGCATGATGTGAGCAATCGTAGGCGTGAAGTCACGATTTGCCTCGCGTTGAAGCTCCGTCATCTGGGTGACGAGCAGAGTTCCCAGATCGGCATACAATTGCTCATACGTGTCAATTTGCGACTTGAGAATGGTGAGCCTGGCTAGACCAACCCCATTCTTGCGCGCGCGGTCTTCTATGGCTGTGTGGAACGCATGCAAGATCTTGCTGGAGTTGGTCACGTAGGTACGGAAGGATTTGGGCAGGCGGTTTTGGAACGCCCGCTCCCAGCCGGTGGCTAGTTTCTTGATAATGGGATCAACACTGTCGCTGCGTTAGCATTCAATTTGTCAAGGCCGTAGCAGTGCATACAGATCCGCATTGAAATCCCGGTGACCCGCGCTGGACGACTGGTAAACGCCGTTTCGTCTCACGACAGCTTTGTACGTTGCCCAAAGTAAGCCACCCATGTCTCTATTGCCCCAAGCGCTAGCTGTTGTCGGTGCCGCCACGATAGCATCATTAATCAGTTCGGGGCACTTGTCAAAGATCTGGTTCTTCAATTCGGCACGCATCTCGTTGATGCATGCGTGAACGGCTTGCTCGAGACCGGTCTCCAGCTCTTCGAGCCGTCGCTTTAGGTAACTGACCTGCTTTGCCTTGTCCTCGCCTGTCATTTGCAAACCAGTTCCGTCATCAGACGCCCACAAATGAAACGTTGTTAGTAGCTGGCAGAAGTTAAGCAAAAACGTTCTCGCAGTCTGTACGCGCCCGTTCTCCGTCAATTTCCTGCAATGAGCTTGGAGCTGCGGAATTTCCGTCTCCTCTGGGACTACGAAGCCTGGAACACCATCATCCTTGACTAAGCGGCCCTGCATCTTTTGGTACGCTCGACTGCTCACACAAAAAACAGGAAGAGACTTGGCGACTAGATCATAGTCTCTAACTTCTTCGTCAGGGTTGAAATGATCTTCGTCTTCCTCTGCGGCATTCTCCTGGTCAATCTCCTTGACTCCAGCGGCAAAGTCAGCCTGTATAGCGGTCTTGGAGTAATTGTTGCGTCCTGCAATACAAACTCGGCTGATTTTGGCTTTGATAATATCAATCTTCTTGTTCAATTCAGGTATCTGTGGCCTGAGCTCGTCTATAGCTTGTCTCTTCTCAATGCCTGCCAGTCTTACATCCTTCTTGATATCTCGGAGTTCTTTTAGCTTTTTCTTAATCTCTTCCTCTGACAGAGGCGTCCGTTTTACGTCATGAGTAGTTTCCTCCTCGTCTTCGGTTTCTCTATCGTCTGTGGTGAAAAATTCGTCATCAGAGTCATCGCCATGCATCCTATTCTTTCGAGCTCGCTTGCTCAAGCTGTCTCTCTTGCGCTTTTTTGAGGCTGGTAACGGTGGATAGGCTGTCTTCCCTTCATCCAAGGCATCTCTCAGTGCCTCCCATTCGTCAATTTCGTCGTTGACATTGGACAATGCGAACTGATAGTCAGCTTGCTCATCTCTAAGATTGGCGATATCTTTTTTAATCTTTTCGATTTCTTCAGAATGCTGGTCTAGTTTGCGTTCAAACTCAGTAATTTCATCTTCAAGCCCTAGGCTGTCGATAGCTTCGGTAATGGAAATGTCGTCCGTCTTGGAGCAGATGAAGGTGATGCTTGAGAAGCCACCGTCGTACTTGAGCTGGCGCTTAAAGGAATCGCCCAATAACGTCTTTGCAGCTTTGTCGTCTACAGCTCGGTTGATTGGCGCAACAATCCATAAACCGGTACATTGCTTTATGTATCCTTGCGCGACAGCTGCTCGGGCAGCGTTAGAGTCGTGAACACCGGGCAAGTCAACAATACATGCTCCTGTTGACAGCGCAGAACTTTTTGTGTAAATCTTGACAACCTTGATCAGCGGCCAATACTCCATCTTGGATAATTTTTGCTTGTCTTGTTCCTTTTCTTTGCTCTTCTTAGTCACTTTCTCTCTACTGTCTATATAGCCCTGCAGCTCGTTGTAGAATCGGTCTGGTATAGGAGATGCGATCTTTCTTGTAGCACCGAGAATGTGGGCTACAGCTGGCTTCGCCATGAGACTTGGCACAGTGCATTCGCCCAAAGAGTCACGAGCAATATCAGGATAGACGGCATGAAACTTGGCCCAAGCTACGCCTGCATCAGAGTCAGGGTCAGACACCTCTCGAGACAGAGTGCCATTCTCAGTTAGAAACTCCTTCATTAGGATATAGAGTTCTTTTTCCCAGTCGGCATGCCCAATAAACTCAATCTCCGCACGATACTTATCGCTAGAGTTCGTACTGTTGTTCCACGATATTTCAGTCACGACAGCAGTACAAGCCCGCATGCAATTAGTAGGAACTAGACGCTCCTCATCCAGTAAAGCGTTGATGACACTGCTTTTTCCAGCACCTGTGTTGCCGACAACTCCGATTACTGTGCGCTTGCGCTCGGCTTGTGGTACCAACTTATCAATAGCCTGAATCCACGAATAAGCCTCTCCATTGGTAGCTGCGTAGCTAGAAAATCCTTCTCTTAGTTTCTCCAACACTATCAGTGATTGATTCACGCCTGCCTCAAGTACGAGCGGGTCTTTACGGTCGATGATAACTCTGATATTTTCTTGTGATATCGCGGTCACCTCCTGGCTTTCTGGCGACGGTTGACGATGGAAGAACTCATCGGGATTGAATGGAGGAGCTGCATGTTCTTCGGCGATCTGTTCTGACAGAAAGCCTGTTTGGGAGAACATACATTGCTGTTCTTTAACAAACTTTCCGCTATGCGTAGTCGCAGCATCGCGACTCTGGAGGTTCGCCGGATCAGATAGAGCTAATGCGGGATCAGTAGGAGGGTAGGCGAGGCTGGAATCCCATGAGGAGGCTGAAGGTCTCGAAAGCTGACCTGCCGCAGAGCCACGATAGTTGATTGTGCCCATAGAATTGTTTAACTGGATGGTTGGGAAAGCGTTATGCGACCACCCAATCTGAGAACACGGATCTATTTTATTACAAGCAGCCCCCTGCACTGCGGCAGCTTCACATCGGGGTGCTGCCGGGGATCCAATTGACGGCTGCTTGCATTTGGCGTCATGATTTGATTGCCTCCAAGAAAGCATTCCTGGAGTATACTGGTCAGGAAGATCAGGTGCATGGCCTGCATCCGAGTTGAGTACAGTCCTTGGGCGTGTGGCAAGGTCTTTCGATCCACTATGCTGCGACTGGTTTTCAATACCAGCTACGATTTTCGATTCTCTGTAATACAAGTGCGGACTGGCATCGAGTCGTGGCGACGTTTGGACATTGTCCGGCCGGCACGCCAGGAACAACACAATATTGTCTGCCGGCGTCTGGAACGACTTGACCGTGTCATTCAAGTCTACTAGAGCATCCTTGTGTCTGAGCTGTAGACCTTCCACATTGAAACGTTTCTGGTACGTCTCATAGATCTTGAGGGTGGTGATTTTCTACTCGTGTCAGCAACATCCATCCACAATGGCGTATGGTATAGCAACTGGTTGAAGATTCTGTGCATAGTATAGCTGTATCGCTCAGACTTACGCTGTGACCGATCATCCACACAAAGTCAGTCTCCCGCAGCTGCTCTGCCGGAGATTTTCCATGTAAGAGGACCCCAATCCAGCAACGCTTTGGTTTAAGCTCTTGCGCTGGAGTCACGGCCTTGGCTCTCCACTGGAAATCTCTCCAGTCAATCATTTTCGAAGGAATGTTGTGGTTCCGAAAATGTCTCACGTGGAAGTGGGGTTTTTCGCGGTGATTTCGGTGAACGTAAATAAATAAATTTGGGGGAAACTGATGTCTAACCCAATGCCTGGCGGGGTCTTACGCAAGCTGCAGCGGGCCTCGCGACAGACATGTGGTGGCCAGTGAATGTGAGGGGGGTGGAGTTATGAATTAGATGGTGAATACTAGGCAGCTAAGGTCAACGCGGTCGTGACACGCTAAATTGTTTGTGCGTCACGCTGCAGATCATCCGCGTACCACTTGGTGGATAGACGCGTCCACTAGTTTTCCGAGCGAGCACCGAACAGGTCGCAGAATTTCGTTCCACCTAGACCAGGCTACCTGCTACCTATGGGTGTTCCTCTGCAAACGAACCGGATCCATCCTGCCCAAGCCGATTCAACACTATAGGATCCAAGGCCAGGAAGCTCAACATATTGTTTAGCATGTCCCGTCTACCTAACCATCGCAACGTCTTATTCTAGGCCCTGACTCTGCTGTATCGGCGGTACGCTACAAGAACCTATAATCCTTGAGAATCTGCCAGATTAAGATGACAATCCAGGTTACTGTAGAGTGACACTGGGAGGCACATACCTAACTGGATCGAAGCTCACGCCGTGGTATGGTACCTACTCAAAGTGTACAAAAAAATTCAATGCTCTTTCATAATAGTTGCGCTAAGTATTCATTCAGTGGCAATTTCTATTCCTTAACCTCATGTGACGAAAAAGTTTATACGGCTACAAGTTAAAGGGTACTCTCAAGTCCTGCACAATGAACTGGTGTATTCTTAGTTCGCCGCCGAACCTCCAAGACCGCCGTGGCATTGTCAACACAATGTCTTGTCTCCTCTTTGTCATAGCCTCTCCTAGCAAATACGCATCGCTCCGTCACTTTGTCGCATTGTCTCCTCCGTAATGTCTACAATCGCTTTGTCCGCGTTTTGTATACTACAGTGGATATCTCGATTTTTTTTCACGTAAACAACTTTGATACCCCATCAAGATGGCATCACCGACGCCATCACGAACGCAATCGCAAATGCAATCACAGAAACCACCACGAACATCCTCGCTATCATCACCATCACCATCGTTATCATCGTCTAGGACCGGAATGCGGAGCTACGGTGGTATCGATGCTCTGATTGAATCATGCAATGCCAATGATCGGTTCAAACTAATTGAAGACCAAACACTTCCCCAGGGTAACCTCACAAATCCTATACATCCAGCACTAGTTTCTTTCGCCGAGAGTAAGGACAATAACTATATGCAAGCTTTTCAATTTGCTTCGCAGGTTCTCGCTCACGACACGCTCCTGGCCTTCTTTGTACCACTCCTGTACGGACGAGAGTTGGAGACCGAAATGGATGGTTCGAAAATCACGTTTCTTTCTGATCCCCTTGCTAATGCTTCGGATGCGAGGCGAAATGGCTATCTTGAAGGAGTACGCCAGGGACTGCACTGTATTGGCCACCGGACGCAAATAGAGTTTATCTCACCTGTACACAGAGTGTATGCACGAACGACACGAATTGGTACAAAGCCAACACAAACACGCACTTGCTGCACTAGTTTCCAGAAAACATATTCACCTCTTATCGGAATTGCAGACTATTTCAAAAGCTATTATGAGAATGGCTATAAGAACGCATCGCGCTGTGCGCAATTCCGGCATGACTTTCTGTTCGCTACCACACTTGTCCATGAGCTTGTACATGCTTTCGGTGTGTTACGAAGAGGAGACTTGAATGAACCAAAGATCCGCATCGATGATCCAAATCATGAATGGGGGTGGGCGTGGGAGAATTTTATGTTCGGTTGCATTATTAACCCTCAAAAGAAAATAGGACCCGGCACGCACCTACTCATGCGAAAAGTCTGGTCTAACGATAAATTAGCCGAGGTTGCTGGAGGCAAGGAATACTGCGATGTACCAATGACTTGGATAGCGCAATGGTTTCGTGAAGAAACATGGGCCATCATTGCAGATCAAGGGCCGACAGCCGTTGCGCCACCGACGACACACTTCAAAATCCAACCTTCAAATAAACTAAACGCTTGGATCATCAGCAGCGATGTTAAGGATGTTAAATATGAGCTCAGCGCTCTGCATAAGCGGTGGAAGGCGCGTCCTGGCACCCTACCACGTAGGTTGAAAGCCGCGACGCTCACACGTTCACCAACGCCAGCAGCTGTTTGCTGTTCCATGCCCAGGATAATTTGGCGGTTGCAAACAACAGAGAATCTACAAAAATTAAATATGCCAGTACCTGTACGAGAGCCTCCAAGAGTGCGCGCTGGCAGAATATGCGGGCAACCGAGACCTAAGATAAGGCGGAGATTAGGCCAATCAACCCAACATCACATGAAGAGACGCAGTCGAATTAATAGCCATAAAATAGGCCTAGAAAATATGCCCCCGGGGTTTTCTGTTCAGACCTAAGATCTAGCAATCTAGCAATACAATTGGCTGGTCAGCTAAGAGAAATCTCTCTCAAGCTCCACCAGCCCTGTTTTCTCTGTTCTTGAAATGATGTATTTTATCCCTAATCGGCACCGTAGTTATAAGAGGCCTTGGCTGTATTCAATTACTCTGGAGTGCTTGTTAATTATATCAATCTCTTCTGATTCACGCTACAAATGTAAGTGTGTTATCTAGATCACAAAGAATAGGGTTACTAGTGAGGTGTTATTGGTGTAGTAAAAGGATCACATGACATCTAGGTGTATTGTAGTGCCATAGCACGCGCATAGACATACTGGAGTAAGTAATATTAGGTACAACTTCACTCCTTACCCTACAACAACCCACAAACCTTCCTGAGAGATCCTGGCTATACTGATAGTCCACACAGATTAAGTGGTGTCAGTTTATCTTGGAACTTCCCTACTGTTACTTAACCACAGCGGAATTAGTGTCTTCTGACCTTGAAAGAGACAGGAAAATTCCTCGGTGACTGTAAGTCAAATACAACCCTCCAGAATAAGAACTACCCCAGTCTTACGTAGACCTATCTATTAATAGTTATCAGGCAGTGTGCCGGCAAGGCCTAGAGTGGCTGGCCTGAGGGCCTCGAGGGGCATGAGATACTATTCAATCCAGAATCTTCTAACTTAGTAGAAGGTTGCTAACCTTTTGGTCTTGTTGGCGCAGTGAGAATTGAAATTATGTCTGACACCAACAGGAGATGATAACAATCAGGTGGTAAACGTAACTTCTGTCAACAACTCATCTATCACACAGCTTGATTCTTTCTTGAGATAGAGTATATGTGAATTTCCTCCGTTTAGCGACAAATCTAATATTTTTATTTTACGCAAAGCTAGCAAAAGAAAGGTTTAGGGTGTAAACGATCGTTACCGGCCTGTGAGCTCATCGTCCCCTGCTCCAAGCAAGAGCCAAAGGAAGCAGCCCAAAAAAGAAACTATGGATGGAAATCTTCAGAATTGTAAGTACTCCGAGTGCGTCTCAAATCGGACACTAGTATTATAGGAATATTTCACTGATAAGGATACAGTAAAGGCGATTGAAGCAGAAGCAGCTGGATCAAAGATGACGCGCTCTATTAAACCTACTTCTGTCAGCGATGACGACATTCTAGTTGATGTCCATTCCCGATCGGTCAACTTTACTAAAGTTGCAGCAATTCCGCCATTGACCGACCGTATAAAGATTACGGGCGAACCCATGGAGGGCGAAACGAGGCCTGAAGCTGCTTCAAACGGTAGGAGCGCCATCCTTCAGCGTTGACATCGGGAATAGCGGAGTTCACATTTGCAGTTAACATCACGATTGACCACAATGTTAATGTTCCGCAGATGATACTTCTTTATACCCAGTCGCCGTTTACGCCGAGTCTCTGTTTACCAATCTTGATAGGCTGCCACCGAATTCCCTTATGCAGGCTCTGAAGCGAAAGGCTCCTCCAATTTTCCAACCAAGCGCCCGCAAGCGAAGCCGACAGCGAAAATTGGAAGAGGCTGTATTGGCGTCCGATGCAGGTACTTTGCATGAAAAGAATCGCCCTCAGGGTGGAGAACGTGACAGCTCAGTGTTGAACGACAAGATTGGTGTCACACCTCGTCGGAGCTCACGTCTCTCGATTTTAGCTGGCCCAAACTCAACAACGGCTTCGTCTGGGCGGGCAACAAGTGAAGTTGCCAAACCCGACAACGAAGACACAACTCTGGTTGATGTCGATGCAGAACACTTGGCAGCTGCCCGTCAGGAGCTTGTTCCCCCAGATGTTCCAGCCGCGAGCAAACAAGGATCAAATTCTGCTCAAGGAGTTTCCTCGACAAGGACAGCACGATCGCAGACTTCTCCTGCCACTACAAAGTCGCTGAGTGCAAACAGAACAAAGATAGAGGACGAATTTCTGATCGACCTCGCTTTGCGCAAAATGAACCAGACCAGCTTTGATATGTTGCAGCGAAATTCGATGAAGAAAATGGATGCCCCGACACGAGGTAGTAAATTAGACTCCAAAACTTCAGCCAAAGATTCAGCCAAAGATTCGGCGAAAGCTTCAGTATCTTCCGTCCAGGGAAATCCAGACGATACAAAATCTCTACAGATGACCGGTTGTGGGTGACCAACTCGTGCGCTTAGTTACAACATGCAGCTAACAATGTACTGCCTAGCCTCAACGTCACCCGCCCCATGGCAAATCTCTCAAATCGGTCTTGTAGGCAAGATTGAATACGGAGCACGTGTATATACTGCTACAGGTTATATCAATGTCCCTATCTCACCCGAGATGATTGATACAGATGAGGTTGAGCTGCTCAAGAAGTACGCGGCATACGTGTCAAAGAAGGAACAGGGCGCCGTCAATCTTGACACCTTCCGCGAGATCTTTGCTGCTGCGAGATGAGGACAAGATTCGGTTCGCACAATCGCTGGTGAAGAGGGTTAGTAACAGAATTTCTGGCGTAGCAGACACTTTACAAAGACTGAGACACAACGGATGAATACACGGCGGGTTTGAGCGACATGACGTGGTCTTTGTGCTCCCGCACGAGAGCGATCAGAATGTATAGTTGGTCATTTCACATGTATCCGTGATGGACCGAGCCAGCCTCATTTTGACAACGGTCAGATGTTTTGCCCTAGAGTGCGGGAAATGGCAGAATATGGATTCAAACTCGCTATGACGATTATGAAACCTGGTCCAGGATAGCCAGTTAGTGAGCGAGCATTACCAGAATCCAACCTATAATGACGATCTATGCTGCGATTTCATGAGCAAGTTTCATTGCACTAACACCGCAACACACGCCTGACATGCACTCTTATTTCTTCCCTCTTTAATGCCTTCACCGTCTTCCCAACACACTCTACCCTTGGGTGTAGAGCAGGCTTCGGTGCATTAATCGTGGGTTGACTACCACCCCTTTACGCTTCACGGTTAATGAGCGACTACCACCCCCGTCCCCCGTCCCCCTCCTCTCTGTATTTCCTATCTAATATCTACTACTGCTCTTTACACGGCAACACCAGCCATCATGCGGCAAAATCTGTGATAGGTCGTGCCTTCATCTCCTCCACACGTGTACTCCATAGACCAGAGCACAAAGGGCAGGTCATTGGAATCTACCAAACAGTGGCGTTTGTCCATGGGTTTATTTGTTTTGTTTTTTTCGGCAAGACAGGTTTCATCTAGAGTTACCAACGAGAAACAAAATCCACTCTTTGTCTGATTCTAACTCCGCAGATACAATATCTTGAGGGCCAGCCAGTGAGTCTGTAACCGCCGACAGTGCTCAATATTCACGGAACAGTACATCAATATGAAGATGTGGTCGGAATTGCCTTGCTACGCTGAGATTAAAGAGCAGGGCAAGGGAGACGGTCAATCATACTCGGGTATGTAGTGGGTGAGCTTCCAGACACTTGGTATTAGTATTGGTGTCTATTATACACATGATTAGCTGTCTACGCTGTAGGTGAAAAGACGGTAATGATATACTGGCTGGCTAGTAGCGCCATAGCTATAGGGGGAACCCGTGTCAAGGAATATAAACAAGAATACAAATCTCGCGTGGCTTTCAAGTCCTGCCTGACCTTCATCTTCTTGACCGTAACGTGTGTAACACACCCCCGATCATTGCCTGTTCTCTCTTGTCTAGGATCCACAGACCATACCACCCCCTAACGCCTTACACCTCATGTCTCCTTGTTACTGAAGACGGTCCAACGATACTCAATAAGGCGCCTTCCCAGCTCCCAAAAACCCATCATCCCCCTCCTCACCTAGGTCCTTATCATCTATCCCATCATCCCCCTCAATACTATCCAAGAACCCAGTGAAATCCGGTTTGCCCGCCACACTCTCACTTCTACTCTCAAACTCCCCTCCAACCCTGCCGCTGGCTCTCCTCTCCCCGCTCCTCCCCCTTCCACCGGTACTCCTAACACCATGACTCTTACCTACTGCCACACTACCATTTTCAATGCCGTTCCCATTCGGCGCCGTCTTCGGCCTGCTTGCGAAGTCATGAGTTTCTGACTGCGCGAGCGCATCTGGCACGAAGTGTGAGTTTTGTGGCGCGGGATCGGGTGGACTGTAGGCAGAGGATGTGCGGAGGGATGCCGGAATGGGTGGAACTGGGGGTACGCCATTCGCCGTGTGTTTGGAAGTAGATTCATTCTTCGTATCCAGGGTAATCGCTGTACCGGGCCGTGGCGTAAGCGTGGCAGCAGGGGTTTCACCACCGCCGCCGCTGCCGCCATCAATGATTGGACTACTGCTGCGCGGGTCGTGGCTAGTGGTCAGGAAACTCGCGTCGGAGATCGAGTGCACGCTGACCATGGAGTCGGACGCAGACGAATCGCCTTCGCGCGATAATTTACGTCGTCGCTCCATTGGGGCGTGCTGACTGTGACTGGTTCGCGGTGCACCTCTGCGAGAGGTAGAGAGGGCACGGCGAAGGTCATCGACACGTACTATGCTTCTCATGGAACTTGTGCTACCAAGGTCGGCGCCGGGACTGCGGCTCCGACCTGGGCTTCCTACAAGACCGTAGGCGGCTGCCGAGGGCGGTCTACTAAGCGCGCGTCGTGGACTTGGGGCCGAGGAGTTGGTTCCCGAGTCCAAGCCAGCATTCGGTGTGCTCACGCCAAGATAATTGCTCTTCGTTGTCGCTGGATAGCGTGTTGCTGATCTTGAGTCTGAGATGGATGCCGAGGAGGAGTCTTTGGTGTTGGCAGTAAGACAGGCATCGCAGGACCATTCTGCAAGCAAGTCTTGGCGGACTTTGGACGGGAGACTAGGGGCGTCGTGGCGCTTGGGGGTGGGTTGGCAGGCGGGCTGGTGGATTGCGGGGATAGAAGAGGATATGGGTCGTGGACGCCCAGGCGATGCAGGGGGCGATGACGGAGGCTCGGCTCGTGAATACGATAAGTAGCTTTCGGATATCTGGTCGACGAGGGTATCGCGGTCGTCATAGGGCTTGAGGGCCTCATTTTGCACAACGTAGGTGGGAAGGACGGCGGCGGAGGGATGCGGTGTGGGTATCAAGTCGATAGGCATGGGTGGGACACGTACGCCTGTGAGCCATAGGCCTTGCTTTGTGCGCCGGGTAATCTCATTCTGCAGGGCGTGGCCGACGGAGGAGACTTCAAAGTCGAGCGCCATGCTCAGGGCCCAGAGGTAGCCGTGGACAAGGCTGCCGATGCGAACCTTGGCACCTGCATCTTCTACCGTGGCGATGTCTTCTTGGAGTCGCATCACCATGGGCAGTCCAATCCGGGCAGCGTTGAGACCCAGCCTGGTGATGAGCGTTGTGAGGAGGAGGTGCAGAAGGAGGCAATCCGCTTCGGAGGAGTCGGCACAATGCAGTGCATGCTCGTACACAGCGAGATGTAAGGGCGGCAGAAATGTGTCCTTGGGCCGTGGGCGCACCTTCTCGCGCGGCGAGGCATTCGACACGGCAAGTCGCGGCGAGGCGGCCTGGTCGCCCGGCAGCTTTTCGGGGCTGCCGGGGTTGGCGACGAGTTCCCAGTCCTGCCTGGTCGTCTCGGTCTCGAGCCAGGTGACGAGGGCGTCAACATAAGCCTTGCGCACCTGGCTGCTGGGGTCGCGCAGCAGCCATTGTGTTCCTTGCCAGACGCCGACACCGACCTTGCTTCTCGCGACGGGGGCCGGGTAGCCGTCGGGGCGGGGCGCATTCGCCGCAACGAGGATGGCCGTGACCGACTCGAGGGCGGTGAGGCGAGCGGCCTCGGACGCGAAGAAGCGGTCGGCGGGCGGCGGCGTTGCTTCCTGCGTGGCTACAGACGGCGACGGGGCGCGAGACGGGCGTGGTGGCTGCAGGCGGCGCAGGAGCGCGTCGACCATGTCGGATACGTGATGGGTGTAATAAACGTGGGTGGCCAGGCCGGCCATGCTATTTTGCAGCAGGCGTAGTAGCTGCCGTCGCGCATCCGCATCGTCGTCGACGCCATCGCCAGGTGGCGGCTGCAACAGGCGCAGCGTGTGCCCGACGAGGCCGACGAGCACGTCCATGACGCTGAGGCCAATGAAGCTGACGGGCGAGGCCAGCAGTCGATCGAGCACAGCGGCCAGCACTAGCGAGCGGGCAAGGTCGGTGCCGGTGACGGGGCTGTGCATGAGCGCGTCCACAAGGCCGACGACGACGACATATCGATCCTGCACAGGCGCCCAGGCACAGACGGCGGCCATGAGCGCCATTGCCCAGTCGGCGCTGCGGGTAGGCGGGGCAGTGATGGCGTCAAGCAGCGCAGCCGTGGCCAGGCGCAGCAAGCCGCGGTGGCCGCCATGAAACAGCGGGCGCAGGGCCTGCAGCGCGAGCACACCGATCTCGTCCTGAGCGCGGCGGTCGGCGTCGGCCGTAGTGCCGGCGGCGGCCACGGCATCTCCGTCGCCAGGCCGGGCGACAGCCTCGCTGGCCTGCAAGCGTTGCAGGTCGGCGGCGTC
>Ga0182213_1000052_pt1 | contig 17545 bp, 15 predicted proteins | sample G5R1MG_22_FD_128399 | JGI IMG/M metagenome (GOLD analysis project Ga0182213, IMG submission 128399) | Switchgrass phyllosphere microbial communities from Michigan, USA - G5R4_MAIN_03OCT2016_LD1 MG | ecosystem: Host-associated > Plants > Phyllosphere > Phylloplane/Leaf | place: USA: Michigan... | reverse complement strand
CCAATATATCATTAAAGCCAAAGGAGGCAACATTGGAGAAGCCATTCATAATTCTGTCGGCTGTAATGGAACCGAGGACAAGGAGGTTGCCACCAATTCTTACGTCACCGATAATGTCGATGCCCGCACCATTATTAGCGTCGGCGTGAACGACCAGCTGTGCACGGTTATCACCTGAAACAGCAGCCACAGAGAAGTACGCGCTTGTGCGACCTCTGATATCCGCCACCGTGCCTTGAGTAATCGACAAAGAAGATCCGATGCCGTTATACTCGCTGACCATCTGATCCATTCGACCAGATTGTGCACCATCAACAGATGACCTTGTGTAAGCTTCTTCACTAATCAACGAACGAACGTTGGTGTTGATGTTGTTGTAGTCAGTGGTCATCTGATCCATTCGACCTGCCTGAGCACTGTCGACACTGGAACGTGTACCAGCCTCTTGTGAAATAAGCGCACGAGCATTGGAATCAATGCCATTATAATCTGTCGTCATCTGGTCCATGCGCTGATTTTGTGCAACATTCTCAGAATAACGAGTGTAAGCTTCAGATTCAATAAGCGCACGCACATTAGTGTTTATACCGTTGTACTCGCTGACCATCTGATCCATTCGGCCAGTTTGAGCATTGTCCGCGCTGGCTCTAGTGCCGGATTCCTGAGTAATAAGCGCACGAACATTATAGTCAATGCCTTGATACTCACTGGTCATTTGCTGAATACGGTCATTGAAAGAACCATCGGCTTCAGACCTTGAACGCGCCTCATCTGTGATGAGCGCACGCACATTTACATTTATACCGTTGTACTCAGTTTCCATTCTGTCTGAGCGAACGGCCAGAGCATAGTCGGCGTCTGCACGAGTTGCAACTTCAGAAGTAATCCGAGCTTGCGCATCATTGGCCTGAACCAACGCCTTACCGCCCTTAATTTCACCGTCAGTTGCTCGACGAATACCCGCATGCATCCATTGTATGGACTTGTTCGGTGTATAAGTTGCAAAGCCCTTCCAGCTATTCATTAAGTGCAGTCTGCGTATATTGTGTGTACCAATATAGACTAACTTGGTGAACGTACGAAGATAAGTTAATTCACGACCAATATTACCTTGTGTATCAGGCTCTGCCGCGAAGTTTATACTGGCGTCGTTGGTGTCACTGTATATAAGTAACCCAGACCCAAGATTATCACCGCTTAGAAAGTTGACGGTGGCCTCAATAACGTACCATCCCGCCTCTGAGTAGAAATTATCCTGAACAACACCAAATTCAGCATTATCTGTTGTTTGAACCAAACGTAAATTGTAGATACTCGAATTGGTGCCATCATTATCTCTGATCAAATAGCCGTTGGGTGGTCCAGCCCACCAGTGCCACCAATAAGGTAGTGCATTCGGATCAGTCCATATGGAAAAATCATGATTCTTATTTATCCATATAGTTCGGCTGTAAGAAGACTCCAGCACAGAACTGCGACTGGCCAATACTGAATCTGAATCAGCTCTCACAAAAGACTCGTCGTCGATACGACCGTTGAGCGTTGTGTTAATCCCAGTGTACTGCGCAACCATCGCGTCCATACGGCCTGCGGCGGCTTCATCTGCAGTAGATCTGGTGAAAGCTTCCTGATTGATGGCCGCTGTATTCTGACCCACGACTGTGTTCATATTGTCGACGCGAAGGTTTAGAGCCGCATCTCCACTAGCTCTGACCAACTCTTCGTGTTCAATTCTGGAAGCATTGCCAGAAATATCGGTCTGCATTATGCCGGTGGTGACACGAATTGCCGCTGTATCTTCCTTGGCACGATTGATCTCATTAACGAGATTCGTCTTTGTGTCGTAAACCTCTTGCCGAATTACAGCTATGTCGCCGGTGTCAACTTGCAGCTTTTCAATGTCAAAGTCCATCCGCTCAATGTCGAATGTGATATTGTCGATATCGCTCTGCAGGTCATTAATATCACCGATGACACCGTCGTCTAAGCCATAAGTGAAGAAAGCCTCAGCCAACAAGCCTTGTAGCTCGTTCGACTCCTGAACCAAGACGGTGAGCCGTCTGATCGGATCGGTCGACTTATTCAATAGAAAAGAAGACTGCGTTGCACCTGCGATGTTGACATCGTCCACAGCCCACTGATATGTGGGATTGAGGTATCCCTTTGTCGAGGCGAAAGCCACAATACCGGCGGGGCTGGTAATGCCGTCTCGATTGAGGAAGGCATAGGTGTCCGCGACAATCCGTACGCTGCGTGTCCAGTTATGGTCCAACGGGGCTGCGTAGAAAGGATTGGTCGTGGTCATTACTGACATTCGGCCGTTCGTGGAAAGTGTACGAACACCAAAGAAGGCTGAAGCAGCATCAATTTTAGGCAATATATAATAAGGCAAAGTTGTGCGTGCGATCTCGGTGTAAATCGGCTCACCGTTATTCTCGGTGGCGTCTATACCTGCTCTGTGCACATACCAAACATAACCCGCAAAGTCGCTGAAAACTACGGGATCACAGTCAAGTCTTCCTGAACTATCAATGTTTGATGCGTCGGCGGGACTGTAGTTGATCGAATTGGGCGGCGGTATACCTTGGCCGTACATACTTGGTGGTGTGATGTAGACATCGTCTTTCACATTCCAAGCAAGCTGTGATGCGTCAAATCGTGTGGCTTCAATCTCGCAGACATCCTCGTCCACAAGTTTTGAAGAATCCAAACGAATAATGAGGTTGCCGTCTTGTCCTAGATTCAGCGTTTCACTGGACAATCTGCAATAATCGCCGGGCTCAAGATAATAGTCCGTCACAACATGCTTCAGCTTGAAACTTGTTGCGGAACGACTGGTGCGACAGAGCTCTTCAGCCTTGGCGAGTGCATGCTGCGGATCTGTGATACCGTCACCAAAGATATCCGCCTCAAGCTCAACACCGTTATCTTCGGATAGCATCGCTCGGTAGACAGACGAGTCTTCAACGACATTAATAAAGGCGTCGTATGTTACATCGCGTGTAGTCCAGAGAACACGATTTCCGTTCTCAATTTTAGCCGCGACACCATAAGAGTCTGTTTTACCGCCAGTTGAAGTGTTATTGCCGATGACCGTAATCTTATACTGTCCGACCGACAGATTGACATCACCTTTGGCAGTGGCGGATTTCCAATCTCTATTGTGCACAAGAGAAAGGACATTCCCTCCTCCAATACGCTCAATTGTCATTGATGTGCTGGCGTCATCACCACCAACTTGCACATTGTAAGATCCGGCGTCTCTGGCGTCGATGTTTATCAGCCAGGTCATCGTGGGATTGTTGGTTTGTCCGTCCCACACCGAGTACGCATTGAGAAGACGGCCTGTCTCCTTATCATCACCCCAAGAGCCTACACCGTATGAGTAACGATTACCACCAATACCGCGAGTGTAGGTGTTGTCGTGTTTAGGAGGCCAACTTACAGAGTCTTCTTTGAAGTTCTCAAATTCGTTGTGAAACCTAATTGTGACAAAATTATAACGAGACTGAGCGTCAGGCCAATCAATTTGAGCCTCTTGATCGAGCGCCAACTCATCATCATCCAACGTCACCGCAATATTAACGGCTTGATTGGACGAAGGATACTGTAGACTCAGGCGATATTTACCACCCGACCAAACAAGTCTGGCGTCACCCATTGTTGAAAGGATTGCTTCAAGATTTTCTCTGACAGGCTTTGAGGTATCGACCAGTATATTGCATTCATACAACGGAATGCTGCGTGTGGCCCTTACGTCATCACCGTCAGTTGGATGCCAGAACTTGCCGCCGACAATAACATCAGTCTGCACAATACGACGACAGACAGCATCTGAACGCTCAAAAGAGTCTAGGTCAATCTCGTCAAGAGAGTAACCGCCACCATTCTCGGCGTCCAACATGTAGTCCAAAAGGCAGAGAGCAGGACTGTTGTCGTAACGATATTTAGAAGGATCTTGTTTCCAAGGTAGTGTTGTACTAAGAACACCATTTTCCACCCAGCGTACAAGGCGACCTTCGATCAAAGATTGGAAGGCTGGTGCACCCTGAAATTGAGGGTTATCGCGATCAAGACGAATAACGGCAGAGAGGTAGGCCATTCCATCGAATAGGGCATCTTTACGCTCTGGTGCGTTCGCCACAATAATGGAATCAGGCACAACACCGTAGTACTTATAATCTACTCTGAGTGCAGCCTTGACGCCTGTGTACTTATCACGGTTCTTGGTCTCTTCGATCTTGCCATATGTGCCGAGAGTCGGGTCATTCAGATACCTGCCGCCGTCGACAACAACATCGCGAACCCTATTGATCGGTCCGACGCACATTGTTTGCTGCAACAGCATAAAGTCATTCTGACCACCCTTGAGGTCGCTGTCCAGATAACCACTGGACTTACCACCGACATTGGCCGTACGTGGGACCAAGGTATCGAGGGACTCGCCAAATACCGAGTAATTATAGGAGTAGCTGTTTACAGCACTCTCACCCGTCAGATAGCTGCGATCTGCGTTGCTTGGAGTGTACTTAAAATCACTTATAGTGGTCGCCCAACATCTAACCCCGCCGACCAAACAACGACCGTAGGCAATAGGTAGATATTCGGGATTGCCTTCAGTCACAACCTCAAAGCCCTTTCGAGCGTCGGCTGCGTCTTTGGCCTTCTCTTTCATTTTCTTGGCTTGAACAACTTGATAGGTAGTTGTGGCGGCTGAAATGGCGAAAGAAATACCGGCGGCGATTAGGACTTCAGTGCCCATTAGTTTCTACCCCACTTGAATGTGAGCGAACCGCTTCCTGTGTAAATATCATCGCAACATGCATCCTTTGGATTACGAGCACGAACATTGTCTCGGCTCAAGTATATTCCTTTGTGCATATCCAACGACATTACAGGAGAGGCACAAGAGATAGTCGTTAGACTCTCCCCCGCTTCTTCCAGCGTTATAGACGCGCTCATCCCGTCGATCTTTCCTTTATAAACAATAAGGGAGTCTCCGAGGTTAGCGAGGGGTAGTCCAGTTTCCAGATCTAGAAATCCAAATCTAGCTTCAAAGCGTTTTCCCACCATCCCGTTCTCAGCCTTGGCTGCTTCGTAAAAATCAGGATCGGCCAAAGCGATCTTATAATTCTCACGATCAACAGTTGTGCTTAATTGGGGCGGGTCAACACTCACAATGTAATCGTCCGCATCATATGTGACTCCGTTACTGGCGATAAAGGAGGCCCAATGTGTAGTGGATGCGCGAACCACACTGCCGTTTTGTTCTAGAATGTGAAAGAAGTAAAAGCCCTCTGCTCTGCCAGAGGCAATAATGGCTTTCACCTTAGGACTGAAAGTTATCATTTAAACGCTTTCGATTAGTTTTATTACTCCATTGTCCATGAGAACACCATCCTCATAAACCATGCCCAAGATGTTGTCTGTTTCTTGTTTACAGTTCATTATAACATCTTCACGATAATTGAAACCAACGCCTGAAACATTCGCACGTAAACGTGGATATAGGTTCAGCGGTCCATTATCAACCAAGGCTGTGGCCAACATATATATTTTCGAATGATTGGCGAAACGAATGAAAGTACCCTTGGGTATAGTCCCCGAATTACCAGCTATGCTCAACTGTGTAGTACCTGCGCTCCCAGTCGCCACCGGAGTAGAACTGGAAGTTCTGGCCCTGACGGCACCAACGTTTTGAGGCACAATAATATTGATAATACCTGAATTATCAGCCAGTATCAATTCAGCCATCAAATCGTTAGCACCCTCCGTCAAGGGATCCAGCCGAGTCTCCAGTTCCCATCTTTGTGCAGGACGCTTGCGCGTTCTACGTTTCAAAGATAATGTATCAGAACTGAAGATCGGCTGGTTGGACCGCATTGTGGTCGGCACTACAAATTGGGCAATCACTCTACCTTCAGAGTAAATGCCATACACTTAGCGATATCCTTTTTCCTTGTTATATCTATTCACTCCGGCGGCGATTTCGGGAATCATCCCCGCAACATGCTTACGGGTCTGACGCGAGATATCGCCAGTGATCGGAATATTGAACTCTTGCTTGCTGCTCGAAACAACTTCAGGACGCTCAATACTCGCAACCTTGCCTAATGGCTCAGAGCCTATACTACCAACAAGACCGCCTTCCGCGAAATGCGCAACAGTGTCATCGTTGATTGCATTAATCAAGGGTCGGTATTTCTTAACCTGCTTTGCCTTAACAACAAATTCGCCGTTGCTAAGTCTGGCGGGAATGCTGTCACTTGTGCTCGTCCCAGCGCCCGACACAGCGCCGCCCTCGCTGAAAAGCTTGCCTAACAGCAAACCAAAGAGACTGCCGCCTGCAGCACCGAGACTCGCGGCACCCCCGGCACTCAGGCCCCCGCTGGCTTTGCCAACAGTGTCGGCCATTTCACTACCGATATCCGCACCAATTTTAGGAGCGAAATCGATAATACCGCCGGAGATATCAGTACCGATTGTGGGCGCAGTATCAGTAAGAATACCGGCGACACCTTCTCCTGCCTTGTCGACAGTTTTGGCGAGACCAGATGATACCTTCTGCCCAATTGTAGGCTCAGGGCTTGAGGTCTTTTTGATGTTGAACAGACCACCAATAGCCGAGAAGATACCCTTTCCGCCGCCATTATCATTGGCCGGAGAACCAAGTGGCGATATAGAGCCGGAACCCACATTGCGCATAATGTTGTCGAACAGTGAATCTTTGCCGATGAACTTATCGGCTAGACCTGTCACAAAATTATTGATTAAATTATCGCGAAAAGCATATACAATGGACATTACGTCGAACTTACCGCGAAAGACCTTTTGCATGCCCTCTGTGATAGCACCACGCATATTCTGAGCAAAACTTGCCCCGGCGTCCCTTGCCTTAGCGTTGGGATCTACTGCGAGGCTTTCGATTTTATCACGTTTAATGCCAATACGTTGCGTATTAATTCTACGAGTGTTCTCGTCCGTACCGTCTTCAATTTGCTTTTGAAGCGCGATAATCTCATCGGCCAGTTGAGTGACAGTTGCGATCGCCGCGTCGGACATACTATTGAATGTCGAAGAATCAATATTGACGTTGGCCTTATCAAACTTGACGCTGGCCTTGGTGTAAAAATCAGTACTGTTGAGACGAGACTGATAATCAATTGCTGTTTGAAGCTCGTTCGCGGACTTCCTCATTTTGATACGAATATCTCGAATCTTAGAATCATTCAGCGGATCAGCCTTAATGGCATCCGCCCAAGCGTTTTGCTTGGCGTTGTAGTCTTCGATCGTCTTGATAAACTCCGGCGAGAAGGTCTGGAATTGTGATTGATCTATTTCTAGACCGGCACGCTTCATTCCTACCGCCACACGTCCATACGTAGATCTACCGGTGTTGGCAATATCGGTTGCTGGATTTTGTGCCTTTTCCGTCATTGCCTTGAGTTGCTTGGCGTAGTCGAACGCCTGACCAGAACCAGCGGGCAATTCAGAAAGGATCTTCTGCATATTATACAGAGGAGCCATCAAATCGAAAAGCTGCTTACGAGTTTCACCTGACAGATTGGTGAACTCATCCATAGACAAGTTGAGATTAGGAAAGAACTCGTTTATCTTGTCGAGCTCTTCATTAAAAGTGAAGTCGAGTTTCTTGAGCGAATCTCTGGACTTCTTCTTGGGTTTCTTTTCCTTATCGTCCATTCCGCCCGGAAGCGCACTAGAATATGACTGACTCAAGAGATCCTTGGAAGACGTCGCGTCGTCAATGAAGCTTGACCATTCATCCGCCGTTCGCAACGCCGCCGCACGTTCAATAGAAGAACTGGCCTTAGCTGCAGCCGCAAGAAGTCTCGAACGAGAATCCATAGCTTCTGCAATCTTGGCACCAATGACGTCGGCTTGCCTGTCACCAATTTGTGCGTGAACAACAATATCGGCTCTGGCGGCTTTCATTTGAGCGGCCAATGCATCACCGGGCTTGGGTGCCTTAGCTGTACTTGCCGCACGATGACGAGTTCTGGCTGCTATTGAATTGGACGTAATCGCAACACCATCTGGTGAACCACCAGAAGCGAATTGCGGCAAAGGCTTATTATCGTTGATCGCTTGGATCAATGGACCATACTTTTGAACCTGAGAAGCACGAATTACGAATTCACCGTGACTTAGACGAGCCAAAATACTATCGCTTGTGCCTGTTCCAGGACCACGAATCATACCACCCGAAGCACGCTTTATAGGCGGTACTGCTTTGCCATCTTCGGCTTTGGCGGGTTCATCATCCCACCACTTCTTAAACTTATCCCACCATTCACCTAGTTTGTCGGTGGCGGCGGTGAAGGCCTTAAGCACCAAAGAAGGGAATTCTCTAGTCCAGAAGCCAAACGGATCCATTATCGCCTTGTAGAGAAGATCACCGACAAACTTACCTGCGGCCTTGATCTCATCCCAATACTTATAAATCAAATAGGCCGCGCCGACAACAGCGGCGATTAAAGCTGCGGCCAACACAGCGGGCCATCCAACAAGTCCAATTAAGAAAGAAGCTGCGGCGGCTGCACCAGAGGCAACACCAGCGGCTATGCCGCCAGCAATTGTCACGGCTCTGGCCGCAATAGCACCGGCTACTGCTGCAGTTACCTGAATTGTCCGTTGTATAGCCGCCGTACCTAGTACAATGGCGTAATACTGAACTCTAAATGCAACCCAAGCAATAGCGTCACCGGCTTTCCGCATCCCGGCCCAAGCAAGAGCCACAACGGGTGACAGCAAGGATTGACTCACCGCAACGGCAAGACCTGTGGCCATAGCACCAAAGGCAGATACAGCGAAAGAAGAAGCAGCTATGGTGCCGAATTGCGCCGCCAATTGTTGATACTTAGGTACTTCCATGCCCTTAACAACACCGGCAGCAAACTTACGACTTGCTTCATCAAGGTCACCAATGCTAATCTCACCGCTAGCAACCTTAGCGGCACGACCAGCATCCAACGTTTGACCGCCAATTGTGACGTTCTTATTGTTGGTTAGTTGCTCAACCGCCGAGGACTGCCTACGATTTGCCAACATCTTGACAACATCATCAGAATAAGACAAGCCAATACCAGCACCGACTGCACCGCCTACTGCGGAACCAAAGTTACGGGCACCTTGTTTAAATTCAGCGGCGACCTTTGCATTAGCCTCCTTCTGAACCTTAAGAGCATCCTTAACTGAATCGAGGCGTTGTTGACCGACAGAAAGCAATCTAGCTTGTTGATCTGTAAGACGTCCTTGAAGCCTTTCGGCTTGTGCTGCGGCTCTGACATCGGGGGCGGCTTGACGCATATCCGACGATGAAAGCTTAGCCCTGTTGACGGCGTCTCTTGCCGCACTTGGCCCAAGACGTGCTTCCACTGCACCAAAGTTAGTTGAGAATGCGCGCTGAGCCATAGCAATCTGATTACTACTTCTAGAACGCACCGTCGCCAAGCTTTTCTCGGCTCTGTTGCTTTGAAAGCTTAGACCACCGACTGCCGCGACGTTCGCCAACTGACCACCGGCCTTAGAAGGTGCCATCGCCACGTTCTTCAATAGCGTCAAGAAGTATTCCCGACCTGCCTTGAACAGCAACGACAATTTAGCCACAAGCGCCAAGAAACCAAACGGATCTTCGGAAATCTTCTTTCCGAGGACCATCTCAAAGCCCTTATTCAAATAGGTTGTGAACTTAGTTGCAAGACCGAGGAAGAAGTCTTGTGTGACCTCTTTCTTAATGCCACGAGCAATGGCCACACCCGCGAAAGTGGTGAATAGACCCATCACAACGCTCTTGGTTGTGCCACTATTCATTCCTAGTTGCATAGCCAGTGTAATCGCACCGGCAAGACCAACAGCCAGACCCGCCTGCATGCTTCGTGGAATATGAAGTTGATCCGCCAAATATACACGCTTAGCCTCGTACTGGCGAACCTTGCCTGTAATTGGATTTTGCTCCTCCGCCATAAAGTTACCGGACCACCACTTACTGATGTCCTTAACCTTATCGACTAAAGAGAAGCCGGTCAAGCTTCTAACCGCACCATCGAACTTATCCACAATGGATTGCATTGGCGCTACGACCTTAGGGCCATACTCGTCAAATACACCAGTCAGACCAAGCTGATCCTTAAAGGCGTAAGCTCCTCCAACGGCAAGACCGCCCAAAAGTCCAAGTTTGGTGAGACTCTTAAGCCCGGCACCAATCTTTCCTACACCACCCTTAAAGGAGATGGAGGACAACGCAGCTGTAGCGCCCAGCGCAAACTTCTTGAAGAAGCCCAAAGGTCCGCCCATAAGCTTGCTTGTCCAGGCCAAAATACCTTCAATCAGATCAGGAATATAAGAGTGGCCGATGACCTCGTCGTATATCCACCAAAACCAATGAACAACCTTTTGTGCCCATTCCTTGACTGTCTGTAAAGCAGTACTCAACATCGGGAAGAACTTATTGACGTCGACGTTTTTCAGTGAAGCAAAGGCCTTACTGATATTGGCACCCATATTGGCGAACAGCTTTGACCAATTAAAGTCCAGCAATCTATTCCATACAGCCTTAATACCATCGGCCGCTCTCTGGAATATACCCTTAAAATCAATTTTAGAAACGACAGCACCAAGACTTTTGGCTACCTGCAGCAATCGATTGTTCATTGCTTCAAGCGTGTCGGCTAGACCGGCAGTGGCCTGACTCTTACGCAACCAGGCAAGAAATCCAAAGAACATCGCGGAGGAAGCCACATAGAATGTATTGACATAGCCAATCATTCCATCGTAGAGCTTCTTGGCGTAAACGCTGATAATTGAATTGCCGCCCGATAGATAGGTGACCAACTCTTTAAACATATCTACAATTGCTTGTGGTCCGTCTTCTGTGATACGCTTCCACATATTCACGAAGAATTCGGTCACATCAATCACAAATAGAATGGCGGTCGTCTTCGCTCTCAAGATGTAGAATCTAAAGTTTCTCGCGAAGTTGGCAATACCAAGCGCCCAATTGTTGATCATTTCAGCGAAGCCACCACCGTCGGATCCTAATATCGTGGTTGATATCGAATCAAACAGTAGCTTAAATGCTGTGCCCATATTCGAGAAAGCATCACCGAATGTAACCTTAAGATTACGAAATTTCTCGTTGATCTTGCCGGTTTGCTTCAAGATTGCGCCGAAGACGTCCTTGGAATAAAGCTTGCCAGCATCTCGCAACTGATAAAGCTGCTTAAGATTAATGCCCATACCCTCAGTGATCTGACGGGCTAGAAAAGGAGCATTCTCCAGAACTGAGTTAAACTCGTCACCGGCAAGCTTTCCAGAAGCAAAAGCCTGAGACAGCTGAGTAATTGCGGCGGCGGATTCAGATGCACCCGCGCCTGAAATCTTGAAGCCCTGATTAATTGCATTGGTGACCGCAGCAATCTGGACCTGTGATGCACCGAGATCCTTGGACGCCATTGTTAGCTTGGTAAAAAGCTTTGACGTGGCCTCAATAGGAGTACGAGTACGCAAGGAAATATCGTATATAGCATTCAAAGCGCTCTTCGCATCAGCAGCACTGTCTGATACGGAATTTAAACTATTCTTCAGGTTTGTGAACGAGTCCGACAAACGAGTGAAAGCAAGCACTGCGCCGGTGCCACCAGCCGCCAGAGCAATTGCGCCCCCGATTTTCGAGAACTTATCAGCAAGGCCTTTTGTCGTCTGTTGGATGCCGAGCACAGAATTCTTAAGATCACTAAGATCTTTACGTGCCTGAGCCGAGTCAGACAGCGTTTGAATTACAACTGCCATTTTTACATCCTAAATTTAAAACCCAAGGTCAGCGAGACCCTGGGTTCGAAGGCTCAACAGTGACTACAGCGCCTACTGGTTTGCCGAAACGTAAAGCTATATGCTCGATGAAGAATGCAGGTGCTTGTTTAGAAGAACCGTTATTCAAATATTCGATGTAGCTTGCATCATTTCTAACTCGAAACCTTGGGAATGACCCTTCAATGTGCCAGCTTCCACTGGCAAATCCGGTATCCTTTGGTGTTGCTCTTTTGAGCAGGACGAGCATTGCAGTTAATTGTAGCTGCATATTATCTTTAGATATTTTGGAGAATGCATTTTCGGCGGCTTTAAAAGTTGATTCGATGCCCTTCATGACCATTTTCATTGAAGGAAATCCAACTTCTGCCCGCCCTTAGCATTCAACATTGCACTATGAGCAAAGGTGCCCCGTTGCGGTATACGCTTATTCTCTGCGGCCTCTGCTTCAGACATTTGCTTGAGAGAGCTAAAGTATTCACCGGGTTTCGGGTTCTTCATGTTACCACCTGAGCACATAATACGATAGGCACGAAGATCCTCGCGCCAACCGATAGGACGCTTCTCGAAGAATTTAAGCCACAAGATATACTCTTGAAAGCTCATTTCTTCGAGAAGTTCCTTGACGGTTTTATGAAGAGCCAACGCTAATTCGAAGATCGGAATTAGATCGGAAGTTAGCTCTACTTTCGATTTGGGTCCATGCCGCCGTATTTGAGGACTTCATCGGACAGCTTGTTCAAATCATCCATCGGGAACATACCGAAGTCATCGTCGGTAAAGTCCTTGGCGATCGGCACACCGGTGCGCACAATCTTCTTCAGAAGTTCGAAAGCCTGTTCAGGGCGTTCAGCATCAATCTTCTGTGCTTCCGTTTGCACGTCGGTGCATTCCGTCAGCGTCAGCTTGTTGATACGAAGCTTCTCACCCATGAAATTAACGGTCTTACTCTGACGAATGCTGATTAGAGCACGCAGATCTTGAACTTCATCAGCCATTGGACTTTTCCTTAAAATCTTCCGCGTTCGTCTTTTGGAAATCTTCCAACAAAGTGCGCAGAGAATGGAGCTTCATTACGGTGGTCATAACCTCGGTTGACTTTTCAGGGTCTTCCTTAAACTCTTTCCACCTGGCATTCGTCTTGTGAATGCTTACGTCAATACAGCGTAGCATATGCTTGAGGGTCGCCCTCATCACAAACGCCATGCTGAACGGTTTGATCAACATTTATTTTTCTTTCAATAATTGTGCGGCTCGTGGTTTGAGCCACCATTTAACCTAGTGGACCGCACAATTGAATCACCCGTCTACAACAAAGTCTCCGTTGTCGTCGACGACTGGATCGCCGAAATCATCGAAGACAGCGTTAGACGGGATTACGCCAAAGGGTTGATGGTGTACGCACCTACCATCTCAGTCAACATGGAAACAGTCAGGGTGGCCTGATTTGCGTCGGTCAACTGAGGGTTGTAGGTGATGGCTTCCATCTTACCGAGGAAGTAGAACTCCGAGTTCTCCACCGTACCAAGCTCAGCGGGAAGCGAGGCATAACCGGCAGGTTCAGAGTTGAGCAGAGCAAAGCGGAAAGCGCGAACAACGCCATCCTTGATCATGCCACCAAGAGTGGTGCTTTTAGCCCATTCGGCGGGCACGTAGTTGACAGTGACTTCAAAGGTAGGCGCGTCGGCCTGACCCTGAATCTGCGCACTGACGCGAGCACCAAAACGAGGAACGTTAACAATGTTCGGCGGAACACCCATCTCGGGAAATTCACGAACATTCGGAACCTGAACAAACGTACCAGCGGCCTTTACACCGTTGATCGGATTGATCTTGCTCGCGAAGAGTGCAACAAAAGCCGCCTCAGGATTGGGACCGGAAAGCGTATCTTGTGCAGCGGCACTAAGATTAACGAGTGGTGCACCAACGGCCAAAGCCGAAAAAATGCCTGCACCAATCGACGATACATGCGTCATTATTGAACTCCAAAACGCGTAAATGGCAGCGAATAAATTGCCCTGCCGAGATTACTATTGTCTTTGTCTCTACTGTAAGGAGTTAGAGTACTCAAGGTAAATTGTAAATTACCAAAAGACTTCTTCTCGAACAAGCTATTTAATTTCCCCGCGATCTGAGTTGCGGTCGTTGGACCATCACCCCAGGCGGTGAATATTTCTATCATAAGCATTCCGGAAGTCGAGTGAATGCCCACTTCTCCACCACTATAAAGTATGGAGATGCGTAGATATGGCGGTTTACCTTTCTCGCCGTCGAACCCCAAAGGAAAAGATTTGATTTGTTTTGCCTTCCATTCTTGGCTGTCAAAGACACCAAAAACTTTTAGCTCAACCTCCTCATACTTATCCATTAACCACCTCCAATATCTTGATGAAGCCATCATCGTAGGTGATTTGTCCGAATCGCCACTCTTCGCTACCAATGAGGCATCGATCGTAAATATCGAGCTCAGGGATATCTCTTAGCAGTAATTCCTTCCGTGTGGACTGGAGTCCTTGTTTCGTCTTCAGAACGAATACTTTTACCGTTCTATTCTCTTCGCTTTCAACTTCTGTTTTACGCGTGCCGAAATTAAATGATTCGCCTTCTCGTAAGACAAACGTCACCTCTGTTAAAAGGCTGGTCATCTTATTAAAGACGTAATCTACTTTTCTCGACAATAGCCGCTTGTAGTCACTCAATTAGCCCTCCACCATGTTTGACCGCTGGACACATAAGGTCCGAGAAGTCGATACACAATCTTGGGAATAAGTGGTACAGGCGTTATCTTGTCGAGTTGAGCAGGACCTAGCACAACAGACTCAACTGCCTCTTCCTCATTCAGCACAGCTGGATTGACTAGAAGATGTAGTGCCTGTTCGTACAGTGCCCACTTAACTTTTAACGGCGTAACCGGCATGTTGTAGCCGGGCATGATTGCGGGAAAAGGATAAGGGCCCATAGGGCGTCCTAACCAATCACCAAAATCAGACAGAATTGTGGAAGCAGTTGTCAGAGCAGCAAGCTTTTCTTGTGACTGCTTCCACGCATCGGCGTTGAGACGGTTGGCGAAATAGGTGTCCGCGTCGGCGACAGTAACTTCATCAACAAAGAACACCTATTGTCTCCTTAACCGTGGAAGATCGGAAGAATACCCAAGCTGAGGGCAGACGAGGTCTTACGCTGCCAGACAGCGCTTGCCAGATCAGCATCAGTAACCGAGGCATGCGTGATCGGAACCAGCACATCATCGGTAACTTCAACGCTCTGGTAATCGGCGTCGGACGGGAACTTAGTTTGTGGACCCTTCCAGTCATAACCGACCGGGTGAGCAACAAAGCCCCAACGATTCCACATTTCAGTGGTACCACCACCGTGATAGGCCGACTCATCCGAATCGATACCAACGGGCTTGGGGATATTCACAGGCTCGAACGCAATTGCACCCGGAAGCACAACAAACGAAGTACGCGTACCAACAAGATCAACACCGGCACCGGTATTAATTGCAGTACGTTCTGCGGGCGAGAACGAAGTATTCGTGCGGCTCTTAACCAGACGAACCTTGCCCTCCAGAATGGTCTCGAACTCGATCGAGCCATCGGTGACCTTTTCACCAATCAGATTGGCAGACCGGAGACCGGCGACCATCATCGGATCAGCAAACATGTACACGTACTCAGGCTCATAATCCTTCCAGGCCATGCCAAGTGCTTCAATGAGCTCCATAACACGCTGTGCGCCGGTGCCATCGTTGGAAACAATAGGCGAGTTACCCAGATCAACGTACATACCATAACGGCTGTTCGTGGGATCATTGTCGAACGTCTGGCCACCAAGGCCAACACCGGCAGTGGTCGTACCAGCGCCACGCAGAACTTCAGAGAGTGCGATACCCTTCAAGATCGAGAGGATTGCGTTGTTCTCGTCGATCATACGGATATTGGCTGCCTGATCACCATAGATCTTAAGACCATCTTCCCTGGTCACTGCTTCGGTGAGATTCACCTTAACGGCACCCGAGGTACGAACGGTCTTAATATAGGTCAGAAACGAGCTACTGAAGTTCGTCGGAACACCGTCAGTCGGATCGACAAGCGAGGCGACGTTGATGACGGGATTGATCGGCTTGATCCAACGAAGCTGACCGGTAAAGGTCTCATCGTTTGCATCGATGGTCGGATTCGGGCTAACGATACCCGAATTGGTGATACGACGCGCATCGGTGTAAGCTTCCTGAGCATACGCACCAATGGTGGTCTGCAGGACGTACTTATTACCTACGCCGTCAATGTATTCATCGGCCATTTAAAAACTACTTTCCTAGCTTCCCCTTAGCAGCCAATTCCATGACTTCTTTTTGTGTCATGTCCTTGAGCTTCTTGCCGGAGGTTGTCGTGTTTGGTTTTGGCGTCGGAGTAATATTGGAACCGCGATTTTCCTTCTCGACGAACAGGAACTTATTGTCCTCTTCCTCCGAGAATTCCTTGATGAAGTCCTTGATGGTCTTACCCGATCGATGAACCCAAGTCCCCTTTTCGTCTTGGACGAGTTCCTTGGTAATCTGATCGAATGCAAGGTCAGCGGCGCGCGAATTACGAAACTTGTAATCCGCAAACGTCTCACGCACATTATTATCTCTCGTCAGAGTAACAATCTGTGCCTTCAGCTTTTCGATTTCCTGATCACGGTCGGAAAGTTGAGCCTCGTAGGCTTCATCCTTCTTACCGCTCTCTTTCAGGGCAGCGATTTCAGCGTCGCGCTTTTCCTTACGCAGAGTCTCGGCTTCTTCCTTGTACTTATCGCGTTCAGAGTAAGCACTGTTGAGCTTTTCCTTGATAGGGGCGAGATCGTCCTTCTCTTGCGGCTTTTGCTCATTAGGCTTCTGTTCCGAGTTATTCTCCACAGGAGGCTTGTTCTCGGTCTCATTGTTCTCATTATTCTCAGACATTTTGGTTCCTTTGAGCACAGCTCATGATATTCGGCACAGCCATAATATCGTGGATTTCGTCGGCGTATGTTTCATTACACGCCTGGGTTAATTTAGCAGGTTGTTGCTCTAAGAAAGCAACTTGTCTTTGGGTGCAACAGCAATCTTGCCCTTGGTGTTCCAAAGAAATTCTAGTGCACTCTGCACTATAAACTGCACTAAGTAAGCTTCAGTTTCCGCACCAAGTTCATCGTTCGGTGAATAATATTCCTTGATGTATTGAACAACATGAACGGCTTCATGCGCAAAAAGCGCCGCCACAACCTCTTTTTGAAAATTTAGGATTTCGTCGATAAGCAATCAAGATAATAACATTACCTGGCTTGGTAAATACTATCGTGTGTGCCGCATGACGACAAAAGTCTTCGGGTGCAGCACCTAACCGTGCTATCTCTTTATGATAAGCGTCTTCATCAAAGACTAAACCAAAATAACACGGCCAGGGTTTCAGGTCTATATACTTAACCGACGCCGTAGAATCCGTAGTCGTCATTAAAATCATCCTTAGTGTCTTGAAGAATATCTTCGGCGGTTAGAATGTCTTCCTTCTGAAGAACCTTGCCGCCAACAATAGAACGACCGGCCACGGGGATAATACCAGTGTCGATTGCTTCATTCAGGTACCTGTCGTAAATATCAGCCGGTAAGCCACGTCCCTTCAACTCATCCAGAGTCTGCTTGACCGACTGTCTGCCGGTCATGTCTGCGTAGATACCTCGTAGAGCACTCCGT
>Ga0182213_1000051_pt1 | contig 17644 bp, 13 predicted proteins | sample G5R1MG_22_FD_128399 | JGI IMG/M metagenome (GOLD analysis project Ga0182213, IMG submission 128399) | Switchgrass phyllosphere microbial communities from Michigan, USA - G5R4_MAIN_03OCT2016_LD1 MG | ecosystem: Host-associated > Plants > Phyllosphere > Phylloplane/Leaf | place: USA: Michigan... | reverse complement strand
GGCGGTGCGAGAGAGTGGGGGGGATGTAGACATTAGGTTGGTCAGTCCGACCTATGCGAGCGTAGAACGGCCAAGCTCGCGTTTTGTGGCTTGGCCTGCCCGTAGCGGGCAGAGAGAGAGAGAGAGAGAGAGAGAGACAGGGCCGCCGTTGCAACGCGACCAGCCAGCGGGTGCACGACGCCGAATCGCTCCATGCAAGCAACACGCATGGGAAAGAAGAGCAAGGCCAAACGGCTCCTGTGTTGTCCGAGAAGCAACGGCTGCTACTCGACCATGGTGCTGATGGGCGTGCCAGCGCGGCTCTCGTCCACCAAATCGCTCATCTTCATCCTCTTGTGTCGTGGGCTCTCTTCCTCGATTTCCTCCAGTCGCCTCTTGAGATCCGCCTCGCGCTGCCGGACTTCTTCCAGCTCTTGCCGCAGACTCGACTCCCGCTGACGGGCCGACTGCTCGCTCTGCTCCAGCTCACTGACACGGTTGCGGAAGAGGTCGTTGATGAGCTCCATCTCGGAGACGCGGGTCTTGAGAGCCGTGTTCTGGGCAGCCAGGGTGTCGTAGGGCAGCGGGGGCTCGAGGTGCGAGCCGTTGACGGACGAGTTGGCCGGCGAGGGTGCACGCAGGCCGAAGCCTGGCAGGGTGGGGGAATGGAAGTCGCTGTGGAGGGCCTGCTCGAACAAATGCTGGGGCGCAATGTTGGAATGGCCGAAGTGGGGGGTGCCGGTCCGCGAGATGGGCGACTGGGAGCGGTCGGAGATGGCCGACGAGATCTTGCCCGATGCGCGGCGGTGCTGGGCCAGTCCTAGCTGGCCATCTGCGTCAGGGTGCGCGGCAGGAAGACCGCCCTGGTCGCTCGTCTGGAGAAGGTGTCAGCGGGAGGCTGGAGTGGCGGTGGAGCCCGTCCAGGACATGCGTACTCTCTTGCGGCCGCCGGGGCCGGCCGTCTTGATGCGGTTGCGGCTCTTGATGACGTCGGTCTTGAGGGAGATGGGGCGCGGCCGGCCGTGCAGCTTGAGGAAGAGGCCGCAGGCGTTGCACAGGACGGCGCCCGTCTCGTCACGGCGCCAGAGCGGCGTGGTGCTGGTGGTGCAGTTCTGGCAGACAGGCTGGGTGCATGGTCAGCATCGAGGCGGGCCAGAAAGGCTATCGATTAGATAAGGCGCAAAATGGGAGACGACCGCCCGGGACGCGAGCAAGAGGCCACGTACCGGCGAACCGGCCTGTCCGCCAGCCGTTGCAGGCGCGGCAGTCGCGTAGGTCGTCATGGTGAGGCCATTGGAGAGTCTGCGGGCGTCCATGTTAGCGCGCGTTGCGAGGAAAAGTCGAGGCACGGCATCGCCAAGCCGTGCGATAAGGTTGGCGCTGGGCTCGACTAGGGCCGGCGGCAGGGGCCAGCAGCGCAACCCACGCCCGCCACCGTGTGCTGGCCACCTACCTCGGCGGAGACGGCCTCTTCTTTTCCGGCGGCGTGTCGTGCGGCGGCGTGTCGTTGCTGGCGTTGGCGGCCGGGCTGTTCGACGCTACCGACGCCAGGGTCGACAGGGCTGGCAGCTGGATCGAGGCATTGCTGCCGTGACGCTGCGGTGTGTACGACGCCACGGTGGAACCCGACGAAGGCCGCGAGCTGTCGTGCCGGATCGACGGCAGCTTGTCCTCGAACAAGGCGGGCGAGGGCGAGGGGAAGGCCGGCAGCTCCAAGGCCGGCAGGATCGAGGGCCGTCGGAAGGCGTCGTTGGCCTGAGGCCTGGGCAGGATCGAGGTAGCCAGCGCGGAAGCCGTGGTGCAATCGGCGCGAGAAACGCCTGGCGCTTCTCGGGGTCGTCTGGGACGATGGGGAGGGCGAGATGGGCGACGCTGCAGCCGAATTCTGGAGCGAGTGTGGGGGGGCTTAGAGAGCGACGGTAACGAGCGGCAATGGCATGGGCAACAACGACGGGGGAAAAGAGTGTCGGCCGGAGCGTGTCGGTCGAGAGGAACGAGCACGACGGCGAAATGAGCTGCAAGGAACACGGTACATTCTCTGCGCGTCGGCGGATAAGGGGTCGATAGCCTGAGGACGATGCTAGGGGTGTTATCGATATCCACGGCGCAATCAGAACCCATTGGCTGGTCTGCATCACCTCAGAAGACGAACGCGATCCGCCTCGGCCGTCTGCCTTGAGCCGGCCATGGTCGGCCGCGGTGGCACAAGCTGCGTCGTGCGGTCGATGTTTTATCATCCTGCCCGAGACCTCACGCCCCCGAAGACCCCGCCAGCGACGACGAACGACCGGCAGCCTCTCCCACAGCGTTGCCAGCTGCCTGACCCGTGGCCGCGGCTGAGACCGAAGGCGGCGGCTGCAATGAAACAAACCCCTTGTCCATGGTCTTCGAGGCGCCTCGTTCGTACGTGGCAGGCTGTGTCGCAGCGCGGCAAGATGCGAGTCCCTGGCCGTGTCTTTGCCGCGGCCGGGGGGGGGGGGGACTACGAGCCGCATGGTAGATACTACCAGGCTGGAAAATGATGGGTTCTATGCTACCGAATACCGAAGAAGCAGAAGAACAAGCAAGGAAAAAAAGAAGCCCTCCACCGGATGCCTGCCTCGGAACAAGGCCCCTCCTCGCCACGCACATTACTTGGCGATGCAGTCGTAGGAATAGAAGCCCTCGGTAACGCCAGCTCTCGCCATGGGCTTGTGGACCGTCAGCGGCTGACCACTCGGAAGCAGCACGCCCGACCAGGTTTCGGCGTAGGCCTGGAAGTACACCTGGCCGATTTCATTGCTAGAAAGCGCGCCGTCAGCAAGACAAACCCCATCCTCGGCGGCGAGAAGGGGACACGTACTCCTGGCACTTGATGCTGATGGTCGTTGCTTCGCCACTCGTGCTCGATTTCGACGACGAAATCTCCGTCGCCAACGATGCGCTGAGCAGCTTCTCGATCCCGCTGGAGACGGTCGTGCTGAACGTGGTGCTGTCGGTCACCGTCTGGGCTGCATTCCATTCCCAGGTGGAGCCACCGGGTAGGCCTGGTCCGACATAGTGTTTCATCCAGCCAAGCTTGCTGTATACGGTGTGGATGCCGTACGAGAACGAGGTGTCCTTTTGTCTTGGTTAGCGTGTTGGAAACGCCTTGGCTGCGCCTTTTGCAAACGTACCCCGTCAGCGCGCGTTCCCCTCCCACTGCGCTTCGGGACAGACCGCTTAGAAGGCGGGTCGTAGGTCGGATTGTTACGGACGGTGATTGTATAGCGGCGCCTGGCATCGACGGCAGAGCCTCCCGCACCGTAGGGGAAGCAGGTGGAGGATACGGCGCGGATTCCCTGGTACAGCTGTTCCCTGGACAGGACGAATTGGCTGTCGTTCCAGAAAATCTCCACTCGACAGTTACTGCTATCGCCCAAGGTGAACCATGTGGTGTCTTCAATGTTCCCGCCCGGCTTTTGGAACTCCAGGGGACCAGCCTCGAAACGGTTGCCGAGCTCAGTACAAGCACTGGCCTGGACATGGTGAGCACTCGTTCGGTTGGAAAGGTGGGAACAAAATCCCAACGCACGTTTGGGTTCAGCTGGCCATTACACTCGAATTGGAACGAAGACTGTCGCGCTGCCATTACGCCAGCTTGAGCAGCAGTGGTGAACGCAGCGATTGCGGCAGAAACGATGGCGAATTTCATACTGAAGGTCGATCGGTTGAGTCCAAGGAGAAAAGTTCAAACGAGTAAGATGTGACGTGGATTGCGTTTGCGCCGGGCTTGATTGTGAGTGGGAACTGTCCCAGTATTTATGCCGTTGATGTTCTCATTCAAATCAGCGTACCAGCTTGCACTCATGGACGACGTATGGTCTTTGGTCCCGAGCTCGCGGATCACTACGCACAGTAAGGTTGATGATGGTGTGTATGTCCTGCAGAGAGCAAATTAATGACAGACAAGGCAGGCAGCTGGAAATAGGCATCCAGACTTGGCATCCGAGAGAAGTCATCAACGCGAGCGTTCGTCCACTCAGACCGTCGGCTACCACTCCATAGCCGACCTATCTGTACCCGTCTCTCCGTGGGTTTATGCGGTTATTCAACTTTGTTTCATGGAAGCTCCATGTCAGGATCGAGACGGTAGAGCTCGTTCGAACGGGAGCCCTCTTGGCACGGGAGACGACAGATGCACTTGCCAAGTAGGCTACTATGCTTCCATATCTAGAACATCTGGTATAGGAAGGCGGCGAAGCTTCAGCTCGAAGTCGGCAGCGAAAATTTTGTAGCTTCCAGGGTAGTCAAGGGAAGGACAAGGGAGATGGGCACGAGCCGACCCTGTCTGCATAGAAAATATAGGAGGTACTCGCTAAATGATGACGGTGAGTGTTGATAGACAAATGAATAGGGTTGATCCTAACCCTGCTCACTGTTGATGTTTGTCTGATAGGGTCGGCTACTGTCATGCCGTCAGGCAACGGGGGTTGCTAAGACCCAACTCATGAAAAGACATGGTAAGACGTCTATAGGGCTCATACCGAGCACATACTGTTCCCCTCCGCCGTCTATCCGTTCGATGAATCACTGCTACGAGTTGACGTTGTGATGGGATCGCCAATGATCTCCCATGATCGGCACCGTCTTCTCCAATGATCAGCACAGCCTGCCATGTGTCTGGTTGGCTCCGTAGGAAGCCTTTCGCCCCGTCAATTGACCCTATCGAGTTACCCAGTCACGCCCTAACGGGACCTAAAACACTTCCTTGCCGGGTTGCGTCGAGATTCCTGATGATAAGCCTACTATGTAGACGACACTGCGAACTCGTGAGGCGCAGCTCGCAACTGACGTGATGAACAACGTATGGGCCCATGTCATCCTGCTCCATGACCAGCCACCCGACTTGAGCCCAACAACTTTTGTTTTTTTTTTGTTTTTTTTTTCATGAAAAGTCGCCATGCAAGGCACAAAAATTTGCTGGTGGTTCGAGAGGGAGCGCTAGGCCGGATAACCTCGCGGTTCGAGCACCAGCTTTGTGGATTTGGCAAGTGGTATGGAGGTATAGACGTTGTGTTGGCCAAAGAGTCGATCACTGGCTGAATTGCAGAGCGGGGACATAGCGATCTACTAGGTAGAGTAGTAGGATAGCTGGTTCTGGTGTCGGCTCGAACCCAATTAGGTGTCGGAGAAGCATCGGATAGAGGATTGTGATTAGGTATGCTTACTCGTAGTAGCTTGTCCAGCGTCCTTCACGTGGCGATACGACGTGACCACCAGCAGGTGTATTGAATACCGCGGAAGGGATTTTTTTTGTCATGTACTGGGAGACGGCAGAGCATACCAGCGGGTAGCGTAGAGGCAACTGTACGCGGATTGTGGGCTAACCGTCACGCTACCCGTATCAACTGACCCATAATTCAATCTGTTCCTCTGATGGAGCCCATGCCATGTGTGGGTCATGTATGCCTGCTCGGTGGGAGTGCCTGCCGCGGCGATGACCGGATGTGTTGCTCAGCTTGGCCAAGGCATGTGGAACAGTGCGTGTTCCTACGAGCATCGATGCTGCCAAGGGCTGGATTGGCTGTCAGCAACTACGTAGGTCCATGTGTAGGTAAGGTGCCTGCATATTGGCCCGACGTAAGGGCGATTGTGGTGGAAGCTGTGCTACATGGCAGGTTGGGTACCAGGGGTGTTGGTGGCGCGGACTGAAGGCATCACCCCATCCGTCACTCCATCCGCCATGTGCGGTCCTTGTCGATGGCGCTAGAAACACTCGAGAAGGTGACAAGGCTGATGCGTATGTCCGTCCACCTTCGGCCCAGACGGGCGGTTCCATGGAAATGGCATTGCCCGTATTTTGCACGGGCCAGCAAGCTGTGGTTCGTTGGGTTGGCATGCAACATAACGATAGGGAATCGGCCGTCCGTCCGTGTCGGTAGTTGGGTTGGCTTCGCCTATGCCCCCATCCACAGTATGCAGCTACCATGTAATAGTATGTATGTACCTACATAGTAGTAGGTCGCTGCAGCGCTCTGCCATCACGGCGGAGAGATGGCGATCCGACGCGACGGAGGATACGGTTGAACCAGGCCGGTGCCTGGTGGAAGACTTGAGGCGTTCCCCGGACAGGTAGTGCTGATGAGTGAGCATGCAGCGGATGCCTCGTCTACATAGTAGACGCCGGCGGTCTTGGGCGAGTATTCGAAGAATCCGCCAGAGTTGGCGTTCGTGGTGTTTCCTGGCCGGTGTCCAATCACACCTCACCGGCAGTACACGACTAAATCGCGCCCCGGCGGTTCTATGATTGGCGGCTACTACCACGTCCCTCGGTGGGCTTCCGGTCGGGTGAGCGTGTACAGACCTAATAGTAGTACTATGGTACAGCAGGGTGTCGCCGTCGGTCGCTTCGCTCCGATAGCTGTCAGGCTTGCGGATAGAGGGCTGCAAAGAGGTGCATCAGCCTGCAGTCAGACAGGCGACGTCGTTGGGTTAGCATTCACTGTCAGCGGACAAGCGCCACGCTAGGCCACTAGTGCGGCTGCAGGTCGGCTTGCGAAATCCGTGTTTCCCGCGAAATCGAAGTCGCAAGGCGGTTGACAGCATCGTCGTTGATCTCGAAGGCCCACGCCACGACGCCTGCATGAATTTTCCTGCAAGAAATTTCCAACAAAACCGTTGGGCCCGAGGAACCCGTTAGGTCCGAGTCCTGGTGCGGGCCGTTAGTCCTACCTAGGGAAACGAGAAGACACGCAGGGCCACCCTCCCTAGCCATCCGAATTTTCAGGGCGGGAAAACGGGCGACAAAGGCCCGTATGGTATGCAACTGGGCCATGGCAAGCTGCCCAGGTAGTCCTCCTTGGCGTGGTGCCGAACGGGGCTGACCGCATCCTGGGCGCGCGGAGATGCGTCAGACGGCATGATTCATTCTCCCTCCAGCACCGTGGACAGGTCGACGTTCTCGATTGGCCGGACGCAATCCCAACAACAGAGGCAGCGACAGTACAAAAGGTCCGCAACGTCGTGGCGAACGGCCATCCATCCATCCATCCATCCACCTCGCACTTCCCCTCGTCCGATCAGCTCGCAATCCCGCCTGTCAAGCCACTCTCCGCCTCCACCCGTCCACCGCACCGTAGACGCAACACCATCGTACCTCTCCGACTCCGACGCCTCGTCGACGGAGAGCCTCCAGCACCAACTTCCCCATCGCCCCATCGCACATCGCACCATGGTTCGTCCAACCACCCTCGCCAAGGTAAGACCAGAATGCCCCCAACGACTCGGATGCCGACCTGACCCCTCCAGGCTCTTCTTGGCCTTGCCCTCACCCTCCAACCGGCCCTCTCTGCCGCGACGCTGGGGGTCGACATCACCCAGTTCTCGGGAGAAAACTGCGAAGCCGCCGCTTCCATCGCGCCCGTCGTCAGTTTGCCCAACGGCGACTGCACCAAGATCAACACGGCGCCCGGCAAATCCTTCACCGTCGCCTCGACGCTGAATGGAGGGTTCTTCTGCCGATCCAGCCAGCAGATCATGCTGATGGTCTGGAAGGAGTCAGACTCGTGCGGCTCTCAGCCCGACTCCACCATTGGACCGTTCAACACCACCGCCGCGCCCGGTACCTGTGTCATCGGCCAGATCAGGTCAGCGAAGCTGGCATGCATTGGGGATGGCTCCAGTCCTCTGAAGGCGCGCACCGTTGCCATGCCCTTTGAAGGCTAGGTTCCCTACCGTCCAGAGCGCCCCTGGCCAACCGATGGACACGAAGGTTATGATGTTACGACACAAAAAAAAAGTTTTGTTTTGGCAAGGATTACCGGTAGTAGGTAGTGGTTAACTTCTAATACGTGCAATGAACCATGTACATCGTACACCACTTGCATTCTTCCTGTCCGTCTGCTCCTCGTTGACTTCACAAACCCTGTCCCCCCAAAGCCTAACCAACCTCCACGACGACATGGGCGCGTCTTGCGTGGTCCGCAGAAACGCCGCTCCCCCCTGTCGCGATCCCGGACAGCGGTACCCATTGCGCGCAACGTGCACGTTGGCGCTTACAACATCTTGATAGGTGTGCTGCGCCCTGCACCGCAATCCAAGAATCCGACGCAGCATGCAGCATGCAGCATGCAGCTTGCAGCTTGCAGGCCAAGCAGGTACCCGACTTTCCTGCCGCAGCAGCCTGTGATGTCATCTGTCCCATCAGGGGGGGGGACACACCAGATGACCGACGATGCCCGCTGACCCCGAGCGATTCGCGAAAAATTGTCGCATACCCACTCCTCGCCCACCGTTGGCGCAGCAAACCCGCCACCCGCCCCGACGACGAGTCCACCGCAAAAGCCAAAAACAGCACGCCCGCTCCTTTCGTCGCGGCGGCGTTCCCTGGTCTACAGGGCTTCCGTGTATCATGTCTGCCACCCCCGTCCCGGCCCTTGTTCCTATATTTACCCCTAGGCGCCGACGCCGCGTCGCGGCCCCCCCTTGCCGCCGCGCAATCCACATCCTTTCCCATGGATCCCATCGCTAGGACGGACGAAAAAAAAAAGGAAAAAAAAAAGAAAATGCCCTACCCCTACCGAGACGAAAAACAGCATGCCAAACGAACAGAACACGCTCGTCAGCCCTGCGGACCCGACGCGAAACCTAGACTTTACGCTATGTCCTTGTCTTTTACTTTCCTTTACACCGCGCACCTACGCATCGGTACGATACGTGCTTGTAAAGAAAGCAAGAAAGAAAGAAAGAAAGAAAGAAAGAAAATCCCCCCAGTCTCGTCGACGATGCAGAAACCCGAGATACAGTCGCATGGCAAAAGTGCTGCACCCTAGGCCAAGATACACCTATTTTCCCTGTTTTCACGCACGTGTAGAGCAACACCCATATAGTTAAATCATCTTACAATCCAGGAATAGAAATAATTAGTATTAATAACAAATCCTAGCTACTTGGAATAAATCTAAATTTTATAAAATACGCGTGGCAAAGGAGCAAAGGTAAATAATAGAAGATTTTCCCTATTTTCGCTTAATTTATCTAGGAAAATTTAAATTATAGTAATTTTCTGGAGACTGTTAGATAATTCCTAAGGCTATATAATTTCTATAGACTTTATTTATTAATCTTTAGAATAGAATAAGAATATAGGTACTTAAGAGTAATACTCTAGATTTCTGGTTAATTAGAATAGATAGTTAGAGAGGAATTACAGTAATAAAACCATAAAATTTGAGTGTAGCTTGATAAGGGAATCGCTTTCGCGCGCAGCACTTTTAACCTAGTACTCTAGCATCGATTTTCTTTTCTTCTTCTTCTTCTTCTTCTTCTTCTTCTTCTTCTTCTTCCTCTTCTTCTTCCTCCTCTTTCCTCGTCCCCATCCAGCGCCTCCCCTCCTCCCCTCTCCCCCAAAACAAGCCGTAGGATGCGTACCTGCGTCCGAGGCACAGCGCCCTACTAGCGCTGTAATGATACAAGGGAGGTAGCCAAGAAAGAGACACTACGCTACATCGAGCTAGAGCCTTCCCCTACGCGCGAAAGACAAGCACAAGGTAACCAGCCCATACTCTCGATAACGTGACCTACACACTGCGTTTTTATCGACGTACTACCGTATTGACTGGCAAAACCCACCATGTCGATCCTCTGTTTCTCTGCGTAATCAGCGGACCAAGCGGGGCGGGCGGCTCGGACGGCATGAGCTAGCGAGCGAGCAAGAGTGGGCCGCTGGGACGGGTGATAGGAAGATTGCAGGATCCAGTGGAGCCGGGCGTGTGGAAAATACTACATAGTACCTATAGAGGCAAGCGGGAGAAGCTCGGCCTGGGCTCGACAGAATTTTTTTTACCCACTTCTCGCTTTTGTTGAGGAAACAGGGGAGAGGTGGATGTGGCGGTATGGGGCATACTATGGTAGGTAGAAACAGGTACACACACACACACACACACACATACAGATGGTGGAGTCGTGGACTGGTGCATAATATACAGGAGATGCGAGAGGATCGGTGCCATGGAGGGACAAGGCGTTACGAAGAGGAGGATGGCGACGACAGAGGCCACGTGCACCGGCGACGGGCAACGGGCCCTGGACGCGCAACGCCTTGCGGGCTTACGACGTGACCCAACCCAACCTTTCCAGTACGGACATCGTCGCATGCCGGGCTGCGCACCTACTGTGCCAAGTGCTTCTTCTGCAGTTCATCTTCCGTTACCGGCATCGTCTCAATGGCACGCGAAGTCAATGGCGCCGTCTCATCCAGCACTTGGCTCATCCACTTGCCCGTCTCCTCGTCGTAGCCGATGCCGGACTTCTCGTCGGCCTTGACCTGGTGGAGGGCCTTGGCCAGCAGCACGAGCGTTTTGTACCGGGGCAATACACTGCTGCGCGTGATGTCGTGGTGCCGCAACTCCATCCACTGGTACCCTCGGATGTCGTGCCGCACGTAGTTGGGGCTCAGGTTGCGCCAGCCGGGGAATCGCGGCATGAGGTATTGTTCGCAAGCCCGGAAGGCGCCTGCAACGAAGCCCTGCAGGACAAGTTGCTGGATGTATTCGTTCCACGTAAAATTGTCGACGGCGTAGCCGTTGACGAGAAGATGACGAATGGTAACCGTCGCTTTCATAATCGCCTTGGCGTCAGACCGGGCAAAGAGGCTGCGAAGATAAATCCGACAGGCCTTGACGAGAATTTGCCGGCGATTATTCGCGATGCGTGATTCGGCGTATAGCTGTTGCACCCGCGGGTCAAACAGCGAGTAAAAGTTGGAGTCAATCTCATCCCCGTCAGCGAGCTGGCCAAACGTCTTGGTAAGTTTTCGGGCAGACGCGAGGGCCAGTTCCCAGATCGGGTCAATCTCCGTATATTTGCCTGCCTTGTACAACGATTCCATGATGGCGGCCGTGAGCGTCGTCGGAGTCGAGTAGTTGTCCATTTCGGGCGCTGCTTCCTCTGCCTGGCGAATCAGCTTTCTGCATATGGAGAATGCGGATCGTTTGGTGTAGAGAGAGATCAAGGAGCCGTAGTAGGATTGAGGGATTGCCCCCATGTTGTGCGAGTCGATATATCGCCCACTCTCGGGCTCATTGTAAGCGCCGGCGCGAACCGCGCTCGAGATGAGCATCTCTTGGAGGGCTTCCTCAACCCTCAACAAGCGGAAGTTTGGATGTTTGGCCCGTCGTTTGTTCAAATCGTATAGGTCACGCGCACCCAGGACCTCCAACGACGCTTTATTCGCAGTGGGCGTTTGCGGTACTTGTCGTTCCACCATCCTGCGCTGAGCATCCATCGCAAGGTCAAACTGGCGCTCTCGCAAGAAGCCGGACATGACGATGGCGTAATGCAGCCCGTGAACCCGACGATTGTGCTGCGGCATAGTCACTCGCAGAACCTTGTAGGCCGCATTCGTCTGCTTGGCCTCGATCAACGCTCGCATGAGGCCACCGTACGACCACGAGTCCAACGGAATCCCGTTTTCCACCATCTCTCGGTAATAGCCGCGGGCCCGGGGAAGATCACCGGCCAAGGCATAGTGTTGTATCAAGAGATTCCATGTGTGCGTCAGTGGATGGCCTTGAAGTGTGCCGGCCTGCCAGTTTTGGAGCATGCCCTTGGCAATGGCTGTTGCACCTTCGGGGTCCCCGGCATTCAAGAAGCACTCCACGTAGCCAGAACGTGCCCTGACATCCGAATCCAAATCGACGCCCACCTGCTTCGCTCTAGAGAAGAGCGTTTCAAAAGCCTCAATGTCTCCGCGATGGGCCGCAAAATCCAACAAAGGACCAAATGTGTAGACGTCTGGCTGGACGCCACTGTCCACACAAGCATTAAAGCATTCGAGGGCACCGTCTAGATCGTCAGCGCGAACATAGGCCAGCAAAAGGATGTTCCAACAAGCCACGTCAGGCGCGTAACCAAATTCCTCCCGTATTCGCTTGAAATGCGAAAACGTCTGCGGCACATCGGCGCGTCGAGCATAGACGTGTAGGAGTGCGGAAACGACGTTCAGGGACATGTGGTCTGGATAGTTGGCCTGGAGCTCCTTGAGATAGAAGTCTACCCGTGCATGTTCGCCGTGCGCGGCGAAGGTGTGTATCAAATGGATTAAAAGCTTGGCTGGAAGCGGCTGGCCAGGGTAGAAACTACGCAGGTCGCGTACATGGTCCATCACTCTCTTCAAGCCGCCATGACGGGTGTGATAGCCAATAAGCTTACCAATGAGTTTCTGGGATGGCTTTTGTACTTCCTTTGACAGGGAGGCGCTTTTCAGATAGCTGTCTCTATATCGTCTGTAGAGCTCAAGCCAAATCTTGCGTTTGTTGGTATAGGGTTGGTATCGTGGCAGCGAGAGCATGTGCCCAATCGCATATTCGTAACAAGCGGTTGTTGGGAGGATTTCTGTTGCATGCAAGTCATCGAACAGCTTGGTGAACCAGTTCCATATGAAATCTTCGTTGGGCGTTTCCGCGTTGAGTACACAGCCCATGACGTTGGGGATGAAGGTCATTGTAAAATGTCTCAAGGTATCAAGTTTGCCGCGGCTGGCCTTGATTTCGTCCTTGAACTCGCGGACGTACTGGAGGAACATCTCTACAGACTCTAGTAACTCTGGCAGCGCGATGACTCGTCTCCACAGCTCTGGGCATATGTCCCCATGGCAGATTTGGCGACGTACAGGGCCAGCTCCTCGCAAATCCGGCGTGGTCTTGAGGAAAGTTTTGAAGACGCGTATGCTGAGATCCCACTGGTGATAAATGACGGTTCGCTCTAAGATACGGTCGATGCCCATGTCGAGCATGTTGTGGCCTCTTCTGGAGTCGATGATCTCGAGCAGCTGGATAGCGGGCCCGACAAGCCTGAGGGACGTGTATGCCTCGATGGCAATGCGAAACGAGGACGGCCGACGCTTCTGGGGCGGAATTGCATTAAATACGTCAAGCGCGCGACTAGGCAGCGGGCTGCCGTCCTGCGCGAGATACTCGAGGAGATTCTTCAACAGGCGGTGGTGACATGAGGCCCGTTCTTCAGGGGGGATAGCCTGGTAGAGTAGCCAAGCAAGCTCCTGCTTGCCCGGCGGGCGCACGTCGATGAGCCTCTGGAGCTCTTTGAGGGGAGTGGACTGGGATAGCAGGACAGCCATCTCGTCCTGAGTCTGGCGGAGGATGGCCTCATCTGTGCTGGCCTCGCCATAGTCCGCGACGGCAGCGGCAATGGCGGTAGAGAAGTGACGTCCTCGCTGGTACGGCCGCGTAGGCCAGGCCCACGACGCTTCGGGGTATAGAAAATCGAGGCGGGTGGCGGCGGGGCGCGGCGAATGTGTAGGCAGAGGCACAGAATTCGGCTGGCTTACCGGGCGGCTGTTTATGTCATGAGGAGAGGTGCCTTCGCGCGTGGATAAGGTAGAGCCGTGATAGCCACTTTGAAAGTGGGCGCACAGGGCGGGCAGCGGGCGGCGGCCGGGGGTCGGGGCACGGAGGAGATGACGACGGCCCGATTCGAGGCATGTCGACGCACGCTCGCGCATCGCCTGGGCGAGGAGGGCGAAGGGAGGGGGGGCAGGCTGGCACTCGCGGCGGCGCACGCACAGCACGGCGAGGCGTAGACTCTGGCGTTGCTAGTGCCTATGCGGCGGATGCTTGGCAGACAAGCTTAGTAATTTTTGCGGCGATAAGTAGCGTTGATTGGCTGGTGGAGACGTCCGCCGTGAAGTGCACGGATCCCGAACGCACTGCCTGTGCGATGTATTTTACTCGGTAATTTTCGTAAGTTACTGAGTAATGGAGCCGCACGGGCTCGCCCCAGGCTGGCCTGCCCCTCCACCACCGCCCTGCACCACCACCGCCCTGGCCATTCCCGCCCGCCCCCGCCATGGACATCACCCGCTTCGTCGCCGACTTGCGCGAGGCCGCCTTCCTGCTCGGCGACCATGCCGCCTACCGCGCCCAGCTGTCGCGCCGACTGCGCGTTGTGCGCCGCAAGCTGGGCCGCGCCACGTCCGCCACAGCCGCCTACGCCCCAGTACCCGTCACCGCCGGCGATATTGCCGCCAACGGCGAGGCGCTGCACCTCCTTCTGCTCGTGGCCGAGCGTGCGTGGGCGCATGCAATGGCCATCAAGGCCGCCCACGCCGAGGCCCGGCCCGCGCAGCACATCACGGGTGCTACGCGCCAGCATCTGCTCTCGCGCCTGCACAAGGCCGCCACTACGGCTGCCCACATGGCCGCCCTCATTGCCGACCGGCCAGCTAGTGGCGCCTCGGACGTCGATGTGCTCGAGGCCACGGCCTATGCACGCGCCCTGGCCGGCGCCGAGCACTTCGAGCGCCAGGCCGACGGTATCAAGCCCGGCTCCGTCCTGCCGCGCCGCTGGGCCACGGCGCTGGGCCACCTGGCTGCCGCCCGCGTCATCTACAGCGCCCTGTTCACGGCGACCCGCGAGGATGTGTTCAAGGACGTGCTCGCCGCTACCATTGACCCGAGCATTCGCTATGCCGCCTACCAGAGTCGCATCCCGCGCACCGTCGGCGTCCCGCAAGTCGCCCGCCAATTCTTCCCTGTCGATGACGCGCCCCTACTACTCGCTGTCCAGCAGCTCGACCCCACCGCTTTGCAGGCCGAAGAGGCCGCCACATCCTGCAAGTCGTCGCATACACGCCCCCGCACCCGCCGCTGACCTTCCCAGACTCCCATATCGCCTGGCGTGGCCGCACTGCCAACGTTGTCGACGCAGCCATCGGCCAAGCCCTATCTGCTGTCGGTGCCGCATCCAAAGCGCTCGGCCAGGCCGCTGCGTCGTCCGCCCCCGCCAAAGAGCGCGCCAATGCCTATGATGCCGTCCTCATCGCTAGTCAAGACGCAGTCGATGCCACACGCCGCGCTCTCGAAGAGCTCGATAAGGAGGGTGTCGACGAGGGCGACGCGCGCATACAGGATCTACGCGTAACCAGCTTATCGGTCCACTATGACCTCATTGCCTGGCGCATTGGACGCAACAGGGTGCTCATCGGTCCCGACGACGGACTCACTTTCCCACCCAAGCCGCCTCACAAGCCCCGGCGACCACGCAAAGATGGCAAGCCGTGGACGGCGCGAGAGGAGCCGACGGGGCGCAAGCTAGCCCGGCTGCGTGAGCGTATTGCTCTCTACGACGCAATCCTGCAGAGCATCGACGCAATCAAGGAGCTTCGGGGTGCCGTCCGTGACACGGCCTTCATCGCCGAGCTCGACGGACAACGCACGTACTTCCAAGCCCTCAAGTGTCTGAATCTATCCCATGCATACGCCTTTTTCAACACCCCCAAGCAAGCACTGGCGCTGTGCAGTCGCGCACTGTCGCTAGCAACACAGGCCGCCGCCGCGCCGCGCCCCTCCCCGTCGCCCTCGTCACAGGCCACCCAACTCGAGGTATCACACCAGCAAGCGCTCACATTGCAAACGACCTTGGAGAACCTCAACGCCCATTACCGCGGCGTTGTCGCCCTGTCCCAACTCAGCGAAAGCTCCGTACCCGTCTCCAAGGCCCATCTCGCCAACGCTCCGCCCGTCGTCGAGCGATTGAACGAGTACCCCGCATCGGGCGCCGTCGACCTTGAGAATCTCGTCACCTGGCCGCCCAAGATGAAGCCTGTGCCCGTGAAGCCGCTCTTCCTCGACGTAGCCTGGAACTACATTGAGTATCCTGGGCGCGCTCCGGCAGTGCAGCATGTGTCGGAGACGGCAGCAGCACCGCCTGTCGAAGAGCAAGCCTCGCAAAAAGCCCAACCGAAGAAGGGCTGGTTTTCGTTTGGCAGGTAGATGCTGCTACTGACGGCTACGACGGCTGGTACTGGTTTGGTCGGGCCTGGTTGCATGCTGCGTGGTGGAAAATCTGTCAAACAATCAATCCATGTGCCTCTTCACGTGCCTCTTCTCTCCCTGCTGCCAAGCCTTCTAGTAGTCTTTGGTCTATCTCAAGAACAGCACTTCCTTCCCCCCCAAACAACGCATCCATCCAGTCGCTCATGATATTCATGGTTCTTTTCTCCCCTTTTTTTTCGACAAAAGTTCAGTACTGGACAAAGCTGATGCGCGAGTAGCGGTGCGTGTGTGAAGCGGTGTATTATCTAGCCATTTCCATCTACAAAAGCTAGGTCCAGACTCCCACCACCCGCAATGCCACCCCCTTTTCTCTTCCACGCCTCCTCATATGAAAAAGGAAAGAATTAAAGCGAGAGAGAGAGAGAGGGAGAGAAAGAGACAAAGAGGAGAGGAGAGAGGGGGGGTAAGAAAAAAAAGACCCCCAAAACCAAGAAAAGAAAGAAAGAAAAAAAAAAGGAGAGCACATGTCTTCCCCTAGACGGCGTTTACGTAAAACTCGAATTCCACCGTCTTGTTAATCGTCCCTTCTTCACAACACGACTGGCTGTTCACGCCCGCAGCAGTAGCACCTCCACCACAGCACCCTCCACCGCCACTGTCGAAATGGCTCACCGAGGTAGTAACCCCGTTCTTGGCGCCGGCGTCCATGTCGGCCATGGTAATCATGCGTTCCTGCGAGCTGGACGTGGCGGCGGCGGCGGCGCCGCAGCGGGAGCGGGCGTGGGTTGAGGCGGGGAAGAATTTGACGTCGAGGTCGGCGTGGGAGGGGGAGCGGTGGTAGTTTTGGTGGCTGCGGGGGGCGTGAACGTTGGAGGGGGTGCCTTGGGTGTAGGATGATGTTGCGATGCGGGAGGCGAGGATGTCGATGCTGGGTTGGAGGGGTTAGTTGAGTCCAGGCAGGGGAAAGGGGGGGTTGGCAAAGAGGAGGATGGCCGAAAGGGAAAAGGAAGAGAGGGGTGTACGTACTACATGACCATGGGGAAGCAGCACTCGAGGGTCGCGACGAAACGGTCCAATTGCCCCGTGACGTCGCTTGCCCGGGCCGTCTTCTGAAAACTGTAGGTGACGGCCCTGGATATGCCAATCAGCATCAGCGTCGCCAGGCGCAGCTCGGTGCTCTGCGTCAGATAGCGGAACAAGCCGCCGCGACTGGCGATTTCGGCGCTGCTCTTCTTGGCCTGGTGGAAGATGCGGATGAGGAAGAAGGAGCTGATGATTTCGACGACGGCGATGAGGGTGAAGTAGCCAATGTGGAGGTGTGCGATGAGCCCTTGCAGATTGGCGTTGTTTTGCCGCGCGCTTTGGGCGCGGCAGGCGAGGATGGCGAAGCGCAGTGCGACGATGCAAGTCATGGAGGTCCAGAAGAGAGTGATGAAGATGGTGCGGGCGCGGTCGCGCAGAATGCGCAGCAGGATCAGGTAGCTGTAGAAGGAGAAGCCTGCTTCTTCGATCTAGAGCGGGCACACATGGGTGCTTGGTCAGATGGGGCTTCGGACGCCACGGCGCCACGGCGACGTGCGTGTGTAGAGGAGAGAGGGAAATCGACGTACGAGCCAGAAGAGATCGGCAAAGATGCCTCCGACCATGGTGGCATACACGGCATGTTTCTGGTACAGAACGTAGTAGCACAGGCCGTTGGCCGTGGCGCCTGCAATGGAGCAAGTGATGGGGACCAGAGCGATGGGCGAGAAGCCGGTGATGCCGATGACCAGCCCGCCGAGTAGCATAGTCACAATTCCGATGGAGCTGAGAATGGACCAGCTGCCCTCAAAATAGAGGGGTATGAGTTCCGGGCCCATTGCTGGGGGGGTGGTAGTGGTGATGGTGGTGGTGGTGGTGGTGGTGGTGGGAGG
>Ga0182213_1000050_pt1 | contig 17682 bp, 21 predicted proteins | sample G5R1MG_22_FD_128399 | JGI IMG/M metagenome (GOLD analysis project Ga0182213, IMG submission 128399) | Switchgrass phyllosphere microbial communities from Michigan, USA - G5R4_MAIN_03OCT2016_LD1 MG | ecosystem: Host-associated > Plants > Phyllosphere > Phylloplane/Leaf | place: USA: Michigan... | reverse complement strand
CTTTAGTAGATAAGTAGTTCTACTATATATTCTAAGTAAAAATTTTTATAATACTAAACTTAATACTATATATAATATATAATAGTTAACTAAAAAATATAGATATAATGCCTTATTAGTATAGTATAGTACTAGATATACTGTATATAGTACTAATTTATTAGTGCGACGATAGCGCGCGTACTGTCGCACACTAATGCACGCTACCGCTTGGCGACACGCCGTTTAATCTTTGTCGACACGCTGTTTAACACGTCCCGGTGCCTGGGCATCCATCGCCCTATGTGAGCAAGCGCTGGTGAGCATTTGGGGCGACGGACTGTACTCGGAGATTTTTGGCCTGATCTTTTCTCATCTCGACGTTGTCAGAAAACATCAATGGGCCCGATTCGCGCGACGTTTAGGGAGGGGAGGGGTCGGCCTATACCCCCAGAAATGCCGATGCTTTCATTCGTGGAATTACTATGTACAACAGAATGACTTTCCACTCAATGAGCCGAGTGGGTTACTCTTTCGAAACTTACTCTCTACAACAGTAGTATGGGGCTCTGGATTGGAAAGTTTAAAGCGAAATGAGGCTTATGAATTTGTAGTAGAGCCATCATTTTTGGTGGGATTGGGAAATGGATCCAGGTGTAGATGTTCTGTTATAGGTATAGGAACGAATCGTCGAGACTGGACCGAAACGTCCCCGTTGTATGGGATACGACAGGGTATATAGCACGCGTTCTCCCTGTGCTTATTCCAATTTCAAACGCATGTACATATACGGGTAGGTTGCCGCTGTTAAGGCCTCCCTTTGTTCGACCTGTGCGCATCTCGTTATTTCCATTACGGGGGTTCTCGTCGCAACAAGCCTCGGATCGCAGCACCATTCTATGCGGTAAGACGAGTCAAAAGTCCCACAATCATGATGGTGGATAAGACTAGAGTGTACAACTGGTAAGCATCATACTAATTTCAGACGAACTTTGGCTAATAACAACAGGTACATTTCGCTCGTTGCAGCATCATGCATGGTACTCTACGGCTATGATGCGTCTGTCTTCAACGCCCTTCAGAATTCGAAGCACTGGGTCGCCTATTACAACCATCCCAGCGCCAACATAATCGGAGCCATCAACACATCGTACACAGTCGGTGCCGTTGTAGCGGGATTCTTCATGGGAGGACCCCTTGCCGATTGGGCTGGTCGTAGAGTCGGCATGGCAGTAGGGGCAGTCGCTGTCATCATTGCCACCTTCATGCAGACATTTGCCTCGCGTGGTCAAATCGCCGTTTTCATCGCGGGTCGAGTGCTCATAGGTATCGGCCAAGGGCTATCCCTGAGTACATTTATCTCCAGATGCTACCGATATACTTGAACTAATCATCACGCAGCTGCTGGATCCATTTACATTGGTGAACTGGCGCCCCCAGAGATCCGTGGAAAGATCATGTCGTTCTGGCAAATGTTCTATTCCGTTGGCGCTTTCATCGCTTACTGGATCAGCTTCGCAACTTCCAAGCACCCAAAGGGCCTCGGTGAATGGGATTGGAAAATGGTCGTCATCTTCCAGCTCCTCATGCCCATCCTCATCGTCTCTCAGGTCTTCTTCATACCAGAGTCGCCTCGCTGGTACGTGCAAAAGTCCAGGAACTACGAAAAGGCACGCAAGTCTCTTCGCCGTGTTCGTACTACTGAAGAGGACGTTGAGGAGGAGATTACGACCATCCGCGAGGCCATAGAGTTTGAGGCTGAGGCGATATCCTCTGGTTACTCTGCGCTCTGGAAGGACAAGTCGGTCCGGAAGAGGATGTATATTGCCATGATTGTCAACGGTGGTCAGCAAATCACGGGGCAAGGTACACTGAATTCGTACAGTTCCATCATCTATAAAAAGGTCTTCAAGAGCTCTGACACTGTCGCGTTGATCAACGCGCTGAATGCTACCTTTGGGATCATCTTCACGTTAAACGCGACATGGACTGTCGATCGATTCGGCCGCAAGTTCCTCTTCATCGTCGGTGGTATTGGTATGGGAATGTGCATGTTGATCGCCGCCACGGTGGAGACACAGACACCGTTGATCAACGGAGCCAAGAGCCAGCCCGTGGGAATCGCAATCGTCTTCGTCATGTTCTTGTTCGCCTTCTTCTGTCAGTCCTCCCCACGCGATCCATACAGCAATCCACGAACGACTAACGATAGCCAGACAAGCCGTCATGGGGTGCCACGGTCTGGATCTTCACCGCCGAAATCTTCTCCATGAACATTCGCGCACAAGCCGTCGGCATGTGCTCGCAAACCCAAAACGTCGTCAACTCGATTGTCCAGCAATTCTTCCCCATCTTCCTCAAAAACGAGGGTTTCTACGCTTTCTACATGTTTGCAGGCATCAACTTATTGCTCGCTGCTTTTGTCTGGTTCTTCGTGCCTGAGACCAAGCAGGTGTCGCTCGAGGAGATGGACGCTGTGTTTGGCGGCGCCAACCACGTGGTGGAGGGTGCGGCGATCGAGCACAAGGATGGTGTGAGGCATGAGAGTGTGACGATGGATCCTGGGGCGAAAAGCGTCGGCAATTAATCAATGTCATGGATGAGGAGCCTATCAGTTATTAGAGACAAAATCACTATGTGGTGTGCCGTACCATGACGAAAGCCGCTCGGCACACACGTTGCTGTCATTAAAAAGACGTCACCGTGGCGGTGTTGGAGCCAACAGCAACAAGGGTCCAGAGGGCTTGTGGCGCTTTGTCCGTGGGGCTAGTGAGGCAACTAAGACAGGGGCAAAGGGCCCATGCGACCGGCGACCCTCCATCCCCACGGAATTAATCGGCCGACTTGCGCTGGCTCAGGAGTCTTGCCTCTCTTTCTCTCTCCCTCCCTCTCTCCCCAAGTCCTTTTGCTTTCAGAAGAAGTTTTCCTGCTTGACAATCCACTTGCAGTGCACGAACACAAACGGGTCCCGTCGCAATTGGTATGTTGAGCGCCCCTTCACGTCAGGTCACCTACGGGAGGGAGGCACCCCTTCACGTGCGGCCGACCGTCCCTTCGTCTGCAACTTGCCCTCCACCACACGTGCGCTGACAAGCAGCCTGCAGCACTATTGCCATGAGTAAAGCACAGTCGCCCTACGAGTCGCTGCGGCACATCGCGCAATACTATGACAACCAAGAATCGCACAATTCGGCACTGAGCCTCATTCTCGCCCTGCGCCCCGACTGGCAAGAGACCAAGGACACAATTGAGTTTGTACGCTTCACTGACGGTATCACGAATACGGTAGGTAGTTGCTGCAGCCCTTAGGCGGACGCCTCACGCGACGGTAGCTGACACAACGACCAGCTCCTTAAGGCGGTGAACCAGCGACCAGGCTTGTCCAAACCCGAGGTGGAGGAGGACGCGATCTTGCTGCGGGCATATGGCAAAGGCACAGACGTCCTTATAGACCGCGAGAGTACGTGCGGCTGCTGATAGAGACACGCGTACAGGCTAACACTGCGGTTTAGAGGAAACTCGCTCTCATTCGCTCCTCGCACGTTACGGCCTTGCTCCTTCTCTCTACGCCCGGTTTGAAAATGGTCTCCTATACAAGTTCATACAAGGCAGCGTATGTACGCCCGCTGATTTGCGGCGGCCCGAAGTATGGCGAGGCGTGGCGCAAAGACTGGGGGAATGGCATGCTACACTACCTATATCGAGCATTAGCAGCACATGTCCTGCGCCCTCACAACTCACTGCCAACAACAAGCGTGCCTCTCTGGCGGCTATGGCCACACTCACGCCAGGCAAACCCATCCCCAATATATGGACAACCATGCAGAAGTGGATCGAAGCGCTCCCAACAAGCACCACCGCGCAGTCCACCCGTCGAGACGAGCTGAACAGTGAGTTGACAAGCCTCACAACGTTGCTGGGTAATACGCCTGGTATTGGTGGCTCCGGTGCTTTCGTTTTCGCCCATTGCGACCTCCTTTCTGGCAACGTGATCATCGAGCCCTCGCCTTCGTCCGCCGCTCCGTCTCGTCGATCAAGTACCTCCGATGGCTCCTCAGAGCTAGAGACTGTAGCATCTGTGTCCTTTATCGACTACGAATACGCTACACCCGCACCCGCGTCGTTTGATATCGCCAACCATTTTGCTGAATGGGGTGGCTTCGAGTGCGACTACAGCGCGATGCCAACACGCAAAGTCCGCCGTGCGTTCCTCCGCGAATATCTGTACAGCTGCAGCGCACACCAAAATCGGACCTACCAGGAATCGGAATTAGAGGATTTGTTCGAACAAGTCGATAGGTTTAGGGGCGTTCCTGGCTTCTATTGGGGTATTTGGGCGTTGATCCAAGCACAAATATCGCTCATCGACTTTGACTATGCAAGTTACGCCGAGGTTCGCCTAGGCGAGTACTGGGCGTGGAAAAAGGCGGCTAATGGAGAGATCAATGGGATGCAGACGGAGAGGGAGAAACGATGGGCACAAGAGGAGTAATTTCGTCCCGGGAGGAAGTACCACCAGCATGCACTTGTAATTCAACATTAGACTACCGGCACTGGGGACTGGAGCCTTTTCCTGTCCTTTCCTATGGGTTTATCAGCATTCTCTTTTTCTCTCTCTCTCTCTCTCTCTCTCTCTTTTTTTTTTCTTTTACCACATTTCATATCCAATGCTACTTTATGAACTATTTTCCAGTCTTCAACCTGTTGTTTATGCATACAAACAGCATGTCCGTTGCCGCTATGGTTCCTGGGATGATACGCTTCCGAATGAATAAGACGATGCACGCGCGCATCACTGTACTATTGCCATGCATGTTGTTTCAGTATCCATGCTATTCATCTGGCATCTTTTCTGCCTTGAACCACGTGCGGTGCATACAAAGTAGGTAGAGAAGTGGTGAGACGGCGAATAAGCATGCTGCCAAGGTCACTGGAGATTGATTCTCCTGGGGCATGTTACCGTTACTTGCATTACATCATCGTCATGTAAATCCCGATAAATATATATATATATATATATATATAACCCATGCCATTGAAATCCGTGTACAATCAGACCCAACCGCGCAAGCAAGATGGCAAACGAGCGCATACTAAGGATCCTGCTCTCATCTTCGCTCGGCTTCTGTCCTTTTCTTCTTCTCTTCTCCTTCGCTAGCTTCTTCAAGCATCGACGAGGAGCGCGTCCCCCGCACCGAGCCAATCCATATCTCCCAGCGCGCCCGAAAAGGCGATAGGATTCGTCTTGTTCTCCATGGCCCCGTCGTCAAAAGTAAAGGTTTCCCCCACGGCATCCAGATTCAATAAGGAATCAAAGTCTCCGTCGTCAAACTCATTGTTGAGCGGCAGGCTTGAGAACAACATCTCATTGTCTTGATGGTGGATGATTTTGCCATACGGATTGGGCGGTATATCGTCGATACTCCATTTTGGGAAATGTGGCTCCAGAGGCTTATGTATCTGTTGAGCTGTTGTAGGGGAAGTTGGCGCGTCTGCTGAAATGGTGATGCTGGGCATGTGCTCGTGATCGGACTCGGGTGGGGTGGATGCAAGGAATGTTTCAAGACGGCGAGCGACTTCTTCGTCCGTGATATTCGATTCGTGGGGCTGCTTCTCCAGAGCAAGCATGTTGGTTGTGCCGCTGTCTGGAGGCGGTGTTAATGTGGAGCGTTGGAGGGGCTGTGGCGGGGTGGACGCTGCGTGGGCCAAGTCGAGGTGTTTCCCGGCATTTACGAGGTCCTCTACTGTTCGCACAGGCGACGCCCTGGGCATTGGTGAAGATTGCGCGGTGAGTGGAGCAATGTGGATACCTGCTTTGCGAATGGCGGCCTCGAGAAAGGCAACAGAGTAGTCGGCTGCGGCGTACAGATCGCGCAGCTTGCTCATTACTGACATGCATTGGCAGAATCCACGGAGAGATGAGCGTCGCGTCTCTTCCTCCGGTGCCTTGATGTCGAGAAGATGGATGATGATAGCTGGGAGAAGTACGGTGACACCTGTGGTCGGTAGGTACTTGACCAAGCCAACTGTCTCGAGACGCTGGACTATCGAAGTGATCGCAGAAGCTGCGCGGCGAACATTGCGCCGGGAAACCTCCAGGAGATCGGATTCAACACCGACCTTCGCAGGCGCGCTAGCGGGTCCGCCATGTGCGTTTGGGAGAACCTGAGGCCTATGTAATGCCGATAATGTGGTGAAGAAGACCATATGCAGGAGTGATGTGGCGAGATCAATCGCGCCAATTCCGCTGAGTTGATCGGAGTATTGCGCTTCTTCAGGTAGCTCCGAGACCCATCTCTGCAATTCTTCGTCACAGGTGTTCACCTCACTCGTCCCCGGATCAAGCTTCTTTGGTAGTAGCATCATCGTGGTACGATCGTTCTGGAGACCATGGTTGTTGTTCAGCACGCAGTATTGCTTTGATAGCACGTGAGATATGCAGAGACACAGCCTGGCTTTCTCTATACACATGATTGCTAATTGACGTTGCAAGTCAGCATCTCTGGCGACATGGCATTCAACGGGAATGCAAGTGATGGAATCTGGGATAGGGGAAAGTTCGAAGTCATCCAGCGTCAGCATTGGGACGTCAAAGTCTTCGGATTTGATCCGTGTAGGCCGTCGCATGCCAAGCGCGATAAGACGGTCTCGCATGTATGTCGACCACCATATTCGTTTCCAAAGCTTGGCGCGTTTACCGTCGAGGTTCGTATTGTGGGGATTTCGGTGAAGTCCGATGGTCAGTGCGACCGACGTAGCAACACCCATCCAATGCCATGTATCTTTCTGGTCATCGGGCGTCTCGTAATAGTACGTCAATAACAGCAAGGCCTGGACGAGCGAAACGCGATCAGATTCGTAATCAAAATCGTACAGAATCTGTTCGCATATTTAGTTGGTATTTGGATAGCTTTCGGTCATGCGCTGGCCAGCGGAACCGAGCCATCCGAGCAGCTACTACGCAATGACTGACGAGTCGACCGCACGGTGTTGAATTGATAAGAACGGGGCATATGCTCACCCTGGTCTTTTGGAAAAAGTCCTTGCGCGCCTCCTTTCTGGTAGCGTAGCCTGCTGTATGTAGGTATTGCATATCAATAAATGCAGAGCCGGCGAACATGACAGCTTGGAACAGGATCAGGCTGACCTGGCCTTTGCTTCCATCTGCGCAATCGATAACAGCTAAGAAATCGTGCAGGTCCAACAAGGGCATATACGGGTGGACAAACTCAACGTATGCGCGAAGCATCTCACGGCGTATAGTCCCGTTGGGCACTAGCAAAGCCCCCTTCTTCTCAAGATAAGCAATTTCCTCCGGTCCGATTTTGGCGGGTAGAGGTTTGATGAATCTGGGGAGTTCAGATGATGACGGTCTCTGCGGCATATTGCCAAAGAAAGGCGCTTGCGTTTCGGTGGCGAAGGGCGAGAACGGCAACGTAGGTAGGCCATTGATTTGCGATGTGCATGAGAGCCGACGCTGAGAGTCCGAAAAACTGGCCACGGAATTCATTCGATTCCCATGGTTTTGATCTGCAGTCGAGTTAGTATGCCTGATTTGCCCAACGGGTACCAAGGGTACAAGGTACATATCGAATGAGGGACATGCTTGTCCCGACGCAGTTTCACATCCTGTGATGCTCGCAACGAGCTCGGCGTGAGACACTGAATACTGTCCAGGGCATCTCGCGAGGCAAGTTTGCGGTTCGCACTTGATGCAGAACTGAGGATTTGCACTGGTTGTTCGTCATCTTTGCCCCATTTTCTACAGACGTCAGCAACGTGAGACTGTGATGTAGCTGCTTTGCCGATCATTGGCGGGAATTGGCGGAAAACGCATTGCCCAGGATTACCAAGCCTCGAACAACCTCGCGTGACAACATTCCGCGTGCAGTAGGTTGTGAAAGCGGTTTGTTGGAGATAAGTCCGCAAGCGCTGGTAACGTGCAGGGCCTTCGAGAATGGCACGGAATGGGCTGTAAGCTTGCAAACTCACTTTTTGCGCCTGCTTTCCGAGACAATGCAGTCCACTTCGTCTAATCGGCAGTTTGTGCAGGGTGCGCCATGCTCGGTGACGTTACATCTGACCTTGCGGGCTCGACAGCATTGGCAAGCCTTTGACGCCCTCCTCTTGACCGAGCGTCCTGTAGGATGTCCGTCTAGTCCAGCTTGGATGCCTTTGCGTTTCTGTGGTAGCGGGTCATGGCGATAATCGGGCGGTGATCCAGAGTAATCAGACATAGCTTTTGCCTTTGTTGCTGTCCGGATTGCGCTTCTGATAACGGCCCAAGTCAGGTTGGTGTGGGGGAAAAGCTGAAATACCGCTCGCTGCTCACGCGCGACGGGTCGGGGGGATGCAGAGGATATGTACGGCACGAAAGCTCTCCGAGGTGAGCTCCTTGTCAGGGCTAGTCGCGTGCTTGGGGCACGAACACGTACCACGATTCATTCTGGTGCGCTTGAACGCTCATGACGCCGCCTCGCACCCAGTGGGGATCGTTAGTGAATACCCCAGTCTCCAGCCCCAGATGCACATGGCGGCGCTTTACCCTTGGCGTCCAAAGCGCCGACTCTGCTCAGACGGCTGCGGGACCAAGGCCGCATGTGAAATTGCATGCGTTGATCGACGTCAGCTGCCATAGGGACTCCCATGTACCCTGGAGACTCGAGTCCATGTGCGCATCCAGGGCGATGCCGCGGTAGTTGTGCGGCCCAGGCTGACTCTGCGCCGTGTCTGGGTATTGGATGGTACAGCTATCTGGAGCCTGCAGCAGCCAGGGCAAGCCTGGCGATGCTAGATGCGGCAGTGGCCTGGTCTTCTGAGCATGTTCACTCTGGAACGGCCCAACAGGAGCAGGCCGAGTCAGAGAATGTGGGGTCGGCTGGCGTGGTACGTCTGGTGCGGCCGTGCCTTGAATCGGGCCTGGGCGCGAGGGAGCGAGGCGTGCGGAAATGGTTTCCCTGGGGCGGCAACATGATTGGCGTCAGAGAGGCGGAATGGCATGACAAAGCTGGACAGTTCTGGATTGCATGGCCGGCGCGCTAGCCCTGTCGGATGCACGTGACGCTCACTTCCGGTTGCGAATCATGGATGCGCCCACGGCCGCGGCCTAGGGGAAGACACCGGAGAGGTCCACGCACGCCTCCGACGCAGACGCCGGTGAAACTGTAGGTACTCGGCGTCCCGTGGTGCTCGTTACTTGCCGTCGTTCGAATCGAGAGCGCCGGCTGACCGCGGTGAGCTGTCGCCGATGACCTTACGTTGGACCTCCGCCCGTGCGGTATCAACTGGCCAGTTTGCAGGCCACGAATGCAGAGATCCATCCATCATGACCGATGCGCTGATACGTCGCAAGGCAAGAAGAAGCCCCACTATGCTGTGCACAAGCGGCCTGGTAACGAAAGGTTCCCTGCCTACACCGACAGGAAATACGCTCGCGGCTAGACGCTCGTCACGGTCCCGCACGCATGCAGGCAGCGGCCAGGGGCAAGTGGAAACCTTCCGGTTGAATTATGTCAGGAACCTGCCATGCTAGGGCGAACTACGCACATCGGCCGATAAACCATCGCCTCCCCAGCTTGAACAGTCTTGCGCCGCGAGAAGCATCGATGTTGGGAAGTAGGGGCGGTACCTACAGTCTCCATGCACTGCCCGGAAGATTTTCGGTCCGGGCTCGTCCATCCAGCTGACTCCCTGGCAACGGCATCTTTCTGACACAAAAGCGGGGTCTGGACGGGGCTCGTGTCTCGACGGCATGTGGGGACGGGATCAGCCGGAGGGAGGATGGCTTCAGCCTTCCCGTAAGCTCTCGGACGGCACCCCCGCGGGAATGCATCGTGAAAAGTCCGTATACCGGTTTGTCAAGCAAGAGATAGATGACCCTGGCCAGCTAGCACTGGACACCATATTTCCTCAAGGTCTCCTTGCCTGTCGTAATCTTCATACCAATTCTAACACACACTCATCAGTACAGCATCTCGGTGAAGGTAATGCAATGGCAAAACGTACCTTGCGTCCAAGTCGTACCCTTCCCACTTTGTCACTTCATCGAGCCAGTCCCGACATTGATCCAAGGTCTGAGTATGCGCTTCCGGATGCCCATCTGCATCAGCCTCGCGCCAAAGATTCGCAGCCATCTCGTATCGCGCACAAGGCGCCATCCAATTATCCTTATGGGTTCCCTTGAGCAGAGTTCGGTCCACGGGCAAGACCTCCTTTTCCAGTAGCGCTTTTGCCTCGGCAGTCCTCCCCATGTTTCGGAGTGTAGCTGCGCGGAGAACCGCAAGAATGGCTCGTTCGTCCGGACCTTCTCGTTCCCAGTACGGATTCGCCGCCGACTCACTCCACCCAAGATTCCTGAGTGATACTTCGAGGTGGTCGGCGCGCATCCTTTTGTACCCGTTCCAGAAATAGATCATTTCCTCCAAAGGGGACACGCCAATGGCATCGATGAAATCGCACTTCCACTCCTGCACACGAGCCTCCCATTTCTGGATCTTACGAATAACAAAGACATCGAACGGGAGCTGGCGCGCCATGAACTTCTTTTTGCCCGTGTTGGGTACGACTTGTTGGAAAAACTTCTCCGCCTCGGCTGCATGTTGCTTGGCTTTTGAAGAGTCGGTAGTCTTGTGGCGTCTGTATAGCTCAACATACGCCGCACCGCTGATGAAGTAGTACAACCCGTGGCTCCAGTTGTTGAGCGATATGCATTTTTGGAAAGCAAGAGCGGTTTTTTCGTAATCGTGAATGTACATGTTGTTCAAACTACGCTCAAACCAGCCAAGTGCTTCTAGTTGCTTGAGCGGTGACTCGCCCGCGCCTTCAACAAATTCGATCGACTTTTCTAGTTTTTTTTCGACGGCCAGCATACGGGCTTCCTCGAGGAGATAGAGGTGGCTCTTGGGGTACCGTCCACGCATATGCTTCAACAATGCTACACATCGATCTCTGGGATAGGATCCATCGCCCAAGCTCGGGAGGATATCACAGAAATTCGTGAAGCCGTTGAGGTAGCCCATGAGTACCACACCGGCCAATGCACCGTGAATATTGTGGAACTTCGTTGCTTGCCACAGCATTGCCATTCCGCGATCCCTATCGCCTTTGAAACCAACAATCTTGAGCAGGGAAGCGAAAGAAGGCGGTATGAAAGAAAGAAGCAGTAGGAGCATTCCAAAGCAGAAGTTGGAGCCGGATAGAATGAATTGATCCACGGGATGGTCACTGAATTTAGCAATGTCTGCCTCTGGTCCCCCCAAATCATTCAATGGGAGTGGTTCAAAATCTTTGATAGCTTTCGGAGCAGTGTTGGAGGGGTCCTCTTGTGCGAGTGAAAGATTGGGAGCAGTGCTAGCATCAACATCCAACTTCCGTTGCGCCGTGTCCAAGGCGGTGGACCCTCCGTTTGCCGTGGCCATGTTCAAATGGCCAGTGTATTTCAGGGGAGTCCCTGTTTCTGGATGGGTTTCATCGGCATCAACAAAGTCAAAATCATCGACTTCGCTCTCGTTCCCGCTCTTTGTTCCCACTGCTGTCCCATTCAGTGTTTCTTGACCTTGCTCAAGGTCAGTAGCAGACGCTGCAGCAGATGTACCAGTCGGGTTATCGAGTTTTGAGCGGATCATACTCCTCCCTGCAATATTGGAGCGAACCGAGCCTGCCCTAGACGAAGCCTTTGAGCCTACGGAGTTGACGCTGCTCACACTCCTCTCCTTGAAGAATTTCTTCTCATTCTCTATGACGGACTCCAGTGTCAGATAGGCCTTCCTCAGCTTGTAAAAGCTCTTGATCGCCTCCGTCAAACTCTCATTCAGGACACCCACGATAGCACTCATCAGCTGCGTCTCAGCCTGGCATACTGCGTATTCGGTTCCCGGGGGATAGATTGACGAGCGGTATGCGTTGGGATCCCTGCTGGCGCGTCTTTGCTGTTCGTATGCAGCGTTCTCGGCTTGGTAGAGCGTGTTGGCCGCTGTGCAGGTCAGCTTTGGACTAGACGATTTTCACGACAGGCTCAAGACGAACCTTCGCGCATGATTTCCTGTTCAAAGCCCAGTGTTGCTCTCATAAATGTGCAGACTCCTACACCCAACTGTGTTGCATCAGTCTCTTTATGCCGCGCACCTATACCGTGATGTAGCGTACTTGATGAAACGGCGAGGTGCCTTTGGCGAGATTTGCCTCAGCAGCCTCGACATCATCAGCCATGATATGGGTGACAGCTAGGACCGCAAATGATCAGCTCGGTGGAGATGCATGCCAGCTTGGGTATAACCCACCGCTCATAGCGTCCTGTACTGTTCCTACGTCAGATGTGGTCTATCACCGAGCTCTGGGCCACTCACTCTGAGCAAGCTCGTCCAGGGCGTTGAGGCTTTTCGTAGTATGCACAGGGCTGTGGCCTTTGAGCCAACTCCCAACTTTGAACATTGTGTCGTGACACTGCGCCCAGGGCGGAGCTTGAACGAGGGGGGAGAGGGGGGGGGCGACTTTTACTCGAAGAGAGGCAAGGAGCGAAGGAGCATGTACCTAGCAGATGAAGATGAAGATGCGTGGACGCCACGGACCACGGGTCGAGCTACAAGGGTAAACCTTCACGCGCATGCGCCACATATCTACTACACAGTAATTAATCACTCACGACTCCAGATGTTGCCGCTCACGTCATCTTTCCAAGTGCGGAACTGGAGTTGCGGGCACTACGAAGCAAGGAACCGAAAAAGAGGAGAGTGTTTACCTTGTCACGGTGGATGTTTCTTGACGGTGTCACGGCCTGAAACGAAAGAATCACAGCCCTACTATGGTACATCGTTGAAGCACAGGATCTGCCCCGCCGGCGACTTGAAGCAATGCGCACGTGACAGCACTGCCGCTAAGCCTTGCGGGCAATCATCGCTCCCGCCACCGCTCGAATCGCGTCACGCTGCCCATACACCAACCTTACCATAAGCCTTACCATAAGCACGAAGCTCCACTGAAACCATCCCCTCCCCTCCTTCCATCCCATCGATTCTACCACATACTCTCCGAAATGTCCAGCGCACCCAAAGACACGAAAGGCACCGCTAGCGACTCCAAGGTTGGCGACCAGCCACTTTCCCAGGACAAGAAGCCAGCCACGCAGTTAGAGGAGGACGATGAGTTTGAGGACTTCCCTATAGAAGGTGCGTACAATCTCGCAGTATCCAACTAGCAGAAAATAGAGGTGCTAATGTGAGCAATCCAGACTGGACAGAGGAGGAGACACAGATCCCGGGCGGCAATGCGCATCTATGGGAAGAGAGCTGGGATGACGATGACACGAATGAAGATTTTTCGGTCCAGCTGAGGTGAGCAAAGATGGGATTAGCGAAGAGGAGAAAGTCTGCTAACGGTGTACAGGGAAGAACTCAAGAAACTGGGTAAATGAAGACCGTCTTTGACATCCGGCGCCGCACACAACCATGTACCAAACGTTCGATACCAGCGACCCAATAGACAGATGCGCATGAATCCAATCGCCGCCCGGAAACATACGACACAACGTTATGAGCTTCACGAGGATTTGCTAGGGGCCGTGGGCGTGAACTTGTCAATTACAGTTTGATCCAGCTGTATATTAAACCCGGAAGTCTACAACTACACAATCATAATCTCGGAGATATACCTTCGCATACACCCTGAGCTTTCTGCTTACTCCGCGCGCGATATATGATTCACTTACTTGACAGCGCGGACACACCGGGCAGATCCTTGCCCTCGAGTAACTCAAGCGACGCGCCACCGCCAGTTGAGACGTGAGACAGCTTGTCTTCTACACCGTACTTCGCGGCAACAGTTGCAGTGTCCCCACCGCCAATAATGACGATCTTACCGCTCTGTGCTGCCTCGACTGCAGCATCGAGCGTCTCCTTAGTGCCCTTGGCGAACTTGTCGAACTCGAAAACACCAGCAGGGCCGTTCCAGAGAATAGTCTTTGCCTCGCTGATAGCCTCCTTGTATAGCTTGACTGACTTTTCACCGCAGTCGAGACCCATCCAACCATCTGGAATGCCCTCCTCGTCTGTAGCGTAGCCAGTCTTTGCGTCCTTGTCGAACTTGTCGGCTGTAATGTAGTCGACTGGTAGCACAATCTTGACGTTGTTCTGCTTGGCCTTTTCAACCAGGCCCTTGACTGTCTTACTTCCAGCCTCATCGAATAGACTGTTGCCAATCTTTACGCCCTCGAGTGTCTTCTTGAATGTGAAGGACATGCCACCGCAGATGATCAGGCTGTCAACCTTGCCGAGCAGGTTATCAATGAGCTGGATTTTGTCTGATACCTTGGCGCCACCGAGGATGGCAAGGAAGGGTCGCTTAGGTTCCTCCAATGCCTTTGCGAAGTACTCGAGTTCCTTCTTAACGAGAAAGCCGGAGGCCTTCTGTGAAAGGTCGACGCCGACCATGGAGCTATGGGCGCGGTGGGCGGTACCGAAAGCATCGTCTGTGACCTGTTAAAATCTATGCGCACTGATTCTCGAGTTCCACCCACTGATGTAAATGTCTCCTAGCGCAGTCAATCCTTTCCTGAACTCCTCCACCTTGCTCTTATCGACCTTTTGCTTCTTGCCCTCGTCGTCCTTGTAGCTGCCTTCCTCCTCGGCATGGAAGCGCAAGTTCTCCAACAGAATGACCTGTCCACTACTAGCGCTATTGACGGTCTCCTCGACCTGCTTGCCAACACAGTTGTCGGTGAATATAACGCTCTTTCCCAGTAGCTTTTCGAGCTCGGAAACGACTGGCTTGAGGCTGTACTTAGGGTTAGGCTTTCCGTCCGGACGGCCAAGGTGCGACATGAGAACGACAGCCTTGGCTCCGTTGTCAATAGCATATTTGATTGTGGGAAGGGCGCCGACGATGCGCTGGTTGTTTGTGATCTTGTCACCCTCGAGAGGTACGTTGAAGTCGACCTGTCAGGTGCATTGTCAGACTCTTACAGAGGATAGGGGAAATAGGTAGTTAATACGACGTACTCTGATAAGGACGCGCTTGCCCTTGAGGTCGACGTCGGCGATCGAAAGCTTGTTAGAGAGAGACATGGCGGAGGTAGCGTGTACTGTGCTGGCTACTGTCAATGGGCTGAACAATGATGGTTCAGGACTCCTTTTTTGGTAAGGTAATCAATGTCATCTGCTAGACAAGGAAAACGTTCATGAGGACTTACTTAGAGAGATGGCCAATGAGCAGGGTATGGGAAAGGTGCTCAACGCTTGTTGAGCTAGAAAGCGGGTTGTCTATGGTGGGGTTGCCAGGGCAGGCGCGGGGCATTAAACTCACTGCGCCTTAGCAAATCACGGGGAATCAAAGCGAGCTCATCTGAGAACGAAATAACAGAAGGAATTACCATCAGATACCATGCTTCGAATCTTCTTTAATGCATTCGGTCAAACTATAGGGCACCCGCCACCGGGAGCGGACTGAATCCTGTTTGACACCACGTATGAGACAACATTCTATAAAAAAGACCTATAGCCGTCCCTCCGTCCTTGATGTGAGGAATCTCCAAGTTACGACCCCAAGCCCAAATAGCGATTCAAGCACATTCTTATCTCTCTTTAGGAACGAGCGTATTCAGACACAAAAGATCTACAAATATCATGTTGTTCAACAGAGTAGTGGGACACAAATGAACGAGAGTTAAATGCCTCAATCGAGCACAGACAAACCCAGGGCCCCAACGATGCCCAAACGCCAAACCCTACGAGACGCAAAAAGCGCATTGCACACGCAACTATCATATACGCTCTCTTGGCATGACCGAGAATTGCGGTTACGCAACTCAGGGATGCAAAAGGAAATTCGTTTGATCACAGGCTTTAGGCATCCTCGGCGGAATTCGTGAGCGATAGGTATGCTGTCCAAGCAATACCAACCGAGGACACAAATGGCTGCATAAATATAAGCTTCCCATATATGAAACATTTCAGTACAAACCTACGATTTGAAATTGGATTGGCAACACCCTGAAGTTGATGATCTGGACTGTCGGCCAGATGATATAGTTGGCTTTGAGTGCTGGCACATACACATCCTGGAATTTGCGCTGCACAGCACGCTTTCCTCCACCCTCAGCAATGGTCATGAACGTGAAGAAGCAGGCGAGACCAGCTGGTGCAAATAAAAACTGATCAAATGCCACGCGCTTCAAAGCTGGTAGCCAGGTAGCCGTCTTGGTCACAGGAAATGTCGCTGAGAGAAACCGAAACCACCGGTGTTGGATGGGAGACATGAGAAAACCGTAGGACATGAATCTCGTGGTACGCTCGAAGTCGAAGGGCGGTGGTAGCTTCTTGGAATCGGGGATCAAATCGTTCTCATTGAATGGGTTCCGTCGATCAAGTTCATGAATTTCGATAGCCAGGAAGTTGTCTTTGTCGCCCTTGCGCACTGCGCGCTGCCGGACCGCGGTCAGTGTCTGGGCGACTGTGTCTGCAATGCCACCCAACACCTGCAACAGGTATTAGCCTCTGATGCGGTACAAGGCCAATTTGAACGTGTCATAGAAATGAGTTTATCCATGGCGTCTGGTGCGCCTGGCTGCTCGTGGTACGCGTATAAGTGTCTCGGGTGGAAGGAAGGGTTACGTACGGCGTTGGTGATCATCGTCGTCAGTACTGGCAGCTTGTCAGAGGTTGCGTGAATAGTATGAATTCTCGCTAGTAGCTCACCTGGGCGTTGCGCATAGTAGCCATTGTACTTGCGCACAAGCAGCGATACGGCAGCCATCTGAATGAGGAAGACAACGGCGTGGAGTAGCGGCTGTCGGGAGGCGCGGTATCAGTACAAGGTCGGATAGCGGATGGCAAAGTAGTGCGAGCTCACAATCTTGCCATATATCCAGCGGCTGTTGAGCTGGTACAGCAGTTTCTGTCGGGAGCTGTTCATTGTGTGGTGTCTGAATAGAATGTACTATGTAGCAGCAGCACTCGAGAATGGTGTATGACGTTCGCGAAACCTCGGCGCTCAGAGGTCCGTGTGCTGTGGCGCTCAAGCCCTTGGCTAGTGGCTACACCCTCGATAGTACTGTGGGAGTTTGTAGGGTAGGTACTCCAGTGACGTGCTCGCTGTCGAGATACGGTGGGTTAGAGAAAGGCAGAAGTGAGATTGTCTGGGGTCCAGCTGGCGTAATCAGACGCGCAGGGTGAGTGACTGGTTTCAGAAGTTGACAAGCGGCCACAACCACCACTAGTTACGTTTCATATTAATGCTAGTTGCAAACACGCATGCGACATGCTCTGGTAAGTCCCGGTTCAGACTGGTATGCCATGTCCACCAGGCCAGTCTCGATGCTACATAGGCCCCGATAGTTGGAAGTATCCCTAGGCAGTAGATGATCGAGCGTTTATCAGGCCCTTTGCAGCGACCCAAGAGGAGTAGTATCTCTCCACCCTGCGCGGCATCTCCCATGAAAATCTGTAGTGTGGTGGAAATACATGGTGTTGAGGCTTGAATGTAGCCCGAAGCACAATCGCTGGAGGACACGTGACCGAAGGTCACGTGCTGGTAGTCATGTGACCCAATGTATATAGTTGAAAGCTTGCCGAAGCTTAATCGGTAGACAGATAGGCAGAAAGTGGACGCCCGTACGCGCGCAAATGGACAATACACTATCTATCTCAACACACCCAAATACAACGATAACTCGACAGGCCGAAGGCTCGTCGAGCGGCTGCTGAAGCTAACTGT
>Ga0182213_1000049_pt1 | contig 18009 bp, 18 predicted proteins | sample G5R1MG_22_FD_128399 | JGI IMG/M metagenome (GOLD analysis project Ga0182213, IMG submission 128399) | Switchgrass phyllosphere microbial communities from Michigan, USA - G5R4_MAIN_03OCT2016_LD1 MG | ecosystem: Host-associated > Plants > Phyllosphere > Phylloplane/Leaf | place: USA: Michigan... | reverse complement strand
TCCATTTTGCATATCACCGAGATTGGTGAAGAACGCATCGTGGATAGTGCTTGTCGGTATGCCGTTGTCACGTCCCCACAAGTGGAATCGCTTAACAATGACTGCGTCGTTGGAGTGATTCATTGGTGTTAAACAACGTTCGTTAGTCGTTGTCCACTATATTGAGTTTGGCAAATTCTCCATGTATTTGTTTTGCCTTGTAATCATACGCCAAGGCAGCTTCTAACTCAGTATCAAACTGACCTAGATATAAACGCTTATCAGGGAGACGAATTGATGCTTTCCAAACTGACTTTTTCTTATCCCACCAGACACCCTTATAGTTGCTGGTGCCGTCTTTTTGACGATTCTTATTATATTGATTAGTCAGTGGTTCAGCCGGTCTTAAATTTTCAATTCGATTATTACTGCGCACAGTATCTTTATGGTCTATCATACCCTGGTACTCTTGACCGTTATGCATCCACCAAATTATTTTGTGCACGTAATAGTATTTACCATGTAGGCAAATTCGCAGATATCCGTCTTCCGCCATGTAACCGGCTTCAGTACCTTTAGGATTTCTGGAACGACTAACCTTGTTGATTAGTTTGCCATCAATATATTCAAAATAGAGATTGAAGTCGATCATATTGCTTCTCTCGTTGATTGTGCTGTATGTCACCATACAGATCAGACTATATCTTCACTCTTTCGAGTGTCCCGCTTTTCGAGTTCACTTGAACTCTACGCCTTTCGGCTAGTCGTTGAACGTTCAAGTCTGCGAACAGACAAGCTTCGCTGCTGATTGTCTCAAAAAGATGTTCCAGCAATTAACGGGATTTTACAACGGCAATTACTTCACCGTTGACGGCATATGCAGTTCTAGCTCGAGTTGCATTGGCAATGTCATTTATCTTTCCAGACTTATTAATTACCTGTTCCCACCAAGTAGCCTCTGACTTCTGTGGTACTTGAAGAATATTCACCATCCAATTACCGTCTTTGTCTTTATAACGCAGACGCTCTTCAAATGACTGTGTGAATACCTGCTCCAATACCTTTCCATCAAAGTTTACCCATGGAACGGACGTCCAGCTACCCGGCAAGTTGTTGGCGTAGAATACCTGTAACTCATTCAGAGTAGCCAATTGTGCGACTTCAACCTTAAGATAAGTGGCACCCACTCGTCTTGTGTCGGGTGCTTGCACACCATAGATGATGTCGGCCAACGTACCATTTGGTGTCCAGAAGCCAAAACGCTTCAACACGTTCTCCGACACAGGTTCACCCGGCTTTATGCCGAGAATCCTGCTAACGTTATCTGGTAACACGTAGCCTTTCTTCTTCTCACCCAGCAATGATATCTTGGCGATTGATTTCCAATCGAAATCTGAAGAGGAAGGCTTAGCGTTGGTGAGAAAATCTTGAGCCAACCGACCAAAGAACTTTGTGAAGTCTTTTAGAATAGGCACATCTTCCGCCAGATATTCAGACATAATAGAAGCTATCTGTTTGAAGTCATCCGGCGTCACAATCTTATCGTATGATTGCGACATCTTCTCCACCAACTCACGTGTCTGTGGAGACAAGAAATAAAGCTCATCGAGAATTTCATCACCGGGATCGAGTCCCTTGTTGAATATGTCTCGAATGTTTTGTCTCAAAACTCGAAGTTCCAAGGCTGTCTCTGGGTCATAACGCTCAACCCTGGCAATACGAGCGTCAATCTCTTGAAGCACAGTATCACGCTCGGAGGCACGTACAACAAGTACATTCTCTTGTTTGTTGAGAACCTTCGAAAGCTTTCCCTCAACATTCAGCATTCCTGTGCGTTCACCGGCACCATAGAAGGTGACCATGTTTTGTGCTTTAGCGGCCTTCTGCAGATCCTTCTCTTTCAAGCCTAACTTTTCGTTTAGCACCTTAAAGCGAGGATCGGAGAAAGTCTTGCCCGCAATTTCGTCGTACAGACGCTTTTTACGGACGGTCGGCACAACATTAGACAACTCGGCCAATTGCTTGTTCTTAGTCGTCATCGCAATAATCTGCGCACCACTAGAAGAGGCGTCCTGTTCCATTGCGATACGCGTCATATAGTTATTGAGCTTGGTTAGATCACGATAATCGCCTTTGAGAAAATCGTCAACCTTTGCGATCTCAAGCGCTATACGAAAGAACTTGCCTTGCTCTTCGCCGTCGATACGATGCACCATAGGGTGGTCTAACACAAAACGCATGTCACGCGGTTTACCACGCAGCATGGCTTGACCTATTTCAATAAGGTCTTTACGCCACTTTAAGGCAACCTTTTGTCTACCCGAGAAGGTCAGACTGTTGTAGTTACCTTCAAAGAAGTCATTTAGACCTCCCAGGAAAGCGCCCGTCTGATCAACAAGATTGCGATAACCGTCTACACCTAAAGGTCGTTCCCGATCAGTGGCAAGAAAAGGTCTGAATGTTTCACCTGACTGTGGACTAATGAGTCCACGATCATATATCCGAGCACGATGATCAATGAAAGGATGATTACTGAAAGCAGCATCTTTCTTACGTAGCCAAGACATTGTTTTAAAGCGTTCATAAGTATCCTGCCTAGATTGAAGATATTGGCGGTACTCATTTAGCTCGTTATACTTTTTGGCCTGACCGCGGTCATCTTGGAAATATACTAATTTTTCGGCGAAGTCAAAGAAGTCTTTGTCGATTCTATACTTTGTGCCTGATGCCCAATTGAGTGCGTCGACCATATCCTTATCGACAAAGCTCTCCGGAAAGTCAGAAAACGAGCTAGTGCTGGTGATCGGAATTCTGGTGTCTTCATAGCCAAGAATGCCTCTTGTGAAATACGTCTTGAAGCCCCGGCGAAAAACCAGCCGGTTGTCATCCGAGGTCACGGCGACGCGCAGCCCGAGGTCAACCCGACGTTGCAGTTTGGAATACTCCTGAATGCGCTTATCGACAACACGCACATTGTATGACATGGTGTCGTAATAAGGACCAAACAACTGGCCGGACATTCTAGACTTCATACGACGCTTCTGTACACCGTATGTTTCTATCTCGTAGAACTTCTTGGCTCTCTTGGACTCAAGCATTTTGGTGCCGAGTGCAAACCACTCATTTCGCGAACCATTTAGATTTGCGAGATTGTATAGATCACGACCAAGAGTAACAGCCAAGGTGTCTCTATCGGGAAGTTCAGCAAAAGCAAGCCTGTGAGCGAAACGAAGATAGAATTGCTGTAGGTCCGCGTCAGACAGACGAGCTTGGATTTTAAGGGGGATATCCGAAGTGAATATTGGTCGGAGTTCTGAGGCGATTTTAGGCGCGACAGTATCTTCCCAACGGTTTCTCGCACGAATATTTGAAATAAAATTGTCATGCAAATCCTGTAATTGAACAGCACCTAAAACAGGATCGATGTATGAGTCCTGCAATAGTTTCTTGAACGGATCGCTGTCAGCACGCAATTGTGTTTCCAATAGATCCGAAACGTTCATCACAGAAAATTTCATTTCACCCTGAATAACCGCCTTGAAGTTACCCCAAGGTACACCGTCTTTACGCTGACGTGCCATGATGATGCGAAGGTTTTCAACCACAGCCGCACGCTCATTGACGCTCATCTTATCCTCAAGCGCATCATTCATTTTCAGAATGAACGCTTTGTCCTTGTCGAGGAGATCTTCGTTCTCGTTCACCAACCTCACTGCGTTGTTGAGCACAGAAGGATTAGGCTGATAGAGGCGAGTGTCTTCATAACGACCCGTTATTGGGTTAAACTTCATCTGGTCTTCTGTGGGCAACTGATTTAATACACGACCTTTCATGGCCTTCTTTGTGTGCATCAACTGACCACGATAATTCGTCAGAGAGAGTTGTCCGTCAAGCTCTTTGGATTGGAGAAGATAATAGTCACGGAGTGTGGCGAAGTAATCACCTTCGACAAGTGCATCGGACGACACCGCCCCAAGCTGCATAGCGTCAAGAGTAGCTTTAGCGATCGCAAATCGTCTAGAGTCTGAGACAGGCGTGTCATATGTTAATCTCTTGAGTTCTGATAGAGTCGTCGCGTTACCCTGTGAATTTGTGAACTGGTCAAGAGTGAGCTTGCCCTCATTGAGAAGGCGAACCTTTTCATACTCTCCGAGATGCTGCAGCTGTACTTCAGTGGATTGTCGCTTGAGCCAATCATTGTAGTTCTCACGCAAAGGAGTTTGACCGTCATAAAATGCCTGTTGCTTAGCGGACAGACGTTTTAGGTTTTGACGACGAACTTCTGCCACGTTTTCCAAGGCAGCTATATCCGCCCATGATTTAAAGACGGGCACAGTAGTGGAACGACAACGATAATGCGCGGGTGGTAGCATAGAACGCTGGTTTACAGCGTAGACGTTACCGTCCCGATGCTGACAAATGTCGGATGTACGCGAGTCAAGAACAGCAACGTACTGCCAACCCAAAAGCGCCTTAGTGTTTGCTTCATAAACAGCATGATCAGCCTCAGTAGTCACAGTGGTTATTGCGGTTATCGCCAACGCTTCAGAATGTTGACGTGAGATCTTGTGGACATTGCCACGACGAATCATAACAGCAATTTGGTCTTCGGTTTTACCCTGAGCAATACCACGGCGAATTACTTGCTCAAGCCGATCTCTTTCAGCGGCCGACAGTCGCTTCCACGCCTTACCCAATGTATCATTGTTGGCGAGTGGGCTCTTCAGCACAAAATTCTCAGCGACAATCTTAGGCCGTCTGGTGGTCCAAATCTGCCCTATTGCTGAGTTGATCGTTTGCCATTGAAATGACAATTGGTCTTTCATTAATCCGATCAAAGAGGCGGAGCTCTCATTCAGCAGCTTATCCTGAACTTCAGAATAGGCTTTGTCGATCTCCGCCTTCTTTGCACCTTTTCTGACCAGTGAGTCAACGTTCGACTCGTGATCGGCTAGGATTTCACCGAGCTTGCCGTTAATCTTACGCTCGTGAAGTCGGATCATCGCCGACCGGTGCACATTAGCATCGTATGATTGTGTTACGGCGTTGGTCATTTAGTCTCCTATTATATTGACGTTCTCTCGATCATAGGGCGGTGCTCAACGATACGACGCGAGAATACCCGCGCGGTGCGCCGGGACGAGCTTAAGACCACCTTGCGTGGTAAAATGTGTTCCGTCTGGAGTGTCGAGTGGGTCGATGAACGCACCAGTAGAACTGGCCTGGTTAGTCAACACAGCGTCCTGATCGATGCACGGAATGCTCGCTGCGAGCGCCTTGGCCTTTATGGTTGCCACGCAGGCGCGACGGTTGGTTTCCTGCCCGGCACTTGCTCCGTCAATCGTGACAGGCGTGACCAGCACGGGGACGACCCCATTGATCTTTGCCCAAGAAATAAATTTGTCGCACCAATAGGCACAATCAGCATTATTCCAGAGATTGTAGCCGTTGTTCACCGAGGTAGGTTGGAACACCGCGATATCGGGCAGCTTTGAGACTACAGCCATCTGCGCCATGAATTGTGCCCAGTAACCGCTAATCGGGTCTGCAGGTGGCTGGCCGGTAGCGCCCGCAGTGGACGATCCCGACCAACCAGCATTAAACCGCGTAAGCCGGAACCCTTCGGCAACGAGCGTATCCACCGCCAAGCTCCCGGCTCCCCGAGTACGCATACCATAAACGTCTCGGCCAAGGATCGTGCTGTCACCAATGAAAGTTACTGTCTTACCGGCGACGGTCGTTTCATACTCAATGAAGCAAGCTGGCCCGTTGACGTTCGCACCGAAGGATCCGGTAGAGAGCGTCACATTCGCCGCGCCTGACTGGTAACCGTGCCAAAACCCTGCGGTGTCCACATCTGCAGGCGGCGTCGTGCCTGAGTTGGTCATGGACGAACGGTTGCCCGCGCTAGTCGCGTCTTCGTAGGTACGAAGGTACAGCAGAAATCCCGCGCCGCCGTCGGTGCGGGCAACGGAGGGTAGATCGAGCCAATCGCTTGAGGCGATATTGGGAACCGAGCTTGAGCCTGATCCAATGGTAGACGCGGGAAAGCTATTTACGGGGAACACGAACGACTTGAAGGCTGCCGCGCCGCCTGCGGGCTGCGAAGGCGATGCCGCAGATACGCTTACCGCCGCGCTCGCAGCAATGCCATTTGCTGCGCCAAGGCCGAAAACATGCAGACGGACGCGCGTGAAAGATCGGGAAAGGCGCTGCGTCAGAGCGAATGTTCGCCCCGCGAAGTTGACGCCACCAATGCTCGTGTCGCCCGCAACTTTCGACAAGCCGCGCATGGTCCCGCCACCCAATGCCGCTACACTACTTTGCAGAGCCCCCACCTGCGCCGCCGCCGAACCCACAAGTCCATCAGATTTAACACCAACACCCTCTGAAAGATAATCCTTCATCGACTGACTGGGCGGCAAATTTAAATTATTCAAAATTGTCTTAGAAGCGTTGCTGTTGAGCGCCGCCTTAAATAGATCAGAGAAGAGTGCCATTACATTACCTTTACACCGTCAATCCAGAGATAATCCTGCGAAGGATGACTTTTAACGATTGGGTCGCCCGGCGCATTGTATCCCTGGATTAATGCCCCTGGACAGTCCACCAAGTTAATCAATGGTTGACCGTTCACAGGAGTTATCGGTGAGATGATGTCTTGCAAGCGCCGTGTATTTCCGGTGATGACCAATCCGGTCAAGCCGATCCCGTAGAACAAAGAACGCTTGGCGCTCACGACACGATTGTTCAGTAGATGAACGTTGTCGAACCAGCCAAACGCGAAGTCGTAACCTTGATAGCCACCCGGAAGTGGATTCATACCGCTCATCAATTGATGCTGCAGTGGCTTATTGTTGAGATAGTCTTGACTGACAGAAGAAGGCCACAACAACATTGCATCTTCATTTTCAATCACAAAACCATCAACGATGGAGCCTGTGTGCATATTCGGATTGCTGGCGCGATCAGAGCCCAAATTAACACCAAAGGCAATATTACCGTTGGCGCTATTCTTGTTTTGATCGTTCCAGCCGCCCATAAGCGTGACCGACTTACCGCCTGCCCATTTAGAGCGCAATATTGAAGGCGCACCCGGAACAGGCGTGCCTACAAAGTCTGTCTCGCCTTCCACACCCAGAACACATTTATAGCCGGAATGACCATTGTTGTGCTTTTCACAATTGATCCAGGAAATATCCGTTATGGACGTTCCTGCGTTGTAGGCTACAGGCCCTTCAATTGTGATGCTGGAGGCGTCGTCGTTGGCGTAGATAAAGTTTCGCAGGAAAGAGATTCTGGAAGATCCAGCGAGAACATGCTCACCGTCCTGTCCATTATCCCATCCGTTGATATTTACGCTGCTTGAGTCCTCGATCGAAAGATCCTTGGATCCGATGAAAGACCAACCAAAGCCTTTAGCACCCAACATACGACTGTCATAGTTGAAACCCTTGGCTCCGCCGGACAGCACATATGTATAGGCAGGGCCTTTTAGCGCTCTGGCCGCATGACTGTCACCGTGCGCGGGTGAGCACTTCATGTGGATGCCGGAGCCGGTGCCACTGATAAGGACAGAACCGACATAGGCGCCTGCATAGTTCGCTACATCACTGGAATAGTCAATATTTTGCCACGGCGAACCACGACCACCCAAAGGTGCAACGGGAGGCCCACCGAGTACAATACAACCATCGTTATGTTGAAATACATTGCGTGCGGGATTGAACAGCCCCTTCGGGTACTGCACAAGATAGCGTTTGTTGCTCAAGCTATAACCACCGGCCGCAACCGCGTCATTGTAAGCCTTAGAATCATCCCAACCAATGTGCCATTGTTCGTCCACTACGGCGCGAGTGATTGGGTTTTCCAACAACCAACCACCCTGTCCATCGGAGATAATCTTAGAGACAAAATCTCTAGGGTTCTCACCCGAGGATGCCGCTGTCGCTTGACGCAACATGAATAGACAATCAATGTCAGCAACGGTAATGGTGTCGACACCATTGAATGTTGGCTTTCTGGGATTAGCTAAAGAGGCACTGGCCGTGGTGCCAGAGTCCTGACTGTCACGATAAATGCCTCTTGCCCCAAAAGTTTCCAACGAAACTTCAGGGGTTATCAAAAACCCGGCAGAGACGCCGAGAAGGTCACATTGCCGTTAACACGAAGAGCACCCTGAGCCATGCCGTAGCATGTTACAGTGCCGGTGTCCGTATTAATGTCGTATGTGCCGATGCCGACGGTGATGCTGGTCTCCACAAGAGTAAGCGCCGCATTGTTGGCTGAATGGACCGCCTCAAAGTAATTGGCGGCGGTATTCCGAACGGAGGCACCAATAGTACCACCGAACACCACACCTTTAGCGTTGTCGATGAAGGCGTAAGTTCGACCATTACCACCACGATATGTCGGCATAACAGTCAACGCACGATTCGTTTCATGGCCCGTTTCGTTGTTGTCGGTGCCGCTATTCGAACGACCCGTCGAGCTAACCGTTGGACGAATATTGACGATCCAAGGCTCACCCGTAACCCAACCCGCATTCTGGCTTACACCGTTGTGCGTATTGAGAGCATCCGCCCAAGCAGTATCAAACTTGCAATCATAGTTTGTGACCAGCGCGCGACCTACAATCGGCATAGCGTTTGCGCCTGAACCCACAGAGCCACAACGATTGAGATAAAGACGCGGCAAACCACCTGTGGTGGAACGACGATTTTGGAAGGTGAGCGGCGTACCGCCCGCGATGTAAACCTTGTCCAAGAAATAACGAGGACTGTCGCCCTGACCAGCATCGTCCGCACGTAGGAGAAGACCTGCGGCGTTAGTTGTGGGAGGGCAGATATAACCATCGAAGGTGGACAGAGCGCGATTGCCGAAGGGTCGGAAGGTGAAGTCAAGCTCACCCGCGTTTGCACCAATGCCTGTTTGCTTATAGCCTTGACCCGGCTGAAGAGCCGCACGTCCAGAGGCATCCAAAGCGGCAGAACCACTAGTATAATTAAACGTACGACCAAGACCGTCCGTGTGTTCAGCGCGAGTGGCGGGAGACCAATCAGATGGCGCACCAGTGGCTGACGTGCTGGCGGTCCCACTTTGCATGGAATAAGTTCCATCGCCGTTGTTGGTGATCGCCGGACGTGAGGAATAGGGTGTATTGAAGATTATCAACTCACCGCCATTAACTTCTTCGAGAATGATATTACGAACGGGTGTAACAGAGCCAGTGGTGCCACGTGGACCCCAAAGCACACCCTTGTCATCACCCTTCGCCTTGATACGAATGGTCGCCTCAGTCGGGGCCTGTGTCCAAGCATTACTGATGCTGGTATAAGGTGTACCCGAAGCACCATTACCACCAGTGGCCGCAGGATCAGTGTAATAATCTCGCACAGTGGTCTGGGCAAGCCATGCCGCTTTAACGTCGGCGTATTCAAGCGAAGGCACATATTGACCAGCGGAGACACGCCTAACTTGTACTTCGGGCGTCCAATCAGTCACTCCGTAGAGTGAGAGATCCATGTACTGAACATCATCATTTGTGATGGTGCCGGAGGTGGTGACCGTGTTAGGACCAACAACCGTCAACTGGAAGCCCTCGTCGGGTTCAAAGGTGGAGTCACCCGCGACGTTGATCACAATACTCTTAGTGGTTTCTCCCGGAGCAAAGCTCCCGCTTCCCGAAGGAAATACACCGCCCACAAAGTCCGCGCCATTGGCTGGATTGGAAGAGAAGGGCGCAGTGGACCAAGTATAAGGGACAGTGGCGGTGGAGCCACGACGATCAAGCGTAAGCGTGAAAGTAAAGGCGGTCGTTCCGCTATTACCCTCAGCCTTAGCCTGTGCAGAAGAGATTGCGATGGTGGCGACGTTCAACGCTTCCAAGGCTGCCACACGATCTTGCAACGTGGTGTATGCATTTTGTGCGGCAAAGGGCAAATTCAAGTTTGTGATGATTGTCTTGGCGGAAGCAGAACCCAAAGCCGCCTTGAACAAATCACTGAATAGTGACATTTAGCTGTTCCTAACTTGTTCATTCAACTTATCGTTCTTCGACTTGATTTCATCCAGCTTAGCCAGAACAAACGTCATTTCGGAGGAACTTAAGACTTCTTGTGTGTTGTTCACGTTCTCGATCAACACTTCAGCAACTTCAACGGCAGATGTGATCATGGCCACAATCTTATCAGCACCAATAATACCAGCGTACGGGGACAGTTTCTCAAGGAGCGAGTCGATGTGTTCAACGATGTCCCTAATCATGCCAAGGCGTCCTTGAACAGCATCAACGTATTGTTGAAGGTTGGATTGTCACCCAACTGATGTGCCCTACGAAGTACAATCAGCAAGTCATACGCGTTGAGCAGCTTCTGACGTGCGATCGTCTTCTTTTCGCCGGTCAGCACTCCGGACTTAACGGCCTCAAGATAACTACTTGCGGCGGCTGTGTAGATCACTTCCGATGCATACAAGGCTTTCTCGTCCAAAAGAGTAGATTGTACAGTTGTGGGAATAGTCGCGCAGGCGCTCATTGGCACCAACAGAAGACTACTCAGCAGTATTCTGATCATTTAATCTCTCCGTATAGGATTTGCCGCCCATATTTTCCTGCTTGGCCATTTCAATCTGGCCGGTTTCATCGTTGTAATCGTCGGGCAGCTTTTCAGCCGACTTCAGAATACGAATCCAAACAGAACGCGGAATCAAGTTGTTCTCATACCACTCAGTCAGCAGTCGCAACCAGGCTTCATCACCAGTGTATGATGTGAAATCACTCTGCAGATCGAACTTAATCTGATCGTAGGTGATGTTCAGTCCGTAACGCCAATTAACCATAAAGGCAATAACTTGGCGAACGATAACACCAACACGAGTGTTGAGAGTGCCGATCTTGGCTGATTGTGAGGCGTTTCGAATATTAAGAGCGGTGCCCGATTGTGCCGTCTCGGGAGACAACATACGAACACCCAGTTTGGCCATCTCTTCAAAGCCACTGGCGATTGAACGATCAAGATCAGCAAGAGCATCGGAAGGTGCTTTGAGCACATCAAGCTTGGCGTTCTCGGGCAAATGAAGCCAACTACCCAAACCTGCTTTGGCGATCTTCTTTTGTTCTTCTTCGGAAGTAACACCAATCGTGTAAGGCGTGAATGTTGCAGCGCCGTACATTAGATGGTTGCGACGAGTGATCTTATTGTAGAGCGCGATCTCCTTGTTGACCAGCGTCAACAGGAAAGGCTTTACAGGCTCAATCTCACCGCTGTTAGGCCATAGTGGGATGAAGTCTAACGGTTTATCATCCTTGAGGACGGGCTCGAGATACGACGATACCCACTCACCGTCTTCTTTGATAAAGCGCCGGATTTGGTATTGACCGTTGACGAGTTCATGCACAAAGAGGACTTGCTCAAACTTCGGATGGAACTCATCCTCTGGGTCTGGGAACTCTTCGTATAGTGACACGACAACCTGAGTGAGAATCGAGTTGGTCTTGCGAACGTTGATAATAGACTCAGCTGGATATAAAACAGGAAAAGGTACGCCGGATGAGTAATCGACGAAGGTCCAGCCATATGTGCTTTCAAGTTCTTCCTCCAACAGTGAGTTCATATACGACACCAACGGAGAACCGTCTACGCCGAACTCGTTCTTGATCCAGTTGATGCATTCATCGGTCACACCGGGAATGGTGATTTCGGGCTCTCTACGAAGAAGAGCACCAATAAGTAGTGCTTTGAATTCAGAGACTACGCCGGGGAGCTCTGCCTCACGCTTCAAGAAGTCGAACTGATCTTGATCCATGGTGGGAGAAAAAGGTATCAGGAAGTTGTCGGAAGCCTGCGCTATACCGTCATGATCCTTAACCTCGTCCTCGCCACCACAAACTGCCCGACATTTCTCCCAAAGCGGAGAAGCTTTATCGTATGCCTCTGTTGGTGTTGAAACGTCGGACATCAACTTACTTCCTCAAAAATTCAGCCGCAGGTCCCTTGTACTCGGTCCCCGTAATACGATTAATGGCGGTGATATTGCCACCGTCTTCTGCCTTAATGGACCAGGTCGAAGGCTTAGCCTCAATCTCTTCCTTCTTGGCGGGCTGGTAGGACTTAGAACGAGCAATCAAACGATCGACGTTCTTCTGTGCGGCTTCACGGAGCTCTTCATCGTCTTCACCCGACACAACAGTGCCAAGGGCCTGACGAAGAGTGCGCTGATGGTCCATCTGCTCAAGCATAAGAACACGAGTCTCATCCTCGGGCAGTTCATTGTTGGCCTTGGCCAGAGTCATCACATGATCCTTCTGCTCACCCTCAAGGGCGGCGATCGGAGCAAGCGGAGACTGTACCGTGCTGTCGCTGTCGGTGACAACGGAATCGGTGTTTTCGCTGGCGGTGGTAGCCTGAGGATCCTGCGTACGAGGAGCAGTTACCGCCTTGTTCAGCGAGGGCTTAGGAGCAGTCATGTAAGTTTCCTTGCAGTTTGTTCAATCAAGCGATCCATGAGGTCATCGACTCTACGCTGGAAGGCTTGCAACTTGTTCTCATACTCGGCGCAGATTGCCATATGCCTTTCCGAAAGCGCCATTAAGGCTAACTCGTGCTCGGTTCGCATAGACTGCACAATATCTTGATGACTTTTTCTTTCGGAGGCCAAATCTGCTTTCGCGTCGGAGACCATCTTCATAAGGTCAGTACGGAGGGATGCGTCTTCTTCGCTCTCGATCTTCTTCATGGCGGGTTTCATCTTAAACCACGCCGTTATAACACCAAGTGCTAAGACGCCCATTCCGACAGTCTCAGGGTTTTCCACCGCGTAAGGCCTTCTCGGTTCTGCGAATCACAACAAGCAGCATTATAAAACACACGCCTGTAATAACGGATCCCGCAGAGAACTTCTGCAACGCCCAGCCTTCTTCGCCCCTCGCGATAAAGTTATTCACGATGGACGCAGCTAGTAGTGCGCAGCAGGTCTTCACTCCGTCGAATATCTTAGTCTCATTCTGCACAAGACGCACAAACGCTGGCAACGTCGAGATAACTATAACGACGTAACTAAGGATGAGCGAATAATAGACAAACGTCAAAGTTCACCCTTTCTGCGTAAGTTTATAACGCGCAGCAAGTACGCGAGAGTCAAGGCTCTGACCAGGTAAGCTATCGACAGAGCAAGCGAATCATGGCCGAGTCGTCCTTCTTGCCACAACCAGAAGATTGTGTTCAAGTTGGCCAAAGCCACGAACGAACAAGCCAATTTGGGAAAGTCAATGCCTCGTGGCTTCTTCAACCACCATATCTTATATGCGGACGTAATGCCGTTGTAAATGAAGATCAACAACAGAAGCACATAAGAAGATAGGCAAACATAATAAAACACTAGAAGTTTCTACCTTTCTGCACTCCCACGGTGACGTTACGCACGGGAAACAGATAGTCTGCGCCGTAGCGAATACCGTCCGAGAAGTGCTCAAGGTCTTCCGTTTTATCGATGAGCGCCAAGTCTTGATTCTTGTCCACCCATTTTGTGCGTTCGATCGATCTGATGATGCCCGGACAATTAAACTTGTCGAAGAACATATTGACCTTGCCGTTGGCGTTCAAGAGCATCCTGTTGACGGCGTTCACACTATCAACAATAGGTACTTGTTCTCTCGCGAGTACTTTAATCCCCGCTCCTTGTAGGATTGTGAAGTCGGTCACACCAACAACTGCTGATGTCTTTCGGCTCTTACCTGAAGGATCGGGGAGTGCAAACAATTGACGAACACCATTCTTAAACTTGGCGTTGATGTACGCAGCCAAGGAAGCGGTGTCGGGAGAACCCTGGTGTTCCGCGAAGAATTGCATCTGGCTACCACGGAGCACAAAGAAGCCCGTACATTGCTTACCGACGTTAAAGTCGATTGTGCAGTATATGTCTTCATGTGGTTCTGGTGGTGGGATTGTTTGCAGATGCCTTTTTCGGTCGAAGCAATAGAAGACGCTGTTGCCGGACTCTTTGAAGTCGGCCAAGTACTCGGAGGCGAAACGAATGGGATCCATCTTGGCTCTAAGCTTGAGCACTTCACGAGGATCGAGCAACGGTGATTTGGTGTAGTCGTACTGATATGAGCGCCATTCAGGATCTGTGTCCTGATAGTTAAACATGGTCTCCAAGAAGTTAAACCCCTTGGGCGTCCCAGCGACTTGCGCTCTACCTGCGGTTCTTGCACCATATTTCTCAGCGTGCATCCAAGACCAACGTGAGGTGATCGTCGGATAGATCACATTTTCCCAGTTCTCTTCCAGCTTACGCATTGAAGAAGGCTCGTCCAGGCCGATGTTGTAATAACCCTTACCGCGCATACGCTCAATGGCTTCATACGAGATCAAATGAAGCTCAACGTTGTTGGCGAATATGAAGCGCGCTTTTGTCAAATCCTCTTTCAGTGCGTAAGAACCAAGATTGAAATTATTTCGAAGCACAGGCATATAAATGTCCTGCACCTGATCAAATGTTGGAGCGATGATCCCGACATTCTTGTTGGGCACATCTTTCTCAAGCTCAAAGAGTTCAATCACAGCAGTAACAGCGGTGGTCGCCAAGAAGAAGCTCTTGCCCCAACCACGTGAGCAGACCACCGTTTGATTACGCACAGTACGATCAACAAAAGCGTCTCTGAAAACTTTACTCTGTGTCGGATGTAGGTCGATCGTCGCCATCATCTTCCTCAGGGTTAATGATTGTGGTTGTGCCGTCCGACAAGTTAATATTCAAAGAAGGCACAGAAGGAGCATAAACATCCTTCTCTTCAAGAACACGTCCGTAGCCATAACGCATCAGTCGATCAGCCATAATCACAGCTTTTTCACAAAGACCTGTATGAAACTCCGGGGAATAAGCTCTGGCCTTTCCATCGGCACGGAGTCTTGTGAAATCACCATCCCGTATGCGTTCTTGTATTTTAATCTCAGCACATAAATTGTTATACTGAGTGATGATGGCTTCCAGTGGATCAAAACCCATAGCCTGCATCTTTGTAACGGCAGATCCGAGGGACCCTGAACCCAGCCCTTTCATCGTTTAATTCCTTGAGGTTAATCGCTTTTTCGCTTGTTGTTCACGCACTCTATAAGAGTACTTTATAAAGTATACTCTATAACACAGAAGTGGATTGTCTAAACGACAACCACTAACAATAAATTATTGTTTTTGTGATTATAAAATAAACTCTATAAAGTTAATCTTATAAAGGGAACAATCGAAGAGAGTAAACTCTTACGTTAATTTAGCAGGTTCAACAAACAAAAAAATAAGGATGTTGAAGTGCCCTCCCCAACCAATCCCGAAGGATCAGTCAGAGAGGGCAGACTCACTAAGGAGCCTTGGGGATTACAAACCAGAGAATATAAGTTTTCTACAGGTGGTGAACCGTGTATGTGACGGTGACACCGAGAGCACCTGCAATTGAGTCGAAATAGCCATCAACATGACCCGACAACAGTTTTACTGGGTATAGTACTACACAATAGCCAATAAACAGCAACCACATATCTGTCTTAGTCATTCCACGATCCTGTTGAGCCGCCACCGCCGTCACCCGAAAAGGAAGTATCCGAAGATGTGTCTGGACTCGAAGAGTAATAGTCCGATGAAGACGGCGGTGTCCATGCGACGCTAAGACTCTCTTGCTCATCTCGCCGACGTTTATCAATGTCAGCCTTTTTGATGCCAGGCACTTGATATACCGAGACAGGCAATTTACCGTAATTTGGATTAGAAGCCAACCATGCATCAAAATCACTGTCGGATGCGTCCAGAATATCCGGCCATTCCTTATTACGTCGAATAAAATAAACAACAATGGCGATAAGTGCAATCGCAATAAGAACAATAAGTGTGCTAGACATTCATTTTCTCCAATAAAGCCACAATGGTCATAAGTGCTTGTCTGTGCGACGCTGTCGGCGTTAGCTCTTTGCCGAGCAACAATGAAAGACGACCGTCGGTGTAGTGATGTACACCAATACCTTTCTTTTTCAACAACTCATTTATGTGCTCGATAGCTTCTTCTTGAATTGAGCTGACTGCAGCAAGATCATCATGATCAATAATCTTAGCACCAATAGCGCGTTGAATCAATTCAATGTTTTCATCCTTACGCATTCCGCTCTTGGTTTGAGCGATTGCCTCAGTTAGCTCCGGCGACATAGACATTCTCCGGGTCAGGATGAACACCGTTGTTTTGCTTGGGATTTAGTGCCTCATCGTAGATGACGGTGTCGATTGGCATATAGGGAAAATTCACCTTACGACGACTGTTGCCGTCAGTATAGCAGTGACCGTCTTTGTCACGCCACGCATAACCATCCAACTCGTAAGCCTGCCCGTCCTTGCCGTCCTTGAATACTCGGGACAGTCGTTTATTTTGAAATAGGCCGTCAGCGTATTCTGTCCATTCGCCATCCACACCCGACAAAGGTGAAAGCGGTTCCTGTCGCAGAGCCTTTTCGATACACGCGATCGCACAACTGGCCGAGAAACCTGAATGTCCCTGCATGGCGAACAGCATCACCATATCTCGAACGCATTCACCCATAAGATCTTGCATCTTATCTTTGCCGGGTTCAAATGCATATTGCCATTCACGATTTACGTGATCGGTCATATTCGAGTCTTTTGTGCCTTCGATCAGCAGGGCTTGAATTTGCTTATAACTCATGGCAACATCCTATTCTGTATTTCGAGTGGTTTTCTGTGTGCACAACCCAATTCACCACGAACACCGCATCTTGTGCAAGCATCACGTGATATAACTAAGGGTTCAAACTCAATCTTGGGTTCGGGTGGAAATAAACCCTCCGGATAGCGCTTCATCGCGTTTTCTATTTTACGCAATGTACGTTTGGCCAATTGCGAACCTTCCAGATAATTCTGAACTGTGTTCGGCGACTGACATGTACGGTTGGAAAAGAATTCGATATCCGTATTTGTGCTTTCCAAGTAATCTTTTACTTCAGAGCGGAAATCCATGAGCCATACTCCTTGGAACAAAGCAACCACCCAACGACATCAAACGCTCGAACGCAATATAACGTCCCAATCGCTTGATGTAACGCTCACCTTCCTTAAGATAAGCGGTGTTGTAGATAATACCTCCTTCCACTTCACGATATGCGATTGTGTAACCCACCAACATATTATGAATAAAACGAGTCTTTGTCTGCTCGATTTCGGCGGTCAAATTTGCCATATTAACCAGAGGAAAGAAATGATGGTCGCGGCTAACCGCAATCAATTCACCAAATTCATCGGCCACAGAACCATTCAGATTGAAACGCTCCAAATCAATAGCCCAACGATTAGCAACTCGCTCGGCCACAATGATCTCGCCGGATTCCTTAAGCATAAACTTCATGTGTACTTCTCCACAATGCGAATGAATTTAGGCCAATCATTAAATTCTCTAAGTCTAGCTTTATATTCTTCAAAAGAATCTGCTCTGGCCAAGCCAAGTTGTTTGATAATATCAGCCTTCTGTGATTGCTTTAATCTGAAGAACTGATTGATCGCTTCACGCCTAGACACCCGGCAGAGCGCTGCCACGCGGCTTATTGCTGTGCTTAGCTCTAATTTTCAAGATCTTACCCCAGCAACGCGCCAATTCAGTCTCGGCGGCGAGCTCTTCATCAACGCCTAGAGCATTACACAAAGCGCTGATGCAAGTACGAACACCACCGACTTCTTGTGTTACTTCACCGACAGGCCGATTATATACATAATGCACCAAAGAATCCACGCGTTCAGATGGATAATTGGTCGCCTGCAGCAACTCAAGCGTTTCTTCCAACAGCCGATCACCACGTTCTAGAACGTCTTCCGCGACAGATTCACCCTTCTCATTGTAGCCGACAATATTGGGATCGAAACACTCATTGATCCATTGTCCCACACGTTCTTGATAAGGCAATGCGATACTGGTGCTTGTGTCGCCACGCTTGGTGTCGTAGACCTCATGCTCGATCTTTTCACGAAGAATCACGTAGTTAC
>Ga0182213_1000048_pt1 | contig 18044 bp, 20 predicted proteins | sample G5R1MG_22_FD_128399 | JGI IMG/M metagenome (GOLD analysis project Ga0182213, IMG submission 128399) | Switchgrass phyllosphere microbial communities from Michigan, USA - G5R4_MAIN_03OCT2016_LD1 MG | ecosystem: Host-associated > Plants > Phyllosphere > Phylloplane/Leaf | place: USA: Michigan... | reverse complement strand
GCTAGAGATACCACTGGGACTGAGCCCAGTGGACACCATAGAAATGGTTATAGGCAGAGATAAACTGCTGCTCCGATGATGACAGCCCACATGAGTAGGCTGATACGAATTGCAGTGAGCATGATTATTCTCCTGATTTAAGAGGATAGGATCTCGAAACGATAACCCATGTCCACGAGATACATTGCAGACACCAATGTGAATTTGGATGAGTCCATAATTAATAAGAAAGATTGGTCGTCTGGACCGTTATCAAAGATATTCCAGAGCTTAATCAGCATAAGATATTCCTTTGATTTGTTTGGGAGATATTTATCCAGATGACTGGACAGATATTTCCCCCGGACATTGCCGTGTCCGGAGGATTTTCTTCCTAGATATATTCTTCCCCCTAGATATATTCTGTATTTAGGGAGATTATCTATCTATGAAATTTTCCCTGACCTTTCGGTCAGGGTAGAGATTATTCTGCTTGAAGTTCTTTCAGCAACTTCTCGAAGTTATCCTTGCGATCTTCACGTTCATTGATCCAATCAATGAGACGTTCTTCTTCACGAAGGATTTTCTCTGCTGCTTTCTTTTCAGCAACAGACTTATAGACCTTACGCTCAAGAGCGTAGTCTGTGGTCTGCTTGAAACGCAGCTGATCCACATAGTCATTGAGTGCATTAGCACCCTTTGACACAGCCTTCACAGTAGTACCGACACCATTCATGGTATCAGTAACAGCAGTGAAGGTAGAACCAAGAGCCAGCTTCAGAGTGGACATACGTCCTCCTTTATATGGGCAACATTACCCATAAGCAGCGAAGCTGCATGACATAAGCAGGGGTACACCCATGTGTTCATGTGTTCCAAGTACCGGGGGGTACTTGTGTTAAGGGGAGTGTGCTCCCCTGTGTTCACTGCTGTAGGACACAACTATGAAAATATTTAGCATGTCCACTATATATAGCGGCTATGTTGTGGGTAAGACCTCTACCACTCTACAGTGGCTATCGATGTAGCACTCTACAGTTGATCTCAGTGTTGTGTTATATCTTCTGGGATTAGCTGTAAGAGAGACCAGTTCCTTTCCTTGGTTCCAATAGAGGAACTCTCTAGCCTCAACGATATGCATACCGATGATACGGTTCATGCTCGTTGCTCTTCTTTGCGAGCATCAACAGTCCACTTCAGACAGAGAGTTGTCAGGAAGCAAGAGAAAGCTTGCTCTCCAAATGAGCCGGGCATGAATGCAGAGATTAAGTTAATCAGGGTTAGAAGACCGAAAAAATATGACCATTTCATTGGTTAATCCTCATATATGTTGGGGGTAAAATAATAGGCAAGAAAAAACCGGGGAGAGCAAGCTCAATCCCCGGTTCCTGTTGTTGGTCTCATACCCACTGCTCGGAGCAGGCCCCCATATAAAGATCGGCAAATCCCTATACAGGAGAAAGGTCGGGCTTCTCCAACTGTAGCAGTTATATTCCCACTAGCTACTGGGGTCATGACGCAAGCCGAACACCGCAAGGAGTTCATCCAGCACGTACCACCGAAGCGGTATGCATGTGATAATCGAGACACAGATGGTGTGTCAATAGAGTTGTTATGATGTGCTTTTCCCTTTGGTTCAAAGGCATAACTCCCCCATTTCCTTCCTTCTATATTCGAAGTGGATCAGCCCGCATTGGGTAGCTTGTGGAGAGGCTATATACAGCCTATGGTCTAAAAGCCAAGACGGCAAAAAGGAGAACATGATGGATCGCGAAACGACAGTCAGGCTGGAAGCTTTGAAGATCGCTGCTCAGATCTTAGGCGAGACCTCATCCGATAATCTTATCCGGGCAGCTGAAAAGATTATCGAGTTTATCGAAAAGGGTTCACGATAATGGAGAGCGTACTGCTCAAGATTGCCGAGGCTGCTGTGCTCGTGAATGATCGACTGCCTGCCGGTCGGGAACGTAGCATGGTGCTGACCAAGCTCGATGAAGCACGGCTCTGGTGCAAGGACATCAAGATCATGACTGAGCCTAGCAATCCTATCCCGGCATTGGATGAGATCCTGAAGGATGCACCTTCAGAGAAGCGAAAGGAACTTTGATATGGATTACGGCAGTGCTCTTGAGATGATGAAGCAAGGCGAGGCCGTTGCTCGCTCTGGTTGGAATGGTAAGGGTATGTTCCTTTATCTAGTTCCTGCACCAGAGGTTGGTTATCCAGCACAGACTGGGGTGGCTAAGAAGTTCTTCGGTCCCGATGCCTTGGTTCCATACGCAGCATACATCGCCATGAAGACAGCAACAGGTGAGGTCGTTCCTTGGCTCTGCTCACAGACTGATGCTTTGGCTGATGACTGGCGGATCCTTGAAGTTAGCCTCGGCAGTGTGAAGCCTTACACTGAAGGCTGATCCTCTGGATATATTGTAGAAGGATTATGAATATGTTGGTTACTGAAGCTGAGCTTATCGAACGCTCTGTCCGTCCTCGTGTCACCTATGAGGAGTTGCTCTCCAAGATTGTGAACGAGACATTCTATCAGCATGGCTTGCTGACTCTGTGCGTTCTGGATCTGGAGAATGGCTTCACTGTCACTGGTGAAAGTGCCTGTGCTGATCCGGCCAACTTCATGCAGGATGTTGGTGAGCGTCTCGCTCGCAAGCAAGCCGAGGGTAAGATCTGGCCACTGCTGGGTTACGAACTCAAGAACAAGGTTGCCCTTATCGAAACAGGTACTCGCCCGAGCCTTCCGAGTATGAAGACCTACATCGGAACCAAGGCAGTACATGCCGAGCCCATGACGCGAGAGGCATACAATGTCCTCCGTAGTTGGGAACTTCCTGCTGATGAGAACGGTGAAGACGAAGGTTACTTGGTGGAGTACGCCGATGGTGGTGCTCGTAATGTCCAAGGTTATGCCGGATATATCAGCTGGTCGCCTAAGGATGTTTTCGAGAAGAGCTACAACCTTTACGCCTAACTCTCTCTGGCCGGGTATGAACTACCCGGCCTTCTTCTAATTCAAGAGGCACTTATGCTTACCAAGGAAGACGTGGCAGCAGCCCTTCCTGCAAACCTGAAAACCTCTGCAACGCAGGAGCTCGTTGATGCGATCAACAACGTATCGACCGATCCTGAGGTAGCAGAGCATGTACGAGATCACTTCGTCACGTTCGCTAATGTGCTGACCGAAGGTAAGTTTAAGACCTCAAGCTATATCGATGCGATCCATTATGTGACGTACAAGCTGATGGGTTATAACAACCAAGAAGCCTACATTCGTACATTCCCTATGAGGTATCAGAACCTCGTAGCTGCTGGGACTTCCAGCAAAGACATCGCTGCTTACGTGTCCGCTTACCACAAGGGTAAGCTAGTCAATCTCATCATGGAGAAGGCACTGATCCCGGTCCACGTCTTGTATCAAGACGTGTATCACAAAGCGATCATGGTGCAGACGGAACTGATGCAGAATGCTACCTCAGAAAAGGTGCGTAGTGATGCAGCCAATTCTATCCTCACGCATCTGGCAAAGCCCAAGGAAACAGCACCCGTTGTAGCTATCCAGATCAACAACAATGCTGAGATGGATGCGATGAAGACTATGATGACGGACCTTGCAGAACAGCAGCTGAAAATTATTGATGCTGGATTTACAACCAAAGATGTGGCAGCCCAGCCACTATTTGGTAAACCAGTGATCGAACAGATAGATGCCTCTGATTAAACAAGAGCTTGATGAATGGTTGGATCAAGTCGATTACACCATGCTAAACTCTCCGGAGTTCAAGCCCAGTGTGTTCGCTTTGAACTTCATGAACTTCATCAAACTGGTGAATGGCGAGGAAGGCGAGAGCCATAAGACTCCTCCCGTTCACCTCGCAATGCTGGACAAGGTAACGTCACCATCGTCCTACATTGCCAACCTCTGCTTCCGTGGTGCAGCAAAGACCACGCTCTTTGCAGAATACTTCTTCCTGTATGTGGCTGTCTTCGGTGAGATCCCCGGATTGGGTGATGTTACCGGAGCTATCTATGTGTCCGACTCCATGGACAACGGTGTGAAATCACTCCGTAAGAATATGGAGTACCGGTATCATAACAGCCCCTTCCTTCAGAAGTGGCTGCCCAAGTACATCTTCACTGATGCATACATTGAGTTCACCAACCTAGTTGGCCACAGGTTCGGACTGAAGATGTTCGGTGCCAAAACAGGTATTCGTGGTACAAAGATCTTCGGTAAGCGACCGGTGCTGTGTGTGCTCGATGACCTTGTGTCTGATGATGATGCAAAGTCAAAAGCATCCATGATCGCTATCAAGGATACGGTCTACAAGGGTGTGAACCACGCTCTCGATCCAACCCGACGCAAGGTCATCTTCAACGGTACGCCCTTTGATAAGGAAGACATCCTTATCGAAGCGGTCGAGTCTGGTGCATGGGATGTGAACGTCTGGCCTGTGTGTGAACGGTTCCCTTGTGAAGAACACGAGTTCGTTGGTGCATGGGAAGATCGCTTCACGTTCGAGTATGTGCAAGCACAGTACGAACTTGCAGTGAAGACAGGTAAGCTATCTGCATTCATGCAGGAGCTCATGCTTCGCATTACCTCTGATGAAGAACGTCTCGTTCAGGATAGCGAGATCCGTTGGTACGATCGTATCAATCTTCTGGAGAGGCGAGGATCCTTCAACTTCTACATCACCACTGACTTTGCTACCTCGGCAAAGCAGACGGCTGACTATAGTGTGATCTCTGTCTGGGCATACAATGCCAACGGAGATTGGTTCTGGGTTGATGGTGTCTGTGCTAGGCAGACCATGGACAAGTCCATTGATGATCTGTTTCGTTTGGTTCAGTTCTATAAACCTCAGTCTGTAGGTGTTGAGGTCACAGGTCAGCAGGGTGCTTTTATCCAGTGGCTACAAAAAGAGATGATGGATCGGAATATCTGGTTCAACTTTGCGAGCTCTGAAAAGTCAGGAACTCCCGGCATCAGGCCGCTTACGGATAAGCTGTCCCGGTTCAATCTGGTTGTTCCTTGGTTCAAGATGGGCAAGGTCTACTGGCCAGAGCAGATGAAGGTCTCTCCCATAATGGGATTGTTCTTGGGTCAGCTGAGACTGGTCACGCAGTCAGGCATCAAGGGCAAGGATGACTGCATCGATACGATCTCGATGTTGGCCTATCTGAAACCGTGGAAGCCTTCGATGTCAGAAGCTGCTACACCAGATGAGATAGACGTATGGGATAGGCATGAGGCAAACGTCCGTCTCAGTCCTTTGTCCTCGTACATTGTGTAAGGGTTTTACGTTATGCTTCTAGGTGAACTGTTTACTGAACTCTCTTTCATCGAGTTTGCCAACCTTAGTCTGAGTGAGGAAGCATCGGGTAAGATCCAAGAGGAAAGCCAAGCTCGCTTTGTCACATCGACGAATGAAGCTTTGCTGGAACTCCATAAGCGTTTCCTTCTCAGCGAGAAGGAACTCATAGTTCAGGCTATCACAGGTAAGAGCAAGTATCCTTTGAAGAGGAAACACGCTCGTACAGATGGTACGCCTAACGTAACCAAGTTCATCATCGACACGCCATCAGATCCCTTTATCGGTGATCTGATCCATATCACTGCTGTGAATGATAGCTGTGGTGCATTGCTACCAGTCAATGATGCTGACAAGTGTAACTCTGTCTTCACTCCTACAGTGGATGTGCTCCAGCTTACGCATCCCAAAGATGGTGATCCTTACTTCATTACCTATCGAGCATCTCATCCAGTCCTGACTTATGATGGTGTCAACGAAGCCATCATGTTGGCTCAGCAAGTTGATGTGCCTCTGGCTTTGAAGACTGCTCTACGTCAGAAGATCGCAGCAAACTTTTTTACGTCGATGTCTGGACAGGAATATAGCACTCAAGCTCAAGCTTTTGAGGCGAAGTTCCAAGCATCTTGTGCTGAAGTTGCTCAGGAAAATCTGGTAGGTCCGAGTGAGATCAATACCAACCGCAAGCTGGAAAAGCGTGGCTTCTGCTGATAAGCACTGGTTTGAGAACCAAGGGAACCTCTTATGTCTGTACGAACGATTGCTGATCCGTTTTGCAATAGCGGCGGTATGACTGAACATTTTCTAGGTGATCAGTTCCATATTTTGCAGACCATCTACGATAATCTGCCTCAGCTTTTGGCTTTGCCGGGTCTCGACTCCTATGGGGTTTCTACTATTCATTCGCGAGAGGAGCTTAAAGCTCTCGTCGGAGATGCGGGAAAGACTGTCTTCTTGCAGGAAGGAGAACGCTCTGGGTTCTTCACTCTTCGTGCTGGATCTTCTCAGGATGCGGTCGATGCCTTGTGTGCGGGCGATATCCTAGAAGGGATCTATATCGCTTCGGGTCTAGGCGGTCATTATTGGGAACGCATGTGGGATAGGCGGTCTGCCCAACCTGAGTGGTGGGGTGCTGTCTCCGGATACACTGGCAACAACATCAACGATAAGCTTCGTGCTTCCCTTAACTTGCTTGCTTTCAATGAGAGCGTGGGTGTTGCTCGTATCACTCAGCTTAAAGGTGAAGCTTATCTGATCAATGACGTATGGTGGATCAACAAGCACCATGCTGTAGTTCAGGGAACGAATGCAGCCATCGAAGATGGTATTGGTACTCAGATCATTCAGTTGGATCGAACCAAGACTGTTATTCGGGTCGGTGGAACCGGCATGAATGATCTCCGCCGTCGTATCCGTGTTGAGCATATTGGTGTCAGCTGGGAAGGTGGACCTATTCCTACTCCTGCTGCTATCGATGCCCCTCGCGGTTTCGATATGCGTTATTGCTTGTCGTTTGAGCTTGTGTACCCATTCGTGTTTAATCCGATTGTCGGATACTACTTCTATGGGAACATCGCCTCTTTCGTTATCAAGGCAAGTGCTACTCGCTTTGCTAAGTACGGTATGTATGACTTCTACCGTGGTTACTGGTGTGGCGGCGGTGGACCGGGTGGTATCGGTGGTAGTCTTCCCGGCTTTGCTGGTCAGAATGCTTCCCTCTTCATGCAGGACATTAATGGCACTATGGGAGGTGACGCTCTCAATGCATCTGTGCAGGATCTGCCTGCTGTCGGTCTCTATGCTGACGGTGACTTTGCAGATCTTTTTGTCAGCGGCTTTGAGACTTCAGGCGTGCCTCGTTCCCTGCATCTCAATGGTACGGGTGCTGTCGGACACTGGGATACTCGATTTGAGAAGCTCACCTTCGATCAAGGTGATGAAGATGGTTGTATTCTGATTGAGAACTTGAGCAGCATGACTGCTATCATGTTCCAGAATGTCTATCTTCAGTTCAATCAGGGTGCTCCAAACAGTCCTTCTCAGGGTTCGAACCGAGGTATCCTTATTCAGAATACGGGTGGTATCATCACCTTCGATAACACTCAGATCCTTTCTGGTGGTGATAAGACCAGAGGTATCTGGATGAAGAATGCCAACAATGTCATTTTCTCCGAGAGTTGCATTATCAAGGGTGCTGCATATCCGGTCAGTATTGATGTGAACTGCCCCGGTGCAACTTTCCGTGGTTCGATCCGAGACGATGGCAACAACGGTAATGGTCAGCGTGCAGCTATCAGTGTTACTGGTGCAGTTGGGCTTATTGTCCAACCTAGGGTTCAAGGTGCTCCCGGTAGTTATTCCGAAGGCATTCATCTTCTGGGTGACACCCATACCTCAGCTGTTATTGATCCTACCGGCATCGATATCAGTGCTTGCAGAAATGGCCGTAAGACCGCTGTGAACTCGAATAAAATCAGTTCACCCGGATACTATAGCCCCAACGGCATTGATACGGTCACTCCGGGTACTGGTATCTGCGTCATGGGAATTACGATCTAAGTATGAGTAACAGGGTAGAAAAATAAATTGAACCGTGTGATACAGAGGCACTGCTTCGCAAACGGTCTGATTTATATCAGGAAACTTGTTATCGGGGGGTATCCAGAAATGGGTGCCCCCTCTTTGTTGTATCCTTAGATGCTGGGGTGCTTATGTCTGAGTCGGTTGAAGTTCGAGTTGCCCGCATTGAAGAGAATATGCGGTTCATGATCGATGAAACGAAAGAGGCACGCAGCGCCCGTAAGAGCCAGTATGAAGCTATCGAGGCTGTGCGTCAGATGATGTCCAGCATGGATGTTACACTCAATGCTGTGCAGAATAAGCTCGATGGACAAGCACCAACCATCGAAGAGTTCATCACGATCAAGCATAAAGTCGTAGGAGCAGGTAAGCTTGGAGCTTGGCTATGGGCAGCTGGTGCATTCATTATCGGTGCTGTATTCTCCAGCAGAGAAACGATAATCTCTTTGTTCACGAGGTAATATATGAGTTTGGCAGCTAACCAAGATCGTCTGCGTAAGTGGGGCTATCTGAAAGATCCAAGTGGTGGGTATGGCCCCAATACCGAAGCTGCCTACACTCTGGCACTTGATAAGCTGGAGACCTTCCTTCCTTTGGTTCCAGCCATAGGCGGTTCCCTGTTCCCTGTTGAACCAAGCACACCAAACATCCTCACAGTTCGTGGTGCATCCGAGATCATCGAACATGAAGCTATCGTGTTTGAATGGTACAAGGATAGTAAAGGTGTCGGTACTTGGGGCATCGGTGTGACCGATAAATCAGGTCACAATGTGGATCGATATAAGGACAATCCTCAAACTTTAGACCGTGTTCTTGAGATCTATATATGGTTGCTCAAGACGGGTTATATGCCTGATGTTCTCAAGGCTTTTTCAGGCTTCCCTCTGAATGAGCATCAGCTGTCAGCTGCTCTGAGCTTTCATTACAACACTGGTGCTATCCTGAAGACATCATGGGTAGGAATGGTGAAGAAGGGTCAGAATGCAGCTGCACGGGAATTTCTGACAACCCACTATCTGAATGACGGTGAACTTACCAAACGACGTAAGCTTGAAGCATCGTTGTTCTTCGATGGGCTCTGGACGACTGATGGGAAAGCCACTGTATTCAGCGTCAAGAAACCAAGCTATACACCTGATTGGGGATCAGCCAGACAGATCGATATCATTCCCGGTCTGACTAAAGCGATGGGGAAGTAGATGAGTATGACTTTGCTTGAGTTCTTGGATCGTATCGGAGAACGCCGTTCTCGACGTCCGTACAAGAACAGCTTGCCTGATATCCGTCAGTTGATCGGCGCTGCTTTCATCTTCGGATACTACTTCCTTGTTTACCGCTTCGTTCTGACGCCTATCCCCGAAGCTAATAAGGATCTCATTCGAGATGCTATGCTGACGCTGGGACCGCCTATCGGTCTTATCGTTGGTGCCATGTTTCGGTCGGATGCTCGTGAAGAACAAGCTACCGTGAATACCGGTAAGTTTGCTGATGCTCTCAAGGAGCAGGCTAAGGCTACTAACCCTACTCCTGATGTGGTTTTGCAGCCGGGTGATACTGCTGTGGCAGCCATCCCAACCAATAGCGTCGAACCTTGATAGATGAGTGCGGTCGTTGTAGGCAAACGCTCACAGCGACCGCCAATATATTGATGGAAATTTAGATGACGGAAGAACGGGTACAATTCCAACTCCACGAGAGTCAGGATCAGAAGCTGACTGACTGGGAGAAAGAACCCAACATTCGTCAGCTAAAAGAAGACTTCGAGATCTCGAAGCAGTCTCATGACACGCAGGTAAACAAGATCGCTCATTGGAACGATTTGATGCATGTCCGTGGAAAGGCAAAACCTCCACAGGCTGCGGGCCGTTCACGAGTGCAGCCCAAGCTTATTCGTCGTCAGGCTGAGTGGCGTTACTCAGCTTTGACCGAACCCTTTCTTTCGACCAGCAAGCTTTTCAATGTAAAGCCTGTAACCTTTGAAGATGACCAATCTTCGAAGCAGAATGCTCTCGTCATCAATTGGCAGTTTCAGACGAAGCTGAACCGGGTCAAATTCATTGATGACTACGTGCGATCCACTGTGGACGAGGGTACGTGCATTGTCCGTCTGGGATGGAAGCGTTCCACCCAGATGGTCAAGCAGACCGTGCCGGTCTATTCCTATTACAAGATTACAGATCCTGAACATCTTCAGATGTTCCAGCAGGCTCTGGATCAACGCTCTCAGGATATTCGTGACTTCAAGGACAAGGCAAGCCCCGAGCTTGTTGCTGCTCTTGAGTATTACGATGAGACGGGTGAAGCCACTCTAGCTCAAGAGACAGGCACCGAGGAAGTTGACGTTGAGCACGTCATCGAGAACCACCCTACTGCTGAAGTTCTCAATCCTCAGAACTTCTATATCGATCCTAGCTGCAATGGTGACATCGATAAGGCTCTGTTCGCAGTCGTCTCATTCGAGACGAACAAGGCTGAACTGCTGAAGGATAAGAACCGGTACAAGAACCTTGATCGTGTCCAGTGGGACATGGCAAGTCCTATGACCGAGCCTGAGCATCACACCAACACTCCTGATACTTTTCAGTTCAAGGATGCTCTGCGTAAACGTGTTGTAGCCTACGAATATTGGGGTTTCTACGATATCCATGGCACCGGTGAGCTTGTGCCCATCGTGTGTACTTGGATCGGTAACACCATCATTCGGATGGAAGAGAACCCGTTCCCTGATCAGAAGATCCCTTTTGTCTTGGTTCCATATCTCCCGGTTAAGCGTGAGCTCTATGGGGAGCCTGATGCTGAACTACTGGAAGATAACCAAGCTATCCTAGGTGCTGTCACCCGAGGCATGATCGACTTGCTTGGTCGGTCTGCTAATGGGCAAACTGGCATGGCTAAGGGTATGCTCGATCCTCTTAACCGTCGTCGTTACAACAACGGTGAGGACTACGAGTTCAATCCTAATGTGCCTCCCCAGCAGGGATTGATTGAGCACAAGTATCCCGAGTTACCCCAGTCTGGGTTGCTCATGCTGAACCTTCAGAACCAAGAAGCAGAAGCCCTCACTGGTGTGAAGAGCTTTGCAGGTGGTGTCTCATCTGAGACCTATGGTGATGTGGCAGCCGGTATTCGTGGTGCTCTCGATGCAGCATCCAAGCGAGAAATGGCTATCCTTCGTCGTTTGGCGAAGGGCATCATGGAGATCGGTAACAAGATCATCGCTATGAATGCGGTGTTCCTGTCAGCTGAGGAAGTGATCCGTGTAACGAACGAAGAGTTCGTTACCGTGAAGCGTGAAGATCTGGTCGGTAACTTCGATCTTGAAGTCGATATCTCAACTGCCGAGGTTGACAGTCAGAAGGCTCAGGATCTGGCCTTCATGCTTCAGACTATTGGTAATAACATGGATATCAGCATCACGCTGATGATCCTTGCTGAGATCGCAACTCTGAAGCGTATGCCTGCACTGGCTAAGAAGCTTCTGTCCTTCAAGCCTCAGAAGAGCCCTGAGCAGCAGAAGATGGAAGAGCTACAGATTGCCAAGCTCGAAGCTGAAGTTGAAGAGGTCAAATCTAAGATCCGCCTCAATGACGCCAAGGCTGAGGAAGCAAAAGCCAACAAAGATGCCAAGGATCTCGACTTTGTTGAGACTGAGACTGGCACCAAACACGCCCGTGAAATGGAAAAGCAGCGTGGTCAGGCAGAAGGCAATCAGGATCTTGAAGTCACTAAGGCTTTGCTGAAGTCTCGTAAGCAAGCCAATGGTGGAGAGAGTAAACCAGACATCGACGCTGCTGTAGGTTACAACACCATATCATCAGCTAAAGATGATCCCCGAGCTACTCTACCAGTTGACAATACACAGGCTAGAGATGCACTAGCTGGAAATGACCCGAGGTTTTCTTTGGGATCACGCTTCTTTGATCCGAAGTTTGATCCTGCATTAAATCCGAGTGTCAATCTCGGTTAAACACCACTGAAGGACTAAGACCCAAATGAGCGAAGCGAAACAACTGGAAGAGCAACTGGCGAATGCCCGACTCCTCTCCGGTAAGCGTCAGAAGATGTTGAAGCTCCTTGAGAACCCTGAGTACAAGGAACTCATCGTCAATGACTTCTCGCGGGATGAGTGTGCCCGTTACGTTCAGGCATCAGCAGATCCAATGCTGAGCCCAACCGAACGTGCTGATGCATTGGCAATCGCCCAAGCTGCTGGTCATCTCAAGCGTTGGACTGCTGTCATCCTTCAGATGGGTTACACTGCTGAACGTGACATGGAAGCTGTCGAAGACGCTCTCATTGCTGCACGAGCCGAGGAGGCTGGTGAATAATGGCTGATGAAGTCAAAGAACCTGTTGATATTGGGGCTATGTCCGATGAGGACTTCCTCAATCTAAACTCTCCCGAGGATGCTGGTATTCCGGCATCCGAGGTTGAAGAGAATAACGAGCAGCAGGAAGAAGAGCAGAACGCCGAAGGTAACGAAGCTGAAGAGGCTAACGAAGCCAAGGAAGGCGAAGAAGCGAAAGAAGACGAAGGCGAAGCAGCTGCTAAAGAAGGTGCTGATGCTGAAGGAACTGAAGGGAAAGAAGGTAAGGCTGCTGGAGATAAGCAGTCAGACAAAGAAGGTACTGAAGGTGGTGATGTACCACCCAAGGCCAAAGAACCGAAGGGCAAGAAAGGAGCAGAAGCTCCGGAGTCCAAAGGTGCTGTATCTCCCGTTGGTTCCAAAGAAGAAAAACAGGCTGAAGCAGTAGCTGAACCTGAGCAGCTTTCTGCTGAGGATTTCCAGAAGCTGGTAATGGCTCCATTCAAAGCCAATGGTAAGACCATTGAACTGAAGGATCCTAAAGAAGTAATCCAGCTAATGCAGATGGGTGCTAACTACACTCGCAAAATGCAGGATATACAGCCGCACCGAAAGGTGCTAACTATGCTTCAGAACAATGATCTGTTGGATGAGGGCAAGCTGGATCTACTCATTGCGGTGAGTAAGAAAGACCCCGAAGCCATCAAGAAGATCATTAAGGATGCTGGCATCGATCCTTTGGATATCGATACTGCATCCGAGCCGACTTACGTTGAGGGCAGTCATCTGGTCTCGGATAACGAAGTTAGCTTCAATACTGCTGTTCAAGACCTTGTGTCCGCTGAGGGTGGTACTGAAACGCTTCAACACATCCGAACGACTTGGGACCAAGCCAGTAAGGACGCGCTGTGGAAGGAGCCCTCTTTGATGGAGGCGATCAACCTACAGCGGCAAACAGGGGTCTATGATCTCATTGCCAATGAGGTAGCTCGCTTGCAGACATTGGGGAGTATCCCTCCCGAAACGCCGTTTATCCGAGCCTACCAAGCGGTTGGTGAGCATCTGGCCAAGTCCGGTGCCACTGTTCCAACGGGGAAGACGGAAGGCAGCCAAGAGCCCGGTGGTAAGACGGTCGTACAGCCGAACCCCACTCCGGTCGCTCGAAAGGCAGCAATCCCGAAAGCCAAGGTGGATAACAGCGACCGAGCTGGTGCTGCGGCCTCGTCGCGTACCAGTGCCAAGCCTGCCAAGTCTCCAGTGAACTACCTCGCTATGAGTGATGAGGAGTTTGAGAAGATTGGCAACTTCCAAGGCCGCATATAGATCTGGGATAGCCCTCAATGTTGAACTACAATGCCCCCGCTGATGGTCATCGTTCGAGTGTCGATGCACCTACCTCTGACCAGATGAACACCTTCTTCTATCTGAAGAAGGCCATCATCACTGCTCGTAAAGAGCAGTATTTCATGCCGCTCGCAAACGTGACGAACATGCCCAAGAACATGGGCAAGACGATCAAGGTTTACGAGTACATTCCTCTGCTGGACGATCGTAACATCAACGATCAGGGCATTGACGCCAATGGTGTCGCCACTGTCAATGGCAACCTCTATGGTTCGTCCAAGGACATCGGTAACATCCTCGGCAAGCTGCCTGCTCTGACCGAGAATGGTGGACGTGTGAACCGTGTCGGCTTCACCCGTATTCAGCGTGAAGGTTCGATCCACAAGTTCGGCTTCTTCTATGAGTTCACTCAGGAAAGCCTCGACTTCGACTCGGACGACATGCTGAAGGATCACCTGTCCCGTGAGCTCATGAACGGTGCCGTTCAGCTGACGGAAGCAGTGCTCCAGATCGATCTGGTCAATGCTGCTGGTGTCGTGCTCTTCGCCGGTGCTGCCATGGACGACGATGATATCACTGGCGAGATCACTCCCGCTGCTGGTGCCACGCCTGCCATCCCGGCATCGCTGGTCGATTATGCGGATCTCATGCGTCTGGATCAGATCCTGACCGATAACCGCACGCCGACTTCGACCACCATCATCACTGGTTCGCGTAACATCGATACCAAGGTGATTGGTGCCACTCGTGTCCTGTTCGTTGGTTCGGAACTCGTTCCTCTCCTGCGTTCGATGCGTGATATGTTCGGCAACCCTGCCTTCATCGCCATCCAGCACTACGCTGCTGCTGGTACGCTGATGAACGGTGAGATCGGCACCATCGACAAGTTCCGTATCATTCAGGTTCCTGAGATGCTGAACTGGGCCGGTGCTGGTGCAGTTGTTCATAACAACCCCGGTTATCGTTCGACGATCAAGAATGGTGTCGAGCGTTACGACGTGTTCCCGATGCTCTGCATTGGTGATGACAGCTTCACGACCATTGGTTTCCAGACCGATGGTAATACCGTGAAGTTCAACGTCATGACCAAGATGCCGGGCAAGGAAACCATGGATCGTAATGATCCGTATGGTGAAACCGGCCTGAGCTCGATCAAGTGGTACTATGGTATCCTGATCAAGCGTCCGGAGCGTATCGGTCTGGTAAAGACTGTTGCACCGGTCTAATCTCGGTGACATGAGTTAGTAAGGGGGGAGTGAGTTCTGCTCGCTCCCCCTTTCTATTTGAAGACCTAACCTAAGAGGAATGAGTTCAATGGAAATCAACGAACAGGCTGAAGGCCCTTCGGAACTGGAATTGCTGAAGCGTCGGGCTGATCAGCTTGGCGTTCCTTACTCGAACAACATCGGTCTTGAGACCCTTCGTACCCGCATCAATGAGAAGATGGGTGTTGAAGAGGAAGAGACGGAAGAAGTCGAGGAAGACGAAGCAGAGATCGAAGAGGTCGATGAAGACGAGCTCAACGAAGAGGAAGAGGTTGTTCAGAACACTTCCAATGAGCCGAACGGCTTCGAAGCTGCTGCCGAGATCGCTGCTACCAAGGACACCACGACTGAGCAGAAGCTCACTCAGGTCACTCCCCCGGTCGATCAGACGGCTCAGACAGCTACCCCTGTTCCTTTGGTTCCAGCTGCACCGACCCCTATCGATATCGCTGAAGTTCTGAAACAGATGGGCTTCACCCCCGAGGTTCTGGCTAAGGCCGTAGCACTTCAGAATGGTGAGCAGGAAGACACCAAGGAACTTGGTACTTCGGAACCAGAAACGAAGGCACCTGAGCCGGTTCGTAAGACGGGCAAGAAGACCCTTCGTCAGCACCTCATCGACGAACAGATGAAGCTCGTTCGTATCCGCATTACCTGCATGGATCCGAAGAAGAAGGATCTTGAAGGCGAAGTCATTACCGTGGCCAACAAGCATATCGGTACGATCAAGCGGTTCGTGCCGTTTGGTGGTGCAACCGAGGAAGGTTGGCATGTTCCTTACTGCATCTACAAGATGCTGGATCGTCGTCAGTTCGTGAACATCCGAGTGGTCAAGAACCGTCGTACTGGTTACGAGGAAGTCAAGAAGGACATGGCAAAGGAATTTGCTATCGAGGTTCTTCCTCCGCTAACGCAAGCAGAGCTCTCTGCTTTGGCTACGGCACAGATTGCTGCCGGTTCGCTGAACGCCGAATAACCAGAACCAAAGAACGAAAGTACCGTCGATGTCCTGTGGTGCAGAAACAGAAGCCAATGCTCTCCTGACCAGCTTGCTGGCAGGAGAAGATGTCTCTCTTCCGAACATCGACTTCAATGGTGATGGTTTTCAGATCCCCGGTGATATTCTCACCGCTCTGAAACGGAAGCTGAACCCTGTCAGCAACTCCGATCTGACCACTGAAACCATCGACGGTACTGGCGTTTTCGATGTCATGATGCGAGCCATGAGAACTCATCTTCAGGAGGAGTTCAAAGGCAATCGCATCACAGGCAGTGAATATGCCAAGGTCTATATCTCCGGCGTGCAAGTTGCGATGGGCCAATCGGTCCAGTTCCTCTTGCAGCGTGATTTGACCTTCTGGCAGGCACAACAAGCCCAGCTTGCTGCCCTCACTGCACAGCTTACATTCGAGACTGCCAAGATGCAGTTGGCGACTGCCAAGTTCGAAGCTCTCACCTCGAAGAGCTCTTACGGCTTGACGAAGATGAAGATCTCCTCGGAGAGCATGGCTTACTGCACTGCCAAGTATCAGCTGGATAACGTCTTGCCTCAGAGCCTCAAGCTCATGATCGAGCAGACTGAAGCCCAGCGTGCTCAGACGAGTGATACTCGTACTGATGGTGCTAATATCAATGGTCTGCTTGGTAAGCAGAAGGATCTCTATAATCAGCAGATCACATCGTATCAACGTGATGCAGAGATCAAGGCTGCCAAGCTATTCACTGATGCATGGATTACCATGAAGACCATCGACGAAGGTCTGGAACCACCCGTTGCATTTGCTAATGCAAGCCTCAACGATATCCTTATCAAGATTAAGACAGCAAACGGAATAGCATAATGGGGTTGTTTGGCGGCAAGAAGACTTATGTCAGTTCGACCGTCTACAACCTTGCTGGGGACGAGAAGGATCGTCCTAACTTCCTGAAGAGCTTGGTCGTTGGTAATGTGATTACCAACACCAAGTTCGATGTCGCTGAAACCCTCCAGAATGGCTACATGAAGGGTGCTGGCGTAAAGCTACGATCCTTTGGACGTTGGAGCCAAGGAAGCTACAGTGATGTCATGGGCACAGCCAGCAGTATGCTTGGTAGCTCTAACGTCGCTGTCAACGTGCTTCGTCAGCAAATCCCTCATGCAGCCAATGAGACTGTTTGGATCCAAGGAGCAGATGCAGGCCCTTTGGATCCAGACTGGTGGGCTGACCAGTATATGCTGGAGAACCATAAGGATATTTTCGATCAGGACTGGACTTCAGATATCGATGATCTGAATGGTAGGATCTACATCATGTTGCCTAACGGCAACACGGAAAACTTCATACCAGCCAATTATGATCCAGCAGCATCCTATGTGTATGCAGCCTATACGCTTAACCATACCGTTCATCATGATGAGAAGACCGACCCTATCACTGGGGAGGTAACACCTGCTTATGATGAGTACATCTACTCAGAACTGAGTATCTTCATCTATAAGGTTGGATCGGGCAATCTTGCTCTCGATGCCTTGATTGATGAGCAGGAACAGGACGATTTCTTCTTTCCCATCATTCCTCTCCGGATCGACAACAAGTTCGTTGGACCGGATAAGGATCAGTGGGATATCTCAACCTTGCCTGAGGATGCTACTCAGGAAGAGATAGACCAAGCTTTCAAGGATGTGAAAGCACAACATCCTGTTGCCAGTCTTCCAGTCAACTTTCCAGAGATCTACTCTCTGGGTAAGACTGCTGTTAAGAAGTCCATGAGTGGTAAGTTCGATGAGCTAGTAGACAACCTAGCCAAGAACAAATCGCTCAAGGATATCGACTATGCTTATGTCGTGTTTGGAGCTTCTCTGAACACCAAGGAGAATGCTGCTCAGAGTTATCTCTGGGACTTCTTCAAAGGAGTAGCTGATAACCAGATCCCTTCGGATATTGGTTCCTATCAAGACAGGATGGCAGACTACACGCAGAAGGTTGAGATCTGGAAAGCTTGGATCAACGGTGGATCTGTAGGACCAGAACCAACGAGGCCCAACCTACCGAGCACTCAAAATTCGAGCATTCGTGTCTCAGCCAAAGGCTCTGCTGCGATCAACTATGATATCATGATCAAGTGGGCAGCCATGGCTTCCACTTCTGGTTCGGCTCTGAAAAAGCCTGAAGCCAAGAAGGGTGATGTCTGGTGGGAAGTCGATACTGATATCGACTACGAACTGGTGCTGTATAATCCGGGTGAGAGCTACGGAAACAACAACCT
>Ga0182213_1000046_pt1 | contig 18341 bp, 14 predicted proteins | sample G5R1MG_22_FD_128399 | JGI IMG/M metagenome (GOLD analysis project Ga0182213, IMG submission 128399) | Switchgrass phyllosphere microbial communities from Michigan, USA - G5R4_MAIN_03OCT2016_LD1 MG | ecosystem: Host-associated > Plants > Phyllosphere > Phylloplane/Leaf | place: USA: Michigan... | reverse complement strand
TTAAAATTTTTATATTTGCTGCCTCACCACCTTCAGATAATAAATACTCCAATGCTTTTATTAAAGAAATAACCTCTGCTTTATTATTAGATACAAATTGATGATTATTAACTACATTTTTATTTTTACAAAGTAACTCGCCATTATCAAAGACTCCGTATGAAACATTCATTTCTGAAAACTGAGCATGACTTTTCACTGAGCCCTTGATAAAAACTATAATTTCAGCTAAATATAAAACACTAAGATTATTTACTATAATATCATTTTTATATTTTAGTTCTTTTTTCCTATTGTCCAACCTATTTAACCAATATTTGAGACAATTGTCGTTTTTATATTTTTCTTTAACTTTATTAACAAGACATTGCTCCGTTATATATGTCATTAATTTTATATCATCATTAGAATATCTAATTGTTAACGAATTATCTGAAATGTATATATTTTCTTCTTTTTTCAGGTCATATTTAATATTATTCAAATGCTCATTACCATCTATCTCTATATTCAATTTAAGACTAGGAATATAAAAATCCGTATAATACAAGTTTGTACTCATCTGCTGAATCTTCTCTCTTACATGCTTTATATTAGAAGAATCAAGTAAACTCTTAAATTTAGATTCCGCTACAGATTTTTTATTTAATAAAGAGCATCTTCTGTTACTTACAAATTTTTTATTATTAATAACTCTATTTTTAAACTGCTCAAATGATTCAATAATATGCAGTCTATCCTTTTCTACATTTACATCTATACTATATTTTTTCATATTTAATGGATTTTCAGGCCAGCTTCAGTATAAAACTGATTTTTAGTTAAAACTTTATATATTAACGGTCACTTGTGATTCGATTGACAACCTTTACAGGTTGTAACCGCCTCACCGCTCCCTCCTACAGTTTCTATCAAGTATTTTTTTAAAACCTAAACTTTGACTGAAAAAATACCCCCAAACTTGGCAACTAAAAGAAAAATTTAAATCCATCTTATAAGCTCGTTCCTCACTTATAATCTGTATTTAAATAAAAAGAAAAACTTTCGTGGATAGATCACCCCCCTAGGTCCCCCCTCTTATAAAGATAAATTATAAGAGAAAAGACCCAGAGGAGACCCTCAAAACACGCAGTAAAAAATAGTAAAAATAACAACCTCAGGCAATCATATCGTCCCTTTAGCGTGAGGTTAAAACCTTTCAACGTGAACTTATATTTCAAAGTAGCTACACGTCATTATTACTATTTTATTAATGGCTGTCAACTCCGCCTTAATAGAGCGAGCACCATCATCCGCATTACATTTTTATTTTATATCAAGATGCTGAACTTGATTAAATGAAAAAACTCCTATTTAGAATCCTTTGAAGTAGCTATTAAGGTGTTCTAAATAAGAGTTTAATGATATCTTTCAAATTGTACATAAATAGCTACAAATTTATACAATTTTTATTTTTATAAGAGGGTCGGTAAACTGTTCTATGGGAAGTAATACCGACACGATTCTGCAAATATAAGTAAACTTTTTCAAACCACCAAATGTTTTGACATTAAAATTAAAAACATATTCGCGCACGTAATATATTAAAAAATTTTTAATCCTTTTGCATAATTCAAAAAGTTTTTTTAAATTTGTAGAATAATGAGTAGGAAGGATAAATTTGCAATACATTTAAAACACACTTTTGTGGCACAGCACGAGCTTTATTTTAAAATGATAGCTCTTCATAACATTGTTAAAGATTGGGGATTATCACCCACGCAGATGAATATTATTGTTTATCTTATTCGTCATGGCTATTCAAAGGAGACAAAAGAGATTATTTGCAAAAACTTAAAGATAACTGAATCGTCTCTTAGTACTAATTTATCTTATTTAAGAAAAGGCAAGGTTGGAAAAAAGCAAATTAAAAAACTTCTTGATACAAGTTATAAAAATACAAATATAACTTTACTTTCTCAGGAACTAATAGATATTAAAGAGATGGTTGAGGAAGGAAGTAAAAATGTCTTTATACAATTTTTAGAAAATGCAGCTACCTAAATCGCTTCTACCCTCAACTGAAAAAGAAATACTAGAAGAAATAGCAGAAGAACTGGATATTCCACTTAATAAAATCAATGAAACATTTAGCATATGGCTTGATTACTTACAGGATATTAATGACAATACAGAACAGTGTACTGTAAACTTTGCTGAACTTGGAAAGATGTATATTAATGAACCAAGATTAAAACATGCAAGAGGTAGAAAAGAGAGAGAGTGGGCAAAGAAAAAGTGGAGCAGAATTGAAAGAGAAATTCCCGAATCTAAAAAAAACCATCATAAAGTAACTCTGCCAATATGTGTAGTGTATGGAACTGGAAGAAAAAACTATAAATTAGGAAGAACAACATTTAAAGATAATTACTCTTTTTTTACAAAAGAAGAATGCATAAGAAGACAGAACATAGTGTTTTTTAGAGAAGACAGAGAATTTAATGACAAAAAAGAAATTTTTGAAGAATATTTTAACGATATACCAGCACAAGTAAGGCATGAAAAATTTAAACGTCTTAAGGATTATAAAATCCAAATTAAGAGACAAGAACAAATTAAAAGGTGTAGAATGGTTCGAGGAAAGAAAATCCGAATGCGCCAAATGCAAAAAAAATAGTAAAAATACTAAAGGAATAGGGTTAAGGTATTGGTTTTGGAATATACTTAATTTTAAGAGACCTTTCTGCACGATTTGTGGTTGTGAAATTTTGGCAAAAATTAGCGAAAAGGAATTAGAAGAATGCCCACTAGGAAAATGGAAAGCAATTGAAGATTAATATAAATAAAATGAATCAAATAGTAACATCAACAGAGGGGTTTTTCATTCAGAATTTAAATCCTCAGATAGCAAGCATATATCCAAAATTTACAGAACATCCTTATACGGGATTTGATAGTAATATTTTAATTTTGGACTTTGGTAAAAAGAATAAAGGAGAATTAGCGACAACTAGTTTGAAATTCTCTGGTAAAAAAATGAATATTACAGGATCATCTGCGAGTTGTGGATGTACATCACCATCAATTCAAAAAGAAGGTGACGATACAATCGTAACAGTTCAATTTGATCCTAATAAAATTGCATCCAATATCAGCAAAGCAGTGTATGTTATTTTCGATGGAGTAAAACAACTGAAAATAAACCTCATCATAAATAAATAATGGAAGAATTAATTATGGAGCTAAGGATTTTGAAGGAGACGATGGCAGCTTCTAAAAAATCGCTTAAAAAAAGACTAGATGAGGATGAGAGTTACAATAAAGACACTTCATTTTTAGACACAGACATAACTTTTGGAAATCTGTTGTATACTATAACAAAAAACCTTTCTAAAGAGCAATTGGTGAATATGCCTGATAAAGATATGCTTGCCCATATAAACAAACTGGAAATAATCGAAAAAGACTGATGAATAAAGAACAATTTTTAAATAGTTCAGATCAGAATTTGGTTGACTATTACGTAACCGATAATGTAGATGAAAAAGGAGAAGAAAGTTTAGGAGTTATGCTTATTGTGAAATTTGGTGACTTTGACGAACAAGAGGTTTATTTAGATAAAAAAGACTTAGAAACACTTCTATCTGACGTAAAAGATGCAGAGGAGAACGGAGTATATTATATTGAAGATTAATATGCAAGCACAAGAATATTTAGATAAAGAAGTTGAAAAGCTAAAAGCCTTTATCAAAATCAATACTGAAAAAAGAGCTCAACTAGAAAACATTTTTAAGGAAAAAGGCGCGAAAGAAGAAAAAGACGTAGCTGAAATTCTCAAATCAGGAGATATGAGTGATGAAGATATTGAAACCTACCACTACGCGTCGCTTATGTCAAATGATGTACAGACATTATCTAGAAAAGTAGCTGATTTCATTAATTTTAACAGTCTTTTAGGAACTGAATTAAACACAGATAGGTTAACAGACATAAACGGATTTACAGAGTTCCTAAGAGACTATATGCCCTATGAAACAAACTTTCTATTAACCCCCGAAAACCAAACAAAAGAAACAAATCCTGAAATGTTTAAAAAACACAAAGAGGCCTTTAAAAAAACAATTTTAAACAAAGGCCTTCTAGATTTTATCAATGAAGCCAGAAACTAAAATTTTACTAGAGGAGTATAGGCATAAGTTTAAAACATATAAAGACTTTCTAGATAAAAACGATTGGGTAAACGACGTTAAAGAGAACGAAAAAGGTACTCTGTATTCTGAAAAACTGACTACAGAGTTTGCTATCGTAGATACTATTTTAAAATCCATGATTAAGTTTAAGGAAGATGTTGGAGAGGATCTATCACTTAAAATTGTAAAAGACTTTATTAATCAGACAGTCCTTATAATAAAGAAGCATATCTCAAAGATAGATTTATATGAAAAAAAGAATCCATTAGAAGTTAAAAGTGAAAATAGAGAACTAGAAGAGTTTAATTTCCAGACAAAACTATTTCAAAATAAAGTTAAGTCAAAAGTATCCTTGTCTAAATTAAATATTGATGAGGAAGATTCTCTTAAAAAGAGTGCTGATTTGTTTTATGGAAACGCTAAAGCTCCCTTAGTAATGAGGGAGTTTCTATATGAAAAAATACCGGATGTAAAAAAAAAGACAGATGCACTAAATCTAGACTTTTCAGCGGCTCATGTTAATCCCGCCACTTCAAATGAAATGTTAATAAATATGAAACCTAAGGATATACCGGAATGGTTTCCGAATAAACATTTCTTTGAACAACCTTTATCTACAATTCAGTTTTGGGAGGAAGAGCGTATTAAAATGACAAAAGGTATAAATATAGGAGGGTATCACATCTCCCCTTGGCTATATTGGCATATTAATATCTTTAAAATGTCATTTGGAGAAGGTGATTCAAAAGCGATTCAAAACCCTCATTTTAGAGATAACGAGTTCTTTTTTGATTATATGTATAATAAAGCGAAGAATCATGGTAGAAAAGGCTTGTTCATGTATGGATCTCGTAGGTTTGCTAAGGCTTTGAAAAATGACGAGAAATTATATTATTATGATGGAACTATAAGAAATATTGGTGACTCTAAGATAGGAGATGAAATAATAGGAAGAGATGGTAAAAAAACAACTATTACTGGAGTGTACCCTCAAGGTAAATTAAAACTTTACAAAGTTACATTAGCTGATAAAAGAGAAATTATTTGTTGTGATGATCACCTATGGACCGTATTTGATATACAAGCAAATAGAGAGAAAGTTATACCTTTGAAGGAGATAAGAAAATACTATAAATATGATAGAGTTTACTCAGACATACGTACAAATACTTGCTATAATTACTATATTCCACTAAACAAAGAAATTATTTTTAAAAACAATATAAAGCCTTTTATAGATCCTTACTATTTAGGTTTATGGTTATCCGATGGACACAAAGCAAACGCCAAAATAACTTCAATAGATGATGAAATAGTTGAATTTATAAAATTGTTTTCAGAAAGTCATAATATGGATACGGCTAAATCTGGGATAAGTTATGCTCCTAGAAAAAGAAGTGGCAAATACAATGATGTGATACAGTTACTTAAATCTAGAAATCTTATAGATAACAAACATATTCCTGAAGAATGTTTTTTATGGAGTAATGATGACAAACTAGCTTTAATTCAAGGGATGATGGATGCAGATGGAACGGCTCAAAAAAACGGAAATTCTAGCTTTACAAATACTAACAAAAATATAATAGAAGGTTTTATAAGAATATGTAGAGAATTAGGAATAGGTGTATATCCTAAATTCGATATTATAGGCGGATATATTTTGAAAAATGGTGAGAATAATAGGTATAACCAAGTTTCTGTATTTACTAAAAAACCGATATTCAGATTAAGCAGAAAAAAAGAACGTCATGATAAGGTACATCATAGAGCTAATGTGTCTAGAACTTTTCAAACCCCAATTGTAAATATAGAAGAATGGGGTGAAGATTATGCAACTTGCATTAGAGTAGATAATGCTGACAGCACTTTTTTAACTACAAATTGTGTAGTCACACATAATTCCGCTGGAATGACCTCTAGATTATTACACACAATGTGGACTGTAAAGGAGGCTAAAGGGACTGTTATCGGATTTTCTAAAACGCCTGATTTAGAAGCTTTAATTGATTATGCTAATATACATATTCAAAACACTCATCCGGCATTAAAGATACCATCTAATAGTCTTACAATTGAAGATGGAATTGCATTAGGCCTAAAGGGTAAAAAGGTTCAAGACATATATGATACTGCGAATCTTACAATTATTAATTTAGAAGGAGGTGTTACTAAAAAAGGTTCTCAAAAAACAGCAGCAGGTACACCCGATGCTTTCTTACTAGATGAGGCTGGTAAAGGGGCTTGTATACCGTCATGGAAGGCAGCTTTACCTTCTTTTGAAGGAGGTAAAAATAATACTTTTAGATGTACACCTCTTATATCAGGTACAGCAGGAGAAGGAGCGTTAAGTCAAGACGCAGAGACAATGTTAAAAAAACCAGAAACTTTTGATATACTGCCAATGGATTGGGATTTTCTTGAAGAATTTGTTGATCCTGATTATGTAACATGGAAGAGAAGCAGTTTTGGATTTTTCATTCCTGCTCAAATGTCTCTAGGCGCACCTGATAAACTAATAACTCCATTTGGTGATTTCTTGGATGTTGGAATAAATACTAAAAAATTAAATTTAGAAGAACTTAATAAGTTAAAAATACATGTGACTGATTGGGAAACTTCTAAGAATTTTTTTGAAAGTAAGAGAAAAGAATTACAAGATAACTTAGACTTGTTATCTGGCTATACAAACTCTTTTCCAATGGACCCGGAAGACTGTTATCTTTCATCGGAAGTAAACATATTTCCCGCAATGCTAGCTAAAAATAGAAGGAATTTTATAGAAGATAATGGATTACAAGGACAAAAAGTTTGGTTAAGAAAAAGTGGGGATAGAGTTGAAATGGATCAAACTACAGATCCAATTATAAGAGATTACCCTTATAAAGGAGGTAATTTTGATGCTCCAATAGTTATTTTAGATGACCCATATGATAAATATGGAAATAAACCGCCTCTAGGATTATACTGCGCAGGTTTTGATGATGTGAAACAAAGTACTTCAAGTGGAGATTCTGTCATGTCTTGTACTATATTTAAAAGATCATATGAAGGAGGCGAATGGGCAAATAGGATTGTGGCTTATTACGATTCTCGCCCGGAAAGAAAAAGAGACTATTATAGAAATCTGTATCTTCTTTTAAAACTATTTAATGCAAGACTTCTACATGAAAATGAAGATAACGGTTTTGTGGAATACATGGAAGAGAACCACATTGATGAGATTTACACGCATTTATCAGATGGTGTAGGTATGGCTACTGAAGAAAACTTAAACAGGAATAAGAATCGTAAGTTTGGATGGTCACCAACTGCTTTAAATATATATAACCTTACTCAGACAATGGTTATGTATACTAAAGAGGAAGGTGTTAAAATAGGAGAAGAAGAAAATCTTACAGGTATCGACAGGATTAATCATCCAATGCTTTTGGAAGAGATGTTTAAGTATAAGAAAGACTTAAATGCCGATAGACTCAGAAGCTTTGGGCTCGCATTAAAATTAGCAAGATATTATGATAAAACCAATGCCTATATGAAGTTTAGAAAGAAACAATTTAATGAAGAAGAGACTTCTTTTAAAAATAAAAAAAGAACAATAGGAGTTAAAGGATTTAGTTTCACAAACAAGCTTAAAAAATTCTAATTTTATCTCAGTTTCACTTCAATCTTAATTTTAAAATTAACCCTTTTGCATTTTTTCATATTACTAGCTATATTTGCCTACAAATCAGTTTAAAGTGCACGGAAACGTAACATCATCAGATATCTTAGGACAAAACAGAGGGTACTTAGGTAACTTAGGTTATAGTGGAAATTATAACTCTGTTCTTGCGCCTCAGGCTATCCCTAAAAATAAGAAAAACGCTAAGTGGGAAAAAGCAAACTTAGATAATCTTGAGAGAGAGGGTATGCGTCAATACATGGAAAATTTACCCATGAGTGACTATTACAAAATGATCTCAGGAGAGATGGCCTATGTAGATTTAGTAGATGACGAAGATAAAGATACTTTATATAATTTCATAGGTAAGAGTAAGGAAAAATTAGGACTTCCTTCCTATTTACAGCATTGGGATTTAATGTTTCCAGTGGTTTCTAAAATCACAGGTGATTGGGCACTTCAGTCAGATAATTTTAGGTTTGACACCACGGATGAGATATCTACAAATGACTATATAACTGAAAAAACTTATAAATTAAACACATATGTAGAGGCTAATTTCAAAGCCCAAATGAACAAGCTTCTTATTATGATGGGTGAAGAATTAAGCCCCGAATTTCAAAGTGAAGAGGATTATCAAGCATATCAGCAGCATTTAGCCCAAATTCAACAACAATATTTTCCAGATAAGGATGATTTTGGAATGAAAAAAAACTGGAAAACTGAAGCAGCTCAGTGGGCCAAAAAGACTTGGGAGAGAGATTATGAAAGATATAGAATGAATATCTTAGAATCCTTAGAAGCAAGAGATATTCTTTTAACTGGTAAATCTGTAAGACATTATAGAATAGGTTATGATTATTATTTCCCAGAGCATTGGCATCCAATTGAAACATTTCATTCAAAAGAGAGTTCTATAACAAGAATTGAAGATGGAGAATTTGCCGGTAGAATAAAATACTACACTATAACTGAGCTTATGAATAACTATGGAGATATTCTAAGTGAGAAACAAAGAGTTAGTATTTATAAATCTTATTTTGGAGAAGAATATACAGAGAATACTTACTCAGGAGGAGTCTATAGTGGTAGTTCTACAAGTATACTAGGTGAAGGTATGTTTGAGACCAGAACAGTGCCTTTTGAAGGTTATAGTGACCATAAACTAGCATTAGATTTTGAAAGTGCTACGGGAATACCCTTATCCGAAAGAACTGACATAGCAACTGGAGAAACACACACCACTTTTTCTACGCCTTTAACCAATAGCTTTGTTAATTTTGGATCCCAGGTTGCTCAGTATTTAAGAACTGATATTCAAATAAGAACCGACACCATACAAACGACCGAAGCATATTGGAAAGGGAGTAAAAAAATAGGCCTATTATCATATAGAGAGGTAACAGGATATTTGACCACAACTGAAGTAGATGAAGACTTACTACCTGAGGTAAAAAAAGAATATGGTATTAAAAACCTGAGAAATATTTCATTAAAAGAATTTAGATTATTAAAAGACGAAGAAAAGGAAAATACAATTGTATGGATAGATGTTCCGACAGTATATAAAGGTATTAAGATAAGATGCTCAGGCCTATACATGGAAGACGATATCTACCATGTAGAAGAGTTACCGTTTCAAATAAAAGGTGAAAAAGGGAATATATTTGATTTAAAAATACCTGTATGCGGCGCAGTAGGAGAAAGTCTTTGTAAAAAAATCCGACCTGAACAAATAACCTATAACTACCTACTGAATCAGAATCAAAGTTATTTAGAAAAAGAAATAGGAGCATTCTTTGTACTTGATGTAAACTCAATACCTACAGAACATTTTGATTTAGGAGCTGGAGATGATGTACTGATAAATCTAAGAAATTTAGCTAAGAATACAGGATTATTACCAACCGATTTAAGTAGAAATAATCTTAATCAAAATGGCGGGGGGCTTATGTTTAACTCAATGAGTTATCAAAATGCCACATTCACGGACCAATTGCAGAGGAATATCACACTTGCAGAAAGGTATAAATGGATGGCTTATGAAAAACTTGGATTAACACCTCAGGCAATGGGCTCTCCTAATCAATATTCTACAGCAGAAGGTATTCAGGTGGGACAACAAGCCTCTTATGCACAAACATATGGTATTGAACAAACGCTTCTTGAAAACAAAAGAACGAATATAGAGATTCATATGACCATTGCCCAATATTGTCAATTAAACAATAAAGATGCAAACTATCTCTACATGAGTTCAAATGACGAAATAGAGTTTTTACAATCAATCAAAGATGATCCTTATTTCTCACTTAGAAAGATTGATGTACGTCCAACTTATAACGCCAGAAAGAGAAGAGAGTTCCAACAATTGAAACAATTCTTAGTTGCTAATAATACAATGGGACTTGATCCTTTGAGTTTGACCGAGCTTATTTTGTCTGACGATTTCCTTGAATTAAGGGAGGCTAGTACTAAGGCAAGGATGTATATTGATAGCGTACAACAGAAGAATAGAGAAAGTAATGAGAAAATTGCTGAGGAACAGATTAAAGCTGAAATGCAAAGGCATAATGACGATATGACAATTCAAAGAGAGAAGATAGTAGCGTCTGTAAAAAACAACGAGCTTCAGGCGTTGGGGCGGACTGCCGACCTGTCTAAGGATGAAAACGGAACAGATATTATCGAAGAAAGTGCTAAAAACTATCTACGTCAACAAGAAATTGATAACAAGCAGAATAATGAATGGCTTAAAATTCAAAAAGACTTAAAAATATCAGCAGATAAGGTGAGTCAAAGAGCTCAAGAGATTCAAATTCAACAAGAAAAACTTGCAATTGAAAGAGAAAAATTAGCCAATCAGCGATATGTCTCCCAAGCAAGAAATTTTGATTCAGTTATAAATAAAAATTAAAATATAAAAAAGAAAATGTCAGAAGAAAACAAAATTAATCCAAAAGCTTACTATTATCCAACAGAATCAACTGTAGAAATACCCGGTGGCTTCTTAACAGAACTGATGGTTATGACTGAGCAGTTACTAGAAAAACAGATTAAAACAGAATCTGAGTTCAAATTTAATTATGTAACAGACAAAGGTAAGATTGTTAAAACATTTAAACAAGAAGATGTAGAAAGTGGAAAGGTTAAAAAGGTGTTAGATTGGCAAAGAACAGTTGAAGAGCCTAATTTCAAGCACTCTTTAACAGAAGAAGGTATCAAATATGCTAAATTAAAAAATTTTTTAGAGAATTTGCATATGGAAAATATTGAGAAAGGTATTGCTGTAACACACATTAAATCAGCATAATTTACTTTAAAATAATTTTAATCAAATGGTGTTTTAATATGAAAATCAACCCATTTGTGTATTTGAAAAACCTAACATAAATTTGCAATGACAGATAACGAAAAGTCCAATATAGTTTCAGAAGAAGAATTCTTCAAAGCAATTAGAGGAGAATCCTTTGAGTCCCAAAAACCCGAACCACCTAAAGATGTTATTGACACTTTGGAGGAAGAGTTAAAAAATCAACAAGATAGTAATCAGAAGCCGAATCAAGAGCCTCCGTCCGCAGAGAACCAAAATGTTGAAAAGACATCTGAAGAAGAAAAAGAGGCGGAAAGAAAAGAGGCTGAGATAAAAGCTGAGGAAGATAAGAAACTCAAAAGGTTTGGTGTAAGAGATACAATCGAAGCTCTTATTGAAAACAATCAGTGGGTAGACGTAGCCGTTAAATACGGAGACAAAGAATATCAAAATATTAGTGAACTACTAGCTGGTGAAAAACCAAGCAAAGAGTTGTTTGCCTCTCTATCTCAATTACAGTCTAGTATCAGAGAAAAAAATCTGCAAGAAGAATATGTGTCTATTAAAGGGAAAGACGAGACTAAGGTAAAACTTATCAATGCAATTCTAACAGGTGTAGACTACGAAGACTTACTTGACTATAATAAAACCGTTGTAGAGCCAGTTCAAAAACTGGATTTTGCTAATCAGGACTTAAAAATTACTGAAGCTTTTGTCAGGCAGTGTCTAATCGACTTAGATGGAATACCACCTAAGTGGGTAAACGCCGAAATGGAAGAACTGAAAAAGACCTTTAAGCTTATTGAAAAAGCAGAGGAACTTCAGGAATTAGTTATTAAAAACTATAATGATGAAATTGAGCTCAGAACACAGGCTCAAACTACTCTAAAAGCAAAGCAGGAAGAAGAACTGAATAATCAGATTAAAGCTTTTAGAAAAAATCTAAAAACACAAGACTTCTCAGACGCATTCATTAAACAAGCAGTAAATCTTAGATATACTAAGGAGCCGGATGGTAAGCCTCATTATGTTAGATTTATTGAAGATAAGATGAAAGAAGATGAAAACTTTGCTTCTAATTTTATGCACTTTGCGTTAGATCCTGACGATTTTATCAAAAAACAAACTTCAAAAGTAAAGGTAGAAACACAGACGAAATTCATGGAGCTTGCTAAGGTAATTCCTAGAGAACAAGGTTCAACACAATCTAAAGAAAGAAGTGTAAGTTTATCAGAAGCAGATGAAAATTTCCTACAAGAATTAAACAAATAAAAGAAAGCCACTACACTAGTGGTTTATAATCACTAAAAATTTAAAATAATATAAAATAAATGGCTTTTGCAAATTACGAAAATTTTCCCAAACAAATCAACGGGGAACAAATTATAAGCATTGTCCAAGGTAAGAAGCATTTCAATTCAGCAACTTTCCAGGGAATGCTTGATAGAAATGAATATCTATACAATGAGGAAGAGAGTAGATATCATTTAGGATTGTTATCCACTTGGGGTATGCAATCCAAAGAATCATATCCGATTATCTCTAAACTATTAGAAAGAGGCTCTGAACTTACTGTAGATGGATACTTTGGTGAATTCACTTATGATAAGCCTTTCTATGATCCTAAAAAAGGGATGAGGACAATTGCTTCTACAGTTGCAGAAGCAGGGGATTATCCAGGTATTGATGAATCTGAGTTTGATATTTTATTATCAGAGAAGTGTTACCCAGGAGAAATACTTGGAACTGATCCATATGGAGACGAAGCACAGTTATACGTAGTAAATTGTGATGCATCGGAGCTTAATGGAGAAGGTTGGAGAACAACTGTAACCCTTACAAGTGGGCAAGCATCGGATTATTATAATTCAGCTTTCTTAGAGGCAGATATTAATTATTATAAATTAGACCATAAAGGAGTAGAATATACTACTACATTTGCAGGTGTAGAGCTTCCATCAGGTGCACCATCAGGTATGCTTAGAGCAAGATTTAAACTTGGAGGTATCAGAGGTATTGAAGGTTACGCTACAGGTTTTGCAGATGCTAAACAAGGAGGATTAGCAACAGCAGAATATGACAACGATGCTGAAAAAGAAATGGCCCGTATGCAGATGAAATATGCTAACGGAGACTCTTCTGCCAATACGCTTATTTTTGGAAATCCAGCCGAGTTTAATGCGGGTCAAATGGAGAACATGAGAGCTACTTCTCTGATGGAATATCTAGTTGAAAAAACCCTTGCTAAAAGAACAGCTACTTCTCACCTTTGGCTTAAACAAGGACAGATTAAATCTACAAATGGTGCAATTACCTATTTAAATGAGGGTGTGTGGCATCAAATGAGAAGAGGTAAGATTATTACTTTCCCTAAGTTTGGAGGTATTACCAAAGCTCATATTGCAGAAGCCGTAGATTATATTTATAGGGGTAATCCAGAACTTCCTTGGGAAGAAAGAGAGGTTGTATTTGAAGGTGGTAAACTTGCAGAAGATAACCTGTTACTTATTTTCCAAAACGAAGTAATGCAACAAATCCAAGTACTTCAAACTGGAAATATGCTAACTACTCTATTCGGAGATAGAGGATTACTTGATGAAAGATTAAGAACAAAACTTGTTACTGGTAAAGATTTAAATAATCTTGAATTATCTTCAATGCTAAGATTTACATCAGTAATGCTTCCAGGTATTGCAGGTAAGGTATCTATTAGACATAACCCTTCACTAGACAGGTTAAATGGGAACCCAACAGATTTCAGAGGACAATTTAAAAATGGATATGATTGGACTTCTCATTCATTAATTATTTGGGATGTAACGGATCAATCTTTCTCTAATAATGAGAAAAATGTTCAAGGAGCTAAAACAATGAATGGAGATACCATGATTAAAGATAACCTTTATTTAATTAGACCTAAACAAGGTATGATGGTTAAAGGTCAGGAAAATGGTAGATGGGATAGAGGAAAAACAAGTGGAATTATATCTTCATCTAAAATGATTGGGCAATCTTTCTGGGCATTTAACTCTTCGGCTATGTGGATTCCAAATCCTGAAAAAGTAGTAATGATTGAGTTATCTAAAGGAGCCAGACGAGCAGGTTCAGTTCCTTATAATTATTAAAATAAAAAACTTCTCCTCTTCTAAACAGTGGAGGAGAAGTTAATTAAGAAAACAAAGAAAAACAAAAAGAAAATGGCGGTTGCTAAAAAAACCACAACAAAATCAAAAGACCCTAATGAATTTGAAGCTATCGTAGTAAATGGTTGTTTAATTGAACCCGATACTATTTATGAAGTAGTTTCTAAGAATCCTACAACAAACACTCCGGAAGTGTATAAAGAATTAGGAGCCAGTAAGGAGAGGTTTCCAGGTGTTTCTAACACATTATCTTTATCTCAGCACAATACAGGATTTTTTGCAGCAAGCGAAGCTTTAAGAGCAGATAAAACAGCTAAAACTTATTCTGAAAAAGAAGAAAAGGCTAATAAGCTGTTTGAAGTTTTTGCAGAGCCTTTAAGAACACTGATTCCAGATATCGATAGAATTAAATTACCTTCGGATAATGAGTTTTTTGATAAACATTATGAATCTGAATCTAACTTATTTTCAGTTACTCTTGCAGAGGGTGTTCAATTCAATACAGCAAATCCTTTATCAAGATTTCAACTATATATCGCTATTATAGAAGGAGAATTAGCAATGAAAGGGGAGAGAGAGGAGGAAGAAAAAGAAATGGGACTCAGAGATGAGATGGATGTAATGAACAATGATGCTCAGTATGCTTATATTTCTATCACTAAGAGAAAAACTAGAGTAGAGGAAAATGCCGAACTTGAAATGGAATGTGCTTATGAGTTTGGAAACTTACTTAGAACTAAGAAAGATCTTCTTGTAGGAATGTTACAGTATATTTCAATTCCAACTTCTAAAACAGCGACAAAAGCAGAACTCAATACGTCTTACGCTAAAAATATTAAAGGAGATCGCAACAAAACAAAAGCATTTGCAGATGTAATAGCTAAGTATAAACAAGATCCTGATAACTTCGAGAAAGAAATTGAAATCTTAGAAAAGCTTAAGACTAAGAAAGGAAGAGAAACTGTAGTTAAATCTGGTAACGCTTATTATATGGGTGAAACACCACTTGGATCAAATCCTAAATCAGTAGTTTCTGCTCTTATGAAAGACGAGGAGCTTTACAAACAATTTACAATTAAAACAGACGAGGATTTTTAAAAGATGACAGCAACAGAAGCTTATGACAAATACCTTATTAAAGCGGAAAAGAACTCAGTTAATGATGGATTAAGTACCGATAAAGGTAGATTCGTAATTCTGTACAATGAGCATCAAAATCGCTTTGTTGAAAATATCTACGAAAGGAAGGGTGACGATAATATAAGATATATCCAAACCCTCCTTGTAGAGTCAAAACCGATTAAATCTTCCGGTAAGGAAAATAACTATTATAAGTTTGAGCTCCCAGTTAATTACTTTAACTTCTCAAACGTTTATGCCAAAGCTTCAAAAAAGGACTGTGTGAACAAACACATAGACTTGTATGAGATAAAGGATACAAGTAGAAATTATATTCTTTCTGATGAGTTTACAAGTCCAAGCTTTGAGTATAGAGAAGCGCCTTTTACTTTTTCTGATAATGCAATAAATGTGTTTACATCAGATTTCCAAGTAGATAGTATTATTCTAAGTTACTATCGATATCCCAAACAAATTGTTCAGGTAAATCCTGAAAACCCAGAATCAGAATTAGATGATTCTTTTGAACTTGACTTTGATGATAAAGTAATTGACAGAATTATATCAGACGCTGTTAGTGGATTTGATATAAACAATAATTCTGAAAGATTCCAACTTCACAAAGCAGTTTCTCAACAAAAATAAATAAAAATAACAAATTAAAAAATTTTTAAATGTCCTTAGCACAATCAGATCAAAGACACCTCGGAGTTTCCCCATTTGGAACCGTATTTAATAACGGGTACAGTTTGGACCTTGGATTAGACCAAACAGGTGTTTTCTCAAAATCAGCAAGAAAGACAACCAATAAAGGGCTTAAAGCCTTAGCTAACTTCTCAGGTATTGATAAGATGGACGAGAAACTGGCTGTATTATTTGGTACTAAATCAGATACAGGAAGAATGGGTTCGGATAAGAATTCAAGAACATTGGATTTCTCCCTTTCTGATATTAAAAAAGTAGGTATCGCTCATCCTAAACAAACAGAGCAAAAATTTGACTATTGGAGAGTTGGATGGGATGGTGTAAATGCTAATACAACTTTCAAATTTAATAAAGGGCAAACACTTGAATTCCAAATGACGATTGGAGGTCAGCCAATTTCATTTTTCAATAGTGGATGCGATTATACAGTCAAAGTATCTGTAAATGTACCTAATATTGATACTTTTGATATCTGCTCTGAACTAGGAGATGTTTGTGATCCTGTGGATTGCAGAGAACATACTTTAAGACTTGTAAAAGATCTTAATGAGTATTGGCTTCCAGGTGGTCAAAAACTATCTGACTATTTTGATATCTACCCTATTTTTAGCGCACCTGCTGCGAATGCAACACCGGTAGCTTACACTCAATGGACTTTAGATTATTGTGGATTCGGAGGTTTAAATGAATTTTCTGCTGTATCGGCACAATATCCAGGAGCAAAAGTAGAAAGAGATACAATGACAGATAGGTTTGTCATGGTTCTTCCAGAAGGTGAAACACCAGATCCTTTTGTTCAAACAAGAGCTTCTATTCTTAAAGGTTGTGAAGATTGTCCTGCTGGATATGAAGAAATTGAAGAAGGTGTTGTTTATGCTGTGGCAATGGAAGACGATGGCGTAACTCAGGTTGCAAAAGTTCAGGCTTTACCAGGAGCTGTAGCAAATTCAGCAGTTAAGACAGGACAAGACTTTGGAGTGGGCCACTATGTAGTAGTACTGGATAATGAGCTTACAGAAACTGAAGAAGCAACTTTCGTGGCAGCTAACCCAACTTCTGTTATTAAGTTTGTAGGAACTAAAGCTGCTTTCTGTGCTGATGATACTACAACAACTACTGCGTGGGTTGAAGGCGGTACATTTAATGCATCACAAGTTAAATATAGAATCTTAGTACCAAATGATTGTAACGGATCAAGACTTACTGATATTCAAGATGCTTATCCTGATTTAACGATAACACAAGTTCAAAATGTCAATTGCGTATCGGTATTTGAAACAACTGTGGAAACAGATCCAAGTGATTTTGAAGGATGTAATCCTGCTATCGTACAGCAAATGTTTAAAGCAGAAGCTCCTAAACCATTTGGAATTAACCAATATTGGTTTCCGTATGTAGCTACACCAGTAACAACTGCAACTAATTGTGGTTTTGAAATTAAAGCTAAACCTGTAGTACTTAGTGCAGATGAATGTCTAATTGAAGAACTTCCTTTTATTATGACTTCTGCAAGAATCCATTCTATTTCAGGTGGATATCCGGTTGATTATTCAATGAATACAATTGTACCTGTAGGAACATGGAGAGTACTTCAATTAGAAAGAGCACAAGATCTTGATAATCTTGGAGGACACTTAAGAGGTTGGGAGCAAAGAGGAAGATTTTATTTCCAAGATGAAAAACCTTATAGAAAAGTAATTGAAAGACAATTAACAGGGACGTATTCTAGACTTAATAATTTAACTCAGTATTCGGATTTGTTCTTTACAATTGAAAAGTCAAATAAGGCAGGAATGAACGATAAAGCTTATACTTATATTACTTATCATATTTTAGTACCTTATGGAAGGACCACTGATCTTGAAAGTTTATATAGAAGTATGGCGGGTGCAGCAGGGGTACCTTTTTATGGAGGTGATCCAACAGCATTACCGGTAACTCCGTAATTAATTATAACAAAGAGAGGAGGGTGGTTTTTACTACCCTCTTTTTTATTAAAACAAAATAAATGGATACAAAGAAAGCTTTAATCATAACACTCATTATTCTGGCAGTTTTAACGGCTATATTTTTTATAGGTAAATATGTTGGAAATAAATCAGCAGAAGAAAAAACAACTGATAATAAAATAGAAAAAATAGAAGTTAAAGTAGGACTAACAAATAAGCAAATAGACAGTATTTATAAAGAACTGGAAAATAATCAAGAAGTTAAGATAAAATATGTTG
>Ga0182213_1000043_pt1 | contig 19013 bp, 26 predicted proteins | sample G5R1MG_22_FD_128399 | JGI IMG/M metagenome (GOLD analysis project Ga0182213, IMG submission 128399) | Switchgrass phyllosphere microbial communities from Michigan, USA - G5R4_MAIN_03OCT2016_LD1 MG | ecosystem: Host-associated > Plants > Phyllosphere > Phylloplane/Leaf | place: USA: Michigan... | reverse complement strand
TTGGCACCGTATTGCTCTCCGGCCACGCCGAGATGCAGCTTTGCCGTGTGCCGGGCTGCCCTGCTTTGGAGCGTGCACGATGACCATTGAGGTGACGCCTCGAATGATGGCGGCCGGCGCCAAAGCCGCGTTTGACGGACCTTGGCCGGACAACGTTAAAGCGATCTATATCGCGATGCACGAAGCGGCATCGCTTCGTTCGGTCATACTCGGCATCGCCGCAGCCTCAGACGAGGCGATTGCGCGCGAGGCGGACTGGAACGCCGTACTTGCGGGGACGGCGACGCCGGAACAGCGCGAAGCAGCGATCAGCTACGCAGCGACCTGCGCGGGATGGCCCACCACCCCTTCGCCCGATGCTTCACCCGATAGTGGGGAGCTCGCCGCTCTTGTGCAGCCGCTATTCGACAAGCGTTGGGCTTCGGCTGATGGCGAATGGGGCGTGCCGTCATGGACCGAGACAGACGAGCCACGCCGCATCGGTGAGCATATTCTCGCTCTCCGCCCATCTCCCTCCCCGGCGATCGTGAAGGAGGCAGGGGAGGTCGAGCGGCGACGCGGACAAGAGGAAGGTTTCGCAGCCGCAGTAGCGCAACTGCGCGACATGTCCGCGATTAAGCCACGCGCCACGCTCTACCGTGAAGCGGGCATCCTTGCTGACCATCTGGAGCAGAGCCGAGTTGCCCTGTCCGCGAGCAATGCCGCGCAGGTGTCGAAGTGAGGGGGGTGAGCGTAGGCGAGCCGGGGTATCTTCCGTATTGCGGGGGCTGCTCGACCATGGTGCGGATGCACCGCGACGAGAGCAAGGCCGCTTTCGTATGCCGGTTCTGCGGATTGGAGACGCGCCGGGTCAACGGGCAGGACATGTTCGACCAGACAGCGCCCACTGACGAGTGGAGGCAGCCCGCATGACCCCACCATCGAACGCGGGCGGAGAGGGGCGGGAGGTGCTGAAGGCGTGCCCGTTCTGCGGCGGCAACAACATCGCGTACGTTCTGGGGGACGGGTGCGAATACACGACCTGCGACGATTGCCTTGCGAACGGTCCCGTTGCGGCCACCGAAGCGGAAGCTCAGGCAGCCTGGAACACCCGCCCCGCCCGCGAGAACGCCGCCGATCGCGCCGCCGATCTCGTGGAAGCCGCTGTTGCGGAAGCGGATGAGCTTCTCGACATGCTTCGCGACGAGTGCTGGGACCTGCGCTGCTTCGATATTCAGACCGGTGGTGGCGACGCGGACGTAGGCTGGACGGTCATCGGGCATTGGCAAGCCGAGCCGCGTGAGCGGGAAATCGCTCAAGGATGGAGCGACGATCCGCGCGTCGCTCTTCGCGAAGCACGCAAGACGCTCCGCCCCACCCCCTCGCAGGAGGCGTCCAATGTCGGTTGATGTGAAAGAGATCGCGGACAGTCTGACGAAAGCGAGCCGGCGCGCGATCAAGCGCATGGGTGAAGCGCCTGCCTACCAAGGCCGACGCGGTCCGAATGGGAACGACGCCTACAGCCTTTGGTGGGGTCGCGATGGCGGCAAGGGGCTGACTGAAAGCCCGGCTCATATCGAAAGCGGCGGATGGGTCTGGACGCTGACCCCACTCGGCCTCGCTGTCCGCAATCACCTCCTCGCAACGGAGCCAACCGCATGACCCAAGATAGCGAGAGCGTGGTGGTGCCGCGCGAGGAGGAGGCATTCCTCGACCAGCTGCGCCGAGTGAACACAGAGCGTTATCAGGCGTGGGTCGGCGACGGTCAGGACGCGGGCATCCTGTTCGATGCCGCCGAGCTAGGTGGCGAGGTCGGCGAACTGCTCAACGTGGTGAAGAAGCTTGAGCGCGAGGAACGCGGATGGCGAGGGTCCCGGGCAGCGCCGGAAGATTTCGCCGACGAATGCGCCGACGTGCTGATCTGCCTCGACAAGCTGGCGCGTCGTCGTGGCGTAGACCTCACCGCCGCGACAATCGCCAAGTTCAACGCCACCAGCGACAAGGTCGGGCTGCCTCACCGCCTCTCCGCCGCGCCTTCCACGAGCGTGCGGGAGGAGGCTATCACTGCGGCTATCGCGAAGGCGGACGAGGACTTCGGCTACCGTTTCAACCTGACGCGGCTGGTCGACGGCGAGGAGACGCACACGCTGTTCATGGACGGCTTCGAACCGGTCGAGTTTGACGACCGCGACGACGGCTACCGCCTGATTGCCGAGCGGCGCAACAAGGCGCGCGCGACCGCTGTTCTCGCCGCCCTCGTGCCGAGTACCGACGAGGGTAAGAGGCATGGTTGAGCGCACTCGCAGCTACACTGCTGACGGAATCCGCACCGTCCCTGCTGACCGTGATTACCCTGGTCTAACCGAAGTCCGTACCAGTGATGGACGTACGATTGCGGCTATCGGGCTGGGGAGGCAGATAGAGGCGGCTTTGCTGGCGATGGCGACGAGTGCGCCCCACCCCACTCCCCCTCACTTAGCCTAAGGAAGGTAGAACGATGAGTAACGCCGATCCCGACCTGATTTACGAAGCCTTGCGGTTCTACGTTTGGGCAGCGGGCGAAGGAATTTGCCCGGTGGATGGAGAGAACGCTCTCGAGCCTGAGGAAGGGCTATTCCAGTACAGCAACCGCACCGGCGATGAGGAGTGGGAGACCATCGCCGAGCGCTACCGCACCTCCACTCCCGCCAGCTAACCCTCTAACTCCGGAGACCTACCCCCATGACAGAGGACAAGAAGGGCGAGCGCCAGCCCATTGAAGAGCGCATGGAAGCGCCGGAGTTGCGCCGAGAGCTGCGTTTCGCTTGGGATCAGCTTCACGAGTTGGTTGATGCATTGAGTGAACTTCCCGACGTGCCGAGCCACTTGGCGCTGCGCGCTTTAGCCGATTACCGCGGTGGATTCCCCGATTTTTGGGAGATCGGGAAGAAGGAACAGCGGCAGCACCCTTGGGGAACCGTGCCGGCAAAGACCGAATACGAGATAGCGCAAGGCCTGTGGTCTATCATCCGTGATGCTTTGCGGGCTCACAAGGCTTCCGCCACCCCTCCCGTGGAGAGCCGGTCATGACAGACGAGAGACGAGAGATGATGGAAACTTGGACCGTGCCGCCGAAAGGTGAATCGTGGGTCGGAGCGCCAGCGTGGACGCGAGAACAGATGCTTGGCGGCATGCTTTGGCACGAGCCAGATGGCGTATGGGCACCAACCGGCGTCGGTAGCGTGCTACTCAAACCCGGCGACCAGCTAAGCTATGAAGAGGGATCGGAGTTTGTCGGCGTAGGGTATTGGATTGACTAACGCTTTACAGCCCCGCCGCCCAATCCCGCACCCATCCCAGCGCCGTTCGACAGTCCTGCCCCGCGCTCGCCAGGTCCGCGATATATCCCGCCACGCTAGTGTCGGTGTACGTTGCCGGCACAGTAGGTTCGGCGCGGCACGTCAGGCGCTCAACGGGTGGTTTGAGTGCGACTACCCTCGGCTTGTTGCTGACGCAGCCTGTCGAGCACAGCGATAGTGCCAGGACCGACAGCGCGGTCATCCCCCTTACGGACTTCATGGTGTAGCTCCTCGTCGTTGATCGTGTCGGTGCGGACCTGCTCGACCATGTTGGCGCTGGCGATGGCCTCGGCGCGTGCGGCGATGGTGTTGGCTTCGGCCGCGGAGAGGGCGCGGTCGCCTTTGACCGCTTCGGTGCGCTGGTTCGACACCCATGAGCAGAATGCCAGCACGAGAAGTCCTGCCACGAGGGCAAGGAACGCTACGCCAGCGATCCATGCCGCCACGCGCTGAAACCGCTGTGGCACGCCTGTACGGGCGATAATGGAGATAAGCCAGACGGGCATCATCAGGCACTCTTGTCCGGGTTCACATTCACGTCACCGGTTGTCGTGGCAGCGGTGGGCGAGCTGCGTGGACGAAAAGTGCCAAGAACACCGATGAGGCCGGTCATGACGCCGCCGATGCCGATCGCCTCAACGCTCTTGCTGAAGGCGAGGCAGACGCAGGCTGCGACGAACAGCACCACGATAGCGCCTAGAGTCGCCAAGAACGCAATCAGGGTATGTTTGTCCTCAGTCACGGTACACCGCCGCTTCCGCCTGACGACGCCGCGTGAGGCCGGTCAGGACCTTGCCGGCCGCCTTGTTCCACCGCGCGAACTGATCCGCTGCCTCGCTGTACCGGCCTTCCTTGTGGAGGCGGAGCAGCGTCGATTCCTTCAATGCGTTCAGCCCAACGTTATAGGCGAACGAGATCATTGCGCCGCGCTGATGATCGGTCGTCGGTGCCGCGCCAAGCAGCGCGTTCACGCCATCGGCAAATCGCTCCACGTCCTTAGCCAAACGTGCGTCTGCTGCGTCCTGCGTCCATTTAACGCCCTTACTGATGCCTGAACCAGTCGCACCCCAACCGATCGTCCACGGATCACCACCGGAACCGGGATCGGGGTATGCCTCTAGGCGACACCCCTCAAATTCCTTAATCAACGCTAGCGCGGCGGGAAGCCAAGCATAGTCACTGGCCAGCCGCGTCATGCCAGCAAGGTCCGCCAGCTCGTCAATCTTGACGACCATCGGCTGCGTAAACCGCTTTTCCGGCATCAGCGGCCGGATGGCGTCAAACAGTGCGGTGCGCGTCATTCGTGTGCTCCCTTAACCCGGTCCAGCGAATCAATCGCCTTCGACATGCTATCAGACAGTGGCATAGCACGGGCCTCCGAAGTCTGGAACGCAATCAGCTGACGCATGAAGCCATCGACCTTGAACTGCATCTCGCGAAGCTCGCCACGCATCTCAGCTAGCTGCTTATCGCACTCTCGCCGTTCATCCGATAAGGCTTTCTCCAACTCGGACACGCGAGTCGATAGAGCCAAGTTTTGAGCATCGCCACGCTGATCGACCTGCAACGCTCTGGCGTCGGCGATCTTCCGCATTTGCAACAGGTGCGTGGCGAATATCTTCAGCCCGCCCGCAACGCCACCGCCCATGATAAGGTTCGTGATGAGACCCATGAACGCCGATGGCGTCCAGCCTGGTTCAACCGCAACAGGGTGATTTGCCGCTACCATCGCGGCTGCGTTAAGGAATGCGAGCACCACGACCGTAGGCTTTAGCAGTAAATGCGGTAAAAGCGCACAGAGAAAGGCCCAGAATGACCATAATAGCCTTGGCTTCTACGCTGTCATCAACGTAGATTATACGCCAGTCGCGGTAGATTAACAAAAGTGAGAAGCTGAGTACCACTAGCCGCGCGGTATCACCGACCCGCCTGTCCCCCCTAGAGGAACGCCAGAGCGAATACGCCATCCAGATAGATAAGGCGGAGAAAGCTGCTATCTCAGTGAATAGGCCGCATATCACCAGCATATGAGCCTCCGCCAGTATAGGTCATCGAATTCCTTGCGCCGGGCAAACGCCTCTCGCACCCGTCTCACCTCGTCTATGTCGATGGTAAATGGCAGGAGGAGCACACGCGCCATCGCCAGCCCCCAATCAAGCCACCACGCATCGTACGGCGTCGTTGCGCCGAATAGCAGGGACATCTGCAACCCGGCAGTTCCCAGATACAACACGCCGATAGCGCGGTCGCGGTCATTGGCAGCGACGCCAAGCGCAGCCCCACACGCCATCAGCGCAATACACATGTCTAGCAAGGCCGGGTCAGCTCCTAACGTATAGGCGAACTGACCCGGCAACCACGCAAGCCCGACCACAACCGCCGTTCGTGAAAACGGCAGCAACGGCATGACGATCAACGCCATGCACAGGAAGTAGATGTGTTCGGGCGACATGGGTTAGCCTGGAACGTTGGGCGGCGTCGGAGTGGGAGTCGGGGTCGGCGTGGGAGGCGGAGGGCCGTGCGGATCGTCAAACATCATTCGTCTCCTTAGCTGGGAAGCGCCAGCCTACGCATCGGGGGTGTCGATAAACCGCCCGGTCTCGGGATCGCGGAATCTATACGCATCGTTGATCCGTGTGCCGTAACCAAGTGTGTTGACGAGGTTGATCGTCACACCCTCGTACAGCCACTGACGCTGAAATGTGTCCGCATATTCACCCGAAGCAGCTTGGATCGAGGCGATTACGTCGGCATCGGCCCACGCTTTGATGCCAGCAGGACGTACGGTTTTCAGGTGATGGTCAATGTCGAGGAGAAGTTGCGGCTTATCCATACGTGGCCCCCGTGATGTAAACCGTCTCACCAGCGGTGTTGATAACAATGAACGGCCGCACACCTGCGTTTGGCAAGCCGGTTGAGTAGATTTGAGAGCCGTTTAGTGTAATGCTGGCTGCTCCGTTTTGAGCGGCAAAAACAGAAAAGGGGTCTCCGTACTTTGCCGGTTGCAAAGCACTAGCCGGAGCACCCTGACCAATAGCAATCGCACCATACCCCTGATTTGTCAGCACAAAGCCAATACCAGCGTACATGTCGGACAGCGAAGTTGGCGATCCGGAAAGCGTGACTCCAACGTACACCGTGCGCGTTCCATTAAACGGGGCGCGTCCCTGCAAATTCATCGTAGACGCGCCTTGCCCACGAAACATCCGCGCATTAGCGGAAGCTGCACGCAACATTCCCGCCATGTTTTGCATATTGACGAAGGTATAGTCGCCGTTGTCGAGGTTTACATTGGACACGGGATTGATGAACCCCTGATGCTGCATCTCCTGCACGAAGAACGGCGCACCGGAAGTGTTTGACTGGAACACCCTAGAAATAGCGGGGGAGCCTGGTTCCCCGGTCGGGCTATGCCGCACCGTGTTACCAATCCTCCACAGGCCTGAGCCGGGAATCGACGGCATGACCGCGCCGTTGACCTCCCACCCCACGTTAGGGATGGTGCTGAACGGGCTTCGGTCATCGAAATCACGCGGGTCGATCAGCGCGCCACCGTTCGACGGATTGACGTAATGCCCGAACGTCATCGTCATGTTGTTGGCGCTGCTGATCTCGGCCACGTTCTTGAAGCGCAGGTTGAACGTCAGCCCTCCAATTGCCGTACCGTTCAGGTATTCGAAGCCCGATACCTTGCAGTTGACGACGTCTCCGGACGCGCCTCCCCCAAGCCAGCCCCGAACCTCGTTGCCACGTGCATCGCCACTGCCAAGCTCCTGCCAGCGACAATTCTCGAACCACAGGTCCTGAATCTGCTGTCCACCGGTGTAACCAATATACCCCGCCGCAAACGACCGCATGTACGTCGAGTCGATGTGCTTCACGCCCTGCCCTGCTAGCAGCTCGTAGGGGCGGAAGTCACCGAGGCTGTCGGCATAAACCCGAATGTCGTACGGCGTCCGCATGTTGGTGCCGCCGATGCAGACGTGGCAGCCGCGATAGTTACGCCGGGAGGTGACGTGTAGCTCGATGTCGCGGATCGGGGTCGGGATCGTGTCGTTGTCGAGCAGCAGGGTCGCTACTGCCGCCGTGCCGCTATCCTCACACACGACGTAAAGCCGGATGTCACGCACCCAAGGATCGTCGGTGAAGGCGTTCGGTTCAATGTCGACACCACCTGCCGGAGCCGAAACACCCGTTTCCGGATCGAAGCTATCGACCGGACCAGCACCACCCTTCTGGCCCATGTTTTTCGCGACGACGATTCCACGAATGCGGGTGCCATCCACGATCGACAGACCGTTGCGGTTGTTCGCGTTCCAACCATCGACCCAGATATCTACGTCGATATCGAAGTTGTGGCGATTCCAGGTGCCGTCGCCGACGTTGCCCGCGCCGATATAGCAAGGATCGCAACGCGGCCCCCACGAGCGCATCTGAACGTTGTAATCGCCCACCCCATTGAGGGACAGGTCGTTGAAGTGGTTGTTCCGGCCCAGGTAGTGGACACCGCCGATCGTCACGAGACCGGTGATCGAACCGCCACGCGCCACAGCGGTTTGCGTGTCAATGCCGTTCTTTGTGGTCGCAGCCGTCTTGTTCGGATCGAAGCACAGACACTCCGGCGCGATAATTGGCATATCAGGACGACGGCATCGCGCCCCGGTCAGGAATCGGTGGTTGACACGCGGGTCGAGATTGCCCGGCCGTTGGCCCTGGCCGATGATCGTGACCGGATTTTCGTTGATGACCTCGCCGTTCTGTGACCAGGCGTAGAAGGTGTAGTCCCCTACCTCGGTCATGAAGTTCGGGTCGATCGGGCGCTTGCCGCCGATGATCTGATTAGTATCCTTCGAATCGGCAAACGTCGCGCCAGCCTTCGGGTAGAAAGCATTCCACTCCGCTGTCACTCGCTTGCCTGAACCGCCGAGCGGGGGCCATGCGACAGTCTTACCGTAGTTGTCGCTGGCGGGGTTCATCACATCCGCCTGAGCATTCATCAGCTTGGCGTTGTCGTTGTCAATCCGGTTGGGATCATCCTCCTCCGAGGTTCCGGCATAGGAAGAGCCGTCGACCTCCGTTACCGGGTTGATGGCACCACCGCCGCCACCCGATCCACCGAGGATGAGTACCCACCGTCCAGCCTGTAGCGGCATCTTATCGTCGGGGCGGATGACCAACGTGGCGTTGTCGGCAGCGGTCGCGGAAGCATCCCAGCCGTACAGGCGACCGCCGCCATCACCGAACATAGCCAGCCCCTGCATCAGGACTGTGTTGGTTTCGAGCAAGCCGTATGAAGGAAGGGCGCGCAGTTCCGCTAGCGTCTGGACAGATGCCAGATTGCCGGGGAAATAGATGTCAGCAGCAGCGGTTGCCATTTACCGGTCCTCTCGCCTATATTGCTTGGCAGTGGCAAGCCCTGTTGAAATAGCCGCCGTCATGGCGACAAACGGTGCGATCGTAGCTTTATGGGCGCGGTATCGAAACACGTTACGGCGCTCCATTGCTAATGCTGCTTATCGCTGCGGGCGCAGCTATACCCGCATAACGCGAACCTTGGCGAAGCAGGTCGGCTAGCTGCGGATTGATGTAGGAATTACGAAGCGTCGCCGCGTTGACACCCTTCGATACCGCATACGGCACCATTCCCGCTGCACCAGCCGCCAAACCGAGCAGATTCGACTGCGCCCACCGACCCGCTGTTCCGCTGTCGGGGATATCGCTCGGCAGAATATCCGAAGCAGCGTCGGACAAGTCCTGGTTAAGCGCTTCACCGCGAGAGTATCCCCGACGCCGTGCCGTGGCGCTGCTGTTGCGCACGGCCTGCGAGTAACCAGCGGGACCGAATTCACCGCTGGTAGTCAGCCCTGCTCGCTCAACCTGAGTGAGACTTGCCCAGCCCTTGTTGATGGCCCTTAGCCGGTCTGCGACTGCCGGGTTCTGGCGAGCCGCCATTTCACGGACAGCGCCAAGCACCTGTTCAAAGGCGTCGCCCAATTCCTGTTGATCTGCATCGGGGCTACGTGCATAGCGCCGCGCCTTTTCGCCCAGCCGGGTTTCGATCGCTTTGAATGCATCCCCATTCAACGATGTGCCGTTACCGAAATAACGGTCGCCAAGCTGGCGGAGCGTGCGCTCGAACTGCCCATATCGAGCAATATCGCCAACCTCGCTGTGAATGCGGGAAAGGTCGTCAATAAACCCGCTGTCGCCGGTGGCGGACAGCTGAGGCAGAACGTCGTTGTAAGCCTCGCTTAGCTTGTCGCCAGCGTACTTGATTGCTCGACGCCCTGACGTGGTGCCTTCCGGCAAAGACTGGCCGATAGGCGAAAGCGACCGGTTGATGGCAGCGGTATCGAATGTACGGATGGAGCGGCCACGATCACGCGTGATTGCATCGCCCACAAAGGGCAGGCCGGACGCTCGATCCTCAGCTGCTGCAACGACCTTGTTGGCGAAGCCCGGGCGGGTGCGAGCCGCTTGACCGGGGGTGACACTAACGCCTTCACGCACCAACGTTTGCAGTCCGTCGTCCAGCTGTGGTGCGGCAAGGTTCGCAGCCCCACGGATTACGCGTTCACCGACCTTGCCGCCGACGCCGCCGATTAGAGCATCGCCCGCAACGCCCACAACATTGTCAGAATCGGAGAGAAGCGCACCACCCGCCGCGCCTTGGGTAAACGCACCGCCAGGCACAGCAGCGAGAGGCAGTGTGGCGGCGACATTGCCTGCGAACTGCCCGATGCCGTTCAAACCTTCATAACCGGGGCGCGCCTCGCCGAACGCACCAGCCAAGTCGTTCTGACCGCTGCCCCAAGCGCTATTGATCGTGTCGCCGAGATTGCCTGCGCCTACAAAGTTGCCCGCCGCGTTAAGGCCGCTCTGTGCCCAGTCAGCCGCATGGTCCAGCACATCACCGGCACCCTGCGCAAAACCCCGGCCTAGCTCGGCAACGCCCTGCCCTACGTCCTCAATCAGCGCAGTTTCAGGGTCCTGCTGCTCATATGTCGGCGCGTTCTGCTTGATCGGGCTGTTCTTGAATTTGTCGCCGATCTGCTGCCGGACCAGCGCGTCAAGCTGCTCGTCCGTCGCTCCGTCTGGCCCTTCAATCTCGAACGATTGACCGTCTGGCGTGTCGATGCGATACCGACCCATTATCGAGTCCTCGTGATCTTGAAGCCGCCGACGTTAGACGACTGACCAATGCCTAGGCCGCGCGTCCGTCGCTTAGGAGCGTCGATAATAGCACGAGGGGCGACCGCCTTAGGGTCGATTCCATCGCGACGAGCAAGCGCGCCAAAACTGTCCGCCGTAGTGTTGTACGCCTCTCGAAACCTGTTGTAACTGGCATAAGCGGCCTGCGCCATGCGGTTGCGCTGCTGAGGGTTCAGCCGCTGACCATTCTGCACGCGCTCGTACAAGTTCAAGACGGTATCCGGCACGCCGCCAGCGTTCTGCGCGGTCGCGAATTCGCCCTCTCGAACGGTGGAGCCGGGGTCGAGTGTCTTCATAAAGCCAAAGATGATTGCAATGTCATCCTGCGCAGTGGGGTTCGCCTTTTTAGCCAAATCACGCACAGTATAGAACTGCTGACGCGCTACGCCAAAGTTCTTGACCTCTTGGCGTCCGTTGAATTCCTTGCGGAGCGCGGTCTCCTGCTTGCGGTCACCACCACCGGAACCGGTGCCGCCAGACGGCTTATCGGCAGGGCCGCCAGGGATCGGCTCTAGTCGATCGCCATTATACCGATACCCGCTAGGCGCTGCCTGCTGCTTGGGATTGCCACGAATAACATCGGGCACACCGCTACCCTGCGCCGCGCGCCGCCCGCCGACTGGTAGCCCCTCAACCATCGTCTGAATGGTGTTCTGTCCACGAGCGCGGTTACGACGCACCTGAGCTGCTGCCGCCTGTAGACCCGCTTCCTTGTTCGGGAACTTGCGATACCCGCCCGTCTTGGGATCGGTGAGGTTGCCGGGATTGTTGTTGCGATCCGCCAACGATCCCGGACCGCCTTCACTAAGCGTCAGCGCACGAGCGATCTGCATGTCGGAAAGGCCGTCGAGCGGAGCGGTAGGCGAGATGCCAAGTGCCCGCGACATGCCGCTGATCTTGCCGTCAACCGCTGCGTCGTCGTTGTCGCCACCGTTACGAGCGCGGGGGGTCCATCCGTACTGCGTGCGGCCCGATACAGCCCCGCCGCTTGCACCACCCCCAGCCGGGGCATAGCCTGCCGATGGAGCGCCGAACACGGGCGTTGCCGATCCACCGTCTGTACGGACGAGCATCCCGCCTTCCGGTACTGACTGGTAACGAGGCTCTGCGGGGTTCTCCGCAACAAGCTCGCCGTTTTGCCGATACAGGCGGCTGCCCTGCGCCAGCGTGACAGGCTCTCGGCTCTTGGCGTAGGCCGATAGCGCATCCTTGGCGTTGGTAGCGACCGCGATATACCCGTTTAATCCGGCATCGCTGAAGTCCACCCCGGCCAGATCGTCATCCGACAAGCCCTGCTGCTTCAGAAAAGGGAGCGCCGTCGCGAAAGCCTGCTGACGCTGCTCGACCGGCAAACCCTTAAGGGATGCGGCGACCGAGCCGATAGCTTCACCCTGTGCGGCGAACTGCTTACGCTGATCTTCCTGTAGCTTGCCGACATAATCGGCGATGTCGTAGGAACCCGCCCCAAGAGCGGTGTTGCGAGCTGTCGTGTAGTCACCAGACTGGAGTGAGGGCGCAACGGTCATCCGCACTTGCTGGTCGCGGGCACGATCTTCCGTTTCCTGCCGAGCGCGCTGCTGAATGGCACGGGTCTGCGCTTGAACGCCAGCGTACCGAAGCGCCTCTAGCGGGTCGAAACCCTGTCCCTGCAATCCCCAGTTGACGGCCATCAACGACCCCCGAGATTGAACTGCGGAAGTGGAATGTAGCCGGGCTGGGCGAACGTCTGCGTCGGCGCGGTGATCCCAGTGCGAGCGATCGGCGTGTAGCTGGACGAGCTAGTGCCCTGTCGGTTGCTGAAATAGTCCGCCGCGATGTTGCCGAGGTTCTGGAGCGTGCCCTGATACGCGCTGCCCTGTGCCAATGCGGCATTGCTCGCCGCGTCAGCCGAATTCTGACTGATGGCACCGATCTGGTTGGTGACGTTCTGCGACACCCCCGCCACGTTGCCCGCCGCCTGCGTACCCGCGCCGATCAACGTGTTCAGGTTGCCAAGGTAGCCCTGATACGACTGGTTCGCGATGCCAGCCCCTCGATCCTGAAGCTGCTTCAACGCCGCACCACTGTTGCCCATGCCCCGCGCGTAGGCACTGGCGTTGACCGCTCCTAGTCCACTCTTGAGCAAGTCTTGGTAACCGGTCGAACCACGAAACGCCTGTAGCGCCGCATCCGACTGAGCTTGGTCGCCAACACCCAGAAATCCGCCGTACAAATCGGCGGCGCTGTTGCCACGAGTGATCGCAGGCTGATTAAGGTCGACCTGCTGCTGTAGCTGGGCTTTCTGCGCCGCGATCTGCTCACTAGCCGTCTGCGCCTGAATCTTGGCGACCTTCTTGGCACTTTTCCCCTGAAGGATGCCAGAGATAATCGATGCACCGGCCTGTGCCGCCACCGCCGCCATTAGTTGGGCTTCCGCATGGCTAAAAGAACCTCACCGTCTTGGGGATACCATTCAGCACCGCCACTCTCGACACATGGTATCTGAATACCACCCAATTGTCTATAGAACCAGATGGCGTGCGGCAGCTTGGTCGAGATGGAGCCGAATATCAGGTCCGCCCACTTGGGCATCATGTAGTCGAACATCTCTCGCCCGACCTGAACCGCTCTCTTGCCCCGACACGACGGTGCGAACATCGTAGCTACCTGCCAATCCCGCTCTGCCGTTTGTTCGAACGCCATGAATGCGTCCTCACCATTGGATAGCACAGCGCAATGAGAGGTCGCTGCTGTCCAGTCACTTCCGGCGCAATACCGGCTGAGAAACCGCTCGTCGTTGATCGTGGACGCGATGCGGTTCAATAGTTCGGCGTCACGTTCCCGGCGAATCATGGTTCAACAGTGCCAGGTGCGCGGGGTCCACGTCCTCCGTTCGCCGTGCCAACCGTGGGGATCATCACAGCGCCAATGACGTGTCGATCACCGGACTGAATGGGCTGCGTGACGCTGATCTGATATGACACCGTACCGCCTGCACGGGAGGGCTGGTCGTAATACACGTAATCGGTGTCTCCCGGCCCCGAAGCCGCGATCGTCGCGCCATTCACGGGAACACTTGTCCCGTCAGCGTAATAACGAGTGTGGTTGGCGATCGTGATGGTTGTGGGCGTCGCCGTCAGCACGCTTACCGGGCTGATGTAGCTATTCTGCAAAGCCAGTTCGGATGACGTGACGTTGCCCGACGACTGGGCTTGGTCTGCCGCGATCTGCGCCATGTCAGCCGCCTGTTGAGCCGCATCTGCCGCCGCCGCTGCGAGGTTAGCCGCGTTGATCGCTTCCGCCGTGGCGTTACCCTGTCTCGTCAGTCCGCCGAGAATTTCATTGAGCCGCCGTAACGCCTCATTGGTCAGCCGCCCGTCTTTATCGACAAACGGCTGCGCCTGCGACAGTGTGGGGATGCGAAGGACGGGGAGGGGCGCTACTGCCATGCTGAATTTACCATAGCACCAGCAATTCGTACCCGCTCCGGCCCGACAAAGCTGATCTCAAATTCTCGATAAGGCTGGCGAGGAGTGCCAAGCCGATACATGCTGGCAACATCGAACCCGGCACGAATCGGCAGCGTGTCGTAATAGGCGGGATAGTCGTCCTGTCCATCGCGCCAGCGCACGCGCACAGTCGTATCGGCAGATGCCCCGATGCCAAGGCTAAGCGACGTGTTAGGCTGCGATGCGCCTGCAACGGCGATACTGGCGGTGATAGTCCGCTCGATCACCTGTCCGTCGTCCTGGTCCGCCTCGGGATCAAGCCGCCAGACTTTGCCATCAACTCCCCCGCAGAATACCTGACCTGCGTTTTCGTAGCCAACGGTCGGTAGCCAACCGGTCTTCCTGAAGCTGGCGAACTCGCACCATAGCGCCGTGGAGGCGTCGAAGCAGAAAGTACCCTGTCCCGGCACGTTGAGCGCATAGAACTCGTGGCCGTCGATACCGAACACCCAGGCGGATAGATCACCCCCCCTCTTACGAATGCGTTCAGTGAGTCCGTTATCACTGACGACTTGCGGTACAGCGCCACCTTTGCAGACCTCGCCGTTATCTGCAACCCACATCACGCTGTTATCAAAACGGCGAACCGTATCCCGTGCGAGACACCCACGCTCGTACAAACGCCCCGATGCCCGCTGAAACGGAGCATCCTGGTCACCCGTCGCTTGCCACACTTCGATCGTATCAGTGCCGAAGAACCACAGCTCGTCACCAACCCGACGAACGGCCACTGCACCATCCGGCGAACTCTCCGCCGTGGCATAGTTGAGCGCGTCGATCGTCGTTTCACCTGGTACGATCCAGTAGAACCGTCCGCTTCCACCGGACGTGAGCACCAGAACGTACTGGTTCAGCTGATCCACATCCTGAGCTAGATAACCATCTGGAAGGGTCAGGGCTGACACGGTTGAGCCGTCGTACAGATGGACCTTACCATCGGCGACCGCTGCATAATTGAATGTCGTGGAGACTGTGGGCACGACGCCGTTACCAGGAATAACGCCCTTGCTGGCACCGTTCACGTAGAGAGTCAGTCCGGCGATAGCGATCTGTTCGGCAAAACCGACACGGTAGTCTAGCGCGCGAATGCTCGAATCAAACGTCCTAGTGGTGAAATACCCCGGCCGCTGAATACGCAGCGTATCGTCCGGCGAGATGCCCGACTTGTCCGGCTCGACGTACAGGTTCACGAGGCGCACCTCCGGCACCATACCGGTAGAGCGCTTGTATGCGTTGATGCCGAGGGGGAGAATCGGCACGCTTACTTCCCGGAAACGGTCACAGGAGGTGTCATTACGTGTACTCCAACACGACGAATCCACCACCAGCCGCTTGCGCCGACGCGCCGATGTATCCGCCGCCCCCGCCGTAGCCCGCTTGAGTGTTGGTGCTGGCGGAGTAGCCCGGTCCGTTCACGTAAGTGACGCCAGTTTCAGTGTCAGTGAAGCTGGCACCGGTCCCGCGCACACCGCCTGTTGCCCCACTAGCCACTCCACCGTTCCCAGTGCTTCCTGCCGCGCCGCCTCCGCCAGCCGAGCCGCCACCAGCAATCCCGCCCGAACCGCCGGTCTTGCCGGTGCCGCCGGTGCCGCCCGCGCCGCCCTCGTCGCCCGGCATTGCACTGCCCAGCAGGCTACCTGCATAGGTTACCGTCGAGCGCCCCGCTCCAGCAGCGAAAGAAACAGTGCTGCCCGACGTAACCGAAAAGGTAATCCCAGTTCTAAATTCAGCGCCTTTGCCGCCGTAGAAAGTAGTATTTCCTGTGTCAGGATCATATTCGCTGAAAGGGTTTCCGCCGCCCGCTAAAAGATGAGCTGTGCATGTCGTCTTGCCAGCTGGCACCGTGTCATCACCGTTTGCTGTGCGGACACGACGCACCAGCGCCGCCACGACGGCTTGCGCGGACACGGTTCCAAGCGTCAACATCAGGCGACCACCGGACCGATGATCGTCCATGTGTCGGTTGCCACTTTGACGAGCGAGACCGCAGCGTATTGTGCGCTGATCTTGCGGTTGGGCACCTCAATCGTCACGCCCGAAGCCGCCGCGATTGTCGTTTGACCGGTGCCGGTTTGCTGCACGTCGATGCGGGTGCCAATGGCGAGTGAAACGCTAGCGTTAGTCGGGATCGTATAGGTGTTAGCCGATGCGGCATTCATTCGCACCAACGCCTCAGCGTCTGCCGCTACCGCCGTCGTGCTCGCCGTGTACGTGTTGATGACGGTTTTGCGTGCTAGAGGCTCTACCCCAGCAGTGGCGCTAGTGGCCCTTCCTTTAGCGTCAAAAGTTATTGCCGCCGGATAATTATAGGAGCCTGCGGCAATGCCTGTGGTAGCCAACGTCAACGCTGTAGACGTGTTTGATCCACCGTCGGTAGAAAGGCTACCCGATACGTCGCCGGTGAAACTAAGGGTGCGGACAGCATTCCAGTTGGCGGTAATGGTGATTGCCGCAGTACCATCGAAGGACACGGTGTTGATGGCACGCGCTGTCTGGAGCTTGGTTGCCGTGCCCGCGTTGCCGGTGATGTCGGTCTGGTCGCCGGAATTCGTACCGGTCAGCCCGAGGTCAGTCTTTAGCGTGGCAAGCGTCTGCACCTCAGGCGCGCCCGTTCCCGCCGTCTTACGGTAGAACACGCTACCTGTTGCTACGTTAGCCTGCTTGGCAAGCGTAACAACGCCCGTTGCGATCGTCGTGGCAGCTGAACCAGCCGTCGTCGTCACATCGCCCGTCAGCGCAGGGAGGCGACCAGCGGGAAGCGTGCCCGTGCTCTGGTTCGAACTGTTCGTATAGTACGAAGGCGCGTTGCCCCCCAACGTGCCAGCGTCGCCGTTGTACGTCAGAGATAGCGTGGGCGTCGTGGTCGGGTTCGTTACGGTGCCGGTAAAACCGTTGCCATTCGTAAACGCGAACGACGTGACAGTGCCCGATGCGCCTCCACCCCCGCCAGTGTTGGCGGCCGTGGTGATCGAGGTAATCCGCCCCTTGCCGTCGACCGTAACGACAGGAATAGCCGTGCTACTGCCATACGTTCCAGGCGCGCTATTTACCGTGGCCAGCGTCGTCGCGAACGATCCAGTTCCGCTGCCCGTCACGTCGCCGGTTAGCGTGATCGTCTGATCGCCGGTGTTCGTCCCAGTGATGTTCGAGCCGGTGACCATGCCGGTTGCCGCCACGCTGGTAGGCGTAATCGCGCCGAGTGTGATGCTGATCGAAGGTGTGGTGTTCGGATTGGTGACCGTTCCCGAGACGCCATTAGCCGTCGCCACCGCGACCGACGTGACCGTCCCGCTAGACACGGCAGCCGTCAGAGTGCCGCCAGAGAACGTCAGCCCGGTGCCGAACGTCACAGGCGACCACGTATCGGGGGCTGATCGGTAGTAGACCGTGTTCGTACCCGTCAGACCGGCAAGCGCAGTCAGATCGGCGTCGAGCGGTTGGGCGTTGGTGATCCCATAGCCCGCCAGCGTCGTTGGTTTGCCGCCAAGCTGGGCGAACGTCGTCACCGCATCGGTGATGCCATACCCTGCGATCGTGGTAGGCTTACCGGTCAGCGATGCAAACGTGATGGCCGGAAGCCGCTCGACCGGAAGCGTCCCAGCCGAAAGGTTGCTGGCGTTCGTGTAATAGCTAGCGGGCTGGTTGTTCAGCGTAGTGGCGTTGCTACTACCCGCGACCAAGCTGGCGACGTAGGTTGAATATGCCGTGATCGTCGGCGTCGTGATTAGACCCGCGTCGAACGCTTCCTTGGACGCATCCCGGCCATCTGTTCCGGCTTCCGTCTTGACGGTGACGCGCCCACCGGTCTGGATGACCTCAGTGCTCACAGCGTGACGACAGCCGGAACGGTAATGCCGAGGCCGAGCGTCTGCACCTTAATGCCCGCGTTAAGCCGAGCGTTGACGATCTTCAGCTGATCAAGAATCTGCGCAAGCAGGCTGTTGCCCGTCTTGTCCACAACCAGAATGGAAAACGCACCTTCGCTGTCCACGTCGACGGCAGCGCGCTTCCAGCTGTCCATGTCAGCGATAATCATCTGAGCCATTACACGGGCCTCGTATAAAAGAGCTGAGTAGACTTGATCCGAGCGGTAGTCGCCAACCCTCCGCCAGCGCCGCCGACAGCATACACCAGGCGCTGACCGGGCGCGACAGCTACAATATCGTGAATGCGAATTTCTTCGCCATTAGTGGGCACGAAGCCCGCCGATGTAGAGGTCGCAAGCGTGCTGCCGCCATTGGTGGTTACGGGCAGTCCGGTCCCCGTCATGTAGCGGAATGTCGTGCCAACCGGAGGAGCCGCGCCGCCACTGATGCGGTTATTGACCGTCACTGTGGTCGTCGTACCGGAAGGCAGATACGACGTGCTGGCATACCGAAGATACTCTAGCGGCGCGTTACCGCCTACGATGTTGCACGAAAACGACCGGGCGACCATGATGAAGTTGACGCCAGAACCCGCCGGGTTGTTCAGCTCAGTCAGCAAATAGTTATTGGCCGGAACCGCAACGATGTTGGTGCTGACCGTAAACCCCGCGCCATCGAACACACGCTGGTCGTCATACGTAGGCACGACCGCCGCCGTTCCCGTCAGCAGCGCCGCCAGATCAATGGTATTCCCGTTGCCGTCTACGAGCCAAACCGGATCGGCATATAGCGAGCGGTTGAGATACGTATCAGGCATTAGCAATATACCCCAGGAACAGGCTGGCGATCGAACCCATAGCCGTTAGCAATTGCAGACTTGTACCGCGCGGCCTGCTGTACCGTGATGGCGTTCAACGTGCCGGAGAACTGGTCACTAATCTCCATGGCGAGACAGGCTGCAAGCCCCTGTGGATCACCGAGCGACCGTGGAGCTTCGCTGTCCAGCGTCAGATCGTCCACCGCTTCCCACCGCTTGCTGGTGCCGTCGTAAAGCCAGGAGCGCGTTTCTCCGCCGATCTTGTCGCTGATGACCACCGCCGCCCCGTCTGAGGGAGGAGTCGCATACCCGA
>Ga0182213_1000039_pt1 | contig 19716 bp, 38 predicted proteins | sample G5R1MG_22_FD_128399 | JGI IMG/M metagenome (GOLD analysis project Ga0182213, IMG submission 128399) | Switchgrass phyllosphere microbial communities from Michigan, USA - G5R4_MAIN_03OCT2016_LD1 MG | ecosystem: Host-associated > Plants > Phyllosphere > Phylloplane/Leaf | place: USA: Michigan... | reverse complement strand
CAGGGTCTCGATGTCGGCCATCACGTGCTTAGGCATTGTCAGGTGTTCCGTTTCATTGAGCCGTCGCTGTTGCGAGGGAAGCTCCGGTTGTTCGATGCGCTCGTCACCCTGCCGTTGCGCTTGGTGTTCGAGCCGCCCTTCGACAGGGCCTTCTTGTGGTCGACGTCTTTGCCGTCGTGGGGGTGGACCTTGCCGTCCTTCTCGAACTCGCGCCGCAGCTTCTTGCGCTTGGCGTTGTCGCTGTCGGAGCCCAGCGTTTCGCCGCGGCGTATCGCTGTCTTGCGCTCCTGGGTGTAGTCGCGCTTGTAGCCCGGGCTGGATGGCATCGTCTGGTCCCCTGTGTGTCGGTGGGCGCACGATACGCCCACCGATCACGTTCTTCAATCAGCCCAGTCAGCCGACAGGCGGCGGCGGTGGGGGAGGCGGAGGTGGCGGGGGTACGGCGCCAGTAGCAGGCGGAGGCGGAGGAGGCGGAGCAGCTCCTGTGGCCGGGGGCGGCGGGGGCGGAGGTGGTGGAGCGCCTGCACCCACACCAGCGGGAGGGGGCGGAGGAGGCGGCGGTGGCGCACCAGCTCCGACCGGCGGGGGTGGCGGTGGTGCAGCGCCAGCAGGAGGCGGAGGGGGTGGCGCTCCAGCTCCCGCTGCCGGCGGAGGGGGAGGAGCAGCCGTAGCAGCAGCCGCAGGCGCCACCGTGCTACCGTTGAGCTTCGGGTCAGTGTCAGGGTCTCCTTCGCGCTTGACGTAGCCCATGCGGGCCATGTGCGCCTCATCGTTCGGATCGTCGAACTCGGCGTGGGCGCCCTTCATGCGAATGATGCCCTTCTCGGTGTCCACGGAGACGACGGTGTACCGCTTGCCGTTCTCCTTGTGCTCGTAATACGTGGTCATTTCAGCTCCTTAGTCAAACTGGACGTCCTTCATGCGACCCCACGCCTTACCGGCCTTGCAGTCCCACGGCATCGGGATGGGTGGATCGAAACCCCAGGCCTGCCGATAAGGTAGATTATCAAGGATGCGCTTAATGTCAACACACGCACGATAACTAACGGCGGTAGGGATCAAAAGATAAAGACCGTCGTGCAGGTCGAACAGGAAGCGCCCGCCGATCTGCCGCAGGTAGTCCTTGATGCACATCATGGCGAGGTGCTTCTGGTCCGCGCCGGTGCCCTGGATGCGGTAGTTGATCGAGGTGGAGCCCATCGACCAGCCCCAGCTGCCGTTCCAGTCGCCCTGGATCGCGACGCGGTTGCCGCCGAACGTCTCGACATAGCCCAGCTGCTTCACGAGCGCGATCTGGCGCTCCCAGTAGAGCGGCACGCCGGGGTACTCGCGCTGGTACGTCTTGTGGATGCGGTAGGCCTCGGGCATCTCCAGCGGGATGTTGTAGTCCACCCGCGCTTTCGAGCGTAGCTTGCGTGCTGACGTGCGATACTGCAGCGACAGGTTCGCGAACTTGCCCAAGTAGCGGTTGTCCTTCGCACCCTTGTTGCCGTTGTTGAAGTCGGCCACCAGCTGGCGGTAGTCGACGCCCACGATCGCGGCACCCATGTAGCTGTGCGCGTCCTCGCCGGGTCGGCACAGGTTGAGCATGGTGGGGTCGCCGCTGGCGATCGCCATCCACCGGAACTCCTGGCCGGCGGCGTCGAACTCGATCAGGTCATAGCCCTCCTCCACGGTCACGAACTCGCGGAACTCGGCCTCGCGCTTCGTCTGGTGGAGCGGGAAGCCGATCGGCACCGCGTTCTTGTTCTTGCCCTGCTTCGAGCTGACGGTCATGCGCCCAGTATAGGTCGAGAATATCCAGGCGACCGGGTGGGTCTTGCTGTCGCCGTTGTAGCGGACGCTGGCGTCGATGCTGCCGCAGAACTTGCCCTGGGCGTTGAGCGCCTCGCGGTACTCCTTGATCGTCTTGGCGCGGCTGTCGAGGAACGCCAGCTCGTGGAGCACCTCCTTGTCGGTCGAGCGGCTGTTGGGCTTGCCCTCCACCTTCGACTTGTTCTCCTTGAGCACCGGCAGGTGCCACTGGTCGAACATCAGCTCGGCCAGCTTCATCGGCGAGCGCACGATATCCTCGCGCATCCCGTCCGGCGCCAGCACCTTGAGCTTCTCGGCGGCGACCGCGCCCTGCACTTCCATCTGGTGACGCACCGACAGGCCGTCCACCGGGATGCCGTGGAGATTGGCCTGGGCCACCAGCGGCAGCGCTTCGGCCTCGATCAGGACGGCCTTGCGCTGCTGGATGGTCAGCTTCTCCCAGATCATCTTGGCGATGACGTAGGTGTAGACGTTGTCCCCGTCGTTGTAGGTCTGGAGCCGCTTCAGGTCGTCGGGGTCGGTGGAGTGAAACTTCACGCCGTCGTTGTGGAGCGGCACGCCCGGCAGCCACGTCTGCATGGCGGCAGGCTTCAGCGCATAGGACTTCTTCTTGTGCTTCGCCGCGGCGAACTCATACTCGGGCTCAATGTCGAAGTGGCGCCAGATCAGCATGCCGTCGAGCCACCGGATGCGCAGGCACAGGTCCTCATGGGCAGGGCCCATGGCCATCAGCCAGGAGATGTCGAACGCGATGTTCCAGCCCAGGATGGTCCAGTCGTTGTCGACCACTTCCTGCAGCAGCGTCAGCAGCTGGTCCGGGGTGGGGAACAGCTGGCTGAAGTGCTTGACCAGGCCCTTCGCGGGATCGAGCCGCAGCAGCGAGCCGCTGGTGATCCACGCCTTGCCCTGGGCGTAGCGCCACGGCTGGAGGGCGTAGGCCGACTGGGGCTCGCCGTGCTCGTCGTGGTGGGTGATCTCGCCGGACGTTTCAAGGTCAGCGGGCACGCACTTCAGTTGGTCCCAGTGCATGTCAGTCCTTCGGGTTGGGTAGCTTCATGACCGCGTAGCCACGTGCCATGGCTTCGTGGATCAGCGCGGCGTCGTCCAGCTCGCTGTAGTCGGGCGGCACTGGGTAGACGGGCGCAGGCGCCTGCGGCATGGTCCGCCGGTCGACAGCGAGTGCCAGGGTTTGCAGCTTGTGCTGGGGGTATCCGCTCCAGACGCCATGCCCACCGGCCTGCAGGATCGCCCCCACCATATCGTCCAGGAACCGCTCGGTCTCGGGTTTCATTTGGGCTCCTTCGGTAGATAGGCGATCCAGCCGCGAGCGATCAGCTCCAGGGCTAGGAGCTGCGATGGGATGCCGTCGAGACCTGACGACGTGCGACCACGCATCTCGAAGGCGACGGCCTGCTGGATCATCTGCCGCAGGCTCTCCTGGAACATCGACCCGGAGCCATTGGTGGCCATCGGATCGACAGGGCTGGGCATGTCGGCGGGTATCTCGGGCAGCGTCGCCACTTTGCGGCGCGGGCCCAGATAGAGCATGCAGCACGCCAGGATCACCAGGAACGTCATCGCGCCGACGAGGAGCGCGGCTGTGAGCGGGTCGATCATGATGCGTCCTTCGGCTCTGGGATTTTCATGGCGGCGAACCCACGGCCGATCATCTCCATGATCAGCTCGGCATCCGAGTATTCCGCGAGTGTCTTGACCGGCGGCGTGGGGCGGTGGAGCGTGGTCCTGCCGTTAATGGCCTGGCGCGCTTTCTCCAGCGCTTGAGGTGATATCTTGGACAGCTCGTCGGTCCAGATGTGCTGGACGTCCACCGCCTTGCCGGGCCGGTGGAGGCGGTGCTCGGACTGTACGACATGCTGCGACATCTGTGCGCCGATGCCATACATCAGGGCGTCCTCGACGTGCCCGGACACAACACCGAGCTTGGTCAGGTTCACGCCCGCCTTGTCGGCCATCGCCTGGATGCGATCGAGCGTGGCCTGCTCGATCTTCACTCCGTCCGCCATACTCCAGTCCCTTCTACCGCGCCATCGGCACCCTCCTCGGAGAGCACCCACTTGTCGTCGACCTTCTTCATCCAGCAGTGCCGGGTCCCGAACTTGCCCGGCACGTCCTTGGAGATGCGCGAGATGTATGCGCCGACTGACTTGCTGGCGCGGTTCTCGACGAAGAACATTCCTCCGACCGGCATATCCTCGATCGGATACTTGCGCCGCGCGCCTTTGGGTGCCCGGTTGATTTCCGGGAGGGGCACCCCGTCTTGCACCTCGTACATGGCTATCTCCTGATTACGTCTCTCGACGTATAGATAGCTTGGCTATCGTTCGTCAACCAAGGTTCCAGGCGAACTGGTTGACCAGGCGACCGTAGAGCCGCCCCGCCACCGTGACCGGGTCCTCGCTGTTGGCGAGCTGGGTGATGTTGTGTGCGGCGGCGTAGCCACGGCTGTCGCCGGCGAACGTCCGCCCCTCGCGGTAGAGGTGGGCAGCCACCACCTGGTCGAACCCCAGCGCCTGCTGGAAGTAGGAGTTCTCCTCGTCGAAGCCCACGTCGGTGACCAGGATCACGTCCGGCTCGCCGGGCAGCTCGCGGTTGAGCAGGGACCGGGCGTAGAAGTCGCGACCATAGCGCGGCCGGATGTGGTCCTCGGCCAGGCCGATCATCGCCTCGCGGATGGTCTCGTTACCGAACACCTCCTGGGGCTGATCCTTGTGCGTCTCGTAGTGCTCGCGGCTGTAGGGGATACCCGCCAGGTTGTAGATGGCGAGCCGCAGCGGCATCGAGAGCGCGATGCTACGAACATCGAGCCGGGGGTGCCGCGCCACGAGGATCGCGTGCAGCTCGTGGGCGATGGTGTCCTTGCCTGCACGTGGCGGGCCGGAGAAGGCGACGAGCCGGGTCAAGCGCTTTCCTCCCACCCCAGGGCAGCCGGGATGTTGGGCTCCATGTAGTCGGGACCCTTCAGCACCTTGCCGTCCTCGCGGTGGATCGGCTTGCCGTCAGCACCGAGCTTGGTCAGGTTCGAGGCGTGGATTTCGGCGATCACCTCGCGCAGGTCGTAGCCCATCTCCAGCGCCATGCCGTAGCAGACGTAGACGATGTCACCGAGCGCGTCGGCCACCTTGGCACCGTCGCGTTTGCCGGTCCTGGCGAGAAGCAGACCAGTGATGTCAGTGTGGTCCTCGCCCAGCGCGCGGAACCGCTGCGCCAACGCCGGCGTCTCGATGCCGAACCCGTCGGCAAGCAGCTCGCGAAACTCCTCCCAAACCAGCCCCAGGCGCATCGCCACGCGGGCGTCGTCCATGTGGCGAAACTCGCGGTCGCTGTTGTATAGCGGGCGCATCGGCACGTCGTAGGTGTCGTGGAAGGCGATCACCTGCATCATGTGATCGGCGTGGCGCTGGAGGCTCTGCTGCGCGATGGCACCGAGCTTGCTGAACATGTTCAGAACGCGTTGGGTAGCAGTGGTCATGTGGTGTCCTTCGATTGTGTCAGGGGCCCTGACGGTTTCAGACGGGGTTGCGCTCGGCGATGCCCTGCTCGGCATCGAGCCCGTTGAGCAGGTCGCCCACGTGGGTCAGCGTGCTGTTGATCTCGCCGACCATCATGTAGTTGACCTCTGCCTTGGCGACCTGCGCCGGCGTCTTGGCGATGTGGTTGTCGCCGTAGAGCTGGAACTGCCCACGACAGTCGCGCAGCTGGCGGGCCAGGCGGTCGATCGCCGCGTGGTAGATTTCTTTCTCGGTCATGCGGGGCTCCTTCAGCCGTCCAGAACGGCGCTGTAAAGTCGGTCGGCGATCACGGTGTCGAGCAGGAGCTTGAGCAGCTCATCGGGCGTCAGCCGCCGGCGCCGCGCCTCCGCTTCGAGATCGTGGTAGGTGTTCACTTCGAGCGTGACCATGCGCGCCGAGCGCTCGGCGCGCTGGCGCGTCTTGCACAGCAGTGACGACACCGCCCGGGGCTTCATCCCTAGCAGCTGTCCGATCTCACCGTGCGTCTTGCCCTCCTTGCGGAGAGCCTCGATCGCGGCGCCCTTGGAGTGATATCCCAGGGTAGGTTGCATGCAAGTGGCTGGCATGCCGCTTAGATAGCGGACACAGATAACTAAGTCAAGATAGCCTACTTAGGCCAAGCGTCCACGGTCGCGCGGTGCCGGCCGGCGCAGTCGCCATACTGCGAGATCAGCGCGTTCTCCCAGATCGCGCGATCGGGATCGACGAAGGGATCAGGGAGCGCCGCGATCGGTGGGCACGGCTGCCGCAGGTTGGCCTGCAGCTCGGGCGTTGGCGGCGCTGATCGCGTCGTTGAGCACCCCGACAGCAGGAGCAGCAACAGCACAGTCACCAGGAACGACGCGCTCCCGGTAAGTGTCACGAATGACTTGGTTGCCGGCTCGTTCCACCACTTGGGCATTTTGTCGATCCTTCTCGTAAGCATCCGCCGCTGTGTCCACCGTCTTGCGTGCGTCGTCGAGCTTCTTGGCGGCGGTCGAGACCTCCTTCAGCACCTCGCTGTCGCGCTTCCAGTCCCGCACGGTCCAGCCGCCGGCGAAGCCCAGAGCCACGGCGGTGAGCCCGGCTGCGGCGTAGACCCAGGTGGGGACGATCATTCGGTCCGGTCCTTCTTCAGCTCGTCAGCTACGTCGGACGCCGCATCGGCGGCTGCCTGCGCACCCTGCGCCGCGTCCTGGGTAGGCGGTGTCGTCGCGGCTACAGCCACCACCGCCTCGGCGAGCTTGCCGGTGGTCTCGGAGCGCTTCGCGTCGAGCGCATCCTGGCCGATCTTGTTCGAGAAGTAGAAGCCCAGGGCCATCAGCGCCATGCCGGACAACTGCCCGACCATGTAGACGATGATCTCCTTGTTGTCGGCCGGGATGGTCTTGAACACGAACAACGGGATCGTCGAGACGAAGGAGCCCACCAGGAACACAGCGATCCGGTTGCGGACCTGCTCGATCGTGTGGAGCGCGTCGGTCCTGGTCTGCTCGGTCACTGCTGCGGCCACCCACCGACGCGCAGCGCGCGCTCGAACACCTGGCAGTAGTCCTCGATCAGGTCGGCCTTATCCATGCCGTTGATGATCATGCGGGACTTCATGTACTGCTCACGCGTTGCCACGCCCTTCTTGGGCAGGAACGTGCTGAATTTGATGCCGGTGAACCAGCCCTCGTCCATGCCGGTGCGCATGATGAACGCGGCGATGTCGGGGCGCATGGCGAGCGCCGGGGTCTTGAGCAGATCGCCGGCCTTGATCATCCCGGCCTTGGCCAGGGCGGCGTCAGCGATCTTGTAGTTGCGCTCCCACGTCAGCTGGACGTAGCCCCGGCCGTGCCAGGGCCAGTAGCGCAGGTTGCGCTTGCGCCAGGCGGCGAGGTCCTTGACCTGTCCGGCGAGGTAGTAGGCCTCCTCGACCGGCTGCTGGGTCTTGTTGCACTCGTGCCAGGACGTGCCCAGCGCGCAGGCCGTGTAGGCGAGCGGTGAGCCCTCCATCGCGTGGAGGATGACGTTGGTGCCGGTGACCTGGCTCTGCGTGAGCGTGGGGCTAAGCCGCTTGAGCGTGGTGAAGAACTCGGCCGGATTTTCCATCAGTCACTCTCGCAGGTTACCCTGACCTGCGCTGTAGTTCATCCAGCGCCCGGCGTACATCCCTCATCTCGTCGGCGAGGATGTCGAGGTGGCGGTTGTTGTCGCTGACGTGGCGGCGGTGATCCTCCATCGTCTCGATCAGCCGCGTCAGGCGCATGTTGCTCTCGCGGGTGACTTCCGCCCACGCGTTGAGGGATGACGCCTCCACGATCATGCCGGCGGCGATCTGCGCGCGGCCATCCTGGGTGGGCTTGATTTCCTTGACGCTGGTGAGACCGCGCCGGAACCCGGCGACGACGACACCGACCGCTGCTGCTACGAACCCGATGACCGCGCTGGCGGTCTCGAAGTCAAACCCCGACGCTGCTGTAACTGCTGGGTTTGCCACGACTTCCTGCCCCCGCTGCGCGCCAAGATGCGTCGGCTATAACAGCGTCACACGTCGCCCGATAGGCGGAGATCAAGTTAATTGCGACGGCAGATGAGTACATGATCAGGGCGAACGATGGCCTGCCTGTGATCCAGAAGCACATGACGATCGTGAACCACACCGCAGCGCTGCCCAGGCTCATCGCGAGACGCCAGATCGGGGAGCGGTGGTAGCTGCCGTTGATGATCAGGGCGGTCAGCTGGATCAGGCCCATCAGCATGGTAATCACACCCCACGTGCCGGCTGGATTTTCCGGCGCGAGGGCTCGGAAACCAGCGAGCCCGGGCTCGTTGAAGGCGAGGGGGTGGAGGATCGCGTACATCCCCCAGCCGCCGATCGTGGCGCAGTTGACCCATTCCGGGATGCGCGCCGAGAAGTGCTTGGGGAGTTCACGGATGATCATCTGGTCGCCCTTCGGTCAGCAGCGTCGGAACGTGCCGAACTTGTCGTTCCCGACGTAAACTTCCACAGGGCCTAGGCTGTCAAGGGGCAAGCTGTCCAGCAGTTCCTTGACGGACGAGTGCGGAGACGGGAGCTGTATCCGCCCACCGCCCACGTTGTTCGGCGTGAACTCGGGCTTTTGCGCGCCGGTGTGGACGCCCAGGCCGATCGCGACCTGGGTGACCCGCGTCTCGATACGGCGCACCCGGGCCATAAATTCTTCGGTTTGCCGCTCGTTCATATAGTTCCCTTTGCTCGATGCTTGCGCGTGATCTGATAGACCACCTGGTAAGTGACACCAGCCCGGCGCGCAATATTCCGCATCGTCACTTTCTCCTGGCGCCATGCGATGATCGCAGCCTCCAGCTCCTCACGTGTGGCGTACTTGCCGGTGGTGGCCCCGAGCGACACCCGGCGCTGGCTGGCCTTGGTCTCGTGTGAGAGCGCCGCCGTCGCTCGCTTGAGCTTGCTCGCCGTGATGTTGCGCTCGGCGATCAGGTTGTCCACCAGGGTGCGCAGCGCGGCCTCCCGGGTCTCGAACCGGCCGAACCCGTCCGGCGTTTCCTCGACGCCGGACAGGTCAGAGAGGATGGCCCAGCTCACGCCGCGCCTCCGCCGAACGCCTGCATGAACCCGGCCATGCGGTCCATGATCGCCTTGGCCTCGCCAGCCAGCTCCTCGCGGTGGGCAGGGTCCTTGCGCACTTCCTTGGCGTCGACGCCGGTGAACGCCTTGGCGATCGCCTGGCGCACCTGCTCGATGTTGGGGTCGTCGAGGATGTTGAGCCCCGGGATCAGCTCGATCAGGTCCTGGACGTTCTCCACGGTGGTGTCGCGGAACACGGCATCGGGCTGGGCCAGTCGCTCGTGCAGGTTGCCCACCGCCTTGCCGATGCGCTCCCACACGTCACGCATGGCGTCGTTGAGGCGCTTCTCGGCTGCCTGGTCCATCGCGGCGCGGACCCGGTCGACGTGGTCGCTGTCGATCTCAACGCGGAAGTCGTTGGACGTGGTCACCGCGTCGATGTCGAGCGTGGCGTAGAAGCGACGGCGCAGGTCGTTGGTGGTGGGGTAGTCGCTGCGGTCGAACATGTCCCCCATGCGGAACTCGGCCTGCTCGATCGCGGCCGGGTACTTCTCGGTCAGGAAGGTGTCCACCGCGTCGTTGAACTGACCGACGAGGAACTCGTGCTCTTGGATGAAGGGCAGGTAGCCCAGGCGGGACAGGATGCGTCCGCCGTTGTCGCGCCAGGGGAGCGTCTTTTCGTAGAAGTGCGTGCGGACAGCGCCGGAGGCGGTCACGACGGGGGCGAGCACTTCCTTGGCGATCAGGTGCTTGTTGACGCGGGCGGCGTCGCTCTTGGCGCCCTTCGCCGCGGTGATCTCGGCGGATGCCTGCCTGTCGAGGCGATAGCCCTGCCAGATACCGATCGAGAGCGTGGCGATCATGGCGCGGGTGGTGAGTGCGTGGGACATGGTGATCGTTCCTTCGTGTGGATGTGCCCGGTTATCCCACCGGGCTGGGTAGTTGTCAGGGGCCCTGACAGTTAGCTGGTGAGGCGCATCTCCGCTTCGCCGATCGCGAGGGTGGCGAGCTTCAGCTGCTGCTCGATCGGCGCGGCGTTGAACGCAGCTTCGAGATCGCTGATCGGAGCGTTCGGGATAGTAGTAGAGCTGATCGCCGGCGTGTTGGTGCGAACGCCGGCGTTCCGCTGCGGGTTGATCGGGTTGACGTTGTGGAAGGTCAGCCACTCCATCAGCTCGGCCTTGGAGACCGGCACTTCGATCTGCTTGCGGTCCTGGGCTTTGGGGTCGGAACCCTCCGCCTTCATCGCCGCCTTGTAGGTGGCCTCGCTACCGGCCCAAGTGCCGCCGGGAGTGCAGTACAGCTTCATAACTATCTCCTGATAACGTGTGTATGATAGCGCACGCAGACGTTAAGTCAACGATAGCTATGCTAGAACAGTTCCAGCTGGGTGTTGGGACCGATCGCCATGAGGAACATGACGGCGGCGTCGACGGTGGGCCAGATGCGGGTGCCGCGCACTGCACCCTGCACTACCGGGAACGAACCACCACCACCCCGGCGGCTCTGGGTGAAGTACGACGCGTTACGGATATCGAGCGCGCGCCAGCCCTTCTTGCTAGGCATGTAACGCAGGACGAACAGCGCGCCGCGCTCCTTGCCCCACTTCACCATCCCGGGCTCCTGCGGGGGCTTGTTACTGCCTCGCGAGCTGACCACCTTACCGCCAGCCAGGACGCCGGTCAGCTCGTAGTTGGGCTTGGGCTTGGGCGTGGAAATCTTCATGCGCCACTCCTGTGCCTAAGCCACATCTCGGCGGCGGCTACGGATACATCCCGGATGATGGGCTCATGCCGCGCCCGCTCCCACGCCGCTTCAGCGCTGTCGTCGCCGTGCTCCCGCACGTAGGCGGTGGACCAGATGTTCCACTTGCCGTCACGCATGGTGGCGAAGTAGGTGCAGCCCTGCCAGTTGGCGGCGGCAGCGACCCGGGCGTCACGCTCGACGAAGCGTTCACCCACCCGCTTGCGCACCTTGAGCTGCACGATCTCGCCCTCTTGGAACGTCATGTTTCGCACCCAGGCGCTCATGCCGTGGCTCCTGTCGCCAGAGCGAACATCACCGCCGCATCGAGCGCGTCGAGCGGGAACGTCTTGACCGGATCGCGCACCGTCCACTCGCCCCGAAGCGGCGTATCCTTCTGTGCGTAGCGCATCTCGAATAGCCCCCACGCCTCGCCCTCACGAGCGATGAAGTGAGTGGCCTTGAGATCGCGCGCCGCCTCACAGATCGTGCGGGTGTCGGGGAACATGAACCGGATCGCGACTTGGCTACCCGGCGAGACGAACGTCACCTTGGAGCCGGTCTTAGGCACGATGGCGCATCCACATCTCTGCGGCCTCCTGTGTTGGCAGCGTCTCCAGCAGCGTGCTGCGCGCCCGACCGGCGCAGGCGTAGACTTGCCACACCTCGACCCGGCGAGTGCTCGCGGTAGTGATCGTCACCGCCTGGGCCCAGTGCGTGTAGCCGTTGTCGAACGCGTAGTCGTTGTTGGCCAGCTTGGCGCGATCCCGGTAGGCCGAGTAGCCCGACGGGACGGCGCGTGCCAGCAGGTCCATCTCCCGCGTCGGCCGGCGGTAGAACACGGCGGTGGTGTATGTCCGGCGCTCATGGATGACCGGGACCCGGCCCGGGGACAGCTTACCCATTGTGAATTGCGACCATCTCCGCCGCCTCCTTGTTGGGGAACTGGCGCTCCCGCAGCGCATCGCCGTCCAGCGTGACCAGTCTCCAGGGTCCTTGGAGATCATACTGGTAGACGGCGTAGGTGCAGCCGTAGTCCAGCATCGCGTTATGCAGCGCCTCGCCGAACGCCTCGTCAGCGGTGTAGTGCTCGGCGAACCAGTCACTCGTCGCCAGATCACCTGGCTGCAGCGGGTCGTACAACCACACCTTGACCGTGGGGTCGCCGTTGGCAGCCTTCAGCAGCGTGTCACGATCGCGATACTCGGAGAAGTTACCCACCGTGGATTGCGACCATCTCCGCCGCCTCCCTGCTAGGGAAGGAGCGGGTGTCGCCGGTGGTCTTGTCCAGCAGCGCCCACGGTTTGTCGCCGCCCTGCTCCCACATGGCATAGCGCGCCATGAGCCGATCGAGCGCCATGCCCACCGTCTCCAGGAACGTCTCGTGATCCTCGACGTGCTTCTCCAGGAAGAAGCTACCCTTCTGGAGGAACCAGACGTCGCACATGGACGTGCCCAGCCCCTCCAGCCACGCCTCGGCGGTGCCCCGGGTGTTGGGGATGACCTGTTCACCGGCGCGATTGACCCACGGCGTGGTGGTCTGGGCGGCGCGGTTGTTATTCCGCGCTACCTTGGCCTCATGCTTATCCATCACTCGTCTCCCGATCGTACAGCGCCTGGGCCTTCATGATCGCGCCGTCCTCGCTGTCGCACAGGAACCACGCTGGCGGCGGTGACATGAGCCCGGATGGGCCGGTGCGCTTGCCCCTGACCAGCTCGTCGTCGAACAGGTCCCACACGACGAAGGGGCCGGTGGGGTCACCAGTCATGAACAGCCCTGCCGACCAGCTCTTGTCCAGCCGCAACGGCACGCGCTGGGCAATGGCGAACCGGCACTTGTCCGGCCGATCGTTCATGATCTGGCTGAAGGTGACCGGCCCGGTGAAGGGCGACGGCTTGATGCACGCCGCCCCGCACACGTAAGCGCTCAACACCCAGTGGAAGCCCACCATCGGATCGAGCACCTCGGTCATATCCGAACGCACTCCATCCAGTCCGGCACCGGGTGGTTGGTGGTGCAGATGCAGATCAGCGGGTACGGCGTCGGCACGTCGGGCCAGGGGGTGTAACCGTCGGTCAGGATCACCACGACCTGGGGCTCGTACTTCTCGGCCTCGGCCAGGCCGACACGCATGTCGGTGCCGCCGCCACCCATCGGCTTGAGCGCGTCGAAGGTGAACTCGTCGGGCTGGAACTCCTGGGTGCCCTTCACCGCGGCGTCGGTCCAGATCACCGTGATGTTCTCGGGCTGGGTCTGGGCGGCGCAGTGCGACATCTCGGAGCAGATCATCTCCATGTCGTCACCCATCATCGAGCCCGACGTGTCCGGGATGAACACGATCGGACCCATCTCCAGACTGCGCCGGGTGGGCAGGTACATGCCGTGGAAACGCCTGTTACGACGTGACCAGTTGTCGCGAGCCTTGACGACGCGCAGCATGTAGTCGCGCAGCAGGTCGGTCCAGTGGACCTTGGCGTCGAGCATCTCGCCCACCATGCGCTCCAGCTCGCCGGTCAGCTTGCCGGCCATGCGCGCCATGTTGGCGGCGGCGGCGACACGCTGGCGGGTAGCCTGCTCGGCAGCGGCCTGCTGCGCCTGGTCCTTGATCGGCGGCGCCATGAGATCGCCGTGCAGCCAGTCCTTGCCGGGCTGTGCGGGGCCGGGCTTGCCACCCTTGCCGTTCTGCTGGGGCTTGCCGGTGCCCTTGCCCGGCGCGTCCTGGCCGTTGCCCTTGCCGTCCTGCTGCGGCTTCTCCTTCGACTTCTTGCGGCGCAGGTCGTCGTAGATGCGGTCGGCTGACCAGCCCTTGTACTGGGGATCAGCGAGCCAGCCGCCAGGCACCGACTTGGGGCAGCTGAACTTCTGGTCGATGAGCATCAGGTTGATGGCGTGGTCAGCCGCCTGGTTGAACAGGTCGTGGTTGCGCTGGCCCAGCCGCAGCGAGTGCAGCAGGCTGTCGTGGCCCACCTCGTGGCACAGCACGGTCATGACGTCCTCGACCGAGCAGGCGTCGAGGAACTCGGGGTTGAAGAACATCTTGGTGCCGTCGGTCGCGGCCAGCTCGACGCTGTCGGTGATCTCGACCGGCGTGCGCAGCAGCAGCGTGGCGAAGAAGGGATGGTCCATGAGCAGGCGAGCCTTCGCCTTGCTGATCTTGGAGTGAGCCGGGTTAGTGGCCATGGTCGTGTCCTTCGGTAAGTGTCAGGGACCCTGACGTTTAGCTGGTGGCGCCAGCGAAGTAGCGCCACCCGCTCGGGCTATCGCGGCGGAACAGGTCCGAGTTTCGGAGCCCACCCCGCCGCTGCCATTCGGCCTTACTGATCTCGTAAGGCATCAGTTCATGAACAAGCCGCGATACTGCTGGGCGTACTTGTAGAGGAACGCGTTGGTGTTCGAGACCATCGGATCGCGGTTGATCGCGAGGGTCCAGGCGAGCACCACCATCTCGGGCTCAAGGCGCTGCAGGAACTCGTGCAGCGGATCGGCCGTCTCCTCGCTCATGTGGGTGGAGACGTGCGTCGCCAGCGCCCACTGGATGTCCATCTCGGGGCTGACCGGCACCTTGGTGGGGTTGGCGATGATCTGCTCGATCGGCACCAGGCTGTCCATGATCTTGGCGAAGCCCTGCAGCTCGGTCGCGGGGCCCTCGCCCACCGAGCCGGCGATCGAGGCGATCCGCACGTCGTCGGGCATGTCGGTGTCGATGAAATCGTCGTTGACGAAGTTCCAGGTGCGCGGCGTGGCGAACACGGTCTCGGCCTTGGCCGGGTCGAACGTGTGCAGCAGCTCCGACCGGAAGTTGAGGAAGCCGATCAGCGTGGGCGATTTGCTCGCCTTGCTGGCCCAGGCGGTCCACGACTTGATATCGGGGATCAGCTCGGCGTGCGTCATGCGGTTGGCCAGCGGAGCCGGGAACTTGTTGGTCGTGCCGCGATCCTGCCCACGGTTGCCGGCGCAGATCATGATTACGTTGTCCATCAGCTCGTGCTCGCCGACGCGGCGATCGTTGATCAGCTGGTACATGACCGACAGCACGCTGGGGTCGCCCTGGTTGACCTCGTCGAAGAACAGGAAGATCGGCTTGTCGGGGTCGCACAGCTCGAACTTGGCGTTGCCCTTGAAGGGCAGCGTCGCCGGCATGTTCCAGATGGTGGTGCCACCCTGGATGTCGGGGATGCCGCGGAAGTCCACGCTCTCGTACTGGCTGACGCGGATGTCGATCAGGGGAGCGTCGTGGTCGGCGGCGCACTGGGCGATGCCCTCGGACTTGCCGATGCCGGACGCGCCGTGGAAGTAGATCGGGCGGCGCTTCTTGATCGCGACGTGCTTGATCATGCCCTGCATGGTGGAGATGTTGACGACCTGCATGCTCGTGTCCTTCGTGCTGATTGTGTCAGGGTCCCTGACAACTTCGTGGAGGGGAAAACTTACTGTAACGTGTTGAGGGTTATAGAATAGCTGGCCTGGGGCTTATGTCAAACCAGTCCAAGCGTTTCTTCGACCGGCAGCAGCGCCGACTTGAGCATCTCGCGGTCGTCCTCGCACAGGTCCAGGTGCTGACGATTGTCGAGCAGCTCACGCACACAGGAGACCAGATCGCGCACGTGGAGCTTGAGCCGGTGGTGTTCGGCGACCGGCACAGTAGACGCGGCGATCTGCGGCATGGCAGGGCTCACCATCTCGTCGTGCTCGCGCAGGATCGACTCGATATCGTCACGCTTGGTCAGCACTTCCCTGCCGATCACCGCGTTGCCGAGCACGTTGGCCAGGTCGGCGATCGTGGCTGCGTCGGCGGTGCCGTGCAGGTGGCCCTTGTTGTCGGCATAAGCCATGGAAGTCTTGCCCATCATTCATCTCCTTCGATCGAAATCACACGTGTGAGCACGTATTTCATGTGCATGGCGACGACGCCCTGGGGCCAGCGATCCTGCGGCATCCAGGTCACCACCTGCTTGTCGAGCCGCTCGCGCAGGTCGATCTCGCGGATGTCGCACTTGAAGCCGTCGTCCAGGTCCAGGTTCGGCTGCATCTTGAGGTTGAGCGCGGTGAACCGCATGACGTCGCGCTTGTTCTTGCGGTAGACCACGGCGAACCGCTTCCACCAGTAGCCGCCATCCTTGTCGAGATGGATGGCGATCTGGATGACGTCGCCGACCTTGAGGCTCTCGGCGGACGTCAGGGGTGCGGTGGGGTCCGCCATCAGCTCGCCCCCAGGCAGACAACGCTCAAGCCCAGCGCGTCCATCTCGCGGACCCGGGCCATGCGACGGTCGTATTCGCTGCGATCCCACACCTTGCGGGTCTCACGCTGCAGCAGGCCCAGATCATCCCAGATCGCGAGCTTGAGCTTGGCGACGCACCCCATGCCGATGTAGTCGCCGTGAGGGGTCCTGATCGGCAGCGGCCGGGGCGTGTGGCCGTAGGCGCCGGTGTCTTTCATCGTCGGCAGGTGCATCGCTGCCTGGCGGAAGTCGCGCTTCTCCAGCGCGTCCATGCACTCGGCCAGGTCCCACTCGGCGTGCTCGATCGTGTCGCCGGCGGCGTCGAAGTGCATCGGCGCCATGCTCATCCACATCTCGAAGTCGCCCAGGTGGAAGGGGGCCATCAGCTTGCGGGCGACGCGGCGATCCACGCCGGTCGGCAGGGTGATGTCGTAGCAGGTGGCCTCGTCCGGTGCCCACAAGTCGTCCGCGATCGGGCGAAACTTGACGACGTCGCCTTGGCAGAGCGCGAACTTGTAGCCCTTGACGTCGTCATGCTGGCGGAAGCCGATCGTGTTGGCGCCACCCGAGCTGGTGCGACGCTCGACCGGATAGTGCAGGTGGATGCCGGCGGGCAGGAAGCGGTGTGCGAAGCTCGACGTGGTGGTCGTGCCGTAGTTGTCGATCTCGATGCTGTTGTCGGGACACCAGGTCACCACCTCGGTGTCGTAGAGCTGGAAGGCGATCGTGCCGTCATCGTGCTGGTTGACCTGGGTCACGCTCTTGCCCTTGCGGCGCTTGCTCTCGAAGCTGGCGGCGGCTGCCTGGGCCATGTCGTAGCTGGCGACGCGGGGGATGTTGCGATGTGATTGAACGCCCATGAACATGGCTGATTTCCTTCGTTTTGATAGTTGTCAGGGACCCTGACGGTTTCGCGAGTTGTCTTGTGGCAACTCGTTACTGTTTGGCTAGTATGACCGCCTCACCGGCTAAGTCAAACGCACCGGACTGATCCTCCAGGCTGGTCGCCAGCGTCAGCAGGTAGAGCCGCGCCTGGGCCTTGTTGGCCTTGTTCTTGTTGCGCTGATCAATACGTTGCGCGCCGGTCTCGTGCCCACGCATGCCGTGGTTCTCGACGTCGATGTCGAGGTTGGCGACGCATGCGCGGATCATCTCGGCCATGGTCGCCTGCTGCTGGCGTTGCAGCTGGCGCAGCTCGCGGAAGCGCGCCGCCATCTCCTCGACCGTTTCGCGCGGGACAGTAGTGCTCATGAGCCCAGCTCCGCCAGCGTGCGCCTGATCCACTGGCGCAGGTAGTTGCGCTGCTCGTCGCAGCTGCGCGGCGTGCCGGGCAGCATCACGAACCGCTTGCCGCCGGGTCCCTCGATCGTCAGCCGATAGTGGGCGGTGACGGTCTTGGGATGGGTCAGCGTGACGGTGTAGCCCGCCGGTTCGACGAGCTGTGTGGCCAGCTTCGTGATCTCGCGGCGGTACTTCACGACGTTAGGCATCGGCTGGCTCCTCGATCTCCTCGGGTGCAGGCATGACGATGTCGGTGGGCTCGCCCCTGCGGAACTCGCGCACCTTGGCGTCCAGTGCTTCGATCTCGTCGTCGATGTGCTTCATGGCGATGCCGTTGAGCGCAGCGTCGAGGATGGGGTTCAACCAGTTGCGGGGAGCGATACGCTGCGCCTTGGCCATGAACCCCTTCATCTCCACCAGCGTCAGCATGCGATTGCATGCGGCCTGGATGTCGGCAGGCCAGGGCAGGTAGGGCGGAGCTTCGTCGTACTCGTCCCCGTCGGTCTTGTCGGGCAGCGTCACGACGCGGCAGTTGCGTTCGAGCGCCGCGCTGTAGTCGACACCCTCCTCGACGACGATCTCGGGCGAGTAGTGCTCGAAGTCCGGCACGGCGTCGGTGGTCCAGGTGGGCTCGCCGTCGTCGTCGAACTCGGTGATCCTGGCACCGAGCACCGCCTCGACGACGACGCGATACGCGAGCCGCCCGCAGGGCAGCAGCAGGGACTTGTTAGGCACAGGCCATCTCCTCGTCGGGCACGCTCTGCAGCGCGCTCTCCTCCAGGCCGCTCTCGTCGTGGTCGGGGCCGTAGAAGCCCCAGCACGCGCCGTCCGGGAGTTCTTCCCACTCGGGCTCGTCGTCCTCGTCGGCGTCAGGGTCCCTGACAGCTTTCTCGACGATGTGCCCGTACACGTCACCGTACGCCCACCAGCCGTAGAGCTTGGCGGTATTCTCCAGGTCCTCGCTCGTGGGCGAGGTGTTGCCGAACCGCTCCTGCGCTTCCTTGGTGGCGACCACGAGCACCTCGCACCAGTCACCCTGGCTATAGCCGTTGACCTGGGTGCAGTAGGCGGGGACGCCGGCCAGCTTGTAGAGCGCCTCGAATATGTCGAGGATCGCACTGTCGGCGGTGTCGTCAGCGATGTGCCGGAACAGGTCGCGCAGCACCTGGGCGTCGGTGATGTAGCCCGTAGGCACCCCCTCGCCGAGATCGCTGTCGGTCAGGTAGCACTCGACCGCCGCGCTCATCTGCTCGGTCGGCTTGCCGTCCTTGATCACTTTCCACCCCAACGCCGCGAGGATGGCGTGCTGGTCATGGATCAGCTGCACGTCGGTGAACATGTCCAGGTCGCGGTCCATGCCAGCACTGCTGTCCGCGACGCCGAACTTGTAGGCGGTGAACGCCCGGTGCCCGAGACTGTCAGGGTCCCTGACAACTATTGGCCAGTGTCCCTGGTCATTCTCGAAAGGATTGGAGGGACTATCGTCGACGACGGCGCGGATGCGGTAGTTGTCGCCAATATGGGCGTGGCTTTCGTTGCAGTTGTCCTGGTATTCCCAATCGAGCTTGCGTGCCATAGTCTTGGTTCCTTCAATCAATCTCTAACTCGTTAGAGTATAGCCTCCTCCGGGCTTAACTCAAGCGGCTCCACGTCTAGCGCTCTATAGAGCAGCGTCGGTTCCATCATGATGCGTGTGCCATTCCACGCTCGGCGTGTGTCGCAGGCGATCTTGAACGCGGCGATCATGTCGTGACTTGGCTCGCCTGGGAACACCATGTGGCGGTAGCTGTCGCGCTTGGCGTCCTTCAGCATCTTGACGGCCAGCCCTGTGACCGGCGTGCCGCCGATGCTCACGCGCCCCGATGGCCGCGCCCAGAACAGGTAGAGCAGACGTTTGCCTGGGGAGAGCTTCATCGACGGGTAGTTGCTCGGGTCGTTGGGCTTGACCACACGTGAGCACGTGTTGAGCAGCCGTCCGCCGGTGCCCATCTCGGTGGTGATCAGGAACGTGTCGAGCGGCACGCGGTCGTAGTCCGGCGCGTTCAGCACGTAGAGCGGCGGCTCGCCGTCCTTGACCGCGCCGCGCATGTGCGGTGGGATCAGGCGGTGCTTATTGCGGGCGTCGTAGTGCTCGATTTTCATCGTCTTGGTGTCCAGTTGCCGTCCCAGCCGTGCGCCTTGGCGACGCCTCGGGCACGATCGGTCCAGTCAGCCTCAAGATCACGATCCGGCTGGTCCCAGTTGTGGAGCGCCCACATGTAGAGCGCGTTCCCTGCCTCATTCGGCAGCGGAATGGTCCGTTGATACTGGGGCCTAAGTCGCTCGGCCGGAAAGTCACCACCATGGGGATCAGGCTCCCCGTCGAAGTCGACCCGCAAGAACTCGCCTTCGATCAGGAAGCAATCCGCGTCCCCATCGATCATGATCTGGTAGGTCATAGCTCGATCCCATGACTGGCACAGAGCCGCTCGCACCACTCGTCCCAGCCGGGCGTCTCGTCGAGTAGCGGGTCGTAGCGGGCCTGCAGATGGATGGCCATCATCAGGGTCGCGTCCCAGGCCGCGTCGTTCAGCTCCACGAAGTAATAGCCGGAGTT
>Ga0182213_1000035_pt1 | contig 20303 bp, 17 predicted proteins | sample G5R1MG_22_FD_128399 | JGI IMG/M metagenome (GOLD analysis project Ga0182213, IMG submission 128399) | Switchgrass phyllosphere microbial communities from Michigan, USA - G5R4_MAIN_03OCT2016_LD1 MG | ecosystem: Host-associated > Plants > Phyllosphere > Phylloplane/Leaf | place: USA: Michigan... | reverse complement strand
CGATAGATGGCCATCGTGATCGTGTTCCTGCTCGGCATCGCCAACTTCGCGGCCCATCGCGCCGTGCTGGAAAGCGGGCATCCGCTGGTCGATGCGATGCCGCGCGTCTTCCAGCTGCTGGGCGGCAGGATGAGCTTCGTGGTCGAGTTTGCGATGCTGCTGGGCGCGATGTGGATGGTGTCCACCGGATCGACGGGCTGGGCTCTCGCTTACCTGGGCTACAGCGTGCTCAACGGCGTTTCCGCGTGGCTTATTCTTTCAGGCAAGGCGTGATGGGGAACCTAGCTTCACGCCCCCGGTTTCCAGCGGCATGACCCAGGAAAACCCACCAGCCACGCCGGGCTTCTCTGCCCCGTTGCCCGCCAAGGCCGCCAAGCTCTGGCTGGTGCGCAACGAGGCGAGCGGCAGCAACGACGAGGAGGCTTTGGCCACCTTGCGCGACGCCCTGAGCGATGCCGGAATCGCGTTGGCGGGTGAAACCTGCTTCCCCAAGGAAGATCCGCCCACGCCCGCCGATCTCGACGCTGGCGATATAGACACGCTGGCGGTGTTCGCGGGCGACGGAACGATCAGCTCGATCGTCGCTACGCTCAAGGATTGGAGCGGTACGGTGCTGCCGCTGCCCGGCGGCACGATGAACATGCTGGCGCGTCGCCTTCATGGCGATGCCACGGCGCCCGAGATCGTCGGACGTTTCCAGAACGGCGTCGCGCGGCGGGTGCGGCCGACCGTTCTGGTATCGCGCCATGCCATCGGGCTGACAGGAGCCCTGGCCGGTCCTGGCACGGCCTGGGCCGAAGTGCGAGAAGCCATGCGCCGACCGACGCTCAAGGAGCTTATGGACACGGCCAGCGAGGCGATCTCGTCCTCTACCAGCGGACCCAAGGTCGTGTGCGAGGATGCCGATTGCGGACGCGACGAAGGCTATACGGCTATCACGCTGACCCCCCGAGACGACGGGATCGAAGGCGCGGGGTACTACTCGGAATCGCTGATCGACTTCGCCCGTCACGGCGTTGCCTTGCTCCAGCGCGATTTCCGCAGTGGCCCCAATGAGTCGTTGGGGCGACATCAGACGATCCGCATCGCCTGCCCCGATGGCGAGCCGATGGGCCTGTTGATCGACGGCGAATCGTACGAAGGCGCCGCGCGTGAGGAGTTTACCTTGGGAACCAGCGACGTCGAGTTCTGGGCCACCGCCGATGCCAGCTGACACCGGCGCGATGACCATGGCATCGAAGCCGATCAAGCTGTTCCATATCAGCGACATCCACTTCGGGCTCGAGGATCCCGCCGCCCTCACCTGGGTGGAAGATTGCATCGGTGCCGAGCGACCCGACGCGGTGGCCATCACCGGTGACCTTACCATGCGCGCCCGGCATCACGAGTTCACTGCCGCATGCAAGTGGATCAGCTCGCTCGACGTGCCGGTCACGGTAGAGATCGGCAATCACGATATGCCGTACTTCAATCCGATCGAGCGCTTCTTCGACCCATACAAGCGGTTTCGCGGGATCGAGGCGGTGATCGAGCGCGAGCTGGATCTGGGCGGCGTGGCGCTGGTGCCGCTCAAGACCACGGCGCGCGCGCAGTGGCGCACCAACTGGTCACGCGGCTGGATCACGCGGCCGGCGCTGGCCAAGACGCTGGCGATAATCGACGCGCTGCCCAAGGGCACTCGCGTGCTGATCACCGCGCATCACCCGCTGGTCGAAGTGAACGCCAAAGGCAACGTGCTGACCAAGCGCGGCGCACAGGCGCTGGAAGAACTCGCCAAGCGCAAGGTGCTGGGCGTGCTGACCGGCCACGTCCACGATCCCTTCGATCTGATCGAGCAGACCGCGTTCGGGCCGGTTCGCATGATCGGGGCAGGCACCCTGTCCAAGCGCGTGCGTTCGACTCCGCCCAGCTTCAACCAGATCGTGATCGATGGCGCCAAGGTCCTGGTCGAAGCGCGCAATCTGGAGCGTGTGGCCACGCCGGACATGCAGATCGACGACGTGCCTGAGAACGCTCTTCCACCGCGCAAGCCGGGCGATCCAGTGTCTCATGTTGCCGCGATACCGGCACACGATCCACCGGTGCATTGAAGCTGCCTTCCGGCCGATCGCGGGAGGCTTCGTCTCGGCGCTGTGTTTTGAACGCCAAGGCCGTCCTGACCGCCAGCCATCGCCGGCGGCTCAAGGCCTGGCGATATCCTTCAGCCTAGCAGTTTGTGCGCAATCGCGCGCACGTTCGCGCCCATGTCAGGGCGATCGAGCGCGATCGCGAGCGTCGCTTCGACGAAGCCGAGCTTGGAGCCACAGTCGAAGCGGCGGCCCTGGAACGTCACGGCGTGGAATGGCTGAGTGTCGATGAGCTTGGCCATCGAATCGGTCAGCTGGATCTCGCCACCGGCGCCTTTGCCTTGCGTCGCCAGCAGGTCCATGACTTCGGGCTGCAGGATGTAGCGGCCCGAGACGATCAGATTGGACGGTGCTTCATCGACCTTTGGTTTTTCGACCAGGCCCTTGACCTCGGTCAGCGCGCCATTGCGGGCACCGGGGGCGATGACGCCGTAGCTCGATACTTCCTCGCGCGGCACTTCCAGCACCGACACCAGATTGCCGCCGACCTGATTATAGGCCTCGACCATCTGCGCCATGCAGCCGGGCGAGCCGTACATCAGTTCGTCGGGCAGGAAGATCGCGAAGGGCTCGTCGCCGATGACGGCGCGCGCGCACCAAACTGCATGGCCCAGGCCCAAGGGCACTTGCTGACGCACGGTGGTGAGATTGCCCGGCTGCATCCGCGTGGCGTCCAGCGGCTCGAGCGACTTGCCCCGGCTCGTCATAGTCGCCTCAAGCTCATAGGCGGTGTCGAAGTGTTCGACGATGGCGGTCTTGCCGCGCCCGGTCACGAACACGAATTCCTCGATCCCGGCCTCGCGCGCTTCATCCACCGCGTACTGGATCAGCGGACGGTCGACGATCGGTAGCAGTTCCTTGGGAATCGCCTTGGTGGCAGGCAGGAAGCGAGTGCCCAGGCCGGCGACGGGAAACACGGCCTTGCGAATGGGCTTACGAAAATCGTTATCGGACATCGGCGCTTCATTCCCCCTGTTCGCGGCCTCATGCTGCAATGCAGCTTAAAGCGTGATCGGTGTAGCAAGGCAATCGCTGACAGGCGATGGTTACGATCGCGTGAACTCGTGGTGAGATTATCCGTTTTGGATGAACCATGCCACAAGTCCGCTCGCGCGTGTTCGTAAGCGCGGCGCTTGCTTGCCGCCTGTCGCAAACTCGCTAAAGCGCCGTGATGGACAAGATCATCATTCAGGGCGGCAAGCGCCTGTCGGGCACCATCCCCGTTTCCGGCGCCAAGAACGCCGCGCTCACCCTGCTGCCCTGCGCATTGCTGACCGACGAACCGCTGACGCTGCGCAACCTGCCGCGCCTGGCGGACATCGACGGTTTCCAGCACCTCATGAACCAGTTCGGCATCTCGACGACGATCGCGGGATCGCGCCCCGAGGACTTCGGGCGGGTCATGACGCTGGCGGCGACGCGGATCACCAGTTCGGTCGCTCCTTACGAACTGGTGCGCAAGATGCGCGCCTCGATCCTGGTCTTGGGTCCGATGCTCGCGCGCATGGGCGAGGCGACCGTGTCGCTGCCGGGCGGTTGCGCCATCGGCAATCGCCCGATCGACCTTCACCTCAAGGCGCTGGAAGCGCTCGGCGCGACGATCGAGATGGCGGCCGGCTATGTCCGTGCGATCGCGCCGGATGGTGGCCTGCCGGGCGGGCGTTACTCGTTCCCGGTCGTCTCGGTTGGCGCGACCGAGAACGCGCTCATGGCGGCGGCGACCGCCACCGGCAAATCGACACTGCACAACGCCGCGCGCGAGCCCGAGATCGTCGATTTGTGCAATCTGCTGGTGGCGATGGGCGCACAGATCGAAGGTATCGGCACCAGCGACATCACCATCCACGGCGTACCGCGCCTGCACGGCGCCACTTATCGCGTCATGCCCGACCGGATCGAGGCCGGCAGCTATGCCTGCGCGGCTGCGATTACCGGCGGTGAAGTGACGCTGACGGGCACGCGGATCGAGGAGATGGATGCGACCGTCCAGGCGCTGCGCAGCGCTGGCGTCCACGTCGAGCCGCGCGGTGATGGCCTGCACGTCGCCGCTGACGGCAAGCTGCGCGCGGTGACCTTGGCCACGGCGCCTTATCCCGGTTTCGCCACCGACATGCAGGCCCAGCTGATGGCCCTCCTGTGCCTGGCCGAGGGATCCAGCGTGTTGACCGAAACCATCTTCGAGAACCGCTACATGCACGTGCCAGAGCTCAATCGCATGGGCGCCCGGATCGAGACATCAGGCCGCACCGCTATCGTCCATGGCATGTCCAAGCTGCATGGTGCCGAAGTGATGGCCACGGACTTGCGCGCCTCGATGAGCCTCGTCATCGCCGGCCTGGCTGCCGAGGGCGAGACGCAAGTGCATCGTCTCTACCACCTCGACCGCGGATATGAGCGGCTGGAGGAGAAGCTGTCACTACTGGGCGCCACTGTCGAGCGTGTCGGCGGCGACTGATCGGGCGCGCGGCAACTCCGCCCTACCTCGCGCGTTGCGTGGGAGGTAATCGGACAGGAGTTCACGACCATGGGTTTGATCAGATTGGCCCTGACCGGCGCGGCCGGTTACGCGCTGTACAAGTACGCAACTCGGGACGCCGAAGGGCAGACCGCCTACGCAGGCGGCCACAAGGGCCGGGACGACAACTTCTCCAAGGTTCGCGACGCTGGCCCGGACGGAATGTCGAATGCGCCCCGCACGTGGAACAAGGTCGACGAAGCCAGCGACGAGAGCTTCCCGGCGAGCGATCCGCCGTCCACTTACTGAGTGATCGGCAATCAGACATGAAGACGGCGGGTGAAAGCCCGCCGTTTTTTTTGAGAAAGTGGATGGCCGTAATTTATGTGGGGGGTAGGCGGCACAGCAAAACCTCCGCCGGCCAGCACGGATCAAAAGCCCCAAAACACACGGCGGACGTTGCGACCGGCGCTGCCCTGGCACGACAGGGTTGGCGCGTGTTCCATCTCGCGAACGGCTGACGGAGGACCACGCAAGCGGACCGGCAGCTCGACCTCTTTTGCACGAAGGCCCCGGCGCGTGAGGTTCGCAAAGTCACGCCGGTCGAGCGGTTCGGGAGAGCCTGCGGGATCAAGCCGCCGGTGTCACCAAAGCGCATGCCATTCGCATCGGGTGCAGGCGCCCGTCTGAAAAAGCGCCGGCCGCACGGTGCGGGTTGGTCGAGCCGTGCACCAGCTCCCCGCACCCGCCTTCAACTGGATCGCTCCAGTTGCTGCAGCCTATAACCTAAACGGTTCTAAATGTAAAGCCAATGGACAAGGCGGCTCGCGCGTGCAGACCGCCATGTCCCTTTATCAACGCGCGCGCTGGACATCCTCGGTGCTCACCGGTGTGATCTTCACTTCCACGCGGCGGTTCTTGGCGCGGCCCTCGGCGGTGGTGTTGTCGGCCACAGGGTAGCTCTCGCCCATGCCCTTGGCCTGCAGTCGGGCGGAGGACACGCCACGCGAGATCAGGTAGCGCGACACTGCGTCGGCACGGCGTTGCGACAACGCCATGTTGTATTGATCCGAGCCGGTCGAATCGGTGTGGCCGTACACGTCGATCAGGCTGTCGGGATACTGCACCATGCTCTGCGCCACGCGATCGAGCGCGCTCTGGAACGAGGGGCTGATCTCGGTCGAGTCCACCGCAAAGGTCACGTCGGGCAGGTTGAGCAGGATGCCGTCGCCGTTGTCGGTCACGTCGATGCCCGAACCGGCGGTGGATTCACGCAGCTCCTTGATCTGCTTGTCCTTCTGGTAACCGATGGCCCCACCTGCGACGCCGCCGATGCCGGCACCCAGGATCCGCGCGGTGCGTCCGCCGATCACGCTACCCAGCAGATAGCCAAGGCCCGCGCCGCCGGCGCCGCCGATCGCGGTACGTGACACCTTCCGCTCCCCGGTGTTGGGATCGGTGACGCACGCGGAAACTGTGATCAGCGAGAGGACCGCGGCGGCGGATGTGAGCAGGCGGGAAGTCTTCATGGTGGACCCTTTCCTCGTGTCGATATCGCGGCCTGTGTGCAATTCTGCACATTAACACCGTCTGGATGACAGGCGCGGAACGGATTGCCGTCGGTTCGGTTCCACCATGATGCACTTTCCAGCGAACATGCGCCGACCCAGCCGCCCACCCAGCCTTCGCTTCGCGAGCGCGTGTTTGTCTGCTAGCGTGGGATCATCGTGACGCCGTACCCCTGGACTGACCTCCTCATCATCGCCGCCCTCATCCTGGTGAACGGGCTTTTTTCCATGTCCGAGCTAGCGATCGTGTCGGCCCGGCCTGCGCGGCTGCGCATGTCGGCGGACAAGGGGAGCAAGGCCGCGCGCACCGCCATCGCCTTAGCGGAGGACCCGGGCAAGTTTCTGTCGACCGTGCAGATCGGCATCACTCTGATCGGCATCGTCGCCGGCGCCTACTCGGGCTCGAGCTTGGGCGGACCCACGGGTGAGCGGATGGCCGCGCTGGGCGTGCCGGAGCGTTATGCCCCCGAGATGGGTTTCGCACTGGTCATCGCGGTGACCACGTATCTCAGCCTGGTGGTCGGCGAACTGGTGCCCAAGCAGTTCGCGCTGCGAGCCGCCGAATCGATCGCGCTCGTCATGGCGCTGCCGATGGCGATCATGGCGCGGGTCATGGCGCCGTTCGTGTGGTTGCTCGACAAGTCATCGAGTGTGATCCTGCGGTTGTTCTCGGTACGCAGCGGCAGCGACGGCCAGTTGACCGCTGAGGAGCTGCACATGATCTTCGCCGAGGCGACGCGCTCGGGCGCGATCGAGGAGGGCGAACGCGCGATGATGGCCGGCGTGCTGCGTCTCGCCGACCGCCCGATACGCGAGTTGATGACGCCGCGCCCCGAAGTGCACTGGATCGATGCCGCCGCGACGCAGGAGCAGTTGCTCGCCCGTATCGCCGACACGCCCCATGCGCTGTTGCCGGTGGCGGAGGGCTCTCCGGACAACGTTGTAGGGGTGCTGCGCGTGCGCGAGGTACTGGCCGCCATCGTCGAAGGCCGCCCTGCCGACATCACCGGGATGATGCGCCGCGCCGAAGTGATTCCCGACCAGATCGACGCGATGGACGCGTTGAAAGTGCTGCAGCGTGCCGAAGTGCCGATGGCGATGGTGCGCGACGAATATGGCCATCTCGAAGGCCTGGTCACGCCCAGCGACGTCCTGGCCGCGATCGCGGGTGACTTCGTCAGCCACCAGGACGAGGGTGACCACCCCATGCTGGTCGAGCGCGAGGATGGCTCGCTGCTGATCTCGGGCGCGATGCCGGCGGATACGCTGGCCGACCGGCTGGGCCTGAACCTGCCCGAAGATCGCGAATTCGCGACGGCTGCCGGTTACGTGCTGGCGGTGCTCAAGCAAGTTCCATCGGAAGGCGAGTACTTCTCGGAGCAGGGCTGGCGGATCGAAGTGGTCGACATGGACGGCCTCCGGATCGACAAGCTCTTGGTCGCGCGAGAGGATGAGGAAGAAAGCGACGAGGTCGTGGGGGACTGACACCTGTGGGCCCACGTCGTGCCGGGTCGAGCCCGGGACGACGCTGGCCTTCCGCCTTGCGCTAAAACTAAAGTTTCAGAGCTTAGGCGCCGGCTTGAACCTGGGCGCTCTGCCCGTCGCCTTGCGGGGCGGCAAGGATCGTCTGGGTCACGCGGCCCTTGGCCACGGTGTGCGTGCCGGTGTCGCCCACGGTCGAGCGGATCGAGGGCTCCGACGTGCCGGCTAGGCCCAGCGCGCTCGTTTCGACATCGCTGCGAGCGGACGGACCGCCGAACAGCGCGTCGAGCGTCTGGCCCTGCAGCGTCTCTTCGGCCGGGCGAGGCTCGCCCTGCTGCGGCGGCTTCAAGGCGAAGTCGGGCGGAACCACCAGAGGCGACTGACGCTGCACGGCGAACTCGTCCGGACGGTCGCGATTGAGCAGGCCGGTGCTGCCACAGCCCGACAACGCCGCAGCGCCCAGGGCCACCAGAGCCAGCTTCGACAGGTTCAGCTTCATCAACGCAAATCTCCGGAGGCGGGCGAGGTGTCGCTCGGCGCAGCTTCGTCGGGCTTTTCGCGCGAAAGCAGGGACCGGGCAAGGATTATCACGACGCCGATGGTGATCGCGGCGTCGGCGAAATTGAAGATCAGGAACGGGCGGAACTCGCCGAAGTGCAGGTCGGCATAGTCGATGACAAAGCCGTGCTCCCAGCGGTCACGGATGTTGCCGGCCGCTCCGCCCAGTACGAGCGCGAGCGGCAGCACGTCGGCCAGGCGCTTCTCGCGCAGCATCCAGCCGGCGACGAACAAGGCGATGGCGGCGGTGAAGGCGATCAGCACGAAGCGCATCTCGATCGAGCCGGCGGTCAGCAGGCCCAGGCTGACGCCATAGTTCTCGGTCCAGCGAAAGTTGAAGAACGGCAGCACCTTGACGACGTGGACGTTGTAGAGGTCCAGCCCGCGATCGACCCAGATCTTGATGCCCTGGTCGATGACGAAAACCACCAGCGCGATCACCAGACCGATGACGCGATTGCGCCACGGATTTGCGTGGGCGGTCATGCCGGGGTCTCCACCGCGCCGACCACGTCCTCGCATCGTGCGCACAAAGTGCCGTCTTCCGCAACCTCGGGAAGGTGGCGCCAGCAGCGACCGCACTTGTGGTCTTCGGATGGAGTGACCTGCACCACCTCGCCCTGACCGCGATGCACTTTCGCAGTGATGAACAGTTCGGCCAAGTCAGCGTCGGGCGCCGTGTCGGGCACGGTGACTTCGGCGGCGAGGCTGGAGCCGACGATCTTCTCGCGACGCAGCGGCTCGATCGCTTCGGTGACTTGCTGGCGCAACGCGCGCAGGTTCGCCCAATGCGCGAGGTCGGCCTCGGCGGCGGGCACCTCGGGCCACTCAAGCAAGTGCACGGTCTCGGCACCAGGATAGCGACTCTGCCACACCTCCTCGGCGGTAAAGACCAGCACCGGTGCAGCATAGCGGATCAGCGCCTGGAACAGCGTGTCGAGCACGGTGCGATAGGCGCGGCGCCTAGGGTCCGAAGGCGCATCGCAGTAGAGGCTGTCCTTGCGGATATCAAAGAAGAACGCGGACAAGTCCTCGTTGCAGAAGTCGATCAGCGCGCGGACATACGTGTTGAAGTCGAAGTCGGCGACGGCCTGGAGCAAGGTGGCATCGAGCTGGCCGAGCAGCGCCAGCACGTAGCGTTCCAGCTCGGGCATCTCGGCCACGTCGACTCGCTCGGCCTCGTCGTAGTCGGCCAGTGCGCCCAGCATGTAGCGGAAGGTGTTGCGCAATTTGCGGTACTGGTCGGCGACGCCCTTCAGGATCTCGTCGCCGATGCGGTGGTCCTCGGTGTAGTCGACCGACAGCGCCCACAGGCGGATGATGTCGGCGCCGTTGGTCTCCATGACCTTCAGCGGACTGACCGTGTTGCCCAGCGACTTCGACATCTTGAGGCCCTTGGCGTCCATGGTGAAGCCGTGGGTCAGGACCGCGTCGTACGGCGCGCGGCCGCGCGTGGCGCACGATTCGAGCAGCGAGGACTGGAACCAGCCGCGATGCTGGTCCGAGCCTTCAAGGTAGAGGTCGGCCGGCCATGACAGCTCGGGCCAGCGGCCGCTTTCCAGCACGAAGGCGTGGGTGGAGCCGGAATCGAACCAGACGTCGAGGATGTCGGTGACGCGCTCGTAGTCCTCGGCGCGGTACTGGTCGCCCAGGTACTCCTGCGCGCGGGCATCGGACCAGGCGTCGACGCCGCCTTGCATCACGGCGGCGATGATGCGGGCGTTGACCTCAGGGTCGACGAGGTACTGGCCGCTCTCGCGGTTGACGAACAACGTGATCGGCACGCCCCAGGCGCGCTGGCGGCTGAGCACCCAGTCGGGTCGCCCCTCGACCATCGCGCCGATGCGGTTGCGGCCCTTTTCGGGCACGAAGCGGGTGTCGGCGATGGCCTGCATGGCGGTTTGGCGCAGGGTTGCGCCGTTCTCGGCACGATCCATCGGCACGAACCACTGTGGGGTGCAGCGATAGATCACCTTGGCCTTCGAGCGCCACGAATGCGGGTAGGAGTGCTTGTAGTCCGCACTTGCCGCGAGCAGCCCACCGGCCTCGCGCAAGTCGGAGCAGATCGGTCCGTCGGGCGCGTTGAACTTGGGGTTGATGACCGAGCCCTGGCCGCCAAGCCAGGGCCAGTCGCCGCGGTACTTGCCGTCGGCTTCGACCACGAACTTGGGGCCGATGCCGTGCGCCTTGCACAGCTCGAAGTCGTCCTCGCCATGGTCGGGCGACATGTGGACGAGGCCGGTGCCGCTATCGGTGGTGACGAAGTCGCCGGGCAGCATAGGGCGCGGCTCAGCGAAGAAGCCGCCGAGGTGGTGCATCGGGTGGCGAGCGACGGCTCCCTCAAATGGCCAACCACCGCCAACCGACTGGAAGTGCACAGCGTCGCTGTTGCCGTATGAACAACCGATGCGTAGCAGAAACGCTGGCACCAAAGAGGCTGCAACGAGAAACCGCTTGCCCTCCATCCAAGCCAGTTCTGGCTTGTCATCAAACTCACCCGTCTTGATCTCGAACATAGCGTATTCGATGTCGGGGCCATACGCCAAAGCCTGGTTGACGGGGATCGTCCAGGGCGTGGTCGTCCAAATGACAGCATAGGCACCGACCAACTCTGGAGCTTTCGGAGCCTCGATGATCTCGAACGCCACGTCGATCTGGGTCGAGACAATATCCTCGTACTCGACTTCAGCCTCGGCCAGCGCGGTCTTCTCTACGGGCGACCACATCACCGGCTTGGCGCCCCGATAAAGCTGGCCACTCTCCGCGAACTTGAGCAGTTCGGAGACGATCGTGCCTTCGGCCTGCGGGTCCATCGTCAGGTAGGGGTGGTCCCAATCGCCGTTGATGCCCAGACGCTTCAGCTGCTCGCGCTGGACGTTCACCCACTCGGCGGCATAGGCGCGGCACTCGGCGCGGAACTCGACCGGGTCGACCTGGTCCTTGTCGAGCTTCTTCTTGCGGTACTGCTCTTCGACCTTCCACTCGATGGGCAGGCCGTGGCAGTCCCAGCCGGGCACGTAGGGCGCGTCCTTGCCCAGCAGTGTCTGGGTGCGCACCACCATGTCCTTGAGGATGTGGTTGAGCGCGTGGCCGATGTGCATATCGCCATTGGCATACGGCGGGCCGTCGTGAAGGATGAACTTTTCGCGGCCGGCGCGGGCGGCGCGGGTCTTCTCGTACAGGCCGGCTTCCTGCCAGCGTGCGAGGATGGCCGGCTCCTTCTGGGGCAGGCCCGCCTTCATCGGGAAGTCCGTCTTGGGCAGGAAGACGGTGGCTCGGTAATCGCGCTCTTGGGTCATGACCTGCGGCCCTTAGCGCTGGCTTGGCCTGGGTGCAATTTATGGTTGGTGAGGGAGTGGCTCACGCGGGGGCGCGGAGAAGAACAAGGAAGAGTTGGCGCGCGCAGAGGCGCAGAGGCGCAGAGAGAAGGAAGAGGAGGGGCATCCTAGGCCGCTAGGCTCTTCCGTACTCGTACGTTGCGGCTGGCGGGTTCGTCGAGGCAGAAGGCGGCTTCGCCGCAAGCTGAACCTCTTTGCGCCTCTGCGCCTCTGCGCGCGCCAATCCTTCTTACCTTTCTTCTTCTTCTCTCCGCGTCTCCGCGTGAAACCCGATCAAGGCACCACCGCCATGTTGTCGATCAACCGCGCCTTGCCGATCCGCGCCGCCACCAGCAGCCGCATCGGCCGGTGCGAGCGCGCGGTGAGCGGGGCCAGGCTGTCCGCGTCGCACAGCTCGGCATAGTCGACGCTCAGGAAGCCGCCCGACAGCAAGGTGCGCGCGAGATGGGCCAGGGCATCGCCGAGGTCGGCACCGCCCTCGATCTCGCCGATCGCAACGCGCATCGCCGCGGGCAGCACCGGCGCCGCCTCGCGCTGCTCGGGCGTCAGGTAGGCGTTGCGCGAGCTCATCGCCAAGCCGTCCATCTCGCGCACGGTCGGTACGCCGAGGATGGCGTCGGCATGCGGCAGAGTGAGGTCGAGGTCGCGGGCCATGCGGCGGATGACGGCGAGCTGCTGCCAATCCTTCTCGCCGAACAGCGCCACGTCGGGCCGCACCTGGTTGAACAGCTTGCACACCACCGTGGCGACGCCATCGAAGTGGCCGGGCCGCGCCGCGCCGTCCAGCCCCTCGCTCACCCCGGCGACCGACACGTTGGTGGCGAAGCCGGCGGGGTACATCGCGTCCACCGTGGGCGCCCAGACCAGATCGACGCCTTCGCCTTCCAGCAAGGCGCAATCGCGTTCGAGCTGGCGAGGATAGGCATCGAGATCCTCATTCGCGCCGAACTGGAGCGGATTGACGAAGATCGACACGACTACGTGCGCAGCATGGCGTTTCGCCTCGCGCACCAGCGTCAAATGGCCGTCATGCAGCGCGCCCATGGTCGGCACCAGGGCGATCGAACCGTGTGTCCGCAAGGCCGCGACTGCGCTGCGCAGTGGATCAAGGGCGTGGATCAATTGCATTGCCGGGGTGCGCTCCGATATGATGTCCAGCATCGGACGGGTTCGTGCGGCGATTAGCCGCCGAATATCGTGCCGGACAACGATTTTTAGGGAACGACCGTGACAGCGCATCGCATCGTCTTCGCCAACGAGAAGGGCGGCACCGGCAAGTCCACCACGGCGGTCCACGTCGCCATCGCGCTCGCCTACCAGGGCGCGAAAGTGGCCTGCATCGATCTCGATCATCGCCAGCGAACGCTGTTCCGCTACATGGAGAACCGGCTCGACACCGAGAAGCGGCGCAACATCAGCCTGCCCGGCACGCGCTTCGCCTATTATGACGGCACCAGCATCGAAGAGCTGGAGGAGATCGCGGCCGAGATCGCCGATGGTCAGGACTTCCTGGTGTTCGACACGCCCGGCAAGGACGATCCGCTCGCTCGCCACGTCGCCACCACCGCCGATACGCTGGTGACGCCGCTGAACGACAGCTTTGTCGACTTCGACCTGATCGGTCAGGTCGAGGGCGAGACGTTCAAGGTGAAAAAGCTGTCCTTCTATGCCGAGCTGATGTGGGAAGCGCGCAAGAAGCGGGCGCACTCGACCATCGCCGAGCAGAAGCGCGACCTCGACTGGGTGGTGGTGCGCAACCGCACCCAGCACGCCGAAGCGCGCAACATGAAGCGCCTGAACGGGGCGCTGCAGGAACTGTCCAAGCGCGTAGGCTTCCGCATTGCCGGCGGCCTGTCCGAACGCGTGATCTTTCGCGAGCTGTTCCCCTCCGGCCTGACCCTGCTCGACAAGGGGCACCTGGGTGACCTCGGCACCAGCCACTTGGTTGCCCGACAGGAAGTGCGTGGCCTCATCGCCGGGCTGAACTTGCCGATGCCGGGGCAGGATGCCGCCGGGTCAGGCGAGGCGTCGCCGCGCAAGGCCGGGAACGGCGCTCAGGACATGGCGGTCGCGGCGGAGTGATCAAGCTCCTGATCCTGGTCGCGCTGGCGCTTGTCGTATGGAAGATGGCGATGGGGCGCTGGCCCTGGGAGCCCAAGCTCAGCGATGGCCGGGCCGGCATGCGCCAGCGCGCGCAGGCACTGCTGGGCGTGCAGCCCGGTGCCGCGCGGCAGGACATTCTCGACGCGCATCGCAATCTGATCGCCAGAGTCCATCCCGATCGCGGTGGCAGCAACGAACTGGTGCACGAAGCGAATGCGGCGCGCGACCTGCTGCTGGCGGACGTGCCGGTTCCCGCTCGGGACTGAGCATGGCGCACGCCTTCGATCCCACCGTGCTGCGTGAATACGATATTCGCGGCGTGGTGGGACGGACGCTGGGCCACGCCGACGCTTACGCTATCGGGCGCGGCTTCGGTACGCTGCTGGCGCGCAGCGGCGGGCGCAAGGTGGTGGTCGGTTATGACGGCCGCGTCAGTTCGACCATGCTGGAGCTGGCGCTGATCGAAGGCCTGACTGCCAGCGGCGTCGATGTCGTCAGCGTCGGGCTGGGGCCGACGCCGATGCTCTATTACGCCGAAGCCTCAATGCAGGATGTGCAAGGCGGCATTCAGGTAACCGGCAGCCACAATCCCGCCGATCACAACGGCTTCAAGATGGTACTTGAAGGCCGGCCGTTTTTCGGTGTCGACATCCAGCGGCTCGGCGTGATGGCCGCGGAGGGCGATTGGGATAACGCTGTCGTACCCGGCCGTTGCGAGCGGGTCGACATCCTCGACGACTATGTCAGCCGGCTGCTGCGGGGGCTCGACGGTGTACCCGCCGACCAGCTGCAAGCCCTGCGGATCGGCTGGGACGCCGGGAACGGCGCCGCTGGGCCTGCGCTCGAACGGCTGACCGCGCGCATGCCGGGCGAGCATCACTTGCTGTTCACCGAAGTCGACGGCACGTTTCCCAACCATCATCCTGATCCTACCGAGGAGGGGAACCTCGCAGATCTGAAGGCCCTGGTCGCGGCCAAGAACCTCGACTTCGGTGTCGCTTTCGATGGCGATGCCGACCGCATCGGCGCAGTCGATGGCGAGGGTCGGGTGATTTGGGGCGACCAGCTGCTGATGATCTTTGCCGAGGATCTGCTGCACCGGCAGCCCGGCGCGACCGTCATCGCCGATGTGAAGGCCAGTCAGGCGCTATTCGACGCGATCGTGGCGCAGGGCGGCAGGCCCGAGATGTGGAAGACCGGCCACTCGCTGATCAAGTCCAGAATGAAGGAGACCGGCGCGCTGCTAGGTGGCGAGATGAGCGGGCACGTGTTCTTCGCCGACGATTATTACGGCTTCGATGATGGGCTCTACGCCGCCATACGGTTGATCACGGCGGCGTCGCGGCTGGGCCGGTCGGTGACCGAACTTCGGGCGGCGATGCCGCAGATGTTGAACACACCCGAACTGCGCTTCCAGGTCGATGAAAGCCGCAAGTTCGCCGCGATCGACGAGGTGACAGCGCGGTTGGCCAAGACCGACGCGCTCGTGAACGACATCGACGGCGTGCGCGTGACCACTGAGGATGGCTGGTGGCTGTTGCGCGCATCGAACACGCAGGATGTCCTGACAGCGCGGGTAGAGAGCGACACGCAGGAAGGGCTGGAGCGCCTGCTGGCGCAAGTCGACGCGCAGCTCGCGCTGTCCGGGCTCACGCGTGGGGCACAGCCCAGACACTGAGCTTGCGACCGCACGAAAAAGGGGAGCCACGCGGGCCCCCCTTCTCGTTTTGCAATGCTGGTGGGGCGATCAGCTGGTCTTGGTGGTCGACCCGGCTGAAGTGCTCGCACCCGTGCTCGTGGTGGTGCCCGTCGTGCTCGAACCCAAGCCCGTCGTGGAGCCAGTCGTCGAATCTGCTCCTGACGAGCCGACGCCGCTGGTCGCGCTGGTGCCACTCGTGCCGGTGACACCCTGACCTCTCGTATTCGCCTCGGAAGCCTGGGCGTAGGTCGAGCCGGTGTTGCCATAGCCGCTGCCATAGCTGCTTGATGACGACGAACCGCGCTCCTGCACCCGCAGGTTGTTCTGCACGTGCTTCACACCGGAGATATGCTCGACGCAATCCTCGGCCCGGCGCTTGGCGTCCCGGCTCTCGACCGTTCCGTCCAGCGCCAACTCGCCATCCTTAACCGAAACCGTGATGTGGCTCGCATCGACATGGTGGTCGTGAGTCAGGTGATCGTTGGCATCTTCACGGATGCGCTCGTCGGAGCGGGTGTAGTTGGACGGACCGCGGCCGCGATGGCTCTGGCCGGGCCCGCGTTCCGGTCCATTCCCCTGCGCCTGACGATCCCGCTCCCGGCGGCGGGTCGCATCCTCATCGCCGAACCAGCTGGCGACCTCGTCCCCGGCGCGTTCGAGGAAACCACGGCTCTCGCCGTACTGACGCCAGCTGCCATAGTCTTCACGCCCTCGCTCGCGACCGGCGCGATCACGGCTGTACTCGTTGCGGCCTACCCTGCCGTCACGATCGTCATCCCCGTGCAACCAGGCCGACAGACCATAGCTTGGCCGGTAGGATTCGCTGGAGCGCATTCCGCCCATGGCGCCACCGCTGCGGTTGGAGAAATCGCGACCGCCGTAATCCTCGCTGGTGAAGCTGCCGAAGTCGTTGCCGCCGCTGGCATCATACTGGCGGGGCGCATAGCTCGACGTGTTGCCGCGCTGACCGGAACCGCGCTGCCAATCCTGCTGGCCGCGATCGTTGTGCTGACCGTACCCGCCGCGCGCCTGCTGATAGTTGCGTGACGCGTCGCGCTGATCGCTGCGCAGACTGTCGTCATCCAATTGCGAGCGATAGGCGCCACCGGACGATCCCTGGCCATAGCCCTGACCGTAAGAGGGCCGATCGTCGCGCCCGTAATCACGGTTCTGCCCGCTCTCGGCTTCATAGGAGCCGGCCTGGCCAGAGAACCGATAGTTGCCGCTGTAGTCGTCGCTGCCGCCACGCTGGCCGCCGTCCTGCTGCCAATCGCCGCCTGGCTGGCCATAGTCGCCGCTCTGCCACTGGTGAGCTTGTCCAGAACCTTGCGCGCCGCTGTTGCGCGCACTGCCGAACTGGCGGTTACGATCGTAGGGGTTCTGGCGGTCACGTTCGCTCATGGTCTCTCTCCGTGTTGCGAGGCGAGCGTCCGGTATCTGCCGCAGGCTCGCCGATCCTAGTGCGCATACAACGCCCTGTTTGAGCAAATTGGTCCACCGTCGGGCGCGGTGTTCACTCGCTCGGACGCAACATAAGTTATTGCCTTAGCGCCATTTCATCTCGCAGCTGCAGCATCGGTGCGCTCGTCTTGCCCTCTGCCCGGCTCGTCGCCACTTTGGCCCAATGGCTGCAACCGGAACCGTCCCGCCCGAAATCGACGCCTGGTTCGCGGCGAAAGGCTGGCGGGTGCGGCGCCACCAGGCCGAGATGCTGGAGGCGTCCGACGCCGGGCAGCATGCGCTGCTGGTGGCCGACACGGGTGCGGGCAAGACGCTCGCCGGGTTCCTGCCCACGCTGGCCGCATTTTGCCCCAGTCGCCTCGACGGAGCCGCACCGCCTGATGGCCTGCACACGCTCTACGTCTCGCCGTTGAAGGCACTGGCCCATGACGTCCAGCGCAACCTGATGACGCCCGTCGAGGAGATGGGCTTACCCTTGCGAGTCGAGACGCGCAGCGGCGATACGCCGTCCGACCGCAAGTCGCGCCAACGCTCGCGACCCCCTCATGTGCTGCTGACCACGCCGGAGTCGCTGTCGCTGCTGCTGAGCTACCCCGAGGCGCAGACGCTGTTTGCCGGCCTCAAGCGCGTGGTGATCGACGAAGTGCACGCCTTCGCCACCGGCAAGCGCGGCGACCTGCTGGCCCTGGCGCTTTCGCGATTGCAAGCGCTCGCGCCCGAGATGCAGCGCGCTGGGCTCTCGGCGACGGTCGCCGTGCCCGAGGAGTATCGCGGCTGGCTGGCACCGTGGGGCGATATCGACAGCGTCGCGCTGGTGCAGGGCGAGAAGGGCGCCGATCCGAACGTCGAGATCCTGCTGCCCGAGGAAGAGCGCATCCCGTGGAGCGGGCACGCCGCGACATGGGCGATCCCGCAACTCTACCAGCAGATCCGCGACCACCGCACCACGCTGATCTTCACCAACACGCGCTTCCTGGCGGAATACATCTTCGAGTGGCTGTGGGATGCCAACGACGACAAGCTGCCGATTGGCATTCACCACGGCTCACTGTCGAAAGAGGCGCGGCGCAAGGTGGAAGGGGCGATGGCGCGCGGCGAGCTGCGCGCGCTGGTGTGCACCGCCAGCCTCGATCTCGGTGTCGATTGGGGTGATATCGACCTGGTGGTGCAGATGGGCGCGCCGAAGGGTTCGTCGCGCCTGTTGCAGCGGATCGGGCGGGCCAACCACCGGCTCGATCAGCCCAGCAAGGCGGTGCTGGTGCCGGGCAATCGCTTCGAATTCATCGAGGCTATGGCCGCGCAGGAAGCCGTGTCGCTGGGCATCCGCGATGGCGAGGACTTCCGGCCGGGCGGGCTCGACGTGCTGGCGCAGCACGTGATGGGGTGCGCCTGCGCCGGCCCGTTCCGCGAGGCGGACCTGCTGGCGGAAGTGCGCAGCTCGCTCGCCTACGCCTGGATCGACGAAGCCATCTTCGCGCGGGTGCTCGATTTCGTGGCGACCGGCGGTTACGCGCTGCGCTCCTACGAGCGATTCAAGCGGATTGTGAAGGACCGCGACGGGACCTGGCGGCTGACCATGCCGCAGCATGCCGCGCGCCATCGCCTCAACGCCGGCATCATCGTCGATTCGGAGATGCTCGAGGTCCGGTTCCGCAACGGCCGTTCGCTGGGGAAGGTGGAGGAGATGTTCGGGGCCAGCCTGAAGCCGGGCGACACCTTCCGCTTCGCCGGCATCGACCTGGAAGTCGAGTCGATGAAGGACCTTGAACTGGTCGTGCGCGCCGCCAAGAAGTCGGCGACGATCCCGAGCTATACCGGCTTGCGCCTGCCGATCACCGGCACCTTGTCGGAGCGCGTGCGCGAGATGCTGGCCGATCGTGCGGGATGGGCGCGGTTTCCCGACGACGTGCGCGAATGGTTGGAAGTGCAGGACTATCGCTCGCACCTGCCGGTGCCGGAGCGACTGCTGGTCGAGAGCTTTCCGCATCGCGGCTTCGAGTACACGACGTACTATACGTTCGAAGGTTGGAACGCGAACCAGTCACTGGGCATGTTGCTGACGCGGCGGATGGAGGATCGCGGGCTGGGGCCGATGGGCTTCGTGGCGACCGACTACACGCTGGCGGTGTGGGGCATGGAACCGATCGAGGATCCGGTGGACCTGCTGTCGCCCGATATCCTCACGCACGAGTTCGTCGACTGGGTGCAGCAGTCACATTTGCTGCGCCGAGCCTTCCGCGAGGTGGCGGTGATCTCCGGTCTGGTCGAGCGCCAGCAGCCGGGCAAGCGCAAGTCGGGCAAGCAGGTGACGTTCTCGACCGATCTCATCTACGATGTGCTGCGCAAATACGAGCCGGACCACTTGCTGATCCAGGCCGCTTGGGCCGATGCGCGTGAGCGGATGACCGACGTCGGTCGCGTTGGCGATGTGCTGGATCGCGCGGCGAGCCAGATCGACCATGTGCGGCTCGATCGAATCAGCCCTTTGTCGGTGCCGGTGATTTCCATGATCGGGCGCGAGCATCTGCCTTCGGGCGCGACTGACGACGATCTGCTGCTGGAGGCGGAGAGCCTGGCCTCGCTGGCGATGCGCGTGGATCCGGTGGAGGTTGGGGACGATTGATTTCGTCCGGGCTCGCGAAAAAGACGGAAGAGGTTTCGCGCGCAGAGGCGCAAAGGCGCAAAGGCGCATAGAGAGAGAGAGAGAGAGAGAGAGAGAAGAGGAACGGAGATCAGGGTTTCTGCTGCTCGGCAAGGCTGTTTTGCCTCTGCTTCGTCCAGCATCCTCAGCCATGAGCATGATTATCGGTGCGCTGAAGGGGGCGGTGGTTGACGGCAAACTCCTTTCGGTCGCTGCGCGACGGCCATCATTTAAAGCCTCGTCACCCTGAACTCGTTTCAGAGTCCATCGTGCCGCAAACGCTGCGGCATGATAACGCAAACCGCGCTGTCGGCAGGCGAACGAAGCCATCGTCCGCGCCTGTGCTCGGAATACCGAGTACGACGCGGTGCCGCCGCAAACCGCGATGGTGTTTGGTGCTCGCAGCCACTGGCCTTGGCTGCCTGATGGTCCCCGAAACGAGTTCAGGGTGACGAGGCTGGTAGCTGGAGACCTTCGCGCGGAATAGCGGCGGGTCATCATCCAGAAGGACGCCGGCGATGCTCGGGGTGCGATGACGCTTGGAAGCGGCCCACACTGCGTCCCCTCGGCCTTCCCATCTTTCTTCTTCGCGACTTTGCGCCTTCGCGCGCGCATTCTCTTCTCGTTCTTCCCACGAACCAGGCAGGCAACAAAAAAGGGGCGGATCGCTCCGCCCCTTCAAGCCCTTGCGGGCGTCTTGCCGGTTCAGCTTACTTGTTGAACTCGGAGAATTGCTCGTTGCCGACGAAGCCGAACTTGGTGACCTGCGAAGCCTTGATGATCTGCAGGACCTTGGCCGACAGATCGTAGCTGGCGCCGCCGTCGGGCTGGAACTGCAGTTCCGGCTCGTTGGCGAAGGTCAGCGATTCCTT
>Ga0182213_1000034_pt1 | contig 20359 bp, 15 predicted proteins | sample G5R1MG_22_FD_128399 | JGI IMG/M metagenome (GOLD analysis project Ga0182213, IMG submission 128399) | Switchgrass phyllosphere microbial communities from Michigan, USA - G5R4_MAIN_03OCT2016_LD1 MG | ecosystem: Host-associated > Plants > Phyllosphere > Phylloplane/Leaf | place: USA: Michigan... | reverse complement strand
GACCTTGAGGCGCGGCACGCTGGCACGTCGGTCGCGGCACTGGCGGGCGTAGCCGAGCCCGAACCGCTCGCGTCGGCGATCACTATCGCGATCGACACACCCGACGCGATGGCGGCGCGGGCGGCCATGCTCGCGCACGTGCCACTTCTCAAGATCAAGGTCGATCGTGCGGGCGCGTCGGCGCAGATCGCCGCGGTCCGCGCCGCCGCGCCCGCGCCGCGGCTGATCGTCGATCCGAATGAGAGCTGGACGATCGAGACACTGCGCGCGCTGGACGGCGAACTCGCCGCGCACCGCGTCGACCTGCTCGAGCAACCACTGCCCGCAGGTGAGGACGGCGCGCTGGCCGATATCGCCAGCACAGTGCCGATCTGCGCCGACGAGTCGCTCCACACCGCCGCCGATCTGCCCACGCTGCGCGGCCGCTACGATTACGTCAACGTCAAGCTCGACAAGACTGGCGGACTGACCGAAGCACTGGCGCTGGCAACGGCGGCGCGGGCGCGAGGATTTGGATTGATGGTCGGGTGCATGGTCTGTTCGTCGCTCGGCATCGCGCCCGCGCTGCTCATCGCCCGCGATGCTACCTTCGTCGATCTCGACGGGCCATTGTGGCTGGCGGAGGACCGCACCGGCGGGGTGCGTGACGTGGACGGCGTGCTGCACCCGCCCGTGCCCGGCTTTTGGGGCGGCCATTGAGCCGCTGGTTCGCGATCCCCTTGTGGCAGCGCGTGCTGGCGGCGCTGCTGCTCGGCATCCTGCTCGGCTGGTTGTGGCCGGCGGGCGCGGGCGCGATCCGGTTGATCGGCGAGCTGTTCGTCCGGTTGATCCGAATGCTGGTGGTGCCGATCGTGCTGGTGACGATCGCGGCCGGGATCGCCTCGCTGGGTGATCCACGGCGGCTGGGGTCGATCGGCGGGCGGACGGTGGGGCTGTTCGCGCTGACGACGCTGGTTGCGGTATCGGTCGGCATGGCGACCGGACTGCTGATCCGACCAGGTGCCGGTATCACGCTCGCTGGCGTCATGCCGCACCTGCTCGGCACGCCCGTGTCGCCCGCCGACCAGTTGCTCGGCATCGTCCCCGCTAACATCGTCGAGGCGCTGGCGAAGGGAGACATGCTGGCGATCATCTTCGTCGCGATCCTGCTTGGCATCGGCAGCGTCCTCGCGGGCGAGGCGGGAAAGCCGATTGTCGCGTTCCTGCAGAGCCTGTCAGCGGTGCTTATCCAGATCGTCCGCATCGTCATGGAGGCGACGCCGTTCGGCGTGTTCGCGCTGATCGCGGGCGCGGTAGCGAGCGGCGGCGCGGCGGTGTTCGTCAACGTCGGCTGGCTCGCGCTGTGCGTCGTCGCCGGATCGCTGATCCAAGTGCTGCTGGTGCACGCGCCGTTGCTTCGGCTGGTCGCGCGCGTGCCGCTGCTGCGCTTCTACCGCGGGATCGCCGACGCGCTGGCGATCGCCTTCTCGACCGCGTCCTCGTCGGCAACGCTGCCGGTCGCGCTACGCGTGGCGCAGGACAACATCGGCGTCGCACGCCCGGTCGCCTCCACCGTGCTGCCGCTGGGCGCCAGCATCGGCAAGGACGGCACCGCGATGTACGTCGGGCTGCTCGGGCAATTCGCGCTTCAAGCGCTCGGCATCGTGCCCGACGTGGGAATGCTCGCCGTCATGCTGCTCACGGGCGCGCTGGCGGCGTTCGGTACCGCGCCTATCCCCTCGGCGTCGCTGTTCATGTTGGCGGCGATGCTGTCCGCGGTCGGGGTCGACGCCACGCAGACCGCGCTGGTCGTCGGGCTGGTGCTGCCGTTCGATCGGCTGCTCGACATGACGCGCACCGTGCCCTCCGCCTCCGCCAATCTGACCGTGACGACGCTGGTCGCGCGCGCGGAGGGGGCACTCGACGCCGATCGGCTGCGAGGACCGGCGGTTGGCTGACGCGGCCACGATCGGTTAGGCGGGCGCACGATGAACCTGCGCCACATCGAGATCTTCCATGCCGTCTACGTCAACGGCACCGTCAGCGCGGCGGCGCGAGCGCTGAACGTGTCGCAGCCTTCCGTCTCGAAGACGTTGCGCCACGCTGAATCGCTGCTCGGGTTCGAGCTGTTCCAGCGCACTGGAGGGCGGCTGGTCGCGACCGAGGACGCGCACGCGCTGTTCGCGGAGGTAGCGGAGATCCAGGACCGCGTGCGCGCCTTGCGGGAGGCGGGGCGCAACCTGCGCGCGGGCGCGGGCGCGACGCTCAGAGTATCGGCGCTGCCCAGCCTCGCGCTTGGCGCGCTGCCGACCGCGGTGTCGCGCTTCCTGGTCCAGCACCCTGAAGTGCGCTTCGATTTGCAGACGGTCCACCACGATGACCTGTTGCGCAAATTGTACGAGCGCGAGACCGATGTCGCGATTGCCAGCGAAGTTCCGCGCGGCGCTGCGCTGGGACAGAGCTGGCTGGGCGAGGGCGAGCTGGTGCTACTCTACCGCGACGCCGACCTGCCCGACGCGCTGCCGCGCGTGCCTCTTGCCGATCTGGTCGGGCGACGCTTCATCACGCTGGCGGGCAGCGGGCCGATCGGACGCCTGTTCACCGACGAGCTGGAGCGGCTCGGGCTCGACCTGTCGGAGGTCGCGACCGCGCGCACCTTCTACATCGCCGCCGCGCTAGTCCGCGCGGGCGTGGGGTTGAGCGTGGTTGACAATTTCACCGCAGACGCATCGCTGTCCGACGGGCTGTCGATGCGCTCGCTCAAGCCGCCGATCACCTTTGACGTGCACGCGATCCACTTGCTTGACCGCCCGCCCAGCGTGCTGATGAGCGCGTTCCTGGCGGTGCTCGGCGACGTGATCGAGGGGCGGTGATGCGCGCATCGCTCGCGCCGATGCTGCCCGCCTTTCTGCTGGTCGCCGCCGCGCCCGCACCCGACACCGTCGAACAGGCGATCGCGAGCGCTGGCCCGGGCACGCGGATTGGGCTGGTAGTGGTCGACGAAGACGGGCGCGAACTGGTCGCGATCCGCCCTGACGAGCGCTTCGTGCCCGCGTCAAACACCAAGATCTTCACCACTGCCGCAGCCTTCGCCACGCTCGAAACCACAGCACCCGACGCGAGCGGCGGCGCGAGCGTCGCGCTGGAGGGGGAGGACGTGGTGCTCGCCGGGCACGGCGACGCGCGACTGTCGAGCGCTCCCGATTGCGTGACCGATTGCCTCGCCAATCTGGCCCGCGCGGTGGCCGCACGGACGCGGACGGTGCGCGACGTGGTCGGCGACGATACCGCCTTCCCCGACGAGCGCTGGCCGGCGGGGATGAGCTGGAACAACATGACCGGACGCTACGGCACCGCGATCTCCGCGCTAACGCTCGACGACAATGTCGCGAGCGTCACCGTGTCGGCGAGCCGAGCGGGCACACGCGCCAGCGTGGCCGGCGACGGCTATTACCGCATCGACAATCGCGTGACCACGGTGGCGGCCGGCCGCACCGACCTGTCGATCGAACGGACGCCGGGCAGCGACACGCTGCGCGTCACCGGCACGCTTCCCTCGGCCAGCGCGCCGGTCGTTCTGGCGTTCGGGCTCGACGACCCGGCGCACCGCGCAGCGTGGCGGTTCGCCGCGCTGCTGCGTGCAGCGGGCGTGCGCGTCACCGGGCGGGTACGCGCCCGCCACCGCGCGCTCACCCGCACCGACGATCCCGTCCAGCGCGGTGACGGCTTCGTGTTCCACCCAAGCGAGGCTGCTCCACTCGCCCGGCTGATGCCGCCGCCGCTCGCCGAGGATATTAACTTCACCAACAAGCACAGCCAGAACCTGCACGCCGAACTGCTGCTGCGCCGCGTGTCGGCAAGCGGCGGAAGCGGATCGGTCGCGGACGGCCGCGCGGCGGTGCAGGCGGTACTGACACGCGCGGGCGTACCGCGCTGGCGCTACGATTTCGCGGACGGGTCTGGCATGTCGACCTACAATCGGGTCACACCGCACGCGGTGGTGCAGGTGCTGCGCTGGACCCGTGCGCAACCCTGGGGTGCAGCGTGGCGCGACACGTTGCCGGTCGCCGGCGTGGATGGCACGCTCCAGCACCGCTTCGTGGGCACGCCGTTGGCGGGCAAGCTGTTCGCGAAGACAGGCACGCTCAACGCCGCCAGCGCGATCTCGGGCTTCATGATGGCGGCGAGTGGGCGAACGCTGACCTTCTCCGCGATCGCCAACGACATGCCCGCAGATGCCTCGGCAACCACGGCCCTCGACCACGCCTTACTCGCGGTCGCCGCTGCTTATTGACGCGTCCCAGGCATCGATCAGTGCGTCGCCGGTTTCCGGGCGAAGCGTGAAGATGCCGCTGTTAAAGTGTCGCGTCGGATGCACCCGGTTGGTGAGCAGCGTCCACGCGAGCCCGCGCTCGAAATCGACCCACAGTCCGGTGCCGGTAAAGCCGGTGTGCCCGATCGTGCCGGGCGAGCACGCCTGCCCGCCTGACCAACCGGGAAAGCGTATCTCCCAGCCATGGGTGCGATGTCCCTCGACCGCTGTGCGCATCGCCGCCACCACGCCCGACGGGGTAAAGCCATCAAGCAGGCCGCGCGCGAAGCCGAGCACGCCGTCGACGGTCCCGAACAAACCGGCATGGCCGGTGCGCCCGCCCATTGCCGAGCAATTCTCGTCGTGTACCTCACCCTCAAGCACGCGCCCGCGCCACTGGCAGAATTCTGTCGCGACCGCCGGACCGGGCGGCGGCCCCCAACTGATCCCATCGGGCAGCGGCAAGCGGTCGAGCGTGCCGCTGGTCAACCGCTCGACCGCGACGCCCAGCAGAATGAAATTGATGTCGGAATAGACTGGGGGTCCGTGTCGCCATTCGCGCTGGAGCACGAACGCGCGCAGCCGCTCCGGATCGTCGCCATAGGTGTAGATCGGCTCCACCGCGGGCAGGAAGGTCCGATGGACCAGGCAGTCGCGAAAGGTCAGCCGCCGCTCCGCCGCGTTCGCGACGTCGTATTGGCGCAGGTCGGGGATTGCATCAGTCAGCGGCCGGTCGAGGTCGATGCGCCCCTCCTCCGCGAGCGCGAGCACGAAGCTGGTGGTCGCAATTACCTTGCTGACCGAGGCGAGATCGAACCAGTGTGCGCGGGTCAGCGGCACCGCGTCCGGCACACGCCGCGCGAGCCCGGCGACGCGCACCGCGCTCATCCCATCGGCGGTGACGATCCCCAGAGCGGCACCGGGTATCCGCCCCGCCTCCACCGCAGCCAGTGCGGGGGCGAAGGCCTGCTCCGCCACTGTGTCGATCATGCCTCAGCCTCCTCCATGCGGGGTCGAATGCGCGCCAGCAGCGGCAGGAACGGGATCGCCGCTAGGCTCACCGCACCAGACATCAGGAAGAACCCGTCGTACCCGATCGCGCCTACCATCGTGCCACCCGCCCCCGCCAGCAAGCGCGGCAGCAGGAACGCGAAGCCGGTCAGGAACGCATATTGCGCGCCCGGGTAACGCGGATTGACCAGGAGCGAGAGGTAGACGACGAAGATCGCCCCCGCCATGCCGTTGCCGAATTGATCGGCGGCGGTCGCGAGGTAGAGCACGCCCTCGCTCACCTCCTGATGCGCGAGCCAGACGAAGCCGAAGTTGCCGAGTGCCGCGAAGACCGCTCCCGCAGTCAACGCCAGCCCCATGCGCCAGCGCACCACCATCCATCCGCCCAGCCCAACGCCGACTACACTCGCGACCAACGCAACGAGGCTGTCGGCGCGCCCGATCTGCGTCAGGCTGTAGCCCAGACCCTTTATCATCGGCTTCGATAGGTTAAGCGCGAGCACGTCGCCCATCCGGTACACCGACACGAACGCCATCAACACCAGCGCGCCGGTCCCGTAGCGCCAGAAGAAATCGACGTAGGGCCCGAGCGCGACCGAGGTGCGCAAGCGCGAGTCAGGCGCGGCACGGCGGATACGCGGCAAGGCCGCGGCCATCGCCAGAAACGGCACCATGCACAGCCCTAGCACCCACGGCGTCACGTTGCTGCCCGCGTCGATCCCGATCCGCACCGCGGCGGCGAGTGCCAGCCAACCGACTCCGGCGGTGACCAGCAAGGTGCCGAGCAGGACCGCGACGCTCGCCAGCACCCCGGTCGCCAACGCGACACCGCGCCCGCCGCCATGCACAGGATCGGGCCGCATCGCGATCAGCACCGGAAACGGCAGAAAAGCCGCCGTCGCGATCGCGAAATAAGCGAGGCTCCACCCGCCCGCGTCCGCCAGCAGCAACGCGCCCGAACCCGCCGCCACCATTGCGCTGCGATACCCCCACAGGTTCGCCGCGACGATTGGTCCCTGCGCATCCTGCGTCGGGTAGAGCTCGATCCGCCACGCGTCGGCCGCGACCTCCAGCGTGGTGGTCCAGAATGCGAGCAGCATCGCGAACAACGCGGTGAGCGGCAGGTTGGCATCGTCGGCGAACACCGCCATCGCCGCGGTTGCAGAGACGATGCCGAGCTGCGCCAGCATGATCCATCCGCGCCGCTTGCCCCAAAAGCGCGCGAAGCCGGGCACGTCGTAGCGGTCGAGCAGCGGCGCCCACACGAACTTGAACGTCGGCAGCAACTGCACCCAGGCGAAGAAACCGATCACCGCCAGCGCGACGCCGTGCGCCTGCAACCGGAGCGCCAGCACGGTGGAGAACATATAGAACGGCAACCCGGCCGAGAAACCCAGCAACCCGTACAGCGCCATGCCACGTCGGTCGGTCGGGGCGGAGACGGGGACGGCATCGTCAAGGATATCGGCGGCGCCGATCGCGGCAGTCGACATGATGTCCTTCGCGGCTTAAATGGGAAGGGCAGCGTCGCCCCCCGCGCCCGACGCGTCAAGCGGCGGCAATGATCGCGCGTTATGCCCGTGTACGAACATGCTATAGCAACGCCCGCGCGTAACCGGCACAAAGGAGGCGTGATGACGCAAAGCTATTATCTCGGCGTCGATGCCGGCGGCAGCCACTGCCGCGCGCGACTGACCGACGAGGCGGGCAACGTCCTCGGCGCAGGCACCACTGGTCCCGCGAACGCGCGTGTCGGTGCCGAGGCGTTGCGCACGACCCTCGACACCGCGATCTCGCTCGCCCTCGCCGACGCAGGCGTCGACGCAGGCATCCTTCCACGAACGCACGTCGGCATGGGAATTGCCGGCATTTCGCGCATCGGCGTCCGCGAGGGATTGGCCGCGCTCGACTTTCCGTTCGCCTCGGTCGCTTACGCAACCGACTCGGTGATCGCGAACCTCGGCGCGCACGGCGGACGCGATGGCGCGATACTGATACTGGGCACCGGCAGCATCGCGCAGATCCGTGTCGGCGGCGTCGATTTCGCGATAGGGGGCTACGGCTTTCCGATCTCGGACGAGGGCAGCGGTGCGGCACTCGGCCTTTCTGCGGTACGCCACGCACTGCGCGCGCTCGACGGACGTACCGCACGTACGCCCTTGAGCCTCGCGGTATCTGACCGCTTCGGCCACGCTATTCCGCAGGCGATCGCATGGATGGACCGCGCGGTGCCGCGCGATTACGCCGCAATCGCGCCGCTGGTGATGGATTACGCCGATGCGGGCGACGCGATCGCGCGCTCGATCGTCGAGGACGCGGCGCAGCACGTCGAGCGCTTTATCGAGACGATCTTCGAGCGCGGTGCTCCCAATTGCGCGTTGATGGGTGGACTCGCATCGCGGTTGCGCCACTGGTTGCGCGAGCGCACCGTCGCGCGGCTGATTGAACCCGAAGGCGACGCCTTAACGGGCGCGCTGATGCTCGCTGGCCTGAAACCGGTCGACGCAGAGCGCGCCGCCGCCTGACGCGCTACAGGTCGCTCGACCCACTCAGATCGGTCACGAACTCGTAGCGATCGCCGCGGTAGACCGATCGCGTGAACTCCACCAGGCGCCCGGCGGCGTTGCGCGTGACACGTTCGATCCGCAGCACTTCCGAATTGTGCGCGATCGAGAGGATGCCAGCCTCGGTCGGCGTCGCCAGCGAGGCACGGACGCGTTGCGTTCCCGCGACCGGCCGGCAGCCCCTCGCCTCAAGCACCGCGTACAGCGAGTCTCCCAGTGCGGCGAGATCGGGCAGGAACTCCGCCGGCACCACCGCGTGCTCAATCGCGAGCGGCTCCTGCCCTGACAGGCGCACGCGTGCGAGCCGCGCCACGCGCGTCGTCATCGGCACGTCCAGCGCGGTTGCCTCTTCTTCGGTCGGTTGCGCATATGTGCGCGAGATCCACACGACACCCGGGTCCTCGCCGCGCGCGCGTGCATCGTCGCTGAAGCTGCTCAGCTTGGCGCCCGGCGTCTCGATCCGGGAGGCGACAAAGGTGCCGGCGCCCTGCTTGCTGACCAGCACGCCCTCCTCGATCAACTGCCTGATCCCGCGTCGCACGGTGACGCGCGACAGGCCCGCCATCTCGCTCAGGTCGCGCTCCGACGGCAGCACTCCGCCGGGATCGAACCCGCCTGCATCGATGTGGTCGCGCAGGCTGCGCGCCAGCTGCATGTAGAGCGGCGTGCCGTCCTCGCCCTTGCTCCAGGCGATCTCGCGCATCGTCGTCATCGCTCTGCGTCCCCCGTGGTCGGCATCCGCTCCGCCAGCACGCGCCGCAAGTCGCCGCCGTGGAGATCGAGCAGCCGCCGCGCCTCAGCGACCGGGGTGCCAGTGGCGACGATCACCCCTAGGCGGATGTCTCGTCCGGCCTGGTCGAGTGCTTCCGCCGCCACGTCGGCGCTGACGCCCGCCAAATCCTGAACCATGCGACGCCCACGGCGGAGCAGCTTGGCGTTAGACACGCGCATCGCGACCATCCGCCCGTCGAACACGCGCCCGAGCCGCAGCATGATCGCGGTGGACAAGAGGTTGAGCGCCGCCTTCTGCGCGGTGCCCGCCTTCATCCGCGTCGATCCGGCCAATACCTCGCTGCCCGTCACTGCGACGACCGCGTGCGCGGCCGCGGCGGCGAGCGGGCTGTCGGCGTTGTTGACGATCGCGATCGTCAACGCGCCCTGCGTGCGCGCTTCCTCAATCGCAGCGAGCGTGTACGGGGTGCGACCGCTCGCCGCGACGCCGATCACCACGTCGGCCTCGCCCAGCGCCACGGCCGCGATCTCGGCACAGGCAGCGTCCGCATCGTCCTCTGCGCCCTCCTGCGCCTCAGTCAGCGCATCGAGCCCACCGGCGAGCAGGAAATGCATCCGCTCCAAGGGCCAGCCAAATGTTGGGAACAGCTCGGTCCCGTCCTGCACCCCCAACCGCCCCGAGGTGCCCGCCCCGACGAAGATCAGCCGCCCCGCGTCGCCCAACCGCCCCGCGTTGCCCAGCCGCGCGGCTGCCGCCTCAGCCGCAGCGGCGATCGCGCTCGTCTGCGATTGCAGCGCGGCGATCGCGGCCATCTGGCCCTCCAACATCGCCTCGACCGCTACATGGGTCGGCCAGCGATCGAGATCGACGTAGCGGGGGTCAAGCGACTCGGTGTTCATGATGTCCTTCGTGCGCGTCGGTATCGCCCGGCCCCGACCCGCGCGGAGCCGCGCAGACCAGAAACGCCACCAACGTTCCGACGCAAAGCTGGAATGGAAAGGATAAACCGACGAGCACCGCCGGCAATCCCAGCGCGCGCGTGATCCCCGGCTGAAGCAGCAGGATCGTCGCGAAGCCGATCAGCAGCGCGGCGATTACCGATCCCGTAGTGCCGCGCACAGTGAACAAGGCGGTGAAATATACCCCCAGCAGCCCGGCGTAGGTGAACACCATCACCTGCAATGCGAACTCCAGCAGGCCCATATCGCTGTGCCGCTGCCAGTAGAAGGACGCGACCGCCATCGCGAACATCGCGGCGCCAATCAACGCCATCCCCACCCGTCCGGCCTGGACGTAATGCTGCTCGACAACGGCGCTGCGCGCCTCACGCCATGGGCGGTAGAAATCCTGGACCAGCACCGATGACATCGCGTTCAGCGCCGAATTGGTCGTCGCAACCGCCGCGGCGCAGATGCCGATCGTCACCAGCCCGCGCAGGCCGCCGGGCAGTTCGGTCAGAATGTAATGCGTGAAGATGCTGATCTTCTCGCCACCGAACTGCGCGTTTGCGGCGGCGGTCGCGCCGCCCATAAGTTCGGGTCGCTGGTAGAAGACGTGCAGCAGCAATCCGATCAGGATGAACATGCCAACGACCGGCACCGTCGCCAGTACCGACAGATACAGGCTGCGCGCGCCGGTGCGTGCGTCGCGGCACGACAACAGCCGCTGCGTCGTATCCTGATCCATTCCCGCATTGGCGATGTAGAGGAGCGACAGGCCGGTTACGATTGCCAGCATGGAGAACGGCCGCGACAGGTCGGTCGACCAGTCGAACACGCGCAACTTGTTGACCCCGCCCGGCGCGTCCATCAACCCGCGCACGATCTCCGCGTTCGACGCCGGGATCGACCAGCGTAGGAACACCAATACCGCGATCGCGGAGCCGAGATAGACGACGAACTGGATCAGGTCGTTCCACAGCACCGATTTCAAGCCGCCGACAAAGGTGAACAGCACGCTGGCGATCACCAGCAAGGCGGCGGCAATCGTAATGCTGCCAGCACCCACCCCGCCCGAGATCACCATCGCCAGCGCGATCGCGGCGAGATAGACCCGCGCCCCTCCTGCCAGCACGCGTCCGATCAGGAACATGCCCCCGGCCCAGCGCGTCGCCCGCGCGCTGAACCGCTGTGTCAGCAGCTCGTAGGCGGTGGTCGCGCGCATCGCGTAGAAGCGCGGGATCATGACATGCGCGACGAAGATCGCCCCGATCAGCGCGCCGATGTTGCCGGTCAGATACGTCAGGTCGCCACCGAAGCCGTAATCGGGTCCGCCGAGGAACGTCGCGGCGGACTGCGTCGCGGACAAGACCGAGATCGCCGCCAGCCACGCCGGCACGTTGCCGCCGGCCAGGAAATACTCGCGCGCCGACGACGTCCCGCGCGGCGTGAAAATCCAGCCGCCCGCCACCAGCAGCAGCAGATAGGCGGCGATCACCAGCCAGTCGGCGATGTCGAACGGAGTCGTCATGGCGTCGGAGCCCCCGATCGATCCCACATCGTCATGGCGCCGGCGCTCACAGTCGCGTCGTCAGCGACAGGCCGATCGTCCGCCCCAAAATGTCGTAAGTGTCGGGGAAGGTGTTGAACACGCCCCCACTCGACACGCGCGGCGGTTCCTTGTCGAACAGATTGTACACGCCCGCCGCCATCGTCACGCGGTCGGTGAAGTCGTAGGATGCAGACAGGTCGAACGTGTTCTGTGCGCTCAACGTCTCGGTCGAACCCGCCGCGCTCGACCGCACTTTGCCGATACGCTGCCAGTCGAACTGAACTATCCCGCGGTCGAGCAGCACGCCCAGTCCCGCGGTGTGACGGTATGCGGGCTGGACCAGCGTGGTGCCGTCGCTCGAACAGGTCGCGCCGAACGTTCCCTTGCACTGCACCGCCGACACGGTTGGATTGGCCTGGATCAGGTAGGAGGTGACGATGTTGCCTTGGTAGGTGGCGCGCAGCCCCTTGCCGGGCAGCCAGTCGCCGCGCACCGTGTAGCTCGCGGTCACGTCAAGCCCGCGTTGCAGCAATCGGCCGAGATTCTGGTTGTTGACGAACGCGTCGCGGAACGTGCCGGTGCCGGGATTGCGCGTCACCAACCCGCACAGCGGATTGTCCGCGCTCGGATTGGTGATGTAGCAGCTGGTGATCGCCGCCACCGGCTGGATCACGCCCACCGCGCCGCGCAGGTCCAGCTCGTACCAGTCGACCGTCGCGGTCAGGCCGGGCAGGAACCTCGGCGTGAACACCGCGCCCGCGGTGGTGGTGTAGCCGGTCTCGGGCTGGATGTCGGGATTGCCGCCGTAGAAGTAATTGCCGGTCAGATAGCTGGCCGCGGTCGAATTGGCGGAGCCGATCGCGGGCGCGCCGAAGCGGGCACACTGCGCCGCATCACCGGTGCCCAGCACGCACGGATCGCCGGCGTAGCGTGGACGAAGCCGGTCGACCGTGACGAGATTATTGAATGGCAGCGACGAGGTGGTCGCCGCGAACTCGCCGAAATTAGGGGTGCGCAGCACGCGCTGATAGGTGCCACGCACGCGCAGGTCGCGCGCGACCTCCCAATTGCCCTCGACCTTCCACGTGCCGCGGGTTCCGAACAGGTTATAGTCGGACAGGCGGTAGGCGCCGCCGACATCTAGTTTGCGGATCAGGGGCAGGTCGCGCAGCAGCGGCACCAGCAGCTCGCCGTACAGTTCGACCACATCGAACGATCCGCGATATGCCGCCTGCACGCCCTGGCGATAGGTGTTACCGGTCAGCAGCGCGGCATCCTGGTCGATGCTCGCGGTTTCGCGGCGATACTCGACGCCCACGGCGAAGCCGATCGGACCGGCAGGCAGCGAGAACAATTCCTCCAGCGTGCCGCTCAACGTGCCGGCGGTGACGAACTGGTCGCGCTTGCGGTTGAAGGCGTCGATCCGGCTGCCGAGCGCCGCCGCGATGCCGGGGCGGTTCGGGCCGAAGATATCGACCGTGTTGACGATCGACGCAAAATTGTTCGCGCCTGCCGCATTCGCGACCAGCCCGTCGCCGGTGATGAGCGAATTCTCGGTCGAGCGGCCGTATTGCGCGTACAGGTTCCACTTGGTCGCGTCGGTCACAGGCCCGCGCAGCCCGGTCTGAAACTGGAAGGTGTCACGTTCGGTACGGTAGGTGACGAGGCCCAGCTCGGCGAGCGAGCGCGCGACATTCACCTGCGCCGCGCCGTTGACGAAGGTCAACTGGCTGCGGATCGCATCGGTCAGAAACGGATTGCTCTGCGCGATGCTGACCACGCGGTTGACCGATGCGGGGGTCGCGCCGGGCGTCCCCGTCTCCTCGGTGCGCGCGTTGGTGTACATCGCCCGGCCGTACACCTCGACCTGCGGCGTCAGCTCGTACTTGAACAAGGCGGCGACGTTGGCGCGCTTCAGCGGCGATATTAGCGGGTAGCTGCCCGAGAGGTTGGAGGTGGCGACCGGATTCGTCGTGAACGCGCCGTCGTCGCCGAAGCCGAAGCGGCGGCCGCTGGCGACATCGGTGAAAACGCCGCCGGTGCTCGGGATCGTCTGGTTAGGGGTTTCCGCCCAGTCGCGCTGGCGCGCGCGGATCAGGTCGCGCTGCGTGTAATCAGCCGCGATCACGATATTGCCGCGCTCGCCCACGCCGGTGCCGAGCAGCAACGAGCCGCCATATTGCGCCCCGCCATTGACCGAAAGGCGGCTGGTCGCGGTTGCGCGGATGCCCTTATATTCGTCGTTGAGAATGAAGTTGACGACGCCCGCCACCGCGTCCGCGCCGTACACCGCGGCGGCGCCGCCGGTCAGCACGTCGACTCGCTTGATCAGCGAGGCGGGGATGGCGTTCACGTCGACCGAGTTGCGGAAACTGAACGGCGCGGCGCGCGTGCCATCGATGAGCACCAGCGAGCGGCTCTGCCCGAAGTTGCGCAGTTCGAGCACCTGCGCCCCGAATGCGTCGCTGCCCTGCGATCCTTGCCGCACACCGCCCGACAATTGCGGCAGCTTGGTGGAGAAATCCTCGATCGTCAGCGCCGATTGCAGCCTGATCTGCTGCTCGCTGGTGGAAACCACCGGGCTACTGCTGGTCAGGCCGGGGACGGGGATGCGCGTTCCGGTGACGACGATGTCGCCCTGCCCGGCCGAGGCATCCGCGGTCGTGGCGGCCTGGCTGTCGGCGGGGGCGGCGGGGGGCACGTCGGGCTGCGGCGTTACCTGCGCGGCCGCGGCGGCGGGCAGGTAGAGCAAGCTCATCGCGATCGCCGCCGTCGCTACCTGCTGCCGGAAAAGCTGCTTCATATGCCCCCCATCATGTCACGCCGCCGGGTCGGTCCGGCATGTCGCGGCTCGTCTATGCGCCATCGTCACAAACCTGTAAATAGGTGGTGTTTAACTGGTATTTGTTTGTGGGCGAAAGAGCGTTCCACCGCTCATCGCCTCCGGCACGCCGGTGGTTTCCGGAAAAGTGATCGGCAGGCCGCGGCGATGGCGCGCGGCGAGGAACGCCATCGCCTCGGCCTCGACGAAGTCGCTGCGCAATCCCACGTCGTCGGCCGTGCGACAATCGCCCAACACGGATCGCAGCACCGCCATCAACGTGGGATTGTGACCGCCCCCGCCGCAGACGATCCACGATGCGGGCGGCTCGGGCAACGTCTGCGCAGCGAGTCCGACCGACGCGCCCGTGAAGGCCGTCAGCGTCGCGGCGACATCCTCAAGCGGCAGTTCCTCGCTCCACGTGAGCGGGAAATCGTAGCGATCGAGCGACTTGGGTCCGGGCACGGTGAAGAAGGGATGCGCGAGCAAGTCCGCCAATCGCTCCCCGTCGATCGTGCCCGCCGCCGCGAGGCGACCGCCATCGTCGTAGCGCCCCACGCCACGCGCCTGCACGGCCAGGTCGATCAACCCGTTGCCCGGCCCGGTATCGAAGGCGATCAGCCTGCCGTCGCGGCCGATCCAGGTCAGGTTGGCGACACCGCCGACGTTGAGAAACGCCACGGGAAGCTCCAGCCCCGACTTTCGTCGCAGTCGCTCCGCCAGTGCGGCATGGTAGATCGGCACCAGCGGCGCGCCCTGCCCGCCCGCCGCGAGATCATGCTGGCGCAGCCGCGCCACCACAGGAATACCGAGCGCGTCGGCGAGCACCTGCGGATCGCCAATCTGAACCGACAATCGCCGCTCGGGGCGATGCAGCACGGTCTGGCCGTGAAACCCGATCAGTTCGGGGCGCCGCCCGGCCTCGGCGATCACCTGCTCGCCCGCCCGGACGTGCGCGTCGGTGACGACGGCGCCCGCCGAAGCGAACGAAGCGGGCCGATCGCCGAGGCCGTTCCACATCAGTGCATCACGCGTCGCCGCCTCGATCACGCAGCGCTCGGCCGTGGCGAAGGGGATCAGCGTCGCAGCGTCGACCTCCGCGATCCGTTCGCCGTCGGTATCGATCAACGCGGCATCGACGCCGTCGAGCGAGGTGCCGCTCATGTAACCCAACACCAGCATCGTCACCCCTCCCCCGGCCTGCGCTGCCACTTAAATACCAGTTACGTTGTTTATGGCAAACCAGCAACACAGGTATTGCGTCCAAGACTGCTATGGCCTGTATAGGCGGCATCATGAATCAGCCGCTCGCCGCCCCCTCCGCCCGTACCCGCATGGCCATCGAAGCCGCGGAGGCGCCCGCACGCTGCATCGAACAGCTACGCACCAACGCGGACGTCATGCGCGCGGCCGGCCGCACATTGCGCGACGCCGCGGCCCCGTTCGCCGCCACGCTGGCGCGCGGCAGTTCGGATCATGCGGCATCCTTCGCCAAGTTCCTGCTCGAACGCCACGCCGGCATACCGACGCTGAGCCACTCGCCCTCGATCGGCTCGCTGTACCGCGCGACGTCGCCGCATTTCCGCGGCGTGCCGTTGATCGCGATCTCGCAGTCGGGACGCAGCCCGGACCTGCTCGCCGCCGCCGACGACGCGCGCAGGCAGGGCGCGATCGTGGTCGCGCTGGTCAACGACACCGCCTCGCCGCTTGCTGAGCGCGCGCAGATCGTCCTGCCCGTTCACGCCGGCCCGGAAACCAGCGTTGCCGCGACCAAGAGCTTCATCTGCACGCTGGTGGCGCTCACCCATCTGGTCGCGGAGTGGAGCGGGGACGCGGCGCTGCTGGATGCGCTGACCACAGTCGGCGACGTGCTGGGTGATGCCGCGCGCGCCGATTGGAGCGCCGGCGTCGCGCCGCTGGTGGACGCGAGCGAGATGCTGGTGATCGGACGCGGGCCGACGCTGCCGATCGCAGGCGAGGCGGCGCTCAAGCTCAAGGAAACCTGCGGCCTCCATGCCGAAGCCTTCAGCAGCGCAGAAGTGGCGCATGGGCCCATGACGCTGGTCGGGCACAGCGATCCGGTGCTCGCGCTCGCCCCCGGCGACGAGGCGCTGAGCGGCATGGCCGAACGGCTGGCCGACTTCGGCGCGCGTGGCGCATGCGTGATCGCTGCCGGGATGCAGCAATGTGACGCGGCGGGCGCGGAAATCGTCCTTTCCACACGTACGGATGTTCATCCCGTGCTTGCCGCGATCGCGCAGATCCAGAGCTTCTATGGCCTAGCCAATGCATTATCGCTGGCGCGCGGGCACGATCCCGATCATCCGCCCCATCTCAACAAGGTGACGAGCACGCTGTGACGTATGCCCCCGCTTCCCAGGCGCTGACCGGCGCGCGGATCGTCGCCGCCGATCGGGTCGTAACCGGTCACGCGCTGTTGATCGAGGATGCGAAGATCGTCGGCGTGGTGCACGAAGGCGACGTGCCTGCGGGCTACGTGATTAAGCGGCTGGACGGCGGCTGGCTGCTGCCCGGCTTCATCGACACGCAGGTCAACGGCGGCGGCGACGTGCTGTTCAACGATCGCCCGACCATCGACGGCATCCAGGCGATCGCGGCGGCGCATCGCCGCTACGGCACAACCGGGTTGCTCCCGACGCTCATCAGCGACCACGCGGGCGTCGTCGACGCCGCGATCGCCGCGGGCGAGGCAGCGCTGGCGGCCGGCGTTCCGGGTGTCCTTGGCATCCACATCGAAGGCCCGCATCTGAACGCCGCCAAGAAGGGCATCCACGACGCTACCCGCTTCGCCCCGATCGACGCGGACGTGATCGCGCGACTGGCAAAACCCACGCTCGGCCGCCGCATCATCACGCTCGCGCCCGAACTCGCCCCTGCCGACGCGATCCGAACGCTGGCGGCGGCAGGCGTGCTGGTGTGCGCCGGGCATAGCATGGCCGACTACGATCAGACCCGCGCCGCGTTGGACGAGGGGTTGGCCGGCTTCACTCATCTATTCAACGCAATGACGCCGTTCCTTTCGCGCGAACCCGGGATGGTGGGTGCCGCGCTGGAGGATCGTCGCAGCCATTCTGGGCTGATCGTCGATGGCCTCCACGTGCACTCAGCGGCCATGCGCGTCGCCCTTGCCGCACGCGGGATAGACGGCGCGATGCTCGTCACCGACGCGATGCCACCGGTCGGGGGGCGGCGCACCTCGTTCACGTTGATGGGACGCACGATCGAGGTTGTCGACGGCACCTGCCGCGGTGCGGACGGCACGCTCGCCGGATCGGCGCTTAGCATGGTGCAGGCGTTGCGCAACGCCATGGACATGCTCGGCTGCGACATCGTCACTGCTTCCCGCATGGCGAGCGGCAATCCGGCGCGCTTCCTGCGGCTCGATCAAGCGACGGGCACGATCGCGCCCGGCCTGCGCGCCGACCTCGTCCACCTGGACGACGAGCGGCTGGTGCGCGCCACCTGGATCGCCGGATCGCGCGCGGACGACGGCGAGTGAGCGCGCCCGAGCTCGGGATGATCGAAGGGCGCTTTGGCCGGCCGTGGAGCGAGGACGAGCGTGGCCATGTCGTGCACACGCTTGGCCGCGCCGGCTACGCCTTCTACCATTACGCGCCCAAGGCTGATCGCGCGCTGCGACGCGACTGGCGCCGTGCGCATGACGCGGAGGCGGTCGCGATGCTCGAACGGCTGGCGGCGGAATGTCGCGCCGCAGGGCTGCGCTTCGGCATCGGACTGACCCCGGTGGGTGCAACCGACAGCTTCGGCCCGGAAACGCGCGACGATCTCGTCCGTCGGGTGCGCGAGTTGAACGCGATCGGCATCGACGATCTCGCGATCCTGTTTGACGACCTGCGCGGCGATCGACCCGATCTCGCGGAGAAACAGGCGACGATCGTGGACCTGTGCGCTAACGTGACGCGGGCGACGCGCGTCTATACCTGTCCGACCTATTACGCCGACGATCCGGTGCTCGACCTGGTGTTCGGCACGCGACCACGCGACTATCTTCACGATTTCGGGCGCCGGCTCGAGCCGGCGGTGCAGGTCTATTGGACCGGGGAGGAAGTCTGCGCGCGCGAGATCGGCGTCGCCCACTTGGCGAGGGTCGCCGACGAACTCGGCCGCCACGTGTGCCTGTGGGACAATTACCCGGTAAACGACGGCGCGCGCATGTCGCGGTTCCTTCACCTGCGTGCGTTCACCGGACGCCCGGCAGGAATTGCGGCGTACGTGACCGGACATGCGATTAACCCCGCGATCCAACCGCGGCTCGGCTGCATACCCGCGCTGACGCTGCCGATGTGCTACGCGCGGGGCGACGATTACGCCTATGGCGCCGCCTTCACGGAAGCCGCTGCGCAACTGCTCGGCCAACCATTCGCGCAGATGTTGCAGGAGGACATTGCGGCGTTCCAGGACGTGGGACACGATCGGCTTGGCGCGCGTACGGATAGACTGCGCGCGCGTTTCGGCAACCTCGATCACCCCGCCGCGCGCGAGATCGTCCGCTGGCTAGGCGGCGACGACCTGATGACCGACGACGAGGTGCAGACCCAGTGAGGCCGATCTCTATCGCGTCGCGCGAGGCGCGGCTGGTTGCCGATCTGCGCGAGGTCGTCGGGCGGCGACACGTGCTGACCACGGCGGACGCGACCGCGCGGTTCCGCCGGGGATATCGCACCGGTGGCGGCGCAGCGATTGCGGTGGTGCGCCCGGCGAGCCTGCTCGAACTATGGCGGGTGGCGCAAGCATGTGTCGCGGCCGATGCCTCGATCATCATCCAGGCGTCGAACACCGGGCTGACCGGCGGCTCGACTCCCTCCGGCGACGACTACCCCGGCGGCATGGTCATCATCAGCACGCGCCGGATCGACCGCATTCGCGTCCTCGGCAGCGGCGAGCAGGTGCTGTGCCACGCCGGCGCGACGCTGCACCGGCTCGAACAGGCGCTGCGCCCATTCGATCGCGAGCCGCATTCGGTAATCGGCTCGTCATGCCTCGGCGCGTCGGTGGTCGGGGGCGTGTGTAACAATTCGGGCGGATCGCTAATCCGCCGGGGTCCCGCCTATACCGAACTCGCGCTCTACGCACAGGTACGCGCGGACGGCACGCTCCACCTCGTCAACCATATGGGCATCGCACTGGGCGACGATCCCGAGACGATCCTGGCCCGGCTCGACGCCGGCGCGTTCGACGCGCACGACGTTGCGCCGATGACGACCGCCCGCGCGCACGACGATCGCTACGTCGACCATGTCCGCTGTATCGACGATGCATCGCCAGCGCGGTTCAACGCCGATCCGCGTTGCCTGTTCGAAGCAGCGGGCAGTGCCGGCAAGCTGATCGTGTTCGCGGTCCGGCTCGACACGTTCGCGCGCGAGGACGACGCCGGGACCTTCTATCTCGGCACCAACGATCCCGACCGACTCACCGCGCTCAGACGCGCGATGCTCGCAGACCCCGCGCTGCTGCCGATCGCGGGCGAGTATATGGATCGCACCGCCTTCGACATCGCCGATCACTACGGCCGCGACACCTTTTTCGCGATCGAACGGCTTGGTACTGATCGGCTACCGGCCTTGTTCGCCGCCAAGGCGCGCTTCGACGCTGCGACCCGCTGGCTCGGCGCGGGGTTAAGCGACCGCATCCTGCAACGCGTGGGGCGTCTCGCGCGCGACCACCTGCCGCGCCGGATGCGCGCGTTCCGCGACCGCTTCGCGCATCATCTCATCCTAAAGGTATCGCGCACGCAGGTCGCAGCCACGACCGATCTGCTCGACCGCCTCTTCTCTGCCGGCAGCGACGCCGATTATTTCGCGTGCACCGCCTCGGAGGCGGGCAAGGCGTTTCTCCACCGTTTCGTCACGGCCGGTGCCGCAATCCGCTTTCGCGCGGTGCATCCAGAACAGGTTGCGGACATCGTCGCACTCGACGTGGCGCTCCCCCGCAACACGCACGACTGGGTCGAGCAGCTGCCGGCCGAGCAGGCGGCGAAGGTGATCCACATTCTCTACTACGGGCACTTCTTCTGCCACGTATTTCATCAAGACTACATCGTGCGCACAGGCGCTGACCCAGTCGCGTTCGAACATGCACTTTGGACGCAACTTGACGCACACGGTGCCAAATATCCAGCAGAGCATAATGTCGGTCACTTGTACAACGCTGGCCCAACACTTGCCGACTTCTACCGCACCAACGATCCACGCAATCAGTTGAACCCAGGTATCGGACACACGCCTAAAAGCCGGCTGTGGCAATCGTAACGGCAAGACCAAAAAACCCGCTCGACTTCGTCCGCGAGCAGAGCAACAGCACGAGCGTGCCCTGCTGCTGGTGAGTGTGTGGCGCAGCCCTGATCGACCCTGATCATCGGGGCTGTGGCTGGTGGAAGCGACGCTGGTGTCGCTCCTACCGGAGACCAG
>Ga0182213_1000031_pt1 | contig 20491 bp, 40 predicted proteins | sample G5R1MG_22_FD_128399 | JGI IMG/M metagenome (GOLD analysis project Ga0182213, IMG submission 128399) | Switchgrass phyllosphere microbial communities from Michigan, USA - G5R4_MAIN_03OCT2016_LD1 MG | ecosystem: Host-associated > Plants > Phyllosphere > Phylloplane/Leaf | place: USA: Michigan... | reverse complement strand
CACACGGCAAAGCTGCATCTCGGCGTGGCCGGAGAGCAATACGGTGCCAAGACCGTGACAGCCGGGGCAATCGTTCTTGGCGACGGGATTGGCAGCGCGGACGCGGGCCAGATCGCTATCGGGCGAAGCATCGGGCGAAGGGGTGGTGGCGTCGTGGGCGATGAAGCCCTCCTGACGCGTTCGGTTTCGGATACGCGACGCGATCTTTGCGGCGATGCCTTGAGGGTCGTCCGCCAACTCGTCGGCGATCCTGGCGCACGCTTCACGCTCGGCAAGCACCCCCTCCCCGCCCGAAGGCGTGATGGACCCCGCACCGGAAGGAGGGGCAGGAGGTGACGCTGGCGCTGCGCCCAGCATTGCGGACCAGATCGCAGTCGGCTCCCAGCCGAAGTAAGCGGTCTGTCGCTGCAACTCGGCCGCAGCAGCCGTCGCCATAGCATCATCCGCTTCGACCGGGACGCGCCGCCACGCCTCCCGCAGCCCCTCCCCCGCGCTGTGCGCGGTGAGACGACGGTGACGGGCGAAGGCTTGGACAAAGCTGTGGCCGTCCTCTTCTCCGCGAAGCAATCCTTTCCAGTCATCGCAGAAATACGACAGCACCAGTGCGTGTGCTGCCTCGCGATCAGCCTGGGTGATCGCCTCGGGGGCGGTGTCGGTAGGGGTGTCGGTCATGGACGGTATCCTTCCGAAAGAGCTTTAATTGCCAGAGCAGCAGGGCCAGGAATGACGTGGTTCCCACCTCGCCACCTCGTTACGGTTAGGGGAGTGGTGTTAAGCCAGCGGGCTAGCTGTGCGCCAGTGACGCCCATGCGATCCTGAATGGCTATCAATTCTGAAGCGGTCATGCACACATTGATACGATTCGTGACCACTATGTCAAGCGGGTTGTTGCTGGTCACTCCACCGGACGCCATGCCGAGACCCGAATTCGTAGATCAGCTCAATCAACCCGGAGAACTGCTCAACCGTCAGCGTGGACGATTTCAGCCCGATCGGGAAAGCCCCCTGCCCTTCAAGTGCCGGGAGGAACCGCATCTCGACACCAAGGGCATTCAAAAACCTAAGCTTGATGTCGTCCTTGGTGTATTCCTCCATGCCCGGCACTTGGCGGCGAATATCCTCCAAAAGCGGCCACATCTTCCGGTTCTGCGCATCCCGGCGCGTCTCAGCACCAATGCGGACCACATAGCCGTCCGGCGCTTGCTCTACGGCACGGTGGGCGTATTCCCGCTGGCGAGGCCCGACAAGGCGGATGGGCTGAAACTTGGTCACAGCCCCCGCTCCCGCATAGCATCCTGTATCTCGCGCTTCTTAGGCGAAGCGGCGATGAACGCGGCAATCAGCGCCTCGACATCTCGACCAGCCCAAAACGTACGTTCGCCGACGCTATGCTGCCGAGTGTGGCAGTCCCGGCACCCGCTCACGGTGCGCCAATCGTCAGGCTTCTGACCCATGCCAGCGCCGGAACCAAGGCGAACATGCATCACCTCGATTCCAGCCGTCTCATCACATACCGAACACGCATGCGAGCGGACGAAGTTGCAGTGAGACGGCGACCGCCATCGGCTGTCCCGCTTACGCTTTTTGGCGAGGCGTGGTGGCAGCATCAGTAAGGAACCGAGTCGTCAATCACACGCTTGCGCGCGTTCTCGATCTCGGCTTTCATACCGATGAAGTCAGCCCCGTCGCCATTCCAAGCATCGGGCAGCTCAGCCTGAAACTGCTCGATAGCATCCTTCGCATCCGTCGCGAGATACGCCTCCAGCTGGTCGCTGTCGCCGCACGCATGAAGCTGCCGGACGATCTCTCCGTATCCAGCGCGAGCCTCAGCACGGGTACGGTATGCCTTGCCAGTTAGCGGCTCCGGCTTCTTGCGGGTGGTGGGCGTTTCCGGCTCTGATTCCGGTTCGACGTGAAGATCGCCCTTATGCCACAGATCAAGCGCGGCACCGAAGCGCATAGCCGCATTGCGCAATGCATCGCCGATGATCTCTTTGACAGCATCACCGCCAGACTTCCCATCCGCTGCACCGTATCCAAAGCGGGTGACGCCGTGGACGGTAAGCTTGATCCACATGCCCCCGGCTTGATCCATCGCAGGCAGACCGTTCGGATTAAAACCGACAGGCTCCCACGTCCAAGCGGGATCGGTGTCCAACAGACGATCCGTCAAGGCAGCATGGCCGACGTAATCTAGGTGGACAACATCAGGATGATGCCAAGCGCCGCAGATTTTGCAGCGGACGCCCTTCTTAAAATCCTGTTTGACCGCATCGGTCTGCGCCTTTGTGGGCTTCGGAAGCTTGCTGATCTGATTATCAGGGAACGGCTTACGCAGCAGTGCTAGCGGATTGGTGTCATCTTTCACGAAAACATCCTCTTGATAGCCCGCACGATCCACGAGGGCTGATTGCACGGCGCGTCCATCGGAAGCAGATGCCCCCGCATACGGTCACGCTGCCATTGGGATAGCGGGGGTGAGTAGTCGGGTTCGGAGCGGGTGAAGCGAGTCATTTCACCACCTGCGCGGCATTGCTCGCGGATAGGGCGGCGGTTTCGTCCTCCCACCCGCGATTAAAGAGACGGTCGCTCCACGACGAATCGGGCGTAGGGAAAGCGGGGGCGGGATCGCCGCGTCGCGCGGCCTCCACCCCCCGCTGGTACGGCGTCATCAGCGGCAATATCGCGTCTCGTACCGCTTCGCCTTCATCGCTATCGGCGAAGCTGACGACAACGTCGCCGCCCACGATAATCTCTCGGCCATGATCGTCGGCGTCGCCGGCGTACGGGACGCGCAATGCCGCATCATCGTCGGTTAGCTCTAGGCGATCCAACGCCTGCCGCAGCCGCTCGACCTCCCCCGCCTCCTTCACGATCGCCGGGGAGGGAGATGGGGCAGCAAGGATAGCGTCAGCGTCGGCATAGCAAGCGCTGACCGCATCCGGCATATCGCTATAGGGTCCATGTCCCTTCGCGATTTCCCATTCCTCTCGCGGGTAACGCTGGCTGAACAACGCGCGAGCATATGCTTCCCGCGCTTCCCCGCTATCGGGTGAAGCATCGGGCGAAGGGGTGGTGGCGAAGGCGCGCGCGGCGTTAGTGGCGAGCCAATCGAACTGATAGCCCGTCCGCAAGTAGCCCTCTACGATGCTCTGGCGACAGACGGCAGTGTGGGCAGACCATCCATGCCTGAAGCTAGCAGGACGGCGAACGACGCAGATCAGGTCGCCTATCCTGCCTCCCCGGCCATCGGATAAAGCACCAAGCGAAAAATTGGCGGTAAGGACTGTGGTAGCTTCGACCAACAGCTTGCGAACCTGCATCGGCATTCGCACATAAGTGACCGCCGCGCTAATGCGCTCAGCGAGCGCTGAACCGCTGGGTCGCCCGCCCATCCCCTCCCCGCCCTCACGCATGGCGGACCCCGCATCGGAAGGAGGGGTGAGAAAGGCTCCGGCGCGGTAAGTCTCAACGCCGATTGCCGCGAGAATGTCAGCAGACAGCTTCGACCATTCCATGAGGTCAATGTCCATGCTGACGTGGGCTAGGCGCTCAACAGCCGCCTTCGCCGCCTCCCGCAGCCCCTCCCCCGCGTTATTGTCAATCACGCCTTCTCTCCCTTCATGTTGTCGATCACCCGTTGACGAGAATCCTTAGCAAGCCGGGCGGGGCGGGTAGCCGTACACTCGTTTGCCATATCAATCAGGATGCGCTCAATCTGACTGGCGCGGTACTGCGGGGTGGGGAACGGTGTCATACTGGTTTGCCTCCGTAAGGTGCTGCCCGGAAATACATCGCGTCTTCCTCGGGATCGCGATCATCCGGGTATGGGTCTAGCGTCTCGGGTGGGGGTGACTTCCAAGAGGCACGGTAGCGTGCCCATTCTGCGGCCCGATCGGCGCGTGCCTGTGTGGGGGTCATGCGGTGCGCCAAACACGGACGCCAGTGTCGTCCTTGCGCGTTGTGTAGTCCCAGCCGGGATTACGTAGCTTGAACGCTGCCAACGCATTAGAAAGCACCGAGCGTTCATTCATCGGGTTGCTGCCAAACGGCATGTGGAAGCTGTGACCAATCTCCATCTCGCGCAACGGAAACTTGGCGTTACCGGCACCGCCGCGACGCCCAGGCGCAGGAACATTCTTGCTCAGTTCGAACTCTGCCATCGTTCATCTCCAAACCGCGGCAAACCGCTGGGTGTGACGATGGTATGCGCTGTCTTTTTGCATAGGTCAACGGTTGACGACGCATTTTTTTGCGCGTACCTCCGTTTCATGAGCGAACAGCAAGCCGCCATTTTGGCCCTTCGAGAGCGAGCCTACCTGGCCCGTGTCCCCATGTATCAGGTATGCGAGGAGGCGAAAGTTGCGCCGTCCACGCTTACTCGCTGGCGGGACGACCCGAGTAAGGCCAAACAAACCACGCTAACCCGGCTTGCCAATGCGCTCGACCGGATTGAAGAAAGGGCTTCACAATGACCTTCGCTGATTACGTAGCCATCGCGTTGATCGTGGTGTGCGTGCTCGCCCCGTTCGTAGCAATGTGGGCGTACCTGACTGCGCCGGAAGGCTACGAAGCCAAGGACGGTTTCCATTACGGCCGCGAGCCATGAAGCGCGCTCCCGGTAAATATGACGGCCTTACCGTAAGACAGGCCGATCTGCTCTCATTCCTTCGACATGAGGCGAAAGCAGGCCGCACCCCATCTTATGACGAAATGCGTATCTCGCAGGGGCTAGCCACCAAAAGCGGAGTTCATAGGCTGGCCGCCGCTTTGGAAGAGCGCGGGTATATCCGCAGGATGCATAACCGCGCGAGGTCGATCGAGGTTTTTGAAAGCCGAGCAGAAGCTCGCAATATGCCGGAAATCAGGGCTTTGGCCGCATTTACAACAGGCGATCTAATCAAAGAGCTGGAACGCCGTTTGCCGGGAAGGCACGCACTATGACAATTGATGACGAGACCCTGGCCATCTACCGCATGGTAAAGATCGCCGCCGAAGACAACCAGCCCTGCCCGAGCAATCAGGACATGGCCGCAGAACTCGGCCGATCCGAGCGATTCTGTAGCGACCGCCTTGCCGATCTGGAGAAGGGCGGCTTCCTCACGGTCCACAGCCGGGGCGGTGTCCGCTCTGTCACCATCACCAGCACGGGTAGGACGACGCTGACCAATCGGCGGACCAGCCGGGATAAGGCAGCTCGTCGCATCCTAGCGGACGGCATGGAAACGCGGCGCAAGGCTGCTGACGGATGCCGTACCCTCTTGCGGCGTCAGCTGGAGACGGGCGCGTTCTGGATCAACGACCCTGACAAGCTGGCGGCAGCGTGGCGGCTGGTGATGCCGATGGAGGAAGCAGCATGAGCGATTTACTGATGCTTGCCGAACGATGTGAATCTGCCGATGGTCCCGATCGCGAGATCGACGTACGGATTTCACTCAGCCTCAAAGGCGAGATGTATTCCGACTGGCTAGTCGCTGAAAACTTGCGGTATCGAGACGAGCCTACCGGCTATGGTCGCTACCGACCTGCGGATGAGTGGGTGCCGAAATATACGGAATCGCTCGACGCAGCAATGACGCTAATTATCGAAGAGAGAGACTTCGTACTTTCATCTGATGTGCAGAACGATGAGGCTACCGCTAGCTGTGGCTTTATCGATGGTCGCGGCCTCGGATACGTAGAGCGCACAGCAAAGACGGCGGTTTTAGCCCTATGCGCCGCTGCCCTCCGCGCCCGAGCGGCGGCATGAAACCGCTCATTGCCGACGACGGCCTGCGGAACCGCACTGTCCGCATGGAGGGGACCAACCGGTTCTACCCCTGCGGACATGAGCGCACCGCTAGCAATAGCCGGGTAGCAGCTGGTCGCTCACGGTGCCTGCTATGCCAGCGAAGGCTGGAGCGAGAGTCCAAGGCTAGACGTAGAGGAGAACGATAATGGCCCCCGATTGGTGGTTTGAACAGATGGAGCAGAACCAGCGCGACGGGCGCAGCTGCGACCCCGAACAGGTCACGCGCGATTACGTTGAGCGGATGGCGGACAAGGCTGACGAATTGCGGCAGCGACGGAAGGACGAGAGGCGGTGATGCAGGTCGATCTGCCTTGGCCACCTTCGGAGCTACGCCACAACGCGCACCAGCACTGGCGCAAGCGTCACACGGCAGCGGCGCTCTACAAGTCAGTCTGTGCCATCGACCTGAGAGCACAGGGGCTGGGCAAGCTCGACACCGACCGGCTGCATCTCTCGATCACATTCCACCCGCCCGACAAGCGCCGCCATGATCTGGACGGCCTGCTGTCGCGGGCGAAGTGGGCGATCGATTCTATCGCTGACGCTACAGGCGTTGACGACTACCAATACACCATGGACCTCAGACGAGGTGAGTCGGTGAAGGGTGGTAAAGTGGTAATTACATTGATGGAGGGGTTGAGGTGACGTGGCAACCGATTGAGACTGCGCCAGAGGATGCCTGGGTCTACACGTGGGGGCCAAGCGAAGGGCACGGAATCTCGCGTCACTGCTGGGGGCTTGACCCGCCTTTTGGTGGTGCCACGCATTGGATGCCCCTGCCAACGCCGCCGCTTGCCTCTGGTGGTGATGTAGGCTAGAGAGGATTTCCGCTCCCCTCGCCGTCATCCGTGTCGGCGAGGGTGGGTGGGGTCGTCGGGGTGTTTCCAGCACCACTGCGGCAGAACGCGGAGAAGGAAGGAATACGCGATGACTGACGCCGACAATGGCGTAATGCCCGAAAACTGTCCGAGTTGCAAGAGCGATGCGGGGTCCACCACGCGTTCGGGCGGGGAGGGGGTGCGTGTCACCTTTGGCCCTTGCACACACGAATGGTCGTATGGGCCGACGACTGGCGGTGTCTCCTGCATCCGATGCCGCGAGGCTCGCGGCTACGACAGCGACGAGGCGATTGATGCCCGTCGCCGCTACGAACGCGCCACCACCCCTTCACCCGATAGCGGGGAAATCGAGGCGGATCGTGATTATTTGCATGACCTCATCACAAAGGTAGGCGTCTACAGCGAGCACGAAGACGAGTGCCTTCCGCTAACAATAGTAGACGAAAGCGATCCGTCAGCGGGCCACGTCGGCGAGGTGCGCCTGTATCTCCCTGCCGGTTATCAGATTGTCCGGACGACGCGATGACCGAGCAGCTGTTTTTAGCCGCGTTCCTCATCGCCATCATGCGCGGCGTCTTCTGGGCGATCAAGCAGCGGATGCTGACCCGCATCAACGGTGATGCTGGACTGCTGACTGCGAAGATCTCTAGCAGATACGAGGATCGGACATGATTGGCCTGCTGCACGTGGGCGCCGCCGCCGAGGTAATGCAGGAGATACCCGACGGCGCGGTGGACCTGATCGTCACCTCACCTCCCTATTGGACGGCCGTGGAATACGAGGGCGACAGCACCGGCTGGTCGACGTACGAAGAATATCTCGACGACATGCAGCGGGTCTGGAACGAGTGCGCGCGCGTCCTTCGTCCCAACGGAAAGCTGTGCATCAACGCGCCCATCATGCCGATCCCCAAGGCGATCATAGAACAGCATACCCGTCACCTCAAGAACATCGCCTTCGATCTTGAGCAACGTATCCTCACAAATACGGACCTTGCGCGTTATAGTCTATTCATTTGGCAGAAGCAGACGTCGAAGATGATGTTCGGCAGCTACCCCCAGCCGGGTAACATCATTGAGAACAACACTATCGAATTCATCAACGTCTACGTGAAGCCAGGCAAGCCCCCAAAATTCAACGACGAGGTGAAGGAGGCGAATCGGCTAGACCGGACCGAGTGGCTCGATCTCGCCCAGCAGATCTGGTTCATGTATCCCGAGGACGTAAAACGCGAGGAGGGCCATCCGGCGCCCTTTCCCGAGAAGCTGCCGGCGCGGCTGATGAGACTCTACACTCAGGGAGCGGTCGGCGACTTCCCTGGCGAGGTCGTGCTGGATCCTTTCGTCGGAACCGGAACGACGTGTTCCGTGGCGGAACGCATGGGCCGACGCTGGATCGGCATCGACATCAGCGAACGCTACATCGACTACGCGCGGCGCCGGATGGGTCGTCACGGGCGTGGTAAATCCGTGCTGCTCGTCGGCAGGGCTAAATATCCGGGCAAGGACGAACTTGCGGCGATGTCGGATGAGCAGGCGGGGACGTACGGCAGAGACGCCGCAACCAAGCATCATAGAAAGACATATGGAAGATCGGCCGGAGGTAAGTCATGACCTAGTCGCCCCACAGCGGCTTTGAACTGGACGTTGCGCCGATAAGCAAGGGTCCATGAGAGCAGGTACAGCCGAGCGGATATCATCGCTGCTCACTATGGCCGGGGCGACACTCTCGACAGCGTGCTAGGCATTCACGTTAGAAACGGCCACGAACCCCGGGCAACTTTCCTCCCGTATAGAGGGAGCTTTCCGGCCACCGATGCTGATCCGAGCTAAGGTATAACCGCGACTCAATGCTGGCGTACAATGCGACCACGGCGGGTGCCTGCGAAATTGCAGGGACCATAGGTGGGGCCACCGGAGAAGGGCACTCCGAGATCAAATAGCTATCGCGGTGAAACGGGGTTGAAGGATCAGGCGGGTACTGAGGAGGGAACAAGCCTCTCCGTAGGGTGCCACCTAATGCGGAAAGCGGAATTGTGTCCAACGCAGGGGAGGCGCAACATGACATTCGATTGGCGGTCACTGGCGGGCTGCTACGGCAAAGAACGGCACACCGCCGAGACAGCAAGAAGGGCGATGAATAACATGAAAAAGCGCGGCACAATCAAGCACGGTGCGGGCAGGAGCGGAGTCCAGGCCTACCGGTGCAGCTATTGCGGCTTCCTGCATGTCGGCACTAGCCCGATGGGGAGGACGAACGGATGAAAACGCTTCGCCCCCATCAAACGAAAGCGATCGACCAGCTTCGTCAGTCTCTCCGCTCAGGCAAGCGCCGCCCTGTGCTGCGCCTCCCAACCGGGGCAGGTAAGACCCTCATAGCCGCCAAGATCATCGACAACGCCATCGCCAAGGGAAAGCGCATCCTGTTCGTGGTCGATGCCGTGGAATTGATCGACCAGACCGTCAACGCGCTGTACGCCGAGGGCTTGCATGGGATCGGGGTCATCCAAGCCGACCACCCGATGACTGATGCGTCCAAGCCGATACAGGTGGCATCGGTACAGACATTGGCCCGCCGCGATTGTCCTCCCTTCGATCTGTGCATCATTGACGAGTGCCACACGCTCTACAAGGCTCATCATGCCTTGGTAGAAGGTAGCGCCGCCCCATTTATCGGCCTGTCCGCTACGCCTTGGGCTAAGGGCATGGGACTAGTGTTTGACGACCTGATCCAGCCCGCCAGCATCGCCGAGCTTACCGACCTTGGCTACGTCGCCCGGCTTGAAGCATATGCGCCTGGTCATCCCGACCTAACCGGCGTGAAGGTCCGCGCTGGCGAGTATGACGACACCGCCCTTTCTCAGGTAATGCGCGGCGAGAAGCTGGTGGCCGACGTGGTTCAGACGTGGAGCCACATGGGCATGAACCGGCCTACGCTGTGCTTCTGTGTGGACCTCGCCCATGCCGAGACTATGCGGGAACGGTTCGAGCGTGCGGCGATCCCTGCGGCGTTCATTTCGGGCGACACACCGGTAATCGAGCGCAAGGCCATCCGCCGCCAGCTCGATGCCGGGGAGATTATGGTCGTGTGTTCGGTCGGCACGATGATTAAGGGGGTGGATTGGAAGTTCGGCACGATCGTTGACGCACAGCCTACGAAAAGCCGGATGCGTCACGTTCAGAAGCTGGGGAGGCTTCGACCGTTTCCAGAGTGGCCTACCGCGATCGTACTGGACCACAGCGACAACATCCTACGTCTCGGGTTGCCGATCGACATCCGCTGCGACACGCTCGACTGTTCGAAGAAGGGTGAGGCGCAACAGTCACAGGCGGAGGCCGCGTCCATTCCCAAGGGGTGCCCTCGCTGCTCTGCTGTGAAGCCTGCCGGGGTGAAGCAATGTCCCGCCTGTGGCTTCGAAAACAAGCGCCACAGCGACATGGAGGAAGCCGCCGGTTCGCTCGTGCTGGTCGATGGGGAGAAGAAGGGGCCGAAGAAGCTGGAGGCCACACCGTTCGAGAAAGAGGTGTACTATCGGATGCTGCTCGGCTGGGCTAGGAAGGTTGGCAAGGAAGAGAAGCACGCGGCCGGGAAGTTTCGCGACAAGCACGGTCACTGGCCAGCGAAGAAGCAGGGGCTTACCCCGCTAGAGCCGTCCGCCGAGGTGCTGGCGCAGATCAAAGCTAGCCAGATACGGTGGGCCAAGGGGCAGGAAGCCAAGCGGCGGCGTGCGGCATGACGAAGCGACACGTCTCTAAAGGCCCGACCGTCGAACAGCGCGCCTACGCTCACACGATCAGCATTCACTGCCCGAACATCACGGAAGCCGAAATGCAGGTGCGTTGCGACTTGGCCCGCATTCGTGACGAGGCGGCGGTGGGTATGTCGAGGGGCAGCGACCACCTGCTAGGCGTGCTGTCTGACGTGAACCGGATGGCATCGCTGGCGGCTATCAGCGGAGAGCCGATGAGCAAGCTGATACGGTTGCGTGGATCGTTACAGCTGCTGCTTGATGGGGCCAGGCTGGTCCAGGCGGTGTTGCGGTGACGTGGTTCGACAATCCCGGACGCCCGCCGTCGAAATGGCCCGCCGATGCGCAGGTTATCGTACGATGGGCAGGAGGCGGCGAGTCGCTTCGACCTTACGGCATCGGTCAGCTTGTGTGGGAGAAACGCGGCTGGTTGCATGACATCAGTGAGTTTAGGCGGGCGTGAAAACCGTTTGCACCCTGACGAAACCAAGCGCATAGTAACGATGCCGGGAGAGCGTATTCAAGCCCGCTCGATCCCGGCATCTAACGGCAGAGGAGGCCGCTGACATGGACATGGACGGAAACGACGCGACGGGCAACCCGGATGATGAGCGCGCGCTGATCGAGAAGCACAAGTCATCGCCGTTCTACAGCGACGGTTACTTCGCCGGCCTTAACGGCGACCCGGCGAGGCAGGACACTCTATCGTACGCGGTTGGGTATCGCGCCGGCCAGCGCGCGCGAGTGCTGTTCGCTTCGCACGGCATGACGAGCACGGGGCGCAACTCGTTCGGCGGGAGGGTCGCATGACGATCGACTGGAGCCGACCGATCGAGGCGGTGCACCGCGACGGCCGTGTCAAGTCTATGACGCTAAACGGAGCCAGGGACTTTGACAGCGACGGTGTCTATTTCACCGACGACATACCCGACCCCTGTACGTGCAACTCGGGCTGGTACGCCAACGGTCAGAACCGTGTTCCGAAGTCGCCGTGGGTCATTCACAACGTCGTCGAACACCCCACCCCTACGCAGTACGCGCCCGAGCTGGTGGAGCGGATGGTGGCGTTAGCGAAATCCGTCGTGAATGGTAGCAATCCCGCGCTCTTCTATGAGCAGGCCCGCTCCATCGTCTCCGATCTACCGCAGGAGGTAGACCCGGACCTGATCGAGGCGCGTGAGAGGCTAAACCTGTCGTTCGTTCCCCGTACCGACGAGGCCGAAGCCCTAGCGCTGGCATGCATCAAGCGCGGTCGCCAGCTTGAGCGGGGAGAGGCAGCGTGACCGACTTGGACCGCCTCCGCACCCACGCAAGGACCATCGTAGAGGGGGAAGGGGCTGAGATCGAGGATGCGGCGCTGGTCGAGGCTGTGGCGCTCTCCACCATGCGGGAGGAGTATCGCATTTACGATTTGGCGGCTGAGGAAATGCCGGTGTCCTACCAGCGACACCTTCGCCTCGCCCGAGCCGCCCTCTCCACCATCCGTAAGCATCAGGCGGGGGAGTGATGATGCCCGATTGGTACATTCACCGCTACGCGGCTATCGCATCAATACTATCGTGCGGGTACTGCATTGATATGGGATGGCATGGATGTGCCGTCGCCTGGTTGGTCGTGGCAGGCGTGCTAATGATCTGGTCGGTCAACGGCGAGTTTTACCCGTGATCGACACCATCTGGCAATCCATGCAGCGCGGCTTCGGCTGGCGGATTGGGTCGGACTTGGGGCACGCGCTGATGCGTGCTATATTCTGGCGATAGGAGAACACCCATGCTTATCACTGTCGTTGTCGCCCTGATCGTGATTGCCCTGCTGGTCTACGGAGCTAGCTTCCTCTCGCCTCCGCTCGACGCTGGCCTTGTCCGTATCATCCAGGCTGCGATCGTCATCATCGCCGCACTGCTGATCGCTCAGCGGGCTGGTGCTCTGTGACCGACAAATCCATCACCGATGAAGAAGCCTTCCGTAAGGCAGTCGAAACCACTGACGCTCCGCTAACTGCCGATCAGGTAGACGAGATCGTTGCCGTTCGCCGCATCGGTCCGAGCTATGCGGACTGGAAGAGAGCTAGCCGATGAGCAAGACCATCATCCAATGCCACAACGGCGGCTGCTTCACGCCTGACCAGTGTGTCGCGGACCGTTGCGGTAAGTCACCGGATTGCATCATTGGTACTCTACCGGAAGTCATTGAACGCAACCGCGTTTCTGTCGATCAGTGGCGTCGCGAGTGGCTTGCCTTCGAAGATAGTATCGGCTGATCTGTATGCCCTATCAGAAAGGTCAGTCCGGTAACCCTGGTGGTCGCCCGAAAATCGTCCTCGCTAACGGCAAGAGTCTCCGCGACCTCGCCCGAGAGCACACCGAGGAATGCATCAACGCCCTGATCGGCATCGTGCGTGAGAGCGACAACGATCCCGCACGCCGCGCGGCTGCTACGGACCTCCTAGACCGTGGCTGGGGCAAGCCTACGCAGCCTCTCGCTGGTGACCCCGACATGCCACCTGTGGACTGGGCCAAGGCACCCGAGCCTGTGCTAGCGTGGATGGCGTCTCAAGCGCTGCCGGAGGACGGGGTAACGCACTGACGTCACATTCTGACGACAGAGGGTTGACCTGACGACAGGCATGACGTAATCGGTTGGGCAGCTAGAGGAGAGCGATATGACCAATTATTTTAAGGTTGGCGATGTTGCCGTTTGTGTTGACGACGAAAACCAGGTTTGTGGCAATCCAAGGGTTGTTCTCAATCGGCTTTATCGCATTGCGGTCGTAATCGATGATGGCGTTATACCGGAAGGCCATGACCCGGAATGGTTAGAGGGATGGGCGGCGGATCGCTTCCGCAAAATCGACGCCCCTCGCACCGAGATTGCTGACCGCATCCGTGCGTGTAAACCTGCTAAGGTTTCGGCGTAATGGCTAAGTCCAACGCCGAGCACGTAGCCGACTACCGCGCTCGCCAGAAAGCCAAGCTGGAAGCGTACGACAAGCGCACCGCCACCCTACAGCAAATTCTCGCCATGCTAGACGGCAATCAAAAGCCGATGGCGGTGAAGCTGAGGGCGGTTGCTGAGGAGGGGTTAAGATGAGCAACGACACTACGCTTTCGGGCGGGGCGGGGAAGGATGACGACATCAGTCTGCTAGAGGCTGCTCAAGACCTTCTTGATGCTCGCGATCGTTTAGGGTCAGCCGTTATGGAGCGGTACGACCTGTGGCGATGCCTCGCCGCCATTGTTTCGGAGGAGCGGTCGTGAAGCGCGCATACGATCGCTATTTGGACAGCGAAAATATCGTTCATGCGGCCGGGCACTGCCTCGCGGTGAATAGTGGACTATGCGGCGACAATGATAATGTCGAGGACACCGATGATGAGGTGACTTGTGACGTCTGTATCGCTGTTGACCATCACGTTCGCAATCACAGGAAGCTATCATGACCCTCGCCACCATCTTTCCGCATGATGCTCCCACAACCTAGCCGATCAGACATCCTCGCCGCTCGTGGTGAGATGGCCAAGCGCGCGTTCCTGAACCGGGAGCGTGCGCCTTGGTCTGGCTACTTCGACGCGCCGAGCCGGTACAAGGGGGCGCACGGCGGTCGTGCAAGTGGAAAGAGCCATGACTTTGCCGAGCGCCTGATTGAGCGGTGCGTGAAGGCTAAGACACGCGCCGTCTGCATTCGCGAGGTCCAGAACAGCCTTAAGGAGTCCGTCCGCCAGCTGCTCGTGGACAAGATACAGACCTACGGGCTTGGGCCGCTGTTCGAGGTACTGGAGACGGAGATTCGAGGACCGAACGCGTCGCTCATCATCTTTCGGGGTATGCAGTCGTACAACGCCGAGACGATTAAGTCGCTAGAGGGCTACGATATCGCATGGATTGAGGAAGCGCAGACGCTCAGCCGTACGTCGCTGCGAATGCTCCGCCCTACGATCCGTGCACCTGGTTCAGAGATTTGGGCCACATGGAACCCTCGTCACGACGACGACGCGATCGATGACCTGTTGCGCGGTCCCGCCCCACCTCGCAACGCGCTGGTTCGGCCGGTCAACTATCAGGACAACCCTTGGCTTCCCGAGGAAATGCGGGATGAGATGGAGGACGACCGTGCCCGTGATCCCGAGCAGGCAGCGCACATCTGGGACGGTGCCTATGAGATCATCTCGGAGGGTTCGTACTACGCTGCCCTGCTAGCCACGGCGGAGAACGAGGGGCGGATCGGTGATTTCGCTTACGATCCCGCGCTGCCGGTCAACACCGCCTGGGACATCGGCGTGGACGATTACACTGCGATCTGGTTCTTCCAGGAAAACGGACAGCAGGTGCGGTTCATCGACTATTTCGAGACCAGCGGTGAGGGTGTCGAGCTGATCGTGCAACAGGCGCTGCCCGAGCTGGTCCCGGTGCAGCAGCGTCAGAGCGACCGTGCCGTCCACTACCGCTACGGTCGCCACTACCTGCCGCACGACGTTCGGGTTCGCGAGTGGGGTGCTGGTCGATCGCGCATCGTCACGCTTCAGGAGTTCGGGGTGAAACCGATCAACGTCGGTATCGCCAACGGCCCAAGCGAGCGCATCAACGCCAGCCGAGCACTGTTGCCGCAATGCTACTTCAACAAGGCGACGACGGCGGTGGGGATCAAGCGGCTTCGGGGCTACTCGCGTCGGTACAATCGCACCATGGAGACGTATAGCGGGCCGTCGCATGATGAGAACAGCCACGGCGCTGATGCGTTCGGTGAAGCGGCGCTCAACTGCCGTCTGACGGTACAGCGGATCGTGAAGCCGCCGGTCAATCCGCAGCCGGGTGATTATCGCCCGCGACGGACTAATGACAATACCAGCGCATTCGGGTAAGATGGGGCAGGAGATAGCTATGACGCCGGATCAGATTGACGCCTTCCCGCGCCGCTTAGATGGCCAGTTTGATCGGCGATATAAGCCGCAGCCGACGCTTGCTGACATTAGGGCCTATAATGCTGAGAAGCATAGGCCTGACCGGTTCTTCATTGTGCAGGATGCAATTAACGAAATGCGACAGGCGCTGCATCCGTGATCCCGCTCGATGACAACCACGACGGCATTGCGCTGACTGGCCAGACACAGACGCTGCCCGAATACATCAAGGGCACGCCCCCGTCGATTGAGCGGCTGCGGAAGCGGTTTGACGAGGCACGCGAGGACCCGCATCAGGGGCGGGAGAAGTCGCAGAAGGCGCGTGACTATTACGACGGCCCGAAGCAGCTCGATCCTGAGACACGGGCGCTGATGAAGACGCGCAGTCAGCCGCCGATCTACACGAACCGCATCCGCCCTGCGATTAACGGCATCCTCGGCATTCTGGAGCAGGCCCGCTCCGATCCCCAAGCCTACCCGCGCAACCCCAATGACGAGGACACAGCGGGCGTCGTGACCAAGGTGCTCCGGTTCATCGCCGATAAGGGGAAGTTCGGCGATTTGAAGCAGGACGTGGCCGAGAACTTCCTGATCGAGGGCACCGGCGCTGGCATGGTCGAGATGGACGGCGACGAGATCATGCCGGTCCAGATCAGGTGGGAGGAATTCTATGCAGACCCGTTCGCCCGCCGTAACGATTTTCTCGACGCACGGTATATGGGCGTGGCGAAATGGGTGGACGCTGATACACTCAAGAGCCGCCCCGGCTTCGACATGGAATCGTTCGGTGATCCGCTCGCAATTCAGTCGTTCGGCATCGCCGGTGATAGTTGGCAGGATCGCCCGGCGCACCTCGGATGGGTTGATATGCGGCGGCGTCGGCTGCTTCTCGTGGAGGAATACGCCGTAGAAGAAGGCGAGTGGAAGCGCATCGTCTTCTGTGCCGCTGGCGTATTAGAATACGGGCCGTCGCCCTACCTCGATGAAAAGGGCCGCCCTCGCAATCCGATTCGCGCCATTTCGTGTTACGTCGATCGGGACAATCGTCGCTACGGGCCGTGTGAGGACATGCTGCCCATTCAGGACGAGATCAACGCAAGCCGGTCGCGGTCGTTGGCGTTGGGTAACAGTCGTCAGATTCAGCAGACGGACCCATTAGTTGTTCCCGAGGCTAACCAGGAAGAAGCGCGCAAGGAAGCGGCCCGGCATGATGGTGTAATTCCGGCAGGTTGGTCACTCGTTCCAACGCAGGACATGCAGCAAGCCGCTATACTCCGTCAGCAGGAGGCTAAGGGCGAGATCGAGCGCATGGGTCCAACCCCGGCGGTGCTTGGTCGACAGGAGGGGGCTGGGCAGTCCGGCCGCGCTCGTCTCGTGTCGCAGCAGGCAGGGCTGACGGAATTGTCACGCCCGCTGGCACGCCTAGCATCGTGGGAGCTTGCTATGCTTCAGGATGCCTGGCTGTGCGCTCGTCAGTTCAAGACGGACCCGTGGTTCATCCGCGTGACCGACGAGAACCAGGCAGCCGAGTTTATTCAGGTCAACGAGCCTGAGATGGGCATGGTCATGCAGCCGCAGCAGGTAGGCACGGACGAGGCAGGCCAGCCGGTTGTTCAGATGGTACCGGGTATCGGCGTGGTGGGCTATAAGAACCGGCTCGCCGAGATGGATGTCGATATCATCCTCGACACCGTTCCCGACACGGCCAACCTGCAACAGGAGATTTGGGCGGAGCTGGTCCAGCTGGCCGGGCAGGCTGGCGGGTTGCAAGCGATCACCACTCCCGAGTTCGAGTGGGCGGTGGATGCTTCCCAGCTATCCGACAAGCGCCGCGTCCTCGACAGCCTGAAGAAGCTGCGCGAGCAGAAAGAGCAGGCGATCGTTCCCCAGCTACAGGCACAGATCGAACAGCTTACCGGGCAGCTACAGGCTAAGCAGGCTGTGTCGCAGGAGCAGGAGCAGGCTAAGACGGGCAAGCTACTGGCTGAGACCGACAGCATTGAGGCAAAGACGATCAAGATGGCGCTTGATGCTGTCAAACCGGACGAGGGCGAGGATGCTGCGGGCCGGGCTTGATACCGGCTCTATGGCTGGGGAGAAACGGTTGCCCGCCCGGGTTCCTAGCCAAGTCACTACCCCTGTTCAGCACTCGTCCTTCCGAGTTGCCGCAGCTGTGCTAGACTACACGAACAGGTATTGCGCGCAAGTATCATGAGTGGTATTTAGATACCCGTTGATAAACCGTCGCCGGGTTTCGGGCGCTTCGGGTTCTTCGTCCCGTCAAAACGAGGTGGTCGCCGCAGCGGGCGTGTCGTGTGTCGCCGACGAGATTGGCGAGTATGGGAGTGGTAATGGCCGACTTTCTGGATGAGATGCTTCCCCCCGCAGGCAACGAGCCTGACCCGGAAGTGCCGACCCCAGCGCCGATTGTCGAGGAACCAGTAGAGGCGGCAGCGCCCGAGCCGGAGCCGACGCAGCCGGAAGTCACGCCAACGGAGCCTCAGCGGCCGGAAGCCGGGTTCGTCCCGATCGCCGCGCTGTTGGAGGAGCGGGACAAGCGCAAGGCGTTTGAGGACCAGGTCCGGTCCTTTCAGTCGTCACAGCAGCAAGCCCCCGTCAGCCGTCCCGACCCATACGATGACCCCGAGGGATACGACCGGGCCATCGACCAGCGAATGCAGCAGGCGCTCTTTGCGGAGCGTTTCAGCACTAGCGAATACCTCGCCACTGAGAAGTATGGTGAGGAAAAGGTCAAGGAAGCCGGAGCGTGGGCAACGGAGCAGGCGAACAGCAATCCCGCTTTTCTCGCCGAGTTCTCTAGCCAGCGATTCCCTCTCATGTGGGTTGTCCAACAGCACCAGCGCAATGCGATGCTGTCGGAGATCGGCGATCGTAGCGTGGACGACTTCGTTCGCGACTACCTTGCGAAGAACCCCGGCCTAGCCCCGCAAAGCGCGCCCGCCGTGGCAGCGACGCCTGTTGTTGCCGCACCACAAGCGCCCAAGCCGGTCACCCCGCCGCGCTCGATCGCTTCGGATGCAGCCGCACCGAACACCGGCCGAGACGCAAGCCCGATGGCTGATTTGGACGCTATCTTCAATCGAAGGTAGTTAAACAATGGCAGAAGTCGTTCTAGCCACTGCGCTCCAGAAGCAGACGTGGTCCACTGACGTAACGCGCGAGTACGTGCGTGAGTCCGGCCTCCTCCCGTACATGGGCACGGCCGACACCTCCATCATTCGTGTTCGCAACGAACTGAAGAACGAAGCTGGCGACACGATCAACTTCCCGCTCGTCACCCGCATCAAGGGTCGCGGTGTCCGTGACGCCGAGATTCTGAAGGGCAACGAGGCGGACCTCGGCATTGCCAACACCTCGGTTTCGGTCGGGTGGATTCGACAGGGCGTTAAGCTGCCCAAGTCGACCACGTTCCGCACCGCGCTAAATATGTGGGAGCTGTCGAAGCCCCAGCTGCGTACGTGGTCGGCGGAGCGTCTTCGTGACGATACGCTTGATGCGTTCAACCAGGTGGTCATTCCCGGTGCGCTCGATGCACAGGGTCTTCCGGGTACGGATCAGACCGTCAACTACAGCCTGTCGACGGCAGCACAGCGCAATGCGTTTCTCGCCAACAACGGCGACCGCATCCTGTTCGGCAACGCTCGTGCCAACGGCGCGTCGGGCAACTGGGCTACGGCTCTCGGCACAGTGTCGACCGCATCGGGCCAGTCTTCGGCAGCGCACGTTCGCCTGCTGAAGACGCTGGCGAAGACGGCTGGCGGTAACCCGCTGGCGCAGTCGACCACGCAGTTCACGACGAACATCCGTCCGTTCAAGTCGGATATGACGGCTGGCCGCGAGTGGTTCGTCTACTTCGTTGGCAGCCGCGAGTTCGGTGTGCTGTCGCAGGATGCCACCATCGTGAACATCAACACCAGCTCGCGTCCGCGTGAGGCTGGCGGCGTGGACAGCAATCCGCTGTTCCAGGACGGCGATCTGATGTACCTCGGCGTCATCATCCGCGAGATGCCGGAACTCGACAACTACATCATCCCCGGCGCTGGTTCGGGCGGTGCTGATGTTGCTCCGGGCTTCCTGTGCGGACAGGCTGCTGTCGCGGTTGCGTACGGCATGAACCCGAAGATTCAGGAGGATCTGACGGAGGATTACAACTTCCGCCCCGGCATGGCGATCGAGGAGCTTCGCGGCACCAAGAAGACCAGCTTCGGCGGCGTTCAGTACGGCATGGTGACTTCGTACACCGCCGTTCCGGCTCTGGTGTAAGGGAGAGATACGATGGCTAATTTCCTTTCGCTCCAGATGACTCCCCCGGTCTATCCCGTTTCGGGTCCGACCGGCGATGGTCGCTCGCTCCAGAACGCTCGTGGCGAGTTCAACTTCGGCACGCAGTCGGTGGGCGCTCTTGCCGCTGGTGACACGATCGTCATGATGCGCGTGCATCGTAACTTCCGTGTCGTATCGGGCTTCGTCAAGTTCGACGCCCTCGGCGCGGGCGTCACTGTGCAGGTGGGCGACTCGGGCAACAACGCTCGTTACTTCGCTGCCAGCGCGGCTGCGTCGGCGGGCACGGTTACGACGCTGGCGGAGACGGGGCGCGATTACGTCACCCCGGCGTTCACCAACATCATCGTGACCATCGCTGGCGGAACGACCAACGCGACCGGGCGTCTCGTGGTTGAGCTGCACGGCGTTATCGAGAACCCGGCGTAAGGAGCGCGCACATGGCAAAGAGCATCACCGCAGTCTGGCTTGGGGATTCCGATCCCCAGGCGCAGATCATCACCATGAACGGCACGACCTTCATTAAGGGTCAGCCGGTCAAGGTCGAGGAGAACGACGCGGCTTACGATCAGATCGTGGGCAACCCGACGTTCTCTGTCGATAGCAGCAAGCCCGAGGTGGTTCCGGCAGACGAGCCGGATACCGAGGAGCAGGAGGCTGCCAGTGAGGCTGGTACGGAGAAGGCTGCGCTCAAGGCGAAGCTGGTCAGTCTCGGCTACACCCCGAAGGGAAATCCTTCGGTTGACAGCCTTCGCGCCAAGCTCGCCGAACTGACGGCGGTCTAAGGTGGACTGTCGGTGGGTCGTCAACACGGCGCTTCGCAAGCTAGGAGTTCTGGCTAGCGGTCGTGATGCTCGGCCCGCCGACGCAATCGACGCACTGGACGTTCTTCGTGGGCTGTACGGCTCGTGGAT